>Ga0306925_10000877_pt1 | contig 23312 bp, 10 predicted proteins | sample flu12Cox44000176_FD_203755 | JGI IMG/M metagenome (GOLD analysis project Ga0306925, IMG submission 203755) | Lab enrichment of tropical soil microbial communities from Luquillo Experimental Forest, Puerto Rico - flux8day.12C.oxic.44.000.176 (v2)... | ecosystem: Environmental > Terrestrial >... | reverse complement strand
ATCTTTACACCGCCGCCGACACGACTGTTCAGTCCGGTTTGCTGCTGGCGGCACAGCGTGCCGTCGACGACGACGTCGCTTCGGTTCTCAGCACCAGCTATGGACAGTGTGAACAAGCGCTCGGTTCGTCCGGCAATCAGTTCTGGACGGCGCTTTGGGAACAGGCGGCCGCCCAGGGGCAGACCTCATTCGTCTCCTCCGGCGACAGCGGTTCTGCGGGCTGTGACGATTTCAACGCACCGGTGCCAGCACAGCTCGGCCTCGCCGTAAACGGCTTATCCTCCACGCCGTGGAACATCTCCGTCGGGGGCACCGATTTCTTCTACACGAGCTATAACGGCACTGCCGCCGCTCAGAGCGCTGAACTGGCAAGTTACTGGAACTTGGCGACACCGAGCCCCACGACTCCAGCTGCCTCGCTTTTGAAAACTGTTCCGGAGCAACCCTGGAACCAAGCCTTCGGGCTGGATCTTTACGACGGTGGAGTCTACGGCCCGAATCAGCCCACGATCGTCGCCGGAAGCGGGGGCGCGAGCGTCTATCACCCTAAACCAGGCTGGCAAAGCGGTCAGGGAGTACCCGCCGACGGCGCGCGGGACCTTCCCGACGTGTCCCTGTTCGCCGCCGACGGTGAAAACGACAGCTTCTATCCTATCTGCCTGCCCGAGGGAGGTTGCAACGGTTCGAACTCGGCTTCTCAGGAGATCACCGCCGTGGGCGGTACCTCAGCCTCTTCACCCGCCATGGCCGGGATTATGGCGCTCGTCAATCAAAAGTACGGACGCCAGGGACAGGCGAATTTCGTTCTCTATCCGCTCGCGGTACAGCACCCGTCGGTTTTTCATGACATTTCGATCGGGAGCAATGTCGTACCTTGCCGGCAAAGTTCGTCCTCCTGTACGCTGAGCACCGCCAATGACAACACGACAGGCCTCTATACGCTCGGCCACTACTACGCTGGCGCTGGCTACGATCAGGCGTCCGGTCTGGGCAGCGTCGACGCGAATCTGCTTGTCCAATATTGGAGCTCGCTGAACTTTACGGCGAGCAACACGTCCCTAGACCTGAGCCAAACGACGTTTACGCACGGGACCCCCATTAACGTGAGCGTCGCGGTCACCGGCAACGGCGGCACGCCGACGGGCGATGTCGGTTTGCTTCCTGCCGAGAGCGCCGCCGTTGCCAACATCAGCTTAAACGAATTGACCCTGCAAGCCGGCGCGGCCTCGGGCATCGTGAACAACTTTCCCGGCGGCCAATACCAACTCACCGCGAGATATGCGGGCGATACCGCTTTTGCTCCGAGCACCTCCGCACCGCTTACTCTCAATGTCGCTCCCGAAGGCACTACCCTCTCCGTCGCCGGAAGCTACGGCAGCGGAAGCAACGGTTCGTTGGCGCCCATCGCAAACGGCGCCAGCTATCCCTATGGCACCTACATCGTGATTGACGCCCAGCCCATCGGCGTGAATGCGCCGAAAGGCGGGACCGATGGGGTTACAACGGGGACGGTCACCTTCACCGACACGGCTGGTTCCGGCAACGTCGGCTCGGGCGCCCTGAGTCTGAACGCGCAAGGATTCGCTGAATGGACTCCCGCTCTTTCGTTTCCGGTCGGCTCGAACAGTTTGAGCGCCAGCTACTCTGGTGACGCCAGCTTCAACGCCTCCACCAGCACAACGCCTCTCCCGTTCACCATCACGAAAGCATCCAGTGTAGCCTCTTTGGAGGCGGAGCCGTCTCCCGTGGCTCTCGGTTCGGCGACGACTCTTAAGCTGAACGTGAGAAATCAGTTTTCTGGCCCGGTGTGCAGGGAAGCCGGCAGCTGCACTCTCTACGATTCGGCCCCCGTTGCTCCGACTGGCACGGTCACGTTTACTTTTGGGAATACTACCTTGGGGACGGTTACCCTGGTTCCCCGCAGCAACAATCTTTTTGCGTCTTCAGCCAACCTCAGCGTCTCCACCTTACCCCTGGGGAACGACGTCGTCACTGCGAGTTACGGTGGCGACACCAACTACACTGCGACCACCGCGACGTTCCCCGTTGTGGTTGAAAACGCCGCTACGCTCTCGGCTGTCGTCAATCCGAGTTCCATCAATCAAGGTGAGTTCACCCAGATCAGCGCCACGGTTACTGGTCAAAATGGCCTGCCAATTCCCACGGGAACGGTGAATTTCTCAGCCGGCGGATCTGAGTCGGAGTGGAACGACACAGAACCGCTCAAGAACGGCTTGGCGAGCTCCATTGCGCTCCCGGGTAATCTTTTCTTTCCTCCCAGCAATGGCCAGATTTCCGTCCCAATCAATGTCTCCTATTCGGGCGACTCCACTTATGGTCCAGCCAGCGTGAACGCGTCGCTCGTCGTCACCCAGGGTTTTCTTCCACCCTTCAGCATGGTGGCGACTCCGGTTACCATCGCGTCTCCCGGAGCAACCACGAACAACACCTCCGCGGTCACAGTGACCCCGGGAAACGGATTCACTGGCGCGGTTTATCTCTCTTGTGCGCTAACATCCTCTCCGTCCGGAGCCGTACACTTACCTACGTGCAGCTTTCCCTCGAATGCTTTGAACATTGCGGGAACAGGCGCTGTCACGGCGCTCATGACCGTTGACTCGACGGCCCCCTCTTCGAGCGCCAGTTCCCTATCTTTGCAGGATTGGCGCTTGCCGAAAGGGCAGCCGCTTCTGGTTGCCATCGCGGGTGTGCTCGCGGTTTGCTTTTTCTTGCTGGGCGCCGCGGCGTGGCATCATAATCGCCGAGTCCTAGCTACTTTCCTGTTGACCTTGGTGATCTTCGGCGCGTTTGCTGGCTGCGGTGGTGGAAGCGCTACGCCGCCGCCACCGCCCCCGCCGCCCCCCGCGACAATTCCCGGCACAACTGCGGGAACCTACGTGTTCACCGTCAATGCCGCGCTCGCCGCCAATGGCGTCAGCCAGGCCGCGACAACGGTTACGGTAACGATTCAATAGGCCGGGCCTGGCGATGTGCCTGTAAGCAGCGCAGGATACGGCGATCGAACCTGAATACTACAGACCGCAAGGCGACGTGCGATGGGTGTCTCGTGGAAGAAGTCTGGCAAAAACCTTTACCAACGGTGGGGCAGGCTCGAGCAGGTCTCGAGAGCTTCCAACCGCGACGTGGTCGATTGCGGTGATGCAAGGGTGCTCCGCGCGTATCGAGGCTTTCCGCCGATGAGGTGCTCCGGTACATTCGAGCTAGCGAGCCTTTCGGTAAAAATCGTTGAAAAAGGAGCGCGTTGCGTCACACTTCGCGTAGAAGTCGCCAAGTTCGCTGCCGCCAAACAAAGAGCCAAACCGCAAAATAAGCAAATCCACCGAGGACTTCGTCTGTCAACGTCCAGGGTACGCCGCGAAAATAGAGGACTTGCGCGATTGCCAGCCGAACCAGGTTCAAGCCGAAAAAAATAACGGCAACTGCCAGGAGCCGCAAGGCATTTCGGAGCAAGGATTTTCTGACATCCCATAGAAGGGGGATCGACCCCATGAAGACATCGACAAAAGTGCAGGCGATCACGACGCGGAAGAGCTGCCCTTGAATGCGAATGGCATCAAACGACACGCGCGCGGTGGCCATGCCGAGGGATGCGCAAATACGCAGGACGGCTGCGGAAGTTACGAACCGCAACCATCGCCACGGGAACCGATAGGTAAGGAGAACAAACAGGGCGACGAGGCTCGAGCGAAGCAGAAATTCCCGGCTCAGCCAAGGCAGTCGAATCGCCGCCGGGTCAAGCTTCGGGTGCAACAAAGGTTGCGAGCTCATCGCCAAGCATCTCTCTTGTTGTGCCACAGGAGCCGCACGCTCCATAGCGCCAGCAAAGCCACAAAAGTAAGAAAGGCAATGCGTCCGCCGCCCACGAGGATCCATCGCACATGGGAAACTGACACGCTCGATGACTGTGCCCCGTTGTCCGGCGGCCGTCCATGGCCATCGACTGCGTTGATCGTAACCGTATAGTTGCCCTCCGCGGCCGAAGCGCTTGCGGAGACCTTCAACAGTGAGGTGGCAGAGCCGTCGGTCACGGTCGCCGGAGCAGGGTCCGGACAGGATGGCGCGGGATGGGACATTCCGGAGACGGTGCAGCTAAAGTTCACCGTGCCGGTAAAGCCATTAAATGCAATGACGGTGATGGTGGAAGTTGCGACGTCTGTGTCAATGTAGCTCGGCGTCAGGAGAGACAGGGTTATGTTATAGCTGGGGGTCGGCGCGCCCTGGCATTCGCATGCAAGGGCTTCCGGGCGCAAACCCTCGGTCGTGCACTTGCCCACATTTCCGCTACCTACCGTAGGCGGCCTGCATGGCGCGCCCGGCTTGGTACAAACGCGTCCCTGTAGAACAGGCTTGAAGGAACACGACTGTCCAGGAGTGGCTGGCGAGGAAACCAAAAGGGCACCAAGGACGAGGAATGCAAGCGCCGCATGGGTAGGTGTTGGCTTCATCAAGACTCCTCGCGGGATTTTGGGGATTGCGCTCCGGGCAACATACTACTGCTTTTGCGCCTCAATGGCGGGTCGTTCTCGCTTGATTCTGTGCTCTTCCTTCTGATCCGAACCAGATCGTCGCGGAAGGTTCGTGCCGTTGCGGGCTATGCTACGATTTGGTGTACAGGTAGGAAGTCTGACCACACGGGAGGTAAAGCCGATGCGAATGCTCAGATTCCCGAGTCTCCTTCTCTGCTTCCTTTGTTTCATTGTTAAGGGAGACGCGCAAAGTCCGGAGGTTGCGGAAAGACCGGTATGGGCCATGGAGTTCGTAGAGGTGCAACCCGGCAAGATGGCACTAGCCCTTGGCTATCTGGACGATCACTGGATGCGCGTCCGACAGGAAGCCAAGCGGCAAGGTGTGGTTCTAGGCTACCACCGGGTTTCTGAAGTGCAACTGGCAGGGCCAGGTTCCGCCGCAGATGAGAACTCTATCGTGTTGCTGACAGAATACAAAAACCTTAACGCATTCTCCGGCCGCGAGGTCGTGTTCGCCTCCATACTCCGCCATCTGCCAGCCACACCCGGCCTGGTTCCGCTTAGGCCAGAAGAGCTTTACAAAACCGTCGAGACACGCGTATTCATGGAACAACCCGCGAATCCCGACACGGCGCAGTTTAAGCTTATCGGTAAAAAGTAGGACATTGGCGATTCCGAAGTTTATTGATTCGCAATATCAGCCGACATCGTATTGCCATACCGTTCGTAACAGCCGCGAAAATTGCCCTGGCTTGGAGGGATGAAAGGCACCAGTTAATTCTTCTCGGGAGACACGCTCAGGAGCGAACCAGGACGTTACCCGCCGAAGGCTGCGCCATTTTCCGGCTATGCTGTTTTACTCCGTCGAAGGGACAAGCGTCATAGCAAGGACCACCACATTACGATTCCTAGGCAGGGCGACGCTGTCGACCACCTTGCTGCTGGCGAGATCGAACGAATAGCCGAAGATGTGAAACGTACCGTCGTCGGCTTCCCCATCTCCCGTAAGGCGATAAGGAACAGTCAACGCCGTAGATTCCCCGCTGAAGCTTCCCTGTGAATACCAGTCGCTCAGGCTCTGCGTGAAAGTCGAAGACGTTCCATCGGCATAGGCGACGGTGAATGTTTGCGACTTCTGGCTGCCTTGGACACCGGCCGCAAGAATCTTCAAAGCGCCAAACTTACCGGCAGGCAGAGTGACCGTCTGCCCGGTGACGACGTCCGGAGCATTGGCCGGGCCGAACCGAAACAAAACACCATCCCATTCCTGCGTGGCGCCCACAGGCTGCTCGGGGAGCGCGAATCCGCCACCATCAAGGCTAGAAATCTCGTCAAACTTTGATCCGTCTGTGTAGATACCCGTGATGTTGTAGGCCGAAGTGAGATCGACTGCCACTGCCCCGGTTTTCACTGCGACGACCCTCAAAAGGATAGGGACCTTGCGCGACAGGCTGCTTGACGTTGCGGTCACCGTGATCGTCGCAGTCTCCGAACGTGCCGAACGGTCTGCTTTGAGCGTTAGCGTGCTTGTTCCAAAAGCGTTGGGCGGAGCAAAGGTTGCGGTTACTCCGGCAGGCAGTCCTGTCGCCGCCAGGCTCACGGGGCTCTGGAACCCATTCCTTGGGGTCACACCGACCGTTACTGTGACGATTCGCCCCTGCGTGACGGAGAGGCTGGTGGTTGAGCTAGAGAGCAGAAAATCTTTGTCGCCCGCTGCCGGCGGAGGAAGAACATCGTAGAGCGGCTGTGCTGGCTTTATGCTTGGATCTTCCTCCGCCACCGTCATGGCGAGAATGCGGATTTTAGGGTTATCCGGCAGCTTGACGGTCTTGGTTCCAGGTTCCAAATCGACGGCGTAGCCGAACAAATACGAATACGAGTAGGCAACGTTGTCGCCCGCGGGGTTGTGGTGATGCGAGCAGTACCACGCCAGGTCCGCCCGCTTGATGTAGCCTGGCCTGATGCCGGTCATCTCCGCATAATCGTCGTGCACGGTTCGCGCCGGCCGCGCACTGGTCGCGGGAACCGTTACGTCTTTCGCAGTCCACTGCCTGTCGTCCCACTGCCCGATGAATCCGCTCCAGTCCTGAATATTCAACTCGAGTTTCCTACGGCCTGCTTCGAACGCGGCTTTCTGGTCGCCATCGATGGAAGCGGCCAGCAAGTAAAGGCGGTTATAGCTTCCCGCCGGAAGCTCAATTATCTGCCCCTTTGCAACAAGTGCGTTCGGCACGCCAGTCTTTCCCGGAGCAAGCTGAAACTCCACGCCATCGAATTGGATTTGCGAAGGCAGCATCTCCGCAGGCAGCGCATTGCCTTTGCCGTCAAATCCCTGGGACGATTTTGTGCCGTCGTTGCTCGCCGCTCGGAGATCGTAGGGCAGCTTCACCGGGGCGGAATGTCTGCTGACCTTCCCGGCCGCCCGAGCCAGCTTGACCGCGAAGGTACGCGGCTGATAGGCCGAAAAGGAGGTCACCAGGGCGCCGTCGCTTACGGTTGCCGCGCCCATCGGCTGCTCTTGCCCGTTCACCTCGCGGGCCGCAACGACCGGCGAGGCGAACGACAAGCGCACGTCCTCCTGCGGTTTGCCGTCCAGTTCCACCATCCGCACGACGATCTCATCGCTTTGTTCGGCTTTCTTCAGCGCCAAAACTCGAATACGCGAGTTGCTTACTTTCAGCAAAGAAAATTGCTGGCCGAGCGCTCCCGCATGTTTCGAAGTCTCAAAAGCAATCAGCGGATCGTTCAGCCGCTGCGCCAGCCAGTCGGTTTGCCCGTCGCGCCACCCTCCGGCGTGGCCGGCTATGCCGTATATGAATTCGTGGCGGCCGATATCCTGAGTGCCTTGGTCGTGATAACCGCCGGAGGTGCCCGGCGTCCGGATAAGCGTGAGCCGGATGGTGTGGTCATCCGGCTTGTCCGATCCGTTCTTGCAGTCGGTGAGAATCGTAGCGCCGAACTCACCGCTCATGGCAGTCAGATCAATCCACTGGTGCGAGGGAACTTCAAATTTTCTCGGCTCTGCGGTTGGCCTCTCGATCGTGCCGATATCCCAGTTGTAGGTCGCCAAGCGATTCGAAGCGGTCAAGGGGAATGTTGCTTTGAGGTTGGACTCTTTCGTATGCCAGTCGATCACGTTCCCGAATTCCACTCGCTGGCCCGCGTCGCCTGCGGACAGGCGGATGGTTTGCACAAACTTCGAGCCCGCGGTCTCTCGTGAAACCTCCACGGCCACGCGCGCCGCACCATCTTCCACAACGCGAATCTTCGCTGGCCCGCCGATGTACGCCTTTGGCGCGGCCTGTTCCTGATCCCAGTCCATGTTCCACGCCGGCCACTGCTGGGGGTTGTCATAGGAGATGGCCAGCCTTGCCGGTCCCGCCAGCAGTTCTTTTCCAATGGATTTGTCGAAGATGCTTCGGACGTCGCCGTCTGCGTTCAGCGCTATGCGGTAATACTGGTTTTCGAGCGAATCGTTGGATACTTTCAGCGTTGATATGCCGCGAGCCTCACCTGACTGCACATCATAGACGGCGTAGCCGGTTGGCGGGACGTGTGCGAGGAAGAGGACTTTTCCGCTTGAAATCTGTGCGGGAACTTCCTTGCCGCCGGGACCGGTAACGCGGACCGAGTTCGGAGTCCCGCCTGGGAACTCCACACTCGCTTCCACGACATCTTCTCGCGCGATGTTGAGCGGATTGAAGACCACCACCGGGACACCTTTAACTTCCGTGTTCAGGGTTGCCGCAACTGCTTCGGTTGCGTTGCCGAGCACTCCCGCAAACTGGTTCATCGCAATCACGTCGTCGTTCCAGGCGAACTCATAGCTCTTTGGCGTGGCCGTGCCCGCGGCGATGTCGTGGAAATGCCCGGCCATCACCAGGGTCCAGGCATTGTTTAGCCGTTCACGCGGATAGGTCCGGGCTCCCAGCCATTCCGCGGCGATCGAGGCTTTCTCCGCGGCATCCGCAAGCAGCTCTTCTTTGCGAAGCCAGCGCTTTTGGTAGGCTTCCGAGGTCAAGGACCCGGCTGAATGGTTGGTCAACTCCATCTCCCCGGTATATCGCGGCAACCCCTTGGATTCTGAAGGAGTGATATCAAGGAACAATTGCTCGGCCGTGGAAGAAAGCACATGGACCGGCCCCTCGCCCACTGGCGTCGGGGGCCAGGCCGGGTGTTGCAGCCTCCGTGACAAGGACAACCATTCTTCCGGTGGCAAACTCGCTGTACCTTTGGTCACGATCGCTTCCAGGCGCTTCACGGAGTCTTCATCGGGTGCGCCACCGACATCGCCGGTTCCGTAATAGTGATAATCCGTGAAGACCCCGCTCACCTTGCCGTTACGTTCGACTCGCGCCGCCCAATCGCCCTGGTATCGTTCTTGGTCGCGCTCTTCCTGCACCTTAGTGAGACCCTCCTGCTGATCCCAAAGGCTCGAGAGCTCCTCGAGTTCCTTCTGCTCCGGTGCCTTTCCGCTGCGCTGCGCACTTTGTAATTTCTCTCGGAGCGTGTGAAACTTCGTCTGGATTTCCTTCAGCATGGTGGCTGGCGGCGGCTCGGGCAGCGGCTTGCTGAGATCCGTATAGATTCCGCCGCTGTAACTCCCCGGATTCAGTCCCGCCAGAACGCTTTCTCCGTCAGGCCCCACCCACAAGCCCACGTTAAACGGCGTGCCCTCGGGCGTCCTCTCGCTTGATTCCGGCCCCCCGGCATCGGCCGAAGAGCCCCAGGTCAGTTTTTGAGTCGAGAACCCCTTTACGCCGGAGTGCGCCAAGATCGTCGGCAGTGAAGAGGGAAATCCAAAACAGTCGGGCAACATATATTCAGCGCTGGCTTTGCCAAACTCTTTGCGAAACCATTCATTTCCGTAGAGAATCTGCCGGATAATGGCCTCTGCACTTGGGGCGTTCACGTCTCCTTCTTCCATCGAAGAGCCCGCAGGAAACCATCGCCCCGAATGAACGTAGTCGGCGAGCTTGGCAAACTCGGCTGGGTAATATTCCTTCATCAAGCGGTAGCGATTGGCACCGCTGAAGTTAAAAACGTAGTGCGGGTACTTTTCGAGCAGCGTGAAGTTCTCGTCCATGGTCTTCCGAAGGTATTCGTTGATCACTTGGGGGTATTCCCAGCGCCACTCCGTGTCGAGGTGGGCGTAGCCAACCACGTACAGCGTCCGCTCTCCGCTCAAATCGGGCTTACCGGCGGTCTGCGCCAGCGCGCCACCAAGGAGCAAGAAGCAGGCCAAGGCGCCTGCAAAAGGAATCCTGCGCAAGCTTCGGACACCCGTTCTCGAAGCGGGCCTAGATACGTATTCGCCAAAAGTCATCGTACCCTCCACCCTGCTACCGCCATCGTCAACACCCCCACCCTGTTCGGTCACACTCTCGACTCTTTTCGAGCTGTTTTCCCGCCGTCAATCCACTCGAATGTCATTTGCACGTTCCCGCCTAAGCTGTTCTGTTCTGAAGAGATATTTGTCGTCATTCCCCGACCCTAACCGCTTCGAGGATGCGCTTAACGCGGCCCTTCCCGCTGTCATGCTGTAATATCAATCGATTATGCGTGCGCTTCTGGGCGTTTTCTTCGCTGTGCTACTCATTGGGGCCGCCGTTGCCCGCCAATCGGCTCCTACGGCTAGCGTCGAAAAGCCATTGCCTGGAAAGTTCACCGACGTTGCCGCCGCTCTCGGTGTCCATTTCAACTACTTCTCTTCGCACACCGTCAAGCATTATCTGCTCGAAACCATGGGTGGCGGCGTCGCGCTGTTTGATTACGACAACGACGGTCGCCTCGACATTTTTCTGGTCAATGGCGCGCCCCTTCAGGATCCGACTCCTAAAGGCTCCATCCCGCAGAAGGGTGGTCCAAAGTACTCTAACCGCCTCTACCACCAGAAACCCGATGGCACGTTCGAAGACGTAACCGAAAAGGCCGGTCTCGAAGGCGTTGGCTACGGCATGGGCGCGGCAGTCGGAGATTACGACAACGACGGGTTCGAAGATCTCTACGTTACTGCTTACGGCGGCAACAAACTCTATCACAACAATGGCGACGGCACGTTCACCGACGTTACGGAGAAAGCCGGGGTCGCCGGTTCTGGCTGGTCCACCAGTGCCGCTTGGGTCGACTTAGACAACGACGGCTTGCTCGATCTTGTTGTTCTCCGCTACCTTCAGTGGGATTTCGACGACATCTGGTGTGGCGAGCACAAAGAAGGCTACCGCGCCTACTGTCATCCGGACGTGTTTCAGCCCATTTCTCCGCTCGTCTACCACAACGACGGCAACGGCCATTTCACGGAAGTCTCCCAAAAAACCGGTCTTTCCAAACCCGGCAAGGGCCTGGGCATCGCTCTGGCCGATTACGACCGCGACGGCCACATCGACCTTTTCGTTGCCAACGACTCCATGGTCGAATTCCTCTATCACAACAAAGGAGACGGCACCTTCGAAGAAACGGGTCTGCTCTCCGAAGTCGCTGTCGACGGCGACGGCCGCACTTTTGCGGGCATGGGCGTTGATTTCGCCGACTACAATAATGATGGCTGGCCCGATCTGATCATTACTGACCTAGCCAACCAGCGCTACGCCCTGTACCAAAACAACCGCGACTCCACTTTCAGTTACGACAGCTTCACGTCCGGCATCGCTCGCGTCAGCATGGCTCACTCCGGATGGGGCGTACGCTTCTTGGACTACGACAACGACGGCTGGAAGGATCTCCTTGTCGCCCAGGGCCACGACCTCGACACCGTCGAGCTCAGTTACCCCAATCTCCATTACCGAGAACCAATGCTTCTCCTGCGCAACACCGGCAAAGAATTCGTCGATGTTTCCGCCGCTTCCGGCGCCGTTTTCAGCCAACCCTGGCTCGGCCGCGGCATGGCCATCGGCGACATCGACAACGACGGCCGCCTCGACGCCGTCGTTACCACCAACGATGGACCCGCGCACATCCTGCACAACGAAACGCCCACGCAAAACCATTGGCTCAAGCTGAAACTTGTCGGCCACAAAAGCAATCGCGACGCCATCGGTGCCGAAGTCAAGCTGGTCACCGCCAAAGGCCAGCAATGCGCTACCCTGTCGACCGCTGGCAGCTATTTGTCTTCTAGCGACAAACGGGTTCACTTTGGCCTCGGCCGGGAATCCGTCGCCCAATCCATCGAGATTCGCTGGCCCAGCGGCATCACGCAAACTTTGAAGAACATCCGCGCCGATCAAATCCTCACCGTCGACGAACCGTCGCCCTCGGCCGGTCAAAAATGAGCACTCCCCGCGACCACAGCCGTTCCGCCCCTCTGCTTCTCATCGCCCTCATGGTCATTAGCCCCCTCGTCCTCGTGCAATTTGCCCCCAGCCAGGAATCCGCTCCCAACAAGCCGCAAACCGCGCTGCCGCGTCCTTCCGGCATGGCGACGGGCGGCATTCACACTCCTATCAAGGATTCCCACTCCCGCCCCATCACCGCCGGCGGCTTCGTCGACGACGCCCCGATCGTGTTCGTCGATATCACCCATCAATCCGGCCTCGACAGGTTTCAGCATCGCTCCGGCTCTCCCGAAAAGGCCACCATCATCGAAGCTCCAGGCTCTGGCGTCGCTCTTCTCGACTACGACAATGACGGCTGGCTCGATATTTATCTCCTCAACGGTTCCACGGTTGCTGCCGTCAAAGGCGCCGAGCCATCGCCCCGCGCCATGCTGTTCCACAACAATCACGACGGCACCTTTACCGACGTCACCGACAAAGCAGGAGTGTCCAACGACCGCTGGGGTTTCGGCGTGGCCGTCGCCGACTACGACAACGACGGCTGGCCCGACATTTACGTCTCGAACTACGGCAAGAACCGCCTCTACCACAACAATCACGACGGAACGTTCACCGACGTTGCCGAAAAGGCCGGTGTCGTTCTCGGCGGCTGGTCGACCGGAGCAACCTGGGGCGATTACGACCGAGACGGCTTGCTCGATCTCTTCGTTCCCGGCTACGTCCACTACGATCTCGACCATCCTATCCTTGCCGGCAAAAACGGCGTACCCGAAGGCGCATGCCAATACCGCGGCGTCAACGTTTTTTGCGGTCCAATGGGTCTGCTCGGTGAAGGCGATCACCTCTTCCATAACAACGGTGACGGCACCTTCACAGACGTCAGCGCGAAGGCGGGCGTCTCCGATCGCGAAGGTCGCTACGGCTTCGCTTCCATCCTCGCCGACATTGACGACGACGGGTGGCCCGACCTCATCGTGGCCAACGACTCGACTCCTAACTATCTCTACCGCAATCACCGCGACGGCACCTTCGAGGACGTCAGCTACATGAGCGGCTTCGCGCTCAACGAAGAAGGCCGCGCCCAGGCATCGATGGGCATTGCTCTCGGCGACTACAATCACACGGGCCGCCTCGGCCTCTTCATCACCACGTTTTCCGACGATTACAAAACTCTCTACCGCAACGACGGAGACGCCAGCTTCACCGATGTTTCCTTCAAAGCCGGTCTTGGCAGCCCGACCATCCCTTTTCTCGGCTGGGGAGCGGGTTTTCTCGATTTTGACAACGACGGCCTTCTCGACCTCTTCATCGCCAACGGCCACGTCTACCCCGTCGCCGACCAGCGCGATTGGGGCACCACTTGGGCGCAACGCCCGCAGCTCTTCCGCAATCTCGACGGCGCCAAATTCCAGGAAGTTCTGCCCGCCACAGGCAGCGGCCTCGCTTCCGTCGTCTGTGCGCGTGGCGCAGCCTTCGGCGACCTCTTCAACGATGGCCACATCGACGTGGTTCTGAACAACCTCGACTCTCCTCCCACGCTTCTCCGCAACATCGCCCACAACTCCAACCACTGGCTCACCCTCAACCTCGTAGGAGGCGGGAACTTTAGCTCGCGCGCCAGGAGCGTAAACAATGGAGGGGCTTCAGCCCCTGAAGCCGGACCAAAGTCTGCCCGCGACGCGATCGGTGCCAAAGTCTTCCTCACCGCGGGCGGCGTCCGCCAGCGCGCCGACGTCTTCAGCGGTGCCAGCTACGCCTCGACTTCCGACCGGCGCCTCCACTTTGGCCTCGGCTCCGCCTCCAAAATCGACAAACTCGAAGTCTTCTGGCCAAACGGCCTCCGCCAGGAAATCTCGCTCCCCTGCATCGACTGCGTCGTCCAAGTAGCCGAAGGTAAAGGCGCTGTAAGCGCGCTGGCTCCCTGAATTCCTCCCTGGACACCGGGCTTGTAACTTCGCCGAGCGGTTACTGCAATGAGGGAACAGTACCCCGCATCTTCTCTCGTTTCAGCAAATTACGCGGGAAGATGAAGATGACACCCCGGTGCATTGACTGCTCTTGACCTCTTGTCCAACACTCCCGGCATAGTTTGGGGATACCGCGCGGAGTGTCCGTCTCATTTTCCGGTGCGAGATTCTTGTCGTTTGGACTTGGATTCGATCCGCGGTGATCGATCCTTGACCTTATTGAGGAGGCGAGTGATGAAGATTTTCTCCAAATACGACAATCCGATTTCCCGTCTGGCTTCTCGCTGTTCTCTATGGTTATTCATTGCAATTGCGCTCTTCGTAGCCGTCCTACCAGCCTACCTCTCTGCTCAGGGCCTGAGCGGCATTAGTGGAACGGTCGCGGACCCTTCCGGCGCAGTCGTCCCTGGTGCGAAAGTGACCGTGACCAACACTGCGACCAACATATCTACCACGGCCGTCACTACTTCTGCCGGGACCTACACCGTCACGGATTTGATTCCCGGGACATACAAAGTCAGGGTCGAAGCGCCGGGCTTTTCTGCTGGCGTTCTTAGCGAAGTTCACGTGGACGTCAGCAGATACACCGGTGCGGACGTGACCTTAAAGACGGGTGTGGCCACCGAAACTGTCGAGGTAGTCGCGCAGCAGATTGCCCTGGAGACCACGCAGCCCCAGCTCGGCACCATTGTGGAGAACAAACTTGTAAACGAAGTGCCCATTTTGATTGGCGGCGGACCCGGCAATATCGGAGCTCGCGACCGCCAAATTGATGACTATCTGTTCATCGCTCCAGGCGTTCAAGGTGGCGAGTTTAGCCATCGCATCAACGGCGGAGTCGACTTTGAAAACGAGGTTATGTTTAATGGTGTTGTCGCCAATCAATCGGAGACCCAGGGCCTGCAATCCAATATCAATCCGCCTTTTGAAATGGTCAGCGAAATTCAGGTCCTGACGTCCAATTTCTCCGCCCAATACGGTTTGGCCCAGGGCGTAGCCTCTTATCAGTTTGCTTCTGGCACCAACACCCTCCATGGCGACGCCTTTGAGATTGTGCGAAACACTGTCTTCAACGCTGCGGGTGCTGCTCCTCCTCCTGGCCCCAACCCAAATGTGAAAGGCCCCACACCTGTAATCAATCAAAACAATTATGGCTTTTCGTTGGGCGGCCCTGTTTGGATTCCTAAGCTCTACAACGGAAAAAACAAAACTTTCTTTCACTTTAGCGCCGACTGGTTTCGCCAAAACCTCAAGGACTCCTCGGGAGCTTTTACTATCCCCACGCCGGCCGAAGTGGGCGGCGATTTCAGTGGCTATGTCGATGGCAGCGGCAATCAGATTCCCATTTTTGTTCCCCAGGGCTTTGTCGCGCCTTCCGGCTGCGCCGCTCCCGCGCCTGGCCAGCGATGGCCCGGCAACAAGATTCCTACTTCCTGTTTCAGCACTGTTTCTGCAAGCCTATTGACGCTTATTCCTGCACCGGATAATTCCGGATTGACGAATAACAAGTTTCCATCCGAGGGAGTGCTCCCCATTCGGCAGACCAACTGGGGCTTCTCGATTGACCACAACCTGACGGAGAAGCAAAAACTCCACGGCAGCTTCTGGCGTGATAAATACGACTTGGTTTCGTGCTGCAATGGCGGTATCCATGTAAACAATCCGCTCTCTGGTTTGGAGGAGGAACCTCGCCTTGGCACGGGACTCTTCCTCACCTATTCGAATGCTATTTCCAACAGCTTGGTCATGACGGCCGGTTTTGGCTGGATGGGCGAGATCAACAACGAATTGAATTCTTTTCTCGGATTTAACTTCCCTGCGGTGGCCGGTTCCATCTCTCTTCCTGCTATTCACTTCAACTCTCCTTTTGGTGGCCAGCCGAACCAGTGGGGACTAAACAGCAACGGCGAAACCTATTCCAAAAACCGTAAGCTTGGGCTTAGTTTCGACAACAACTGGTTATGGAACCATGGTCGTCACACGTTCAATGTCGGGTGGGAAATTCGCCGCTCCTATCAGGATGACCAGGAATGCCAGCAGTGCGGCGGCAGCTTTACTTTTAACTCTCGCACCACTGCTGATCCCAACAACATTGGCACCACCGGGAGCGCTTTCGCCAGCTACCTGCTTGGTTACGCCGATGCCACCCAGCGCCAATTTGCCATCGAGAACCGGCTTCGCAATCTCTACTTTGGCCCCTATATCCAGGACGACCTAAAAGTATCGTCTAGGCTGACAGTCAATCTAGGGCTTCGCTGGGACATCATGCGGCCGTTCACCGAAAACAACAATAACGTCCTTTTCTTCGATCCAACCATTCCCAATTCCGGCGCTGTCAACCCCGCGGGCAATCCCTTGCTCGGGGCAGCCAACAAACTGGGAAGCTGTTCAGTCTGTGCCGGGTACAATCGGGCTAACACGCATTGGAAGGACTTCAGTCCGCGCCTCGGATTTGCTTATAAGTTGAATCCCAAAACTGTGGTCCTGAGCGGTTTCGCAATTAACTTCCTGGATGGCGGCTCGTACGAGTACGGAGACAACAAGATCGCCGTTAATTATGGCAGTTTGCTCGGCGGGATTTTCAACGTGAACTCGCTTGGCTCCAACGTCCCGGGCTATGGTATCTGGGATAACCGACCGATTCCACAGCCAGCTGCCACCCAGTTCACGGATCGCAGTTTCCTGAATTCCACCGGCGTCTTGCGTCAATTTGGCCGAGATCCGGGCAAGATTCCTTACACCGAGTCGTGGAATGCAGGCATCCAGCATGAATTGCCCTATAACATGTTTCTTTCGGTGGCCTACATCGGGAACCGCGCACTGCATTTGCCCTCCTTGTTGAACCCCGTCAATCAAACCAACCCCAAGTTCTTGACCCAATTCTGCGCAACTGGGAATGCCAATGACCCGGCCTGCCTGATGTCGCCCAATTCCCCGAATTTTGCTTGGACTTCCGGAGCATCGCAAACTGCCCTGCAATCCGCGGGATTCTCTCAGGCAAGCGTGACTTGCGGGCCCAACACCAATAACCCCGGGGCAGCGGGCACATTCTTCACTCCCTATGTGAACTTCCTTTGTGACTATGGCTCGGGAGCTGGCCTGCCTCAGGCTTTGCTCCCGTACCCGATGTACAACCCCAGCGAATCATGCGGAGGAATCTGCAATAACTTCGATACCAATGGCACTGCTTTCTACAACGCCTTGCAGCTTCAGACGCAGAAACGCTTCTCCAGCGGCTTGAGCTTCTTGGTCTCATATACCCTATCCAAGACCATGTCCAATACCGACACAGGCTTCTCCACTTTTAACTTCGGCTCGGAGAACAAGTTCAATCAAAAGTCCGAATGGTCCATCGCCAGCAATGACCAGACACACCTTCTGGCGATCAGTGGCACTTATGAATTGCCGATCGGTCCTGGCAAGAAATATCTGACGAACGGCGGCCAGCTGGCGAAAAACATCGTGGGAGGCTGGCAGCTTACAGGCGTTTTCCAATACGCGTCCGGCTTTCCTCTTCAGATTCTCGCTAACAATAACGATCCTTTCCTGAATGGCTTCAATCGTGCCAACTTCGATCCTAGCGTCGCTCTCAACGTGGACTATAACAACTACTACAAGGGCCTCCCTGTCTTCACTCCCTCGGCATTTTCTGATCCGGGATTCCAACAAGGCAATGCTCCCAGGCAGATCGCAGCCTTGCGCAATCCGTTTAACGCCAATGAAAACCTGGGAGTAGCCAAACATTTCTATTTTGGAGAAAGAGTCAATGCGGAGTTCAGAATGGAGTTCTTCAACGTCCTAAATAGAATGCAGGTCTGTGGCCCCGATACAAGCGTGAACGACGGTGCAGCAAGATTCGCACGTGTCAGCTCCGACGGAACCCTTACGGGCAACGTCAGCGGCGTCGTTGCATGCCAAGGCAATACGCCTCGACAAGGACAGGCTCTGCTCAAAATCACCTTCTGACGCCTGCTGGAGGGCACCCTACTCCAGCCGTTTCGTCCGCCGAAGGCGGTGGCTCGTTTCAAGGAGGGAACGGAGGCGTCGGACGCGCGGCGTGAGCATAGAGCAGATGGCCGAGGACCTAGCCCGCTATTTACGGGCTGGATCGGCAATCTGGAAGCAGTGGAAGCGCGGGAAGAGACGGTTTGCGGAACTGCTGAAACGAGGAGTGGGCACACAGCTCGCCGCTCAAACGGTCGGGCGCCCACGGCCCTTGGCGGTTGGCAAACATTCCCCCGCCCTAGCTAGCGGTCGCGCTGCCCAATCCTTACCTTGCGGAGCTCAGACTTCCACCCTTCCCAGGATGCCGATCGCTCGACTCACCGAACTGTCGTATACGGACCCGTACGTACGGTGGTTTGACAGGGACAGCGGGCAACCGCCCACCTATGTCCGATCTCTAGAGCTTTTTGCGCCCGCGTCCAACCTATGCTTCTCATCCAGCGTTCAATTCCCATCGTCCAACCACTATTTTCCCGATCGCCGAGTTATCTCGTGCTATCCTCTTCCGTGTTTATCGCGTTCCATCGGTGCTCGTGCGACCCCCGTTCTACCAGATCCGGAAGCTCGCCCCTCGCCAGTCTTTCACAGCTCCGCTCTTCCTTCTTCCACAAAGAACCTTTTGCGTTCCAACCTTCTATCCCTCCAACTTTCCTCTCCGCTAACTCTTTTAGAATCGACACTCGCACAAAAACGGGGGAAGGGGGGCTGGCCACTACTGTCATCCTCTCAATTGTCCTGCTGCTGTGCGGGCTACTTCCAACACGCTCCCCAGCGCGAACTCGCTTGCCGACTCAATCCTCGGATCAATCCGAAAGGCCCCTGGCCGACGCCAAATCCCTTTTCGAGCAAGGCAAATTCACAGAAGCCGACCGAGCCGTCCGCGAATACCTGAACAGCCATCCCAACTCCGCCGAAGGCCACTTCCTCCTCGGACATACTCTCTTTCACGAAATGCAGGCGCAAGCAGCGATGGAGACTCAATTCCCGTCCCAGACTCACGGGCCCATGGCCAGCGCGAGAACCATGAGTGCAGCTTCTTCTGAGGCGTCTGTCCCAAAAGGCACACGGGAAATGGCGAAAGCCTCGCTCGCCGAATTTAACGCGGGCGCAAAATTCCACGATCCCTCCGCTGCCGACCTGAAGATCGTTGCCCTTGACTATGTTCTTCTTGCCGATTATCTCGACGCCGACAAATGGTTGACGAAGATGCTCGAGTGGGCTCCCAGCGATTCCGAAGGCTGGTATTACCTCGGCCGCACGAAGTACAACGAAAATCGCTTCGCCGAGGCCCTCGACGCTTTCCAGCGGTGCTTGAAGCTCGATCCTCAAAACGTAAAGGCGGAGGACAATCTCGGTTTGGCTCTTGCCGGCCTTGGTCGCAATGAAGAAGCCACCGCGGCATACCAGCAAGCCATTTCCTGGCAAGCGCAATCTCTCACGAAAAATCCTGGTCCTTATATCGACTTCGGTAGTCTTCTCATTGACGAGAACCATCCGAAGGATGCGGTTACATTCCTTCTTCGAGCGATTGAAATCGCGCCGAGCGAGTCGCGCGCGCATGAACTTCTTGGGAAGGCCTACACGCGCGTGGAAGATTTTCCCAGGGCACAAACGGAACTAGAAAAAGCCATTGAACTTTCTCCGCACGCTCCCAATCTCCATTGCATGCTGGCTCCTGTTTATCGCAAGCAGGGGCTCGTGGAAAATGCCAAAACCGAGTACGAACGTTGCGCCGCTCTCACTGGCACTCACTCCAGCCCGGAGCCCCGATGAACTACGGTTCTTTGCTTTTTTCCTGCAACAGCGCCTTGGCGCGTTCCGCGGTTTTGGCTCTCGCGCTCTCTTCCAATGTGCTGAACTCTTTCATTTCCGCTTGTGCCTCCTGTGTCCGCCCCAGCGCGCGGTACGCTTGCGCCAGCAGGAAATGCGTTGAGGACTCTCCTGGATCTGCCTTCACCGCGGCCTCCAAATCCTTCACGGCTTCGCCTGGCCGTTCCAGCTTGATCAGTGCGCGAGCTCGGTCCACACGAGCCCCCAGCAAATTCGGGCAGACCTCCAAGGCTTTCTGGACCTCTGCCAGTGCTTGGGTCGAGTCTCCATGCTGCTCGAGAATGATGTTACCGATTTTCCACTGCGCCATACAATTCGAGGGATCGTTGGCGAGCTCCGCGCGGAACTGCTCTGTTGCTGCATCCCACATATTCAACGACCAATACGCGTTTCCCAGGTGGTAGCGCGTGCCCGCCTGCTGCGGCCCCACCTTCACCGCCTTCTTGTACTCGAGCAGCGCGCCGTCGTAATTCTTCATGCTCTCCATCACTTCTCCGGAAATCTCGTGAGACCAAACGGAATCGGGATCCAGAGCATTAAGCTTCGCAAGCGCATCCTCCGACAATTTCATGTGCACTTTGCCGAGCAAATACCAGACTTCCTGGTTTTCCGGCTGGCGCTGCGATAGTTGGCGCAGGTGATCCGCCGCGCGCTCGAATTCGTCCAGTTTGATCAAGTCGTTGGCGAGAAGGAGCTCGGCGTTGTCATCTTTAGGATTGGCGCGCAGCGCGGACTCCAGATTGCGCCGAGCCCCAGCGTAGTCACCTAGTTCGTAGAGGGCAATACCGAGCAGCGCCGAAGTGGAGGACATTCTTGGATCGATCTTTAGCCCTTTCTCCAGGACGGCAGCGGCTTTCTTGTATTCGCGCTGCCTGATGTAGAGCGACCCGAGATTGTTGTAGGCAGGAGCGAGGTGTGGCGCGACTTGCAGCAGCGATTCATAACTCGCTGCGGCGGTGGCGAAATCGCCGCGTGCTTCGGCGGTTTTTGCCTCGCCGTAGAGCTTTTGCACACGCACATCGCTGGCCTTGGCTTCCGACTGAGCTTTCAGAATAGGAGAAAAGCAAACTGACACAAGCAAGAGAAAAGTGGCTGAAAGGCAGAGCCGCGAAAAGCGACCCTTTCCAGTGATTTGGGGTAGCACAATACGCGCAATTTTACACCGGCTTACGAGCAACGCAAAAGCACCGCTACGCACGCGGGCTTTGCAGATCTGTTGCCGGCTACGCCTGGTTTTTGCAAGCGCTTCCAAGCTGCGGCGAATTTGCACGCTCGTTCGGTGAAGGCCGTATTGCTTAGGACCTCGCCGCGTGCTACGCTCGCAAAACTGCAGGGGTGAAGGGTCATGCGAGCGGGGGAGAGTGCCTTTCGAACCAGGGGGTTTGGAGTCTTTGAAGTAGACCTGCGCGCCGCCGAATTGCGTAAACATGGTGTTCGCATCAAACTGCAAGAGCAACCCTTCCAGATTCTCTCCCTCCTTTTGGAACATCCCGGGGAAGTGGTCACCCGCGAAGAGCTACGGGAAAAGCTTTGGCCGGCTCATACGTTTGTGGATTTCGATCGCAGCCTGAATAAAGCCATGACCAAACTACGGGCGGCGCTGGGGGATTCCGCCGACAGCCCGCGCTACGTCGAGACGATTCCGCGCCACGGCTACCGCTTCCTAGCGCCGGTGTGCAAGCCGAAGTCGGACCCGGCGCGCGAACATGCGGCGGGACGTCACCCCACTGAGGAACTTTCCGCAGGTCACGAAGAGCCTAGCGCACATACGTCATGGAGAAAGCTGCGTTGGTATGGCTTGATAACAGCTATAGGAATAGCCGCTGCCGCAGTCTATGTCGCTGGCCGGGTATTGCAGCCCGTGGAGCTGAGCAGCCCGTCGAACACAGTCAGTCCTCGTCGCTCCGTGGCCGTGCTGGGCTTCACGAGCCTTTCTGGGGACCCGCGCAAAGCGTGGCTGTCCACCGCCTTTTCCGACTGGCTCACGACGGAGCTGACTGCAGGCGAGCAAGTGCGCGCGATTCCAGCGGAAAGCATCGCACGGATGAAGATGGAACTGTCTTTGCCGGAGGTTGACAGCCTTGGCCCCGAGAGCCTGATTCGAATCCGGAAGAATCTGGGAACGGACTACGTGATTGCCGGCTCCTACGCAACTTTAGGGGGAAAGCCCGATGGCCAGATTCGGCTGGATCTGCGTTTGCAGGATACGCAAACCGGAGAGACGATCGGCGTGGCTTCTGAAACGGGAACCGAAGCGCATCTGCTCGACATGGTTTCGCGAGTCGGCCAGCACCTCCGCGAAAAGCTGGGAGTTCGAGCTGTGACCCGCGAAGAGGCCGCGGAAGTGGCGATCGCCCTACCAGCCAAAGGCGAAACCGCCAGATTGTATTCTGAAGGACTGGCCAAACTGCGCGCCTTTGACGCCCTTCGCGCCCGGGACCTTCTACAGAAAGCCATCGAAGCCGAGCCCAATTACGCGCTTTCTCATGCGGTGCTTGCAACGGCGTGGAGCCAGTTAGGGTACGACGAGAATGCAGAGGCAGAGGCGAAGAAGGCCTTTGACTCGTCCGCTAATTTGCCCCGCGCGGAGCGACTCTTGGTTGAGGCCCGTTATCATGAGACTTCACGGGACTGGCAGAAAGCGGCGGGCATTTATCGGGCCCTTTTCGAATTTTTCCCCGACAACCTCGAATATGGGCTGGCGCTCGCGAGCGCCGAGTACAAAGCCAATGAATGGAAAGACGCGCTGAGTACCGTTGCCGCACTGCGAAAGCTGCCTGCTCCTCTGTGTGATGATCCGCGCATCGACTTTGTGGAGGACGACGCTTCGCGCTCGCTCGGCGACACGAGGAGATCGGAAGCGGTCCTGGCGCGTGCCGCGGAGAAAGCGCAGTCGGCGGGCGCCTCTCTATTGCTGGCGAAGGCGCGTTTGGATCGAGCCTGGCTCGATGAAAACCTTGGCAGGTTTGCGGAGGTTGAGGTACTTGTTCACGATGCCAAGGAACTCTATGCCTCCGCTAATGATCGCGCTGGCGTCGCGGAGGCTACAACCGTTGGTGCTATCGCCTTGAAGAACAAGGGCGATTACTTGGGCGCCAAAAAGAGCTATGAAGAAGTTCTTGCGCTTTATCGCCAGGTGGGCAACCGGAGGGGACAAGCCGCGGAAAATGACAACATTGGCGACATTCTCGTTTACCTCGGGGATCTCGAAGGCGCCCTGCGTGGCTACGAGGCAGCCTTCTCCATCTATCAGGAAGTGGGCGATCAGAATGGAGAGGCGCTGGCGAAGAATGGTCTCGGAGATGTTTATCTCGCTCTCGGGAATCACCAGAAGGCGAAGGAAATTTATCAAAGCTCGGTCGAAATCTGCCGGCGCATTGGCAATTCAGGCCGAGAGGCAGACGCCCTATCCGGCCTGGGACGCATTCAGAGGCTCGAGGGGGATCCTGAACAAGCATTGAAGGACCTAACAGAAGCGCGGAAGAAGTTTGAAGAGATTGGGGACAAGACCGAAGTCAGCCGCATGGATTTGTACCTTGCCGAGCTCTTCCTCGACAGAGGCCAAAATGACCGTGCCGCCGCGTTTGCACGGCGCGCCACCGAGGTGTACGAAGCGAATAGGACCCCGGGCGGAGAGGCCGCAGCGAGTCTCTTATTGGCGCGAACGCTGCTTGCGTACGGCCGGATTGCAGAAGCCCGGGAAAAAGTGGACCAGGCAACGAAGGTCGCTTCCGAAACGCACAATCGGAAAC
>Ga0306925_10000874_pt1 | contig 23319 bp, 20 predicted proteins | sample flu12Cox44000176_FD_203755 | JGI IMG/M metagenome (GOLD analysis project Ga0306925, IMG submission 203755) | Lab enrichment of tropical soil microbial communities from Luquillo Experimental Forest, Puerto Rico - flux8day.12C.oxic.44.000.176 (v2)... | ecosystem: Environmental > Terrestrial >... | reverse complement strand
TGGAACCCCGAGTTTCCGTGAAACAAATATGTCCAACGGGGCCTGTAGTGCCCTTGCGACCTCAAAAGCAACAGGCACGCCGCCGCGCGGAATCCCCAGCACTATTACACCCTTGCGGCCCGCGTACACCTGGAGTTCCCCGGCCAGCCTATAACCAGCATCCGCTCGGTCTTGGAAAATCACGTTTTCTTCTTCTTTGCCAAGAAGCATAGCTACCTCTGACTCGCCTGCGCAGGACGTAGCCGGTCGCTATCACTAGACGCCTACGCTCCTGCCCTCAGTGCTTCACCCCGCTGTTTCGCAGGCTTCGAGATTTCTGCAACCATCTTCGCGACGCCCGCGGGAGAGCCATGTAACGCAATGTCGGCTTGCGCAATCATGCCAATGCATCGACCTTGCTTGTCAGTGACGGGAAGTCTGCGGACTTGATGCTTTTTCATCAGCACTTCACAATCATCCAATGTATCTTCAGGCTCGCACGTCACAAGATTATGACGAGTCATGACGTCTGCAATCTTCGTCGTTTCCGCTAGCTTCACGTCTGCCAGTACGCTGCAACACAGATCGCGGTCAGTTACAATGCCTTCCAGTTTTCGATTGGTGGAGTCCGAAACGACAGGCAAGGCTCCGACTTCATAAGTTTTCATCGTCTTAGAAGCTGCTTGTGCTGTATCGGAGGGCACACAGTAGTGGAGCTTGCTCGACATGGCTTCCTTTACCAGCATAGGTTTCTCCTTCTCCTGCTCTGAACGGCAGCGGCTAGATTCTGCACAACGAAACAGTTAACCCGTCCAGCTTGCGACTTGCAGTGAGGCAGATCACAGCCTTCTGTAGCCTACATTACGCGCAACAGAGCGGTCTGAATGTGTTTTTCCCGCGTCGTCAGCGAGGCATGCGATTTCCAAGCGTCCCTGGGCTTGATTCCAATCGGCGAAGAGATCAAAAGCGGCACAAAGGTCTTTCATTTTCTTAACAATGCTGAGCGCGTAGACTCCTTCGGCGCGATGGGCGCGGCAACGCCGGATCGAAGTTGGATACAAGCCGCAAGGTTTGAGGAATCCTGTTTTCCTGTTCTAGTAGATAAATAAATGATTGATCGTTGCGCTCAATCGTGTCGACTGCATAATCGTCCACGAAGTTCCCCGCGCCGTACAGGATTGGCCGGTCCTTGTAGACTTCAATCCCGCGGAAAACGTGGCTCGAGTGGCCAAAGACCAAGTCGGCTCCCGCGTCGACCAGCGCATGTGCAAATGCCACATGCTCTTTCGGCGGAACATAGCCCAAATTAGATCCCCAGTGAGCAGACACAATCAGATAATCTGCAACTCTGTTGTACGCGCGGATGGTGTCCAGCAACCTCTTCACCCGTATGTCAGTAAGGTCTGTGGGGACATAAAAAACCCCCGGCCAGTCCGTTCCAGCCTCCCAACCAGGTTCGTTGTCGGTAAGAGCGATCAGTCCAATCTTGCACCCGTGCACATCGGCGGTGGCGAGCCGCGAAGCCTGCGCAAGATTCGCACCTGCCCCGGTGTAGATAATTCCAGCTCTGTCCAAGATCCTCAGCATCTCGAACATCGCGTCGTAACCGTAATCGAGGACATGGTTATTGGCCAATGAAACGGCGTTCATGCGCGCGGCTTCAAGTACGGCAATGTTCTTGGCCCTGGACCGAAAGTGGAAAGCCTTGGGGGACGCGGACCAAGGTGTGCCGCAGTCCGAGATGACGCACTCGAGGTTAGAGAGCCTCCAGTCAGCCCTGTGCAGGATAGGGAGCGTGTCACCCCACGGATACTCTGGAGGCGCAGTTTCCAGGACCTCGTTGACCAGCCGCCCGAGCATGCAGTCGCCAACCAGCAAAAGCTGGCAGCGCTCTTTTGGTGAGCCTTGAGAAGCCGATCGTGGCTCTTGGTCCCGCGGGCCATTTCCGCAATCATCGCCAATCGTTTCGCTCATGGGGCATTCCGCCGTATGCGGACTGAACCTGCCTGGCCTATCGTCCCTTCGATTTCCATATGGACGGGAAGGAATATTCCGACGGTTTCCGTCGTCGTGAAGTGCAATGTGACCTTTGACGTCCGGAACTCAGAAACTCCACGGGCAAGCGCGAGAGGCAATACAAGTTGATCGGAAAGAAAACGGCTCCGTCAGTGGTTAAGAAGTCAAGGAGTTCAGCAACTGCCTCGTCGGAGACACGCTTAGTCGGCTTGCCACGTGTCCCGAGACTCTGGAAACCGTACTGGCAAAGGAGCAGCAGAAACGTCCCTTGTGATGATGAGGATAAGCACAGGATTTCAATTTCGGTTGCCTTCGGGACTTCCCTGAGCCTCTTTAATGCCTGGTTCCACTGGATCACAGCGCGAATCGGCCCGCCACCGCGGGAATAAAAACCAGCCACTTTCAGTCCTAACTGAAAGGTTGAAGCCGATGCGTCGCATATAATGCAGCCGATGCAGCGGCAGATAATGAAAGCACGGGCTCCACGGTACATGGGTCCCGCCTGTCAAAGGAACGGTCGACGTTGCCCTGGCAAAACTCAAGGCAGGTGCAATTGTTTGAAGCACGAGTCAACTTGCTCCTGCTGTGCCGATAGCGATGTCGGAATGTCCAGGCAAGATACCGGCTGGCTCGAAAGTCAGGAATTGGGATCCGAGCCGGACACCCTCGACGTTGGCCATCACTGTCTTGCGCGCTGCATCTACGTCTTCTTACGTCGGCCGCGAATGTTTGCCAGTGTGAAAGGCAATCTCATAATCAACGCGAGCGTGAGCGAAATCCTCAAGACTTGCCCACCTCCTTGACCGATTGAACCATCTGTCGAGAGCGCGGATTTGCTCTTCAGCATGACGAACCCACTAACCGCCAGCGGTCTTTCGCTGGATACTTTTGTCCATTGCAGACAGTTCTTGTATCAGCAGCGGTGCGGCTGATAAGACGGAGATATTTGCGGTCGCCATTCCCGCCCGGAGAGGGACGGTGTCAGTGCAGAATATGCGTGTCACGCCGAGAGACCATAGCCTCGTCCAATATGATCCCGTGAAGAGACCATGAGTGACCAGAATATGGATTTCTTGGACGCCCGCTTCCTTGAGCTTTTCGCAAGCGGAAACGAGCGTCCCTCCGGTGTCGAGCATATCGTCGATGATCACCGCCCTTGCCCCTATTCTGCCAACGAGGCCGCTGTGAACGATGCCCTTCTCCGTCCTCTTCTTCTCAAAGTAGGGCGTCAGGCTGACTGGCATTCCTCCAGCCCTCTTTACGGCTTCACAGCGATAAATTGCCCCGTTGTCCGGCGCCACGATGGTTGCATTCGTCAGCCCTTGGTTGCTCATGGTTTCGGCAAATAATTCCGCCGTAGAGACGGACACGAGAGGGAACGGAAACAACTGTCTGTCTCGCTCGCTGTGAACATCAACTGTGATCAGCTGATCGATTCCTGAATACTTTAGGAGGGAACCAGTCCAAGCGGTCGCCAGGCTTTCTCGCGGTTTATCTTTGTCCTGCCTGGTGTAAGCGAGATAGGGAACAAGAGCGCTGACTTTATTCGCGCCCTCTTTCTTGAGCGTATGGGCCAGCAGGAGGAGGGAGAGGATTTGTTCGTCCGGGGGAGCAATGGTACCAAGAACTAAGCAGTGTTCGCCTCTGACTGGCCCCTCGAGCTTGGCGTAGAGCTCACCGTTCTCGAATCGAGCAACTTTGAATTTGCCCAAACACAGCGAGCGGAGCGCCAGTAATTGCCTGGCGATCTCTTTGTAAGCAGGAAAGCTAAACAGGATCATAATTCATCCTCGGATGGCTTTTTTAGTCGGGATTCGCTTGTGAAGCTCCGCGCGTCCTGGGCCCGCGCTTGACGCATTACTTGCCAGCAGTCGTTGCTCTCTAGAACGCCAGCGGCACCTGATGCTGCTTGAGCCGCTCGATTGTCGAATGTTCGATCCGCGCGTCCTTATATTCCCGAAAGGCGCTTTCGAAGGACCGCTCATCCGTTTCACGCGACGCCGCACCTAGGGCCGATGTTGAGTCCACGAGCCGGACAAGCTGATTGCTCGTCCGGCTCGCGTGATCTACGCTTCAGGCAGCGACCTTAGGGTGGATGCGAACGATTTGGGCTTTGGCGACCTTGGGCATCGTGAACTCCAGAACGCCATTCTTCAGCGTCGCTGAGACCTTCTCCGTTTCGATGTCCGCAGGCAAGTCCACGATGCGCAAGACCTGGTCGCAGCACCTCTCTGCATAAACTGTCCTTGCTGTTTTTTCTTCTTTCTTGGCTTCACGTTTGCCGGTGATCGTCAGCCGTCGCGGTTCAATACTGACTTCGAGTTCCTTTTCGGTGAATCCGGGCACTTCTGCCTTCACGGCGAGAGAATCATCCGACTCCTCGATGTTCACGTGAACGGGATGAAGTAGCTCACTTTCCGCCTGGAACCAGTCCTCGAGGTCGCGCCCGAATGCCCGGCCGTTGCCTTCGAAGATTTCATAGGCCCTGCGTGAAAGAGCGTTGAATGTGTCTTGAATCTGATCGAATAGAGAGCCGAACTTGATTGGCCTCATCGGTTCTTCGGCACGTTTCACTGCTGCTGTTTCCGCCATGGCTGTTTCTCCTCTTCAAAATCATGTCAGCGCCAACCGCTGGGAAGATCGGCCTGAACCTCAACCCGCAAACCTAGCGCTGCACCTGAAAACTGGCACAAGTTGGGAACGCAAGCAGTGATTCGGATCACAAAAGCTGGAGATCGCAACCATGAACCGTTTGAGGGTGTCATGTTGAGGTCTGGTTCGGTTGGCACCGTAGCAAGACTAGAGTCCTAGAGGGTCCATGAGAAATGTGTTGTCGACTTTGAGGAGCTTTCAATCGCACGACGCGATGCCATTGCCATCTGATCGGTTCAGCTTGGTGCCGGGGCCAAATGGATGAGCAAGAGGTTCGGATGCCCTTGTCTCACAACGATCTCCACAGAGCCGAAGTTCACACAAAATGGTGGTCGGCCATTGTTCAAGCCTCTTTGATCGAGTCGTTGGATCAAAGAGCGTTAAATCTGGCCATTAATTTCACGCTTGAGGACTTTTCCTCGGTTTACTTTTCCCTCTGCGAGCCGTTATCACCTGCACCTTTGGTGAGGTTCTAGCTTCCCTGACCATCGTGTCAAGCGCTTTGGCAAATTCGCTAGGTCGAAGCGCGGGCGCACAAGCACATTGCTCGCCCTGGCGAACCGCGGGCACCCACCAGCATCCGTCTTCTACAAGGACGTATCGGAATAGGGTTGCCTTTGAGTCGCGGACTGCCCTGACCAGATCTTGAGAACCATCCATTTGGCCGCTGCAAAGAACCAGATCAAATGAAGAGTCAGCCACCAAGTGCGCACCCTCGACGCAAGAGGCTGTGAAGAGGCATTGGCAGCCGCTCTTTTGAAGGCGTTCTAGGAGGGAGGAAAACCCTATTCGGCTCTCGCCCACCAAGAGGACCCTTACAAGCGCAGGCTTCATGACGTCTCCGGGCAATGCTTTTCAGGCAGCTGTCGTAGCTGTTCTGTGAAGTCGGGAACTTTCGCTGACCGCGGACCACAGGATGCGCTTGACCTCGCCCGGGTCTGGCGGACATGTGATGTAATCGAAAGCGCCGGCACGCAACGCAGCTAGATAAGGACTCCGCTCCGCAACGTGTGACAGGGCGACTACGGGAACAGACTTGGCGGCCTTTACGACATCGCGGAAGTCCCCGTCTACGAGACTGGCGCTGCACAAAACTAAGCTAGAATTTTGTTGTTTCAAAGGGCTTCGAGCCTCTCCGCAACCAGAACAGAAGAGGGGGTGGCAATCACAACTACGAAAGCTCACGGCAGGACAGATGACCAAGACAGGTCCAACGTTAATCATGCGCGCCCCCACAAAGAACGGCTCGGTGCAATGCCCGAAAGTCGTGTCCGACATTAATGTGTAAAACTGGGTGTAAACCTCCGTACCGGCTCAGGGACCGGGGCTTGGATGGTCTTGCCGCTCCGCACCGGTGTGGGCTCTATGTCGACGGTCCGTCCTACGCTCCATCCCGCAAACACTGGTTTGCGATTTTCTCGCACAAAGGCAAGATGCCGGCTGTTTTTCACCCAGTCGATGCAAACGCGATCGCCGGTGTGGACCTGCTCGGTCGCCAGCAAGTTCGCCAAGGGAGAGACCAGATGCCGCTCAATTGCCCGGCGGAGATGCCTGGCTCCGTACCGCGGGTCCGTCCCGTCCTCAAGAAGGAATTCACGTCCCGCAGGTTTGACATGAAACAAGAACTGTGTCTCTGAGTTTTCTAGGATTCGCTGCTGGACCAGCGCCAGCTCGATGTCCAGCACCTCTTCCAACTGATCGCGGTTCAATGGATGGAACACCACTACCTTATCCAGCCGGTTGATAAACTCCGGCGAAAAGTTTCTTCGAGCTGCTTCGACCGCCGTCCGCTCCACCTTCTCATCCAGGTCATTCAGCGGCTTGTCCTTCGGCTGAATGAACCCCATTCCACCCGTCATCAACTCTGTGATCTCCCTTCCGCCCAAGTTCGAGGTCATGAATATTACGGTCTTGGAGAGGTCGACGCGCCGGTTGTCGCCTAACCGTAATGTCCCCTTATCCAACATCCCGAGCAGCAACTGCCATAACGCGTCGCTTGCCTTTTCGATCTCGTCGAACAACAGGAATGACAGCTTCAGCCTGTCGGTATGGCTCGCAGCCAATGCTTCTGGGGTGATAAGGGGGTGTGTCTCCCGATGCCCCAGATATCCCGGTGGCGCTCCGATTAGCTTGGCAATCTCGTGCGCGTGCTGAAATTCTGCACAGTCGACTTTGATCACCACGCGTGAATCGCCAAAGAGAATCTCTGCCGCTGCTTCCACGACGCGCGTCTTGCCCGAACCAGTGGGCCCCAAAAACAAGAAATTTCCCACCGGTCGTCCGTCCGAATTCAACCCCGCGCGGAACACTTGGTAGAGCTCCACTAGTGCCTGGACGGCTTCTTCCTGTCCAACGATTTTCGACCGCATAGCACTATCGAAAGCCCGCGCATCAGCACTGCGGCTTGAAGGATCCAATTGCTGCCCGGCAGCGGTTGTCATTTTTCTCCTTCTTTCTCTTTCGGCCCAAATCTGAAGTCTGTAAGCGAGACCACTAGGCGCTCACATAACTCTCAAGAGCCCCGCGATTCGGAATCCTCAGGGTCGCGCCTCGCTGGGCGACCAGATGCCGGTCCTTGAATTCACTCAGCGTGCGCGTTACGGTCTCCCTGGTCGTCCCGATGAATGCGGCGATTTCTTCGTGGGTCAGCGGGAATTTGATCTCCGTCCCTTGTTTAGTTTCCGTTCCCTGGGCAGACCAATCCAACAGAAGACGCGCGAGTTTTTCATTGGCTGAGGATGTCAATCCCAGGGTGCGCAACTGTTCGCAAGCTGCTTGGTAACTGGAACTCAACTCCTTCACAACGTTCCTGTAAGCCTCCGAGTGCTTCGCAACGAAGCGCAGGAAGTCATCGCGCCGTACAAAGGCAACTTGGCAAGGGTAGAGAGCTTCTGCGGTAACTTCGCACGGAGTGCCGGTCAGTGTTGGCATCAGGCCCAGAAGCTCGCCTGGTTTTGCAATCCTCAGAATGAGAGTCTTGCCTTCGCTGGAACTGATCGAGAGCTTCACCTCTCCAGCACACAGTAGGAAAACTCCTCGTGGCTCCTGTTTTTCAAGGAACAGGACAGTCCCCTTCGGGTAGCCGATTGAGGATTTTGCGGCGTCGAAGTCTTTCATCGCCGCTGAGGACAACCGACAGAAAAACCCATCTGTCCTGCGTCTGCACGCCTGGCAGCTCTCGTCTTGGTCAAAATCGTAAGGAACTCGCATCTTCATCCTCCTTGCTTTCCATCCCCGTAATTGCTTTGCATGGCTCTTTGAGCGACATACTTGGTGAGCACCGAGTCGGCCACAAACTCGGCGCCGCTCTTGCTGTGAATTAGGGGGAGGAGTTGCTTTCCTGGTGCGTCGATGTCCAAGAGATCGCATATGTCCACTAGGAACTTCTTACGCCCGAGGGAAGGAGGCAGAGACTGCCACACCCGCTCCAATTCGTCTACGTAGGGACCTACGAGATCCCCTTCCACCTTTAGCCTTATGACTTCGAGTTCTTTTTGTACTGTGATTCTCAGCGTAATTGGTGCTCCTTCCACGCCTCGCCTTCCCTTGTGGCACGCTGTGAACCAGATCAAACGAGTCGGCACCAAATCTGCAAGTCGCTGAAAGCACAGGGGAATTAGTTAGAGCTGCCTGGCCGTGAGGATGAGTTTAGAGACGAAGGAAGTGACGAAGGTTCGTCGCGAAAGACTAGGCAAAGTCTTTCGGGTCGATTCCCAGCTTCTTCAGTTTGGAATTGAGAGTGGTTCGCTTCAGACCGAGGCGATTTGCGGCTCCGCGAGGGCCACCGACCGTGCCTCGTGCCTCTCGGAGAGCCCGTAGAATGTGTTCTCGTTCCACGTCTTTAAGAGTCGGATCGGTTTGCAAAGCTGGCTCCTCGGCCATCTCCAGGTCGGCTAGGGGGATTCGCAGCGTAGGACCCTTGGTGAGGATCACCGCTCGTTCGACGAGGTTTTCCAGTTCTCGGATATTACCCGGCCAACCCCGTCGAACAAGAGCTTGCATGATGTCTGATGGGATGTTTTCGATGACTTTATGCATTTGGCGGGAGTGTTTCTCAAGAAAGTGGCGGACAAGGAGGGGGATATCTTCGCGGCGCTCGCGCAGCGGCGGCAGAACAATCGGGAAGACCTTCAGGCGATAGTAGAGGTCAATTCGGAATTGTCGGTCCGCCACCATCTTTGCCAGATCCCGATTCGTCGCGGCAATCAGACGCACATCGACCGGAATGGTACGCGTTCCGCCCAGTCTTTCAAATTCTTTCTCCTGTAAGGCACGCAGAATCTTCGGCTGAAGTTCGAGAGGCAGGTCCCCGATCTCGTCCAAAAACAGGGTTCCCTGATGGGCGAGCTCCAGCCGCCCGATCTTTTGCGAAATCGCGCCGGTGAATGCTCCCTTTTCATGACCGAACAACTCGCTTTCGAGCAGTCCGGTGGGGATCGCCGCGCAGTTCAGTTTGACCAGTGTCCGTTCGCGTCGCGAGCTCAACTGGTGGAGGGCCCGGGCAACGAGATCCTTTCCGGTACCGGTCTCCCCAAGGAGCAATACGGTTGCGTCCGTTCCCGCGACCGTTTCGAGCTGTTCGAGGACTCTTCTTAATGCTGCACTTTCTCCAATGATCTTACCGAACTGATGCTCGAGGCTGAGTTCCTGTTCGAGATAGCGTTTCTCCTCCTCGCTTCGTCTCAGAGCTCCCTCATATCGCCTCCTCTCAGAAAGGTCACGAATATCACTTAGAATCACCCGGCCATTCTGAGTTTTTGCCGGGCCGAGCATGATATCGACCGGAAATTCGCTTCCATCTTTGCGCAGGCCATAGAGCTCCAATCCAACTCCCATAGAGCGCATGCGGGGCTGGCTATCGTACTCGGCGCGGTGTTTGGGATGAACGTGGCGGAATCGCTCCGGAATTAGGACCTCAACCGATTGGCCCAGCAATTCTCCTCGGCTATAACCGAATAAGCTTTCGACTCGGCGATTCGCTTCGGTGATTCGGCCTTCCCGATTGCTGACGATGATGGCGTCGGGCGAAAGCTCGAACAGCATCCGCGAGTGTTGTTCGCTGAGTCGCAAAGCCTCTTCCGCGTTCTTGCGATCACTCACGTCGCGGATCACTTTGGCAAAACCCACCAATTTTCCGCTCTGATCTCGTATCGCTGTAATCACCACGTTGGCCCAGAAGCGCGACCCGTCCTTTCTGACCCTCCAACCCTCGTCTTCGTACCTGCCCCGTTCCGCAGCGGCTTTTAATTCTAGGCGCGGTTTTTCCTGCGCAACGTCTTCTCCGGTGTAAAAGCACGAGAAGTGCCGGCCCACGATCTCGTCGGCTCGATATCCTTTCACCAGTTCCGCGCCTGCGTTCCAGGTTTGGACACGACCTTCGACATCCATTTGAAAGATGGCATAGTCTCTGACGCAGTCAACAAGCGATCGAAAGCGTTGCTCGCTGAGTCGAAGGGCCTCCTCAGCCCCTTTTCTTTCGGAAGCATCTCGGATCGCGCTCAAAACATAGGGACCCTCGATGGTTTCCACGGGACTCAGCATGATGTCTACAGGAAATTCGCTGCCGTCCTTACGTCGGCCATAGAGTTCCAAATTTGCTCCCATGGGACGCGTTCGGGGCTGGTCGTTGTAGTCTTTGCGATGGCCGAGATGGGCTTCGCGGAATCGGTCGGGAATCAGGACTTCGACAGGCTGACCCAGCAACTCCGTCCTCGAATAGCAGAAGAGTTTTTCTACTTGCGCATTCGCTTGGCTGATTCGCCCGGCTCGATCAACCACGAGGATTGCGTCGGGAGAGAACTCGAATAGCCTTTCGAACAGGTCCTGAGCGTCAAATGCCCGGGCCCGCTGAGCTGAGCCTCCATCCATGCTTGCCTGCCTTCGGTCACTCGTTTCGCTCGAAGCCAGGCCTTTTGCGCTCGAGACCGGCCCGGCTCTGGGACCTATTTAATATATAGCCTGAAGCGCTGGAGCTGGGGAAGTCTCTGTTCAGAACTGCACAGCCTGCCCAGGCTGCTCAAATTGGAACGGGAAGAGATAACGACAAACGATTTTACTCGTGAAGGACGAAGCTCAAAAGAGAACGATGAACTTTGAGCCTGCCATCGTAATCGATCAGGCCCAGCCTCCTGAATTTGTTCATGAATTGATTGACGCGAGCTCGCGTAGTGCCAACCATTTTTGCCAACATGTCCTGCGATATTTCTGGGAGGAGGGTGTCTTGTCGATGCTGTATGCCGTAGCGAGCAAGCATTAGAAGCTTGCGAGCTAGGCGCTTCTCAGCCGAGTTGAAATGGAGATCAAGCAAATCCCGTTCGATTCGGATGTTCAGCGTCAGCAAGAATGAGATGAACCGGTCAGAGAGGGCATGCTTGGTATGGAGTAAGCGAAGCATTTTCCTTTTGTCAATCACGAGCACATCGCTGGGCACAATTGCAGTCGCTGTCGCCATCCGAAGAGAGAAACCTGAAAGGCACCACAGACCGAAGAAGTCACCGGGTCCTAGAATTGTCACAATCGCCTTCTTCCCGCCAGGGGAGACTACAGAAAGCTTAACAGCACCCTTCTCGAGATACATGACGCTCTTGGCCGGATCACCCTGAGCGAAGATGACTTCATCCTTCTGAAACGGCACGATCCTTCTCGCCACGCCGGCTGTCTGAAGGAATGACCGAATGGAGGAGGCTTCCATCTCGTTTGATTTCACGTGCCGTCAGGTGCCTGATCTTCGATGATGTTCTATCAGAGCGCGAATGCTAGCAAGACTCCGTAACTTGTGGCAAGGTTTGCTGGAGAAGACGAAAGGTTCATAGCGGCGGGGAACAGCCTCGTTAAGTGATTTGTGGCGCTTTGCGAATGGCCTTGAGCCGCGTTAACGGCGAACGGTCAAAACCGGACATGCTGCTTGCGCGACAATCTTGTAAGTAGCCGAGCGGATACGATGCGTGGAGGAGATCTCGTGACCTTCGGCCCTTCGCACACCAAGAACGATCACGTGGGCATCCTCTGCTGCCGAGACCTTCAAAATCGTGTCTGCAGGTTTGCCATGTTCGACAAGGCATTTCGGTTTCGATGTGAGTTCCGTGCCTAAAGGCACTAAGTCCCGAAGCGTCAGAAGTGCAGTACTCACATGGTTGCGCTGCGGTTGGTCGACGACGTGCAACAAAATCAATTGCGCCCGGAACCCGCAGGCCAAAGTGAGCGCGTAGGGTACTGCAGCGAGGGATTCAAAACTGAAGTCCGTGGCATAGAGGATTCGCTTGAGATCGGCGGCCTGCTTGGCATCAGAAGAGAGGCTTGGTCTGACGGTTAGTACGGGGCAGGGCGCCTCGCGAAAAATCTCCTCTGCGACAGAACCCAAAACGGCCTTGACAACACCGAGTCGGGCATGGGTCCCTACAATTAGGAGATCGACCTCGTTCTCTTGAATCAGCCTAGATAAAGTTGGCCACACCTCTCCTCTTTCAAAAAGTATCTCGTGGCGAACACCGCTAAAGGTGTCTTGAAGATGGCGCTTGCTTTCATTTCTGGATTGATCTTTCTGACGGGCTAGGTTCGGCCCCGATGGGGGCACGACAGGGTAGATGTCTGGAAGAATGAGGTGGACCGCGTAAAGCTTCGATTCGTACTGGCGGGCGATATTCAGAGCGAGATACAAAGCCGTTTCCGAGGCGGGAGAGAGGTCGGTCGCGAACAGAACGTTCTTCCAGGGGGAGCGACTGGTTGTCTCGAGGGCTTTCATTGTGTTCGTACGATGCCGAAAGCGAATCGGCCGCGAGGCTTCCGCCGCCACGGAGTTTCCCGGACTGTACTTAGCAAGACTCTATTTCAGGGTCTGAATCCGGTTCTTTTCGACTGTTTCTTCGCTGGCGTGGGCGTTTCGAGCTTGACTTGAGCGCCTCTCCGACGCGTCTGCTCTCGATACTTCAGTGCGGAATGCCCAGTCGGCTTCCACGATTGCTTTGTTTTCATGAACAATCCTTTCGCATACGCAAAATCTAAAACGATGCTGCGGTCCAACCACGCTCACAGTCGCCCATCATGGCTCCGTGTATTGTCCTTTGGCGGACTTTGCGTTTCTGTGTCCCAGATCACAACTCGGGGTGATCGAAATCCTACGGGCTGGCGCCCGCGGGAAGCGACGATATACCGTTGCCAACGTGAAAAGGCAGAACGGGCGGTGCCCCATGAGATTAGAAAAAGCAGAAAAGCAATCGAGGACCGGTGAGAAGGTGAACGTCGCAGTCATGAATGCCGACGAGCAAACTCGGAGGATGGACGCGGCTATCGCTCGCCGCGCTTATGAAATTTTTGAGAATCGCGGTTCCGCGTCCTGGCATGAACTGGAAGACTGGCGTCAAGCAGAGTCGGAACTGGTGAGAGCACTGTGTTTTGGACAAATGACCGTCGGGGACAACCTCTGGGTGGGTACGGACGCCGCTTCTTTCGAGGAAGGCACCATCAACATTTGGGTTGCGCCCCGCAGGCTGACAATTTGGGGCAAACCGCGTGTCACGAAGCAAGCCGCACCCCCGCAGAGGCGCTCAAACCGAGAAGAAATAGTCTTTCGTGTCGCCGACCTTGCGGTCGAAGTCGACCCTTCGAAAGTCACAGCGAAGCTTAACGGGCGGTCTCTTGAAATTCTTTTGAAAAGAGCGCAACCGAAATTGGAGCCGGCTACGAAGGGAGCTGCCGCGTAGCACTGAAGAGATGTGTCCATTAGATCGCGCCAAACGTGAAAGAGAAACAGCACGATGTCAACGATGACGGGCCAGATTGGTGCAGAGCGGGTTCCAGGAGGACCGACTTTGGTTCCTTTGCCACCCGCTGAAAAACGTTCCCGACCGAACTGGCTCAAGTGGGGATTATTGGCCGCGCTGGTCGCATTCCTTGCTGCAAGTGGATTGCTCTGGCGGGCGCATGTGCAAAATGCAATTCATTACGAAACAGTTCCCGTTGAGCGCGGATCCATTCAAGCAAGTGTCAGCGCCACGGGCAGCCTGAATGCCGTCAAGGACGTTTTGGTGAGCAGTCAGGTGTCGGGAAACATCCAAGCGCTGTATGCTGACTGGAATACAAAAGTGAAGAAGGGCCAGCTTGTCGCGTTGATTGATCCCGAGATCTTCCAGGCTCAAGTTGATCAGGCTTCCGCCACGGTTCGTTCTGCACATGCCGCCACGGTTACAGCAGAAGCTCAACTGGAGAAAGCTAAATCAGACCTAAGCGGAGTGATTGCCAGCGAAAAAAACGCGGAAGCTATTGCCGCGAAAGATTTGGCAAATGAAGTGAATGCAAGGGCGCAATGGGAGAGGGCCGACAGCCTGTTTCACACGGGGGTCATCTCTGAACAGGATCACGAATCAGCAAAAGCGACCTATGATGCGTATCGGGCACAGGTTGAGGCCGATCTGTCGCAGGTTGCTGGAGCGAAGCAGGCGATCCACTCGGCTGAGGCTCAGGTTCGGGTCGCACAATACCAATTCCTATCCGCGCAAGCGCAAGTGTCCCTGGCACAAGCAGCCTTCAGGCAGGCCCGGATCAATCTGGTGCACACGCGGATTAAGGCGCCCGTCGATGGCACGGTGATTGCACGCCGCATGGATGTGGGTCAGACCGTAGCCTCTTCCCTTAATCCCCCCACAATTTTCGAGATCGCGCAGGACCTGACAAAAATGCAGGTAGACACCAACGTGGATGAGTCGGACGTCGGCAATATTGCCGTCGGGCAGAGAGCCGTATTTACCGTAGATTCCTACCCGGACGCAACATTTCATGGGCTGGTTGCCGATGTTCGCAAGGCGCCGATCATTACGCAAAACGTGGTCACTTACGATGTTGTGGTCACGGTTGACAATTCCGATCGCAAGCTCTTTCCGGGAATGACGGCCAACGTCACCATTCTGACTGTGAAGCTCGAAGACACGCTCAAAGTGCCGAATGCGGTTCTGCGATTCCATCCATCTGCCGCTGTGCTGAAACAAACTGGTGTCGCGCTGGCGCAACCCGGCAAACAGCAAGTGTACATACTGGAAGGGCAAAAGCTCATAGCTATCCTTGTGGCGGTTGGGTTTTCAGACGGCAAGTACTCAGCAGTGAAAGGAACCACCTTGCACGCCGGACAGCAGGCCGTGGTGAGGGCAACAGTCGGACCGCCCTCAACCACCAGTTCATCCACACGCGCAATGCCCGGCGGGCCGAGACTGTGAGAGCTCCGTGGCGCCCCTCATCGACGTGCGAGGACTGACCAAGATTTACCAGGTGGGAGAATTGAAGGTGAATGCGCTGCAAGGCGTGACACTCACCATGCAACGCGGATCGTTTGTTGCCGTGATGGGGCCGTCCGGTTCCGGCAAGTCCACGTTTCTAAATCTTGTCGGCTGCCTGGACACGCCGACGTCCGGACGCTACTTACTCGATGGCATTCCCGTCGAGGGACTTGACCGGGACCAACTCGCCGAAATACGGAACCAAAAGATCGGTTTTGTTTTTCAGAATTTCAATCTGCTTCCCCGTATGAGCGCCCTGGAGAACGTGGAATTGCCGCTGCTATACACCAGCTCTCCCACACCGGCCATGGACGAGATGGCAAAGCGCGCCCTAGTTTCGGTTGGCCTGGAGGGGCGAGAGTACAGCTTACCGACGCAACTTTCGGGCGGCCAACAGCAGAGGGTGGCCATCGCGCGTGCGTTGATCAACAAGCCTGACATCGTCTTGGCGGACGAGCCGACAGGTCAACTGGATTCGCGGACTGGCGCCGAGATCATGGGCGTCTTCCAGCGACTGAACCAAGGACAGGGCATCACGATCGTAGTGGTTACTCACTCGGATGAAGTCGCCAGGTACGCGAGTCGCATCATTACCTTCCGCGACGGACTGGTTGTTGGTGATGAAGAGGTTTCAGGATTCCATACTGGGAGCTCGCAGCCGATCGGGCATGAAGCTCCGGTAGGGGTGTGGCCATGAAACGGCTCTTCTGGTCGCTGCGCATTGCTATCCGCGCGCTCAAAGTGAACAAGCTACGCTCGGCCCTCACCATGCTGGGGATTGTCATCGGCGTGGCTGCGGTGATTGCAACGGCAGCGATTGGCTCGGGTGCCAAAAGACGGATCGAGGAGCAGATTGCCAGCATCGGCAGCAACGTCATCATCGTCTTGCCGGGCAGCCTGACCAGTTCTGGGCTGCGCATGGGTACGGGAAACGCCATTACGCTCAGCGAATCGGATGCGCGGGAACTCTCCTTGCAGTGTCCGGACATTGCGCTCGCAGTTCCCGCAGTACGCGGAGGTGCGCAGGTGGTGTATGGCAACAGCAACTGGGCAACGATTATCGCGGGCACAACCCCTGGGTATTTAGAGGTGCGCGAGCTTTCTGTGGCCGAAGGGGCACCATTTACGCAGCAGGATGTCGACGGCGCCGACAAGGTCGCTCTCGTGGGCAGAACCGTTGTGAATAACTTGTTTGGGGACACGGACCCGGTCGGGCAGTCCATCCGCATCAAGAACGTGCCTTTCGTTGTCGTTGGCGTACTGAGTCCGAAGGGCCAATCGCCCACGGGGCAAGATCAAGACGACATCATCTTGCTTCCGATCTCCACGGCGAAGCGCAAGGTGATCGGCATCAAGTCCGCGAATGCCGACGCGGTGGATATCATCATCATGCAAGCCAAGAGTGGAGGTCAGATTCAAGCTGCGCAAGATCAGGCCAAGGCCCTGCTCCGGCAGCGGCATCATTTGCAGGCGTCGGAAGATGACGACTTCTCGATTCGCAACATGCAGGAGATCTTTGCCGCACAAGAGGCATCCTCACGCATCTTGTCGCTGATGCTCGCAGCGGTTGCTTCCGTCTCGCTTGTCGTTGGCGGGATCGGCATCATGAATATCATGCTGGTATCGGTTCGAGAGCGTACGCGCGAGATTGGACTTCGCCAAGCCGTAGGCGCCAAAACGCGTGACATTCTTACTCAATTCCTGGTCGAGGCTGTGGCCTTGTCTATTGCGGGGGGAGTTGTCGGCATTGTTGTTGGGGTTGCCGCGTCCGCCGTCATCTCGCGCCTCGCGCAATGGCATACGGTGATCGCTCTCAGCGCAGTACTGCTTGCCGTGTTCTTCTCCGCCCTTGTAGGAGTGAGCTTTGGATACTACCCGGCGAGAAGAGCTGCATACCTGGATCCGATCGAGGCTCTTAGGTCCGCGTAGTAATAATTAACGGCCGGAGGAAAGGAAGCCAAAGGCAGCCCATGATCTCCTTTCCGGGTGGGAAGACCTACAGGTGGTCTGGTTGGATCACGACGGAAGCCATGCCGGTGTCCAGGCGGAGTTGTCGACTTCCTCGGGCCGCCGAGGCCGTGAGTGGGATCACATACTTCCGTATTTAACATCACAGCATGCCGCAAGGAACTGGCGTTAGCTGTTACTAGTGCAAAATTAAGGTGGTCTATGGGTATCTCGGTTCGTTTGAAAGAGTACATGGAAATGAACTGCGCCCCCTTTAGCGTCATCGACCACCCGCTGGCATATACCGCGCAGGGCGTTGCCTCTGCGCTGCATGTAGATGGTAAAGAAGTGGCCAAGTCAGTTGTTGTTCGCGCCGGGGAGGCGCAAGACACCATTCTGACCGTGCTCCCAACTTGCTACCACGTGGACCTGGAAAAACTGGGAAACGTCATCGGTAAACCGGTTCGCTTGGCAACGGAGCATGAGTTCGCCAAACTCTTTCCGGACTGCGAGCTTGGGGCCGTTCCGCCCTTTGGCCACCTCTACGGATTGCCGGTCTATATGGACGAATCACTTGCTGAGGATGAGGAGATTGTATTCAACGCGGGAACTCACCGCGAGGCGATTCGCATGCCATTCGGGGAGTTCAAACGGCTCGCACAGCCCGTGATCTGTTCGTTCGCGAGAACAACGTCTCACGGGGACAATTGATTGAGCGCCCCACCGAATCGGGCCAGCTAGGTGACACAAGGAGCTGTGACTCCGGAGAGAGCCCGGAGGCAGAAATGGCAAAGGATCCGCGGAATTTACTTACCGTCTTGAAGGCAGAGCTTGAATTTCTGGAAAAGGGTGGTTACCGGAATCCGAGCCGCGCGAAGTGGCGCCCTCAGTTCGCCTTTGAAGACTCTCCAACGTGCTTGAACTACAGAGATCCAGCACGGCGGAAGCCATGCACCGAGTGCGTTCTCATCGACCTGGTTCCCAAAGAGTGCCGCGAAAACAAAATTCCGTGCCGGCATATCCCTCTAAACGTCAAGGCCGAGACAGTTGATTCGCTCTACCGCACGGGTACGCAGGAAGAACTGGAGGTCGCCCTGGCCATTTGGCTCAAGTCCACAATCCGCAGACTCCAGACCGAGCCGTGTGAAACCCAGCTCGAGTTGCGACAAGAAGGTGCCAGCAAGAAGGCGGGAGCGGGCTCAAATTAGCGAAGCAGGAGCGCGACCCGAGCGAATGTTGTCCCAGAATGCTGTTAGGCCGCGAACGATAAAGCGCTGTCAACCTCTTGAAGAGTAAGGCTTCCGATGGGCAATCGATGAAACGGATAGCGGTAGTGACGAGTGGGGGCGACGCGCCAGGAATCAACGCCGCGATCCGTGCGGTCGTGCGCACGGGGGTGGATAGAAGCTGGGATGTTTTTGGCGTCCGCCATGGTTTTGGCAAGCGTGCTTGCCCGATGAAAACTTGCAGGAAAACCTTTTAGAGGTATGGCCACTTCTCTCAATTCGGATGGCAATGTAAAATCAATTCACCTTCAATGCGTTCCCTACCGGCGCGGTTTGACATCAGCGCAAGCTGCAGAACGCCTTCGACAGGTTGGTTCTAACCTCTTCCCTGCCACCCGGCCACCACCGGTATGGAAACAAATCGCCTCGCAGCTGGTGCACTTCTTTGCGGTCATGCTCTGGGTGGCCGGAGCTTTGGCGATACTCGCTGGAATGCCGCAACTCGGTGTTGCCATCTTTGCAGTGATTCTCTTGAACGGCGCGTTTGCATTCGCCCAGGAATACCGGGCGGAGCGCGCTGCCGAGAAGCTCCGGGAGCTTCTTCCGCGCCGGGTTATGGTCATTCGTGACGCTGCGCCTCTGATCCTCGATGCCCAAGAGGTTGTGCCCGACGACTTGGTCGTTCTGCACGCGGGGGACCGCATCTCAGCAGACATGCAAGTCCTTGAGGCACATTCCCTTTCAGTCGATACCTCCGCGCTGACTGGGGAGAGTGTTCCGGTCAAGCTAGAGACCGGCCAGAGACTGTTCGCCGGCACTCTGGTGTGTGAAGGCGAAGGGATGGCCACTGTAATCACCACGGGGAGGGCCACGAGACTCGCCAGCATCGCACAGATGTCGCAGGCATCGCATCGTCCGCGGACGCCGTTGGCAGTCGAGCTCCATCATGTGGTTCGGGTCATCGCGTTCGTTGCGACATCTGTGGGAATCGTTTTTCTATTCATCGCGGCGCTTGTAGGCATTCGGTTAACCGATGCATTTCTTTTCGCCGTCGGCGTCTTTGTTGCCCTGGTGCCTGAGGGATTGCTTCCGACCGTGACTCTTTCGCTGGCCATGGGAGCGCAGCGTATGGCAGGCCGACATGCGCTGGTCCGCCGGCTGGAATCCGTGGAAACACTGGGTTCAACGACCTTCATATGCACGGATAAAACGGGCACCTTGACGCTGAACGAGATGGCGGTGGTCACTGCTTGGACGCCGAAAGGGACTGCGGTCATCGAAGGCATGGGCTACTCGCCAGAGGCGCGGTTTCTCATCGATCGGGATGTGCTTCCGTCAATGCGTGAGCTGGCGTGGGCCGCGGCACGGTCGTCGAATGGTCGCATTGCGTTGCGAGAAGGACGCTGGGTGGCTGCCGGTAATCCCATGGAGGCCGCACTTGACGCCTTCGCGCGGCGGCTTGGGATCGACGTGGCAGCCGATGAGGTGGCCAGGCCTGTTTCCCTGCGCTTTCCATTCGACCCGCGGCGCAAGCGAATGTCCGTCGGTGTTGATGATTGGCTGCTTACCAAGGGTGCGCCCGAATTCCTCTTGCCTGTATGCCACACCGAACGGGGTGCGTTCGAAGCCGTTGCTCAGATGACTGCCCGCGGCCTACGAGTGCTAGCTGTTGCCTCACGCAAGCTTCCGAGCGAGCCACCATCTGAGAGGGCTGACGAAGTCGAAATCAATCTCAACCTCCTCGGCCTGGTCGGGATCGAGGATCCCCCAAGGCCCGGAGTGGCAGCGTCGATCTCCTCCTGTCGCACCGCGGGGATCCGCATTGCCATGGTGACTGGCGATCACCCCGCGACGGCGCGTGCCATCGCCAGCGAGGTTGGGTTATGGAGACGTGATGCTCTGGTCCTAGAGGGATCTGATCTGCCAAAAGACGACGAACTCCTTGGTGCGTTGGTTGACCGAGACGGGATTGTGATTAGCCGCGTGGCACCCGAGGATAAGCTGCGAATTGCCAGAGCCTTGAGAAAAAGGGGCCACGTGGTCGCGATGACCGGCGACGGTGTGAATGACGGCCCCGCACTTCAAGAGGCCAACATCGGCATCGCCATGGGGCTTTCCGGCACGGATGTCGCGCGCGAAGCGGCTGACCTTGTGCTTCTCGATGACAACTTCGCCACTATTGTGGCCGCCATCGAGCAGGGTCGCACGACCTTCGCGAACGCCCGGCGATTCCTAACGTACCATCTGACTGACAATGTGGCTGAACTCACTCCTTTCGTACTGTGGGCACTTTCGGGTGGGCGCTTTCCGCTTGCCCTGGGCGTCCTGCAGGTCTTGGCTCTTGACATCGGTACCGATATCCTGCCGGCAATCGCTCTGGGAGTAGAACCTCCCAGCCCGCAGATTCTTCGGAAGCCCCCCACGGGGAGACATTTGCTTGACCGGTCAGTCCTCATGCGAGCTTTTGGCCTGCTCGGTCCGATGGAGTCACTGGTGGAAATCTCCGCCTTTCTTGCAGCCTTTGTGGCTTTTGGATGGAGTCCCGGTGCTCCCTTTCCCCAGGGGCATGCGTTACTGGTCGCCTCGGGGGCGGCGTTCACCGCTGTTGTGCTGGGACAATTTGCGAATGCTTTTGCCTGTCGAAGCGCGACGCGTTGGCCAGGTGATCTGGGATGGTTCAGAAATCCGCATCTCGTGGCGGCTGTGGGACTTGAACTGATGATGCTGTTCGGGTTCTTGTTCATTCCTCCGCTGGCCAGTCTGCTGGGCCAGGCTCCGCCGGGCTCATGGGGGGGCGGTGTGGCATTGCTCGCTTTCCCGGCTGTCCTATTGGCCGATGCGATCCAGAAGCGTTGGGCCGCTCGCACAGCAGACGGATGAACTAAGTGCGCTGCGTGCTTATCTCTTCAAAGTCATGGAGCTTAGTCAGTGCAGCCGGTCCGCCTTTTGCTTCTCCAGGGAAGTAGGCATTGGAGACGTACTGTGACACCATCCTTTGCGTGTTGAAGAAAGATCCATTGATGGCGATCGTCGATCGCATCACTTCGGAATATGCATTCGAGTGTGCATAGAACATCGGCAGGATCAAGCGCTCGAGCTTGTCGTACATAGAAGCGACCTCGATGTCGTGCTGCTCGGGATCTTCGTCGAACCCGATGGACCACCCGGTAACCCCTTCGAGGTGACCCTCGAGCCACCAACCGTCACGCACGCTGAGACTTGGGACGCCATTCAATGCGGCCTTCATTCCGCTTGTGCCTGATGCCTCGTAGGGGCGGTGCGGCGTATTGAGCCACAGATCGACACCGCTCGTGAGCAAATGAGCCCACTGCATATCGTAATTCTTCACGTATACGACAGGGATAGAGTCGCGCAGAGCAGCCGCAGCTTGAAAGACTCTCCGGATGACGGATTTCCCTTCTTCGTCGTGTGGATGGGCCTTCCCACCCAAAACCACTTGGAATGGACCTGCGTGATTGTGAATGACGCGAAGCCTGTCCAAATCTGTGAAGAGCAGATCCGCCCGCTTATACGAGGCCGCGCGCCGAGCAAATCCGAGCGTGGCAACGTTTTCGTCGAACTGTACGCCAGTCGCCTTCGCAATTTCTTGAATCATTTCTCGTTTCGCGCGGAGATGTGCCTGTCGGATTTCGGCAAGATCGATGCCGACGGCGTAGCGAAGATAGAGATTGTCCTGGCGCCATTCCGGAATGTGCCGGTCGTATAGCTCCTGAAATGGAGGGGCCGTCCAAGTGACGGCGTGTACTCCATTCGTGATGGCGTGAATCGGATAGTTCGGGAACATTCCGTGGGAAATCTCTCCGTGGTGCATGGCCACGCCGTTGATGTATCGCGAACAGCGCAACGCGAGGTACGTCATGTTCAAATTTCCGAAAGGGCAGCAATGTGTGACGTCGAGTATGCCGATGCGGTCCTGGCCCAAAACCCGACGAGCCAGCTCTAGCGGGAACTGATCCAGAGCCGCTGGAACCGGCGTGTGCGTTGTAAAGATGCACTGATTGCGCACGGCTTCGAGATCTTCCTGCTTTGCGGAACTGAGGTTCGGCCGGCCAAGCCGCTCTTCGAGCAGTGCGAGGGCAAGCAAAGCGGAGTGACCCTCATTCATATGGAATCGGACAATGTCCCCATATCCCATGGACCGCAACAACCGTACCCCGCCAATGCCAAGCAACGCTTCCTGGCACAAACGATAGTGCGCGTCTCCTCCGTACAGGCTATTTGTGAGCGCGCGTTCCCACGATGTGTTCTCTGGCAGGTCCGCGTCCAGGAAATAGACTGGCACGTTGCGGCCCGTCACGCCCTCGATCCAATAACGCCACGCTCGGATACTCAGCCGCACGCCGTCCAGAGTGAGTCGCACGATCGGCTCGACGCGCTCTAGTACCGCCTCGGGCCTCCAGTCCTCGGCTTGTTCAAACTGCTGGCCGCTTTCATCGAGTTGCTGACGAAAATACCCCTGGCGGGGAAGCAAGCTCACGCCGACAATCGGGAGCTCCCGGTCCGCGGCGGAACGCAATGTGTCTCCTGCGAGAACCCCCAGACCACCGGCGTAGGTGGGGATCTGAGGATGCACTGCGATTTCCATCGAGAAGTATGCGACTCGTCTGAGGTGCTCGTCAGTCAATGCGCCTTCCTCGCTGCCGTCCCACAATGTCGTACGGGCCGCTGATTTCTCTGTGAGTTAAATCACGTCTACGGGTGCTTGGAATCACATCCTGCGCCGGCCAGCGCATTGATAATGAAATTGAAATTCAGGGCAAACGAACCCCCGATAGGGGTCCAGAGGAGGATTACGATGGCCGGCAAACGGCTGCTCTTTCGATCCACGGCGCGCGAGAAGGTGCTCAGCGGTGCCGCTGCACTGGCAGATGCCATCCGCATCACGCTTGGCCCAAAATCCAAATGCGTGCTGATTCAGAAAAAATGGGGAAAACCGATTGTTTGCAACGACGGAATAACCATTGCCAAAGAAATTGAACTGGAGGATCCCGAGGAAAACCTGGGCGCACAGATGATCCGAGAAGCGGCGGAGCGAACGGGAGAAGTCGTGGGCGACGGAACAAGCACCTCGGCCATTCTGGCGCATGCGATTTTCGCCCAGGGGCTGCATAACGTGGCCGCGGGAGCAAGCGCGGTTGACCTCAAACGAGGATTGGATCGCGGATTGATAGCCGCAGTGAAGGGGCTAAAAGGCCTGTCTCGTCCTGTTTCCA
>Ga0306925_10000873_pt1 | contig 23331 bp, 19 predicted proteins | sample flu12Cox44000176_FD_203755 | JGI IMG/M metagenome (GOLD analysis project Ga0306925, IMG submission 203755) | Lab enrichment of tropical soil microbial communities from Luquillo Experimental Forest, Puerto Rico - flux8day.12C.oxic.44.000.176 (v2)... | ecosystem: Environmental > Terrestrial >... | reverse complement strand
GTCGAGCCGATTGTCGTCGAGGTCCACGATGATGCCGACATTGAGCGCGCCATCAGCACTCTGTCGCGCGAACCAGACAGCGGCCTGATTGCGATGCCAGACAGCTTTAACATGGTTCATCGCCGAACAATCATCGCCCAGGTCGATCGATACCGCCTGCCTGCAATGTACTATTTTCCGTTCTTTGCGAGGGACGGCGGGTTGATTTCGTATGGACCTGACGAGGCTGACATGTTCCGACAAGCTGCCGGCTATGTCGATCGGATCCTCAAAGGCGCCAAGGTCGGAGACCTGCCGGTCCAGCAGCCAACCAAATACGAACTCGTCATCAATCTGAAGACTGCGAAGGCGCTTGGCTTCGCCATCCCGGAACCATTCTTGCAAACAGCCGACGAGGTGATCGAATGAGGCGGCGCGAGTTCATTGCACTGGTGGGCGGTGTTGCGGCAGCGCTGCCGATCAACTTGCGTGCAGCGCAAGGACCGAGGGCGGCTCATATTGGTTTCGTCAGCGGCTTGGATCAACCGGCTGCTGCAGACTTTCTAAATGCCTTGCACGACGGCCTTGCTGCACGCGGCTACACCGAACCCGCTACACTGAAAATTGAGGAGCGATTTGCCGACTACAAGCCGGATCGGATTCCTTCCCTGGTTCGGGAACTAGAGCAACAGCGCGTCGATATTATCGTCACACATGCCGCAGCAACACTTCCCGTGGCGACCGGCCAACATCATGTACCCGTGGTTTACGAACTAAGCGCCGATCCTCCGAGCTTGGGACTCGCGGCCGATCTCGCCCATCCTCTCCATAACGCGACCGGCGTCAGTCTGATGTTGGTCGAAATGAACGGGAAGCGCCTCGAAATGCTTCACGAGATCGCCCCTCAAGTCACCCGGATCGCCGTTATAGCCAATCCATTGCACGGGGGTATGCAGCTGGAACGCGATGATTTTGAAGCCAAAGGTAAGCAGCTGGGCATCGCAGTTTCGTTTTTCCCAACGCCAAATCGTGCCGAATTGGACCAGGCTCTAGCTAGGCTAACGGACGAATCCCCGGAAGCACTAGTGGCGTTTTCCGATGCGTTCATTGTTGATAACAAAAATTACATCATCAATTTTGCAATGAGCCGGCGCTTACCCGTCATTTCTGGCTGGGCGGTGATGGCGGAAAACGGTGCGCTTTGTACTTATGGTCCTCGGCTTGTCGAGTCATATCGTCGTACCGCCTATTTTGTGGACCGCATCCTCAAAGGTAGTACGCCGGCAGAGCTGCCGATTGAGCGACCGACGGTATTCGAGCTTGTAGTCAATTTGAACAGCGCCAAGACGCTGGGAATCACCATCCCGTCGACCGTGCTTGCACGAGCGGATAGGGTCATCGAGTAGTCGTCCCACTTCCGCTTTTGGCACAAAGCGAGACATCCCAGTCACGCTCAGCGATGTCCGCTTTTGGGGGTAAAGCGGACATTGCGCGGACGTGGATCGATGTCCGCTTTTGACCCAAAGCGGACATAGGGACGGTTCGAACTTTGGTAGCCCGTCTCAGCGGCGTTCAACGGGTCGGGGAGCGGTCCAGAGCCGTGTCGTGACCTCCTGGACCAGCCACGTGTTGCCATCGGGATCGGTGAAGGACGAGAACGACCTGTAGCTGGTGCGCTCGGGGTCGGGGCCCGGCTGCCGCGCCTCGACCGGGAACGGCGGGCCGTGCCAGATGTCACTCACCTCGATGCCACGGCCGACGAGCTCGTCATAGGCGGCCTCGATGTCGGAGACGACCAGCTCCCCCTCGGCCGAGCCTGGCGCGGCGGTCGCTTGTGCCGTGTACATCGGTGGCGCTCATCGCTACCTCCTGATTTGCGTTGCACGAAACCCTCAATTGGGTCTTCGTATTGGTGACGCGACGAAGCGAACGCTACTTGACGTCGCGACCCGCCGGCTCCCTCCGTTGACAACCCCAGGGCGCCTGAGTGGTTTCGCTAGGAGAGCAGCGCATGTCTGCTTTTGGCACAAAGCGGACATAGCAATCACGCTGGGCGATGTGGACTTGACCTAGGCACTTCCGGACTGCCCGCTGAAGCCGTTACAATCCATCGCTGACGCCGCCTTCCGGACTGCCCGCGACGCAGACTAAATCATCTCCGAAGGATGACTAGTAACAGCGCCATTCGTCAGTTTCAGGTGAGTTTTCCGGCCACCGAACACGCAGGCAGGATCAACACGGATCTTTTGGCTTCCTTCAAAGCCAACCCGAAGTGAGCAAGTAAAATCGAGAGCGACCAGCACGTGACTCCAAATGTGGATGCATTGTCCGACAGAAAAGTCGGGAACCGTCCAACTTCGGCAAAAAGGTCATTCGCTTGGGCCGGCGCCGGTATCCGACTGTTTATTCTCATTCTTATCGGTGCTCTCGTTTTCGTCGTCATTCGCGAGTGGAACTGGTGGGTAAGCTCATCCGCCTTGCAAAGCACCGATGATGCCTATCTTCAGGCTGATACGACTCCGCTTGCGGCCAAGGTTCCCGGCTACGTTAGCCGAGTTCTTGTGCAGGACTTCCAGCGTGTCCATGGTGGCGACGCCCTAGTCGAGATCGTTGACAACGACTACCGCGCTCAACTTGATCAGGCTCAGGCTAATGTCGCCGCTGCCGGAGCTGCTATCGAAAATATCGAACAGCAAAAGCGTTTGCAGGAAACATTGATCACACAGGCCGAGGCCGAAATCGCGTCGAGTGAGGCGGACGTAACTCGCTATCATCTGGAGACCGCGCGCCAACAAAACCTTCTTACGGATAAATTCGCCGGTACACCGCAACTCGTAGAACAGGCCGTCGACAACGAAAAACGCGCGGTCTCCGCGCTCGCCTTGAATCGCGCAAAGCTGGATCAGCAGCGTCAACAACTCAACGTGCTGGAAAGTCAGAAGGCACAAGCCGCCGCGGCCCTTGAGGGACAAAAGGCTGCCCGCGATTTGGCGAAGATCAACTTGGATTACACCCGGATAGTAGCTCCGGTTGACGGTATGGTCAGTCAGCGTCTTGTACGCGCCGGCCAATATCTTAGCGTTGGCACGCAGGTGATCTCGCTGGTGCCGCTGCCGAATGTATGGGTCATCGCCAACTACAAAGAAACGCAGATGACGAACATACGTACGGGCCAAAAGGCGCGCGTCACTGTGGATGCCTTCCCGGGCAAGGTCCTACATGGTTACGTCGACAGCTGGTCGCCGGCATCGGGCGCCGAGTTTGCACTGCTACCGCCCGACAATGCGACAGGTAATTTTACCAAGGTGGTGCAACGGATTCCGGTCAAGATCGTGCTTGATCCTGATCCGTCACTGGCTGAGCTCTTGCGGCCTGGAATGTCGGTGATCGCAACGATCGACACGAGTTCGAAGTCTCCTGATCCGCGCGTCGGCGCCAAATAGGCACGAGATGCTCGCAGTTCGGCAATTGGCCCAGCGCTTGATCGGCGATCTTTCGCGAACTCGCGCTGTCGCACCGCCGCAGAACCTTTGTCATCCCGACGATCGCGCCGCCCAAGCTCGCCCCATTATCACGGCGCGACCGTTCATCGGCGTGCTTGCCGTGCTTTTGGGCTCGGTTATCTCGACACTAGATAGCCGCATCACTAACTTCGGTCTCGCCGACGTCCGCGGTGCCGTGCATGCGGGCTTTGACGAAGGGGCGTGGATCACGACTGCCTTCACCGTCGGGCAAATGATGATTGGGCCGATTTCGGCTTGGTTGGGCACCGTATTCGGTCCGCGGCGAGTTCTCTCCGTCTCCGTCGTCATCTTCGGGATTTCGAATTTCCTGCTGCCGCTTTCGCCAGACCTTGGCTATATTTTCGCTTTCCAAGCGATTAGCGGACTGGCCTCAGGCACCTTCATTCCGCTCGCAATCGGCTTCGTCGTACAGAATTTGCCGACCCAGTTGGTGATCTATGGCGTGGCGGCTTATTCGCTGAACCTCGAGCTGTCGCTCAATATTGCTGCATCGATCGAAGGGTGGTTCGACGATTATTGGTCGTGGCAGTGGATATTCTGGGATACGGCGCTGATCGCGCCGCTAATGCTTGTCTCCATCCGCTTTGGCATGCCCCGCCAACCCGTAAACCGGGAACTCCTGAAGAACGCGGACTGGGCCGGAATGCTCTACGCCAGCGTAGGTCTCAGCCTGCTCTACGCGGGTCTCGATCAGGGCAATCGGCTCGACTGGCTGAACTCTGGACTGATCAACGCGCTGTTACTTGGCGGTATCCTCTTGCTTGTGGTGTTTGTCGTTCACGAGCTTACTTACAAACGGCCTTGGATCAATTTGCGCTTCGCAGCAAGTGGCAACATGCCGTTGCTGTTTCTCTTCATCTCGTTCTTTCGCTTCATCATTCTCTCGACCTCGTACATAATCCCGCAATATTTGATTACCGTACAGAACTACCGCGCGATCGAAATTGGCGGAGTGATAAAGTGGGTCGCGCTGCCTCAGTTTCTGTCTACACCGCTTGTAGCGACGATTCTTAGGTTTGTCGACGCCAGGGTGATGATGGCACTCGGCTTTGCGCTGGTGGGCTGCGCATGTTTTATGGCCGGCCAGCTTACTCAATACTGGGTTGGCGCCGACTTTTTGCCCTCACAGTTTTTACAGGCAGTGGGTCAATCGCTCGGTCTGACTTCGCTGGTCTGGTTCGCTTTGCAACACCTGGAGCCAAGCGAGATATTTACTTTCGGCGCAGTTCTGCAGACCGGGCGGCTGTTCGGTGCGCAACTTGGGAGCGCTTTTGTTCAAACATTCGTGCGCACCCGTGAGCAGACCTATTCCAATCTCATCGGTCTCCACGTTCATGCCGGCGCGTTACTAACCGACCAACGACTAGCGTATTACGCGAAAATCGTCGGCGGTCGTTCCGTAGGCGACCCGGAAGCTGCCGCACGTGCGACCGCTCTGCTCGCACGAGCGGTGCAGAATCAAGCTTACGTGCTTGCATTTATCGATGCCTTCATGGTTCTCGGCTTTGCTGTCATCGGCGCGCTACTGCTCATGTTATTGCTGCGCGATCCCCCAGCGCATCTCGAGCAAACGGCGGCGCGGAAGTAATCACACCGGATAGACTTTCCATGACTCAAAGCGGGCATCGCCATAAGCAATGTCCGCTTTTGGGGGTAAAGCGGACATCAGGTGGAGGCGCTTCAATGTCTGCTTATGACCCGAAGCGGACGCCCGGGAGCTGGCGTTCAATTTCCGCATTCGGGGGTAAGGGGCCGCGCGCGGTCTATTTGGCGGGAGGGTTAATCGGCTCGGGCGGGCGCGGCGTCACGTCGGCGACGCTCACAGTGGTGTCCGGGAGGAGCATGAGCGTCACCACGACGCGCACGCCGTTCACTGTCACGTCTAAAAACGCGTGATGTTAGACCGAGGCGACGCAATCGATCTCGATATCGAACGGCCCTGGATGCGCGTGGACATTCACGAACATGCGTGCGGGCGGATTCTTCGGAAAGAATTTCGCATAGACGCCGTTGACGGCGGGGAACATCTGCACCGATGTGCAATAGACGGTGCACTTCAAAATGTTGTCGAGGGAGGAGCCAGCGGTCTCCATGCAGAGTTTTAACTGCTCGAGCACCAATTCAGTCTGGCGCTCGATCGGCGCCTTGACGATTTCGCCCGTCGCCGGATCAAACGGTGGGAGGCCGGACACATAAAGCGTATTGCCGTGACGGGTCATCACGGAAGCGGGCGCCTTGTAGCGTTCGAGATAACTTGAAAGCGGCTCGACCCTTATAACCTCTCGGCTCATAATAATTCTCCTTTGATTACGGGATGCCGCGAAGGCTCCCGATCCTGCGTGTAAACAAATGACCGCGGCTGTGGTTGCAGTGGCCACAAGGCGGCGTCTATCGATCAGCATGGGCGGGGAACGGGACCGGCTTAACGTGAATTTTTCATCTTGATCCGCGTTAACGCCATCGGCGACGGGGGCGGCAAGGCTGCTAGTTGCGCTCCGAAATGTCCGGTTTCGGGGGTAAAGCGGACATCGGGCGGACGTGATTCAATGTCCGCTAATGACCCTTTGTGGACATTAGGTGGAGCCGCAAAAGGTGAACACGGGCTGCTACGGTCCGAACTGGAACCGTAATCGACCCTCCTCAGTTCCGCAGATGTCTCGACGCCAATCTGAGTCATTCCCGTCGCAAAGGGCGGCGCTGCGAAGGTTCCGCCGCCACATAGGAGTCCCCGTGCCAAACACACCGGCTGACGAGCAGCGCATCAATGCCATACGGTTTTTGAGCGTCGATGCCGTCGACAAAGCCAAATCAGGTCACCCCGGGTTACCGCTCGGAGCAGCAGCCCAAGCTTACGCGCTCTGGACGCGTCATTTGCGCGTCAACCCGCAGGATCCGCACTGGTTCAATCGCGACCGCTTCGTCCTTTCGGCCGGCCACGGATCTGCTTTGCTCTACTCGCTGCTCTATTTGTTCGGATTTCCCCTGACCCTCGATGACTTAAAGTCGTTCCGCCAACTCGGCAGTAAGACGCCCGGACATCCGGAGTACGAATACTTCCAGCATGCCGGCGTGGAAGCGACGACCGGTCCGCTCGGCCAAGGTTTCGCCAATGCGGTCGGCATGGCGATCGCTGAAGCGCATCTCGCTGCCGTCTACAATCGTGCCCAGACGATCGTCGATCACTACACGTACTGTCTTGCGGGCGACGGCGATTTGATGGAAGGCATCAGCCAGGAGGCGCTCTCGCTCGCCGGTCATCTCAGGCTCGGTAAGCTGATCGTCCTTTACGATGACAACAAGGTCTCGCTAGCCGGACCCACCGACGTGACGTTCACCGACGACCCGATTGCGCGTTTCGACGCCTCCGGCTGGCATACGCAGTTCATCGACTCCGCTCACGGCAACGACGCGGACGCGATCTCGCAAGCGATCGACGTCGCCAAGAACGTTACCGATCGTCCGTCGCTGATCGCGGTACGCTCGCACATTGGCTACGGATCGCCCAAACAAGATACTTTCAAGGCGCACGGTGAGCCGCTCGGGGCTGACGACACAAGGAAGACCAAAGAACGCCTCGGCTGGCCGACCGAGCCGGCGTTCTTCGTTCCCGACGACGTACTTGCGTTCTATCGCGATCTTGGCAAGAAGGGCGCCGATCTCGAAGCGCAATGGAAAACGACCTACCTGCAATGGAAGAAGGAGAATCCGGAGCTAGCCGAACAGTTTGAGCGCATCGAGCGAGGCGAGCTGCCGAGGAGCTTGCCGTGGCCGCAGTTCACGCCGGAGAACGGAGCGGTCGCAACGCGCGATTCTGGCGGCGCGACCATGAACGCGATCGCTGCGTCGCTGCCGGAGCTCGTCGGTGGCTCGGCTGATCTCGACCCGTCGACGAAGACGTATCTCAAGGGCCAAGGCGACTTCGAGCCCAACAACTATGCCGGGCGCAACATTCACAACGGAGTGCGCGAGCACGCGATGGCCGCCGTCAACAACGGCATCGCCTATCACGGCGGCCTGCTTCCGTTTTCCGCAACCTTCTTCAACTTCGTCGACTATCTCAAGCCTGCGCTGCGCCTCACCGCGCTCGCGCATATTCATCACATCTACGTCTTCACCCACGACTCCGTTTTTCTTGGTGAAGACGGGCCGACGCACGAGCCGATCGAACAGCTCGCCATGCTGCGCGCGATCCCAAACTTCAACACGATTCGCCCGGCCGACGCGATCGAGGTTGAGGAAGCTTGGAAGCTCATGATCGAGCCGAAGAGCGGGCCGTGGGCGCTCGTTCTCACGCGGCAGAAAGTACCCTTCCTCGGCGCGCGTAGCGCGCCGGTCGAAAAGGGCGCCTACGTTATCGCCGACGCGAACGGGTCGCCTGATCTCGTCTTGATCGCGACGGGGTCCGAAGTCTCGCTCGCGCTCGAAACGAAGAAGCTGCTCGATGCGCAGGGCATAAACACGCGGGTCGTTTCCATGCCGTGTTGGACGCTCTTTGCCAAGCAACCGCAGTCGTATCGCGACGAGGTCCTACCGCCCGAAGTGACCGCGCGCATGTCCATCGAAGCCGCCGCAACCTTCGGCTGGTCTCGTTGGGTCGGCGATAAGGGCGTTACCTTCGGGATCGATCGTTTCGGCATGTCGGCTCGCGCCGCCGATATTGCGAAGGCGCTCGGGTTCACACCCGAGGCCGTCGCCAAACTCGCACAAGATTCGTTCGCTTTCGCCACTCGCTCGGAGCATCCGTGAGCACCCAACTCGCGATGTCTGCTTTTGGCACAAAGCGGACATCGGTACTCACTCCGCTGATGTCCGCTTTTGGGGGTAGAGCGGACATCAACGGGCGCCAATCCGATGTCTGCTTTTGACCCAAAGCGGAAGTCGACGACGCTCCTGCCGCACCTTCTCTTCCGCACTTTACCGTGTCACCATTAGCCTGTGTTGCACCGCGAAGCTGTGCCGGGGGATGATGTCGCAAACCAACGTCGCCGCGACGGCAGCAAGGCAAGCGACCGGCAACGAGCCTGTGCCACCACACGGCGAAATCGCGGCCAGGCATCCGACGATGCGCGCCGTCGAGGGCTTCGCCGAAGCTCTCATCGTGTTTACGCTGCTCGGCGAACTTTTGCTCGTGCTCGCCAACGTCTTCGCCCGGGTCTATCTGCAGCGCTCATTTCTATGGTCCGACGAAGCGGCGAGGTTGTCGCTGTCGATCCTGGCTTTCATCGGCGGGGCGGTCGCCTACCGTCGCCGCGACCACACCGTCGTCCGCGTCCTACTCGACCGCGCCGCGCCAGCGCTCGAGCGTGCCTGCTTGGTGCTCGCCGACATCATCGTGCTCTTCGTGGTCGGACTGGTCGGTTTTACCTCGCTGCAATTCATCGCCTCAAGCTGGGGCGAACGCACCCCGGTGTTACAGCTTCCTGCGGCGCTGATCGCCTTGCCTTTGCCGGTCGGTATGGCGCTGTTGGCGCTTTTCGCGTTCGACAATCTCGTTCGCCACAGCCGACGCATAGCATGGACGGTGGGTGTCATCTTCGTCGCCGTGATGGCGGCACTGACGGCGACGCGCACGTACTGGCTGCCTTATCTCGGCGTCGATGCGGCGATCATCGTGGCGTTGTCGCTGTTTTTTACCGCGATTTTCGCCGGCGTCCCTGTCGGCTTCGTACTTATCCTCGCCACCGCGGCCTATCTGTGGGCAGCCGATGCAGGACCCTTTGTCATCCTCTCGCAGACGATGGTGAACGGCACCGGCAATTTCATTCTGCTGGCGATCCCTTTCTTCATCCTCGCCGGACTGATCATGGAGCGCGGCGGCATCAGCGTGCGACTGGTACGCTTCATTCATACTCTGGTCGGCCATTGGCGCGGCGGGCTCCTCCAGGTCACCGTCGCCAGCATGTATGTCGTTTCAGGACTATCGGGCTCGAAGCCTGCTGACGTGGCCGCCGTCGGCACCGTGATGCGCGACCAATTGCGCGAGCGTCACGGTGCGGCCGAGGGCGCGGCCGTGCTCGCGGCGGCGGCGATCATGGGCGAAACCGTGCCGCCAAGCATCGCCATGCTGATCGTTGGTTCGATCACTAGTGTGTCGGTGGGCGCCATGTTCATCGGCGGCCTGCTGCCGGCGGCGCTGATGGCGCTGTGCCTAATGATGCTGATCTATTCTCGCGCCCGCCGCGTCGGCACTCCGCGCGAACCGCGCGCGTCATGGTCGCAAATGACGCGGGCCGGCCTCGGCGCGATTCTGCCGCTTTTGATGCCGGCGATGTTGCTCGGCGGCATTCTGTTCGGCGTCGCCACTCCGACCGAGGTCGCAGCGTTCGCTGTACTCTACGGGTTGGCGCTCGCGATTTTGTTATACCGCGAGATGAACCTGGCGGCTTTGGCGCGCACGATTCTCGACACCACGGCGCTCACCGGAGTGCTCTTGTTCATCTTCGCCGCCGCGTCTGGCTTTTCCTGGACGCTGACGGTGGCTTATCTGCCGCAGCGGCTGGTGGCGCTGTTGCACACGATCGGCGGCAGCACCGAAATCTTCATGGTCGGCTCGATCTTGCTGCTCGTCATCGTCGGCGTGCTGCTGGAAGGCTTGCCCTCGCTCAACGTGGTGGCGCCGCTTTTGATCCCGATTGCCGGCCGACTGGGCCTGAGCGAAATGCACTACGCGCTGGTGCTGATCATCGCCATGGGTATCGGTGGCTTTATGCCGCTTGCCGGCGTCGGCTTCTACGTCTGTTGTGCTATTATGCGCTGCGACGTGGAACGGGCTTCGCGTGCCATGCTGCCATACCTGATCGTTGTGCTCTTGGGGCTATTGCTGGTCGCGTACTTGCCTTGGGTGGCGCTGGCGCTGCCCCGCTACTTCGGCTTTCGGGTATAGAAAAAACGGGAGGACGTCGTGGCAAGCATGAACCGCAGGACTATTCTCAAGGTCGGGGCCGGCGCCGCATTGTCGGTGTCGGCGCCATATGTGTCGTCGCGTGCCGCGCCGCTCACCATGCGTTTTGCTCATTTCGGCGCCGAAGATCATCCCTCCAATGTCGCTGCCAAGCAATTCGCGGAGCGCGTCGCCAGCCGTACCGACGGCGAGATCAAGATCAACATTTTTCCTAACAACGTACTCGGCGGCCCGCCGGAGCAGGCGCAGCAGATCAAGCTCGGCACCATCGACATGGGGCTACCGACACAGGGCCAGTTGGACAAATACGACACCGCATTCGCCGCGGTGATGTTGCCGTTCATCTGGGACAGTCCGCAGCATGCTTTTCGTGTGCTCGACGGGCCGGCCATGGCGTGGCTGGCGCCGCTCGCCGAAAAGCAGGGCTTCATCCTGTTACGTAACTGGGAGTACGGCTTCCGCAACGTCACCAACAATGTGCGTCCGATCAACGCGCCCGGAGACGTCAAGGGCTTGAAGCTGCGCACGCCCCCGGAACTGCAGATTCAGGCCTCGATGGAGGCGCTCGGCGCCACCGTGCAGGCGATCGCGTTTCCGGAACTGTATCTGGCGTTGTCGCAGAAGGTTGTCGACGGCGAAGAAAATCCGATCGCAGTCATCTATTTCAACAAGTTCTATGAGGTGCAGAAGTACCTGGCGGTCACCCGGCACATCTACAACAACATGATTCATACCGTGAGCGGGGCAGCCTGGGCCCGGCTTACTCCCGGCCAGCAAGCGATCTTCCGCGAGGAGAGCGCGTCCGCCGGCGAGTTCATGCGCAAGCTGATCGCTAACCAGGAGGACGACCAGATTAAAAAGATCGAAGCCGCCGGCATGGCAGTGACGCGGCCCGATCTGGCGCCGTTCCGTGCCCTGATGGGACCGGCCTATGAGCGGATCGCGGCTTATGCTGGCGCCGACAATGTGAAGAAATTCCAGGAGATGGCGGATCAGGGCCGTACCGGCTGAGCGGTGCGCGCCATGGCCGAAGAGCGTGTCCAAGTCTACCGGAGCCGGTTTCAGCTCAATGGCAAGACCGCGTTGGTATTGGGTGCTGCATCCGGCATCGGCAAGGCCTGCGCCGAAGCATTGGCGGCGCTAGGCGCAACCGTCATCTGCGCCGACAAGAACAAGAGCGGCGTAGAAGCCACCGCGGCGGAAATCGGCAGCGGCACCGTCCACGTGCTGGACGCCGGCGATGGCGACGCCGTCAACGCGCTCGCCACGGCAGTCGCAAGCACGCACAAGCGCCTCGATATTGCGGTGACGACGCCGGCGGTCCATGTGCGCAAACTGATGCTCGACTACACGAACGACGAATATGACCTCGTGGCCGATCTAAATCTGCGCGGCACCTTTCTGTTTCTGCGCGCCTTCGGCCGCCTGATGACGCGGCAGGGCGGCGGCAGCTTGATCGCCAGCTCCTCAGTCCGCGCCACTACGCTCGAGCCGGGGCTCTCCATCTACGGCGCCACCAAGGCTGGCATCATCCAGATGGTGCGCGGGCTCGCTTCCGAAGTCGGCGCCTTCGGCGTCAGGGTAAACGCCGTAGTGCCGAGCATCGTCGAGACCGCCTTGGTCGAGCCGCTCAAAGCCCGTCCGGAAATCTGGAAGGCGCTCGCCGCGCATACCGTATTCAATCGATGGGCAAGACCGGACGAAGTGGCCACGGCGGTCGCTTTCCTGGCGTCGGATGCGGCGAGCTACATCACCGGCACCGCGCTCTTGGTGGATGGCGGCTGGACCGCGATAGACGGCCCGCCCACCGGTTTGACCAAAACCCATAACGACGCGGGTTAGCGTAGCGGACGTGCCTAACGCGCCAATGAATGTCTGCTTTAAAGGGGTAAAGCTAATTGCTGCACTGCATGAGTCCGCTTTTGGCACAAAGCGGACATTGCCACCGTGCTGAACGATGTCCGCTTTTGGGGTAAAGCGGACATTCGGATTAGAGGCGCGAACCCTTCAGCTTTTCTCACTTAACCAAGTCGGCCCGCCACCGGCCAAAAAATCCTCGCGCAGCGGTGCGAATACATCGATTATCTCGGTGTCCTCGTGGCACCAGCCCTCGTGTTCCATGCCGGGGATCGTCGCAACACCGCCGGCTTCGAGCACGCGGCGCCCCTCGTCGATGCGGAATTCCATCCTGCCCATGACGACCCACACGAGCTGTTCATGCGGACCCACATGCGTTCCGCACTGAGGCCGTCACCGTTAAACTTGAGCGGTAACGTCTACGCACTCCGCGCAAGCTCAGTCCACCTAGCTTCATTGGTGAGCAGTCTAAGCGGTTGCACAGAATTCAATGAACCTGCGGCTCGTTATGGGGGCTGTTTAAGACCCTAATTGCCGCCCAAAACCTATCGTATGGGACCCGCGCCGGCAGTCGGGAAACGGTATGACGCGGGTGGAATTCATCTCGGTTTCACGCCAGGGACTGCGCGGCGGCCTACGCCGCCTTAGCGAATTTACCGCGAGGACGTTCATTTATCTGTGGCGCGTGGCCGCATTTGCAGTATCGCTCTTGACCGGTCGCAAGATCACGCCGCTGTTTTTCAAGCTCGCCGCGCGCAATCTTTTTCACGACCGGCTGCGCCTTGCCGCCACCATCACCGGCATCGTCTTTTCTATGGTGCTGGTGACCGTGCAAATGGGGCTGTTTGTCAGTTTCCGCACCATGGTTACAACCATGATCGACCACGCGCCGGCCGATCTCTGGATCATGCCGCTCGGCACCAAATGCTTCGAGGATCCGGCGCTGCTCGACGAGCGCGAACGATTTCGCGCGCTGTCGGTCCCTGGTGTAGCCGAAGCGGTGCCGGTACTGGTCAGCTTTGCGCAATGGCACATTCCGAGCGGCGGGACGACACCGGTGCTGCTGATCGGTTCGGATCGCAATGAGCTCGGCCTGCAGCCCTGGAACATCGTCGGCGGCGATCTCCATAACCTCTCCATTCCCGACGCCGTAGCAGTCGATCGGTCCTATTTTGAACGGCTCGGAACCAGCGGGCTTGGCGACACCGTCGAGATCGGGGATCTGAAGGCGAAGATCCACTTGGTCACCCAGGGCATTCGCTCGTTCACGACCACGCCTTTTGTCTTCACACCGCTCGATCGGGCACGGAACTATGCCGGCATCTCCGGAAAGAAGGCCACTTATCTGCTGGTGCGTCTCCAAGGCGGCGCCGATGCCGAAAGCGTGCGCACGCACCTGAACCAAACACTTGCTAAAGCCGAAGCTTTGGCGCCGGATGCGTTTCGCAGTCGCAGCCGCTCGTTCTGGCTGTTTGGAACCGGCGCCGGCGCTGCGCTGTTCGCCGGCGCCCTCCTCGGCATGATCGTCGGCATCGTCATTGTCGCCCAGACGCTCTATGCCAGCACCAAGGAATTCTCCAACGAGTTCGCGACGCTGCGCGCGATCGGCTCATCCAGCCGATACGTCTACACTGTCATTATTATCCAGGCGCTCATGAGCGCAGCCATTGGCTTTGGCGTTGCTGCCGTAATCGGCAAGGTCATCGTCAAAGCCACCGCAGATTCCGCTCTCCCCGTGCTTATTCCTGCTGGTTTGATGATAAGCCTGTTCTTGTTGACCGTTGCGATGTGTGTGGTTTCGGCGATCGCGGCCATCGTCCACATCATGCGCACGGATCCTGCAGTGGTGTTCACCCAATGAGCGATCCGGTGGTGGAAGCGACCGACGTCGTCAAATTTCTTGGCCAGGGCGCCGGAAAGGTGCAGGCGCTGCGGGGTGTGAGCCTATCGCTCAACGGTGGAGAGCTGGTGATGCTGATGGGACCTTCCGGAAGCGGCAAGACAACGCTGTTGTCCGTGCTTGGCTGCATGCTGTCGCCAAATATGGGGTCCGTCCGCGTCTGTGGCCATGCCACCGCGGGGCTCGCGCCGGAACAATTGACGGCGCTACGGCGCGACCATATCGGCTTTGTCTTTCAGTCCTATCATCTGTTTCCGACGCTGACCGCGATGGATAACGTTCGCCTTGCTCTGGATGTGCGCGGCGATTATTCGCGGCGCGTTATCGAGCGGGCGAAAGAGGCGCTAGCGACCGTCGGGCTCTCGCACAAAACCCGTTCCTATCCGCTCCAACTATCGAGCGGCGAGCAGCAGCGTGTCGCAATCGCCCGCGCCATCATCGGCGACGTGCCGGCAATTCTGGCCGACGAGCCGACTGCGGCACTCGACAGCGAGAATGGGCATGCTGTGATGTCGATCCTCGCCAACATTGCCCGGCAGGAGACGCGCGGCGTGCTCGTGGTTACGCATGATCCTCGAATCTTGCCCTTTGCGCATCGCATCATTCACATCGAGGATGGACGCATTATTCGCAAGACCCGCAATGGTGGCACACCCACACAGCTATGACCCTGCCGGAAAGGACAATGATCGTGACTACAAAGAGGGATTTACCCGCCGGACTTTATTGGTGCGCCATCCCGATCCTGATTTGGGCCATGCAGCTGCCGGTTAAAGCGCAAAGCCGCGTCGACGGTAAGGAAGCGGGTCGGGTGTGGGCGGCCGTTGCGCCGGGTGTGGTCGAGCCAAGATCGGGACAAATCAAGATCGCAGCGTCGGTCGTCGGCCGCGTTAGCGAGGTCTTGGTCAAAATCAACGACGAAGTGGCGACCGATGAACCGCTCCTTCGGCTCGACGATGAAGACGCCCAGGGGCGCGTGGCATCGGCGGAAGCCCAAGTCGCTATGCGCGAAAAAGCGCGCAACGAAAAGTCCGCCGGGAAAGCAGCTAATCGCCGCGATGCCGAGGACGCCGTGGCCGATGCCGAAGCGACAGTAGTGGACGCACGTAACACGTTCGACAAAGCCATCCACGTCAAGCGAAGCGGCAGCGGTTCTGACGCGACTATTACCTCCGCTCGCACCGCATGGATACGCGCGCAGGACAATCTGGAACGGGAGCGTTCACAGCTTCGTAAGATCGAGGGACAATCCGGAACGCCGTTGCCGACACAACTCGAAGGTCAACTCAATGTTGCCAGGACCGAACTTCGGGTCGCGCTCGCGGAGCTGGCAAAAATGACAATTCGTGCGCCGATCGCGGGCACGGTGCTAAAAGTCGATGTGAAAGCCGGTGAAGTGGCTGCGCCATCATTGCCGCAACCGCTGTTGCTCTTGGGCGATCTGTCGCAATTGCGAGTGCGCGCCGAGCTCGATGAGCACAATACCGGCAAGATCAAGGTCGGCGAGGCGGTGATTGTCCGCGCCGAAGGGTTTCCGGGCCAGACCTTCGCCGGCAAAGTTGCCGCCATTGCACCGCTGGTCCAACCTGCGCGGCTTGCCTCACCCGGATCGCGCAATCTCACTGATTTTAGTGTTAACGAAGTGATGGTTGATTTGAACGAACCCGGCCCACTGATCGCTGGAATGACCGTCGATGTGTACTTTGGATCGAAATGAATAAGCCGGCAGACGCTTGGCTCCTTCGCAAAAATCTAGAAGCTCAGTTCGGAATATCCGCTTGGGTCATAAGCGGACATGAAAGAGTGAATTTCCAATGTCTGCTTTACCCCAAAAGCAGACATTGCCGGACAACAGTTTGATGTCCGCTTTGTGCCATTAGCGGACATTGCCGCGACTTTACGCTATGTTGATGATTCAGCATCTGAGCTTACCGCAAGAAGAGCCCGCGGACCGCAGGTGCTTGTTGATTTAGACTCATTGCGGCAGAGACGGCACCCGCTCGAGCTGCATGGCGATCACCGCCTCTTCCTCCGCAGCCCAGTCGTCGGATCAGCTTCCGATCCAACCCCAATAGCGGCGAAGCCGTCGTGAATACCTATCCCTAAGGCTCTCCACTGGACATTCGACCAGACTGCCTTGCCCCTGGTTGAAACACGTCGGGAACGTCGGCATCGGAACCGTTCCGCTTGCGGCTCCAATGTCACTTCCATTCACTGGCGGTGCCGTCGTGCCGGGCAAGGTGCCCGCACCGCTTATTGATAATGACCCCGGTCGCTCAAGCTGACGCCGACGCCGCTCGCGCGCCGACGAGGTGATCGAATAGAACACGCAATGTCTGCTTTTGGCACAAAGCGGACATCCCAGTTGCGCTCAGCAATGTCCGCTTTTGGGGGGTAAAGCGGACATGACGCGGACCTAATGCGATGTCCGCTTTTGACCCATAGCAGACATGTGCCCTTACGTGTTCTCCCGCTCAAGCAGTGGATCTCGGACGATAGTCTTATCAAGGTAGAGCTGGCGAATTTCTGCGTCGCTAAGCTTCAGCATATCGCGCAGTATTTGTTCATTGTGTTCTCCTAAGCGATCCGCCTTGACGTCCCCTCGGGGGGCCCAGCGGGAAAATTTAGCGGCCAAACCAGGGATATCAAACTCGCCGATTTCAGGGTCGGCCACACGGCGCACCGTACCGCGTTCCCTCAAATGCGGGTGCGCGATCGTCTCATGCAACGAAAATACTGGAGCGCAGGGCACCCGCTCCGCCTCGAGCACGGCCATGGCTTGCTCGCGGTTTTCGAATTGTGCCAGCCAAGCCTCGATGATGGTCTGGAGTGCCTTGTTATTGTCGCGTCGCGATCGTGGCTCCCGAAAGCGAATGTCCTCGGCCAACTCTGGCATGTTCATCGCCTTAATCATCTGCGGCCATTGGTACGGCATCACCATGATCGAGATAAATTCATTGTTGCGGCAACGAAAAACGCCTGTGGGACCGCCGTCAGGATGAAGCGAACCCATGCGCGGCGGTTGAAATTGCTTGCCTCGCAATGAACACTTCGGGACGTTTACCTCGTGCATGTTGAAATACGTGTCTAACAACGAACAATCGATGTATTGGCCTTCGCCAGTTCGTTCGCGATGCAGCAGGGCAAAGCCGATAGCCATTGCTGCGGTCACGCCGGTAGCACTATCGCCGATCGCGATCGGTAATTGAGCTGGTCCTCTGTCTGGTTCGCCGATGGCGTCGCTAATGCCTGCGTAAGCCGCTCCCATATAGTCGAACCCTGGCTTATCCCTGAGTGGGCCGGATTGGCCCGCCAGTGAGACCGAGCACATGATTAGTCTTGGATTGAGCGACGACAATTTGTCATAGTCGAGCTTCGCACGCTCCATCACACCAGGAGCAAAATTCTCAACCACGACATCGATCTGCGGAATCAGCGTGTGAACAAGTTCACGGCCGCGATCCTGCTTGATATCGACTGCGAATGATTTTTTTGAGTGGTTATGTTGGAAGTAATAAGTACTTTGGGACGATTTCTTTAGTGCCGGATCGCGTGGCTTGTCGCCAGAAAAGCGGCCCCGATCTCCGAACGGGGCTAATTCGAGTTTGATTACCTCTGCCCCAAGCTCTGCGAGGATGCGCGTGCATGTCGGTCCGGCCACGAACTGACTGATGTCGAGGATGCGATAGCCGGTCAGCATTGGTAGGTTTTGCGGCATGTCGTCACCAGTCTGCGCTCAGTCTGCGCTCACAGCGCCTCGAATTGCTTGTCGCCGAGCAAAACGTTCCAGGCTTCGCTTGAGAGCTTCTTTGTGCTTGTGCCGAGTTGTTCACTCATCACTGCTAAGCCTCTCTGAACACCGGGACGAGCGCGCACTGCGTTGTACCAGCGTTGCAAGTTCGGCCATGTCGAGATGTCCTGTCCTTGCCACTTATGGGGACGCAGCCAAGGATAGACCGCCATATCGGCGATAGAGTAGTCGCCGGCGAGAAATTCTGTTTCGGCTAAACGCTTGTCGAGCACACGATAAAGTCTCGTCGCTTCACTGGTGTAGCGCTTGATTGCGTAAGCGATCTGCTCCTTTGCGTAACGACGGAAATGATGCGCTTGCCCGAGCATCGGGCCGAGGTTACCCATTTGGAACATGAGCGACTGAGTGACTTGGTAGCGCTGGCGGAGATCGATGGGCATAAACCGCCATCCCGATATTTCGGCGAGGTACATCATGATGGCACCGGACTCGAAAAGCGCGATCGGTTTGCCATCAGGCGATTGATGGTCGACAAGGGCCGGAATTTTGTTGTTCGGACTGATTTTTAGAAAGTCGGGCTTGAACTGCTCGCCTTTGCCGATATGGACCGGCACAACATTGTATTGCAGGCCAAGTTCTTCGAGCAGGATCGTGACCTTGTATCCGTTGGGTGTGGTCCAGAAATAAAGGTCAAGCATCGGGTTTTCAGACTGCCTGTTTTAATGATTGCTCAAGCTTTAGACCGGCCTCAATCAGCCTGTGCTCCAAAAGCCCCATGCGGTCGTAGCCCCAAAACGGCTCTTGCTCGAAGAAGAACATTGGCACGCCAAATACCTGATCAATGACGGCGTCATCCTGGGCTCGCTCGTACTCCGCGCGACCATCGCTTGCGAGATACACACGATAGTCCTGAGCGGAGAGACCTATGTTTTCTATCACTGGTGCGATTGCTTCGGGCTCATCTGCCGCGAGTTCGCGCTTGAAGAATAATTCGAAGACTTTGTTACCGTATTCGCGAAGCTTTCCGTGCTTTTCTGCGTAAAGCCCCCCGATCAGCGCAGGAGTGGTATCGAAGATCTTCAGCGGGCCACGGATCATCAGACCACCCCGCATGTTGGCCCAGCGCCGCGCGTCCATGTACGAGTATTTTACCTTGTATTCGGAATACTGACTGCGTTCGCCTTTGCCTTTCAGCCTCAGCTGAAACGGCTTCCACTTGACCCTGACCCGATATTTCGTCTCAAGCGCGAAGGCCGGGTCGAATGCTAGGAATGCATACGGACTCTTGAAGTCCGAATACATTCTTACTTCCTTACGATCATTTTGCATTGAAAACCTCCGCCTAGGTCAGAGCGTAATGCAAACCCCGGAAGATCGGGCCTCAAGTACTATTCTCTGCTTTGACCCGTTATGTCAATTTGATATAGATTACGCTTTTCAATGCTATTCTCGCATTGGAGCTTCGATGACTGATCTGCAAGGGGTGCCGAATTTATCAATGAAGCATCTTCGGGCAGTCGTTACACTCGCAAGATTTGGTAGTTTCATAGCGGCAGCGTCATATCTGCGTGTGTCGCAACCAGGGCTCAGTCGCATCATTCAGCAAGCTGAAGGGAGGCTAGGCGTAAGGCTCTTTGTGCGAAGCGCGCGGAGTGTGTCGCAGACTGAAGCCGGGCGTGAATTTATTCCCGCAGCTGAACGGCTGCTCGGCGAACTATTGCAGCAGTCGCAAAAAATCCGTGAGCTCGACGGCCATATGCGAGGTCAACTTATCATTTCCAGCTTGATGTCGATTTCGCATCGTGTTCTTCCCGCAGCTCTCGTCGTATTCCGCAAGAAAAACCCCAAAATGCATGTTCAAATCAGGGAGGGCCTGACGAGCGCGGTGCATGAAGACGTTCGTAGCGGCATAGCGGATTTCGGTATTGGCAATGCGATGGACCTTGCCGAGGGAGTTTTAGCAGAATCAATCGTTCACGAAGCTTGCTATGTGGTGATGCCGAAGCGTCATCGGTTAGGCGCGCTGTCGTTTGTGTCCTTCAAAGACATCGGTGACGAACCCATGATTTCGATGCCCAGTGATTCGGGATTGCGACGCACGCTGGATGTCGCTGCGAGCGATCGTGGCGTCATGTTCAACCACAGTATCATTACTAACCAGTTCGGTTCGCTATTTGATTTCGTGTCACGCGGGCTTGGCATCGCCATTGTTCCTGCCTCAGCTGTTCCGCCATCGAATGGATCCTCGATCACGGTGAAGCCTCTGCGCCCGGCAATGACGCGTCGTATCGGTATCCTTCGGCTTGCCGAAAGATCGTTGATACCTGCATCCCAGGCTTTTTTGGAAATTTTCCAGCCAAAATTTCTGGCAGCCACAAGCCGGCGAGCTGGACGTCGTTGACGCCGCCTGGAACGCCTTTGCTAATGTCCGCTTTTGGCACAAAGCGGACGTGGCGATCGTGCTCAGCGATGTCCGCTTTCGGGGGTAAAGCAGACATCGCGCAAATCTCCGAGAATATCCGCTTCCTACCCAGACGAGACGTCGCGCGGCTTGGCAAGCAATTGTGCCGGACATGAAAAGTGCGCTCTTCGGCGTCATGACGAACGTGGTAAGTTGCCCGGGGTCGCTGCGTCCATCATCGAGGATTTGCGATGCCCACCTTTTCGGTTTCGTCCCTCGATCCTTTCGCCGACCATTTCCTCGCCGCGCCCTATCCGTTTTATGCGGAATTGCGCGAAGCCGGGCCGGTGGTGTGGCTCGAGCGCTATGGGCTGTGGGCGTGCGCGCGCCATGCCGAAGTGCAAGCGGCCCTGAGCGACTGGCAGACCTTCAGCTCCGCGGCTGGCGTCGGCATCGACGATTTCCGCCGCACCAAGCCATGGCGGCCGCCAAGCCTAATCCTCGAGGCCGATCCGCCACTGCATACGCGCAGCCGTACGGTGATGAACCGGGCGCTGTCGGCAAAGCCGATGGCGGGCCTGCGCGCAGGCTTCAAAGAAGCGGCCGAGAAGCTCGCGGATGACCTCGTCGCCCGCCGGCAAGTCGATGCGATCGCGGACATCGCCGAAGCCTATCCGCTGAGCGTGTTTCCCAAGGCGGTCGGCCTTGGCCGGGAGGGCGTGGAAAACCTGCTGCCCTACGGCGCCATGGTCTTCAATGCCTTTGGTCCGCGCAACTCCCATTTCGAGGCGGCCATGGCCGAGGCGGCGAAGGTCGTGCCCTGGATCAACGCCCAGTGCGCCCGAGAGGCGTTGTCGCCCGCAGGACTCGGCGCGATCATCTGGGCTGCGGTCGACACCGGCGAGATCACGGCGGAGGAGGCGCCGCTGTTGGTGCGCTCGCTGCTCTCGGCCGGACTCGACACCACTATTGTCGGCATCGGCAACGCGCTCTATGCCTTCGCCACCAACCCTGCGCAATGGGAGGCGCTGCGCGAGAAGCCAGCGTTGGTACGGCCGGCCTTCGACGAAGTGCTGCGCTGGGAGTCGCCGATCCAGACGTTCTTCCGCACCACATCCCGCGCGGTCGACATCGGCGGGATCGAAATCCCGCAGGATGCGAAGATACTACTGTTCCTGGCCTCCGCTAACCGCGATCCGCACCGCTGGGACGAACCCGAGTGCTTCGACGTCACCCGCCGGGCCGCCGGTCACGTTGCCTTCGGTGCCGGCATTCATTTGTGCGTCGGCCAGATGCTGGCGCGCCTCGAGGCCGAGAGGCTCATGGCGGCGCTCGCGGCGCGGGTTAAGCGGATCGACATCGTCGGCGAACCGCAGCGCAAGCTCAGCAACAGCCTCCGACAATTTGCCAGCCTGCCAGTGAAGCTGATAGCGGCTCAGTGAACGGTGATCAGTGATCTGTTGCTCCAGGGCGGCGGGAAGCGGCACTGATTTCCACCTCCGATGGTAAGAAAATTATTAGTCAATTAAGTTTTCAATATTCCGAATCTCGCCACGATTCATCCGGAATCGAATTGCTATGTCGTTGGGGGCATAAGTCGGGGGTTGGTAGTGTTCAAAGAATCTCTTGCTCTCGCGTTGGTGGGCGCTTTTTGTCTCACGTTTGGGGGATGCGCCTATAACGGCCCGGCCGCTCCATCGTTCGCGGCAATGCCCGGCCCGCACAAGTCCTACGAGTCTTTCCAAGGAGACGATCAGTACTGCCAAACTTCCGCTCAGCAGGCGATAGGGTACCAATCCCCGGGCCAAGCGGCGAATGACGCTGCCGTTGGTAGCGCTGTCGTTGGCACCGCACTTGGTGCTCTGGCAGGTGCTGCGCTGGGATCAGCGGCCGGACATGTGGGGACCGGCGCGGCAGTTGGCGCGGGTACTGGTTTAGTTGCAGGCAGTGCAGTGGGATCAGGGAATGCTGCCGCCGCTGGGGGCTCACTGCAAGCGAGATATGACACCGTGTACGCTCAGTGCATGACCGCCAAAGGCAATCGGATTCCGCCACCGCCTCCCTATTATTGGGGCGGATATTAGCTGGTAGCTGCGTGACATCACGCGCCGATCATCTCGTCGGCGCTGACGATAAGCGGCTGCGGGTTCGCTCCGACCTTCACCAGCGCGAGTTGGCCGACGGCCATCGGTAGTAACCTTGAGCTCCGTTGTAATAGTTATAATAATTGGGAGCGCCAAATGGTGAAAAGCTCGAGCCGGGATCTGCCTGAGCCTGAGAGTGAGAGTGAGCCTGAGCCTGAGCGGGTGCCCTCGCGAACTTAGAGTCGCCGCCCTTAGTAACGCCGGTCAGCACCACCTGCGTATTCGCTAAGCCGTTCTGCTTCACCAGCGCATAAAGCGTCGTGGCATTCTCGGGCGAGATGCGCACGCAGCCATGCGAGACAGGTTTGCCGAGATTCTTCACCTCATAGCTGCCGTGGATGGCATGACCATCCTTGATAAAGAAAATGGAATGCGGCATCGGGGAGTTGTCCCATTCCTTGCTATACCAGATTTCGTTCATAGAGGTCGCAGTATAAGTTCCTGACGGAGTAGAATATCCGGCTCGACCAGTTGATACCGGCCAGTGATATTTTTCTATCCCATCTACAAAGACCGTCATTTTTTGTTTGGCTTTGTTGATGTTGATAAGGATTGCTGAGCCAGTCTTTTTAGGTCCCCGATTGGATTGAGGCCGCGAGCCCCCAGGCTCAGATTCGGCTTTCGCGGGCGTAGAATTGATCTGCGTGTTCGGCGTAGTCGTATTGGCGTCAGTTTTTGGAGTTACCGAATTAGAGCTGGTCGGTCCACCCATTGAGTCGGACTGGGCCTGGTCGCCGGCGGTAACGTTGCTTAGCGTGTTGGAGTCCGAGCCGGTCTGCGCGCTCGCTGGAAAAGCGAGTATCCCCACCAGAAAAGCGACAAATACAGGACTCAGCAAATGTCTCCGGGAAGCTGGTAGGCACATGTCTTGACC
>Ga0306925_10000871_pt1 | contig 23335 bp, 17 predicted proteins | sample flu12Cox44000176_FD_203755 | JGI IMG/M metagenome (GOLD analysis project Ga0306925, IMG submission 203755) | Lab enrichment of tropical soil microbial communities from Luquillo Experimental Forest, Puerto Rico - flux8day.12C.oxic.44.000.176 (v2)... | ecosystem: Environmental > Terrestrial >... | reverse complement strand
CGGAGGAGCATCACACGCAATGGCTGCAAAAGCGCCTTCCGACATGAAAGATAAGAAAGAGATGAAGTAAGGTGCGCTAACTTCCAGTGATCGGACATCCGAGGTGCACTGCGTTCCGCGCGGCTTGAGCACGAAACGCTTCACGGTCTGATAGCAGGCCGCGAAGCCGCGGTCGGAAACCAAGTCCTGCCAGATGGCCATGGCGTTGCGGCCACGAGCCAGCCCCTGCTCGATGAACTGGCGATACGGCTCGCAGGCACTACCAGACGGTTTTGGCAGGGCAGGCGGCTGTCCGTCATCAAAACGTCGTGCACTCGTAAAATGAACGACTTGGAAGCTGTTTTGTTGCCGGCGTTTCGATAAGATTTCGGCTATGTTCTGGTCGTTCCGGCACCTCATCGGCCGGATTGTCAGTGCCATGGGTTCGCGTAAGGACCTCATCCTAGAAAATCTCGCACTTCGTCAACAACTCTTAGCCCTGCACGCCCAACGTTGCCGCCCTCGATTATCGGTGAGGCAGAAGCTGTTCTGGGTTCTTATGCGACGGCTTTGGTCGGGATGGAAAACACCTCTTCTTCTGGTCACGCCACGAACCGTGGTGGAGTGGCATCGCGCCGGCTTTTTGGCCGGAGTCTACCCGACAGATCTCCAGGGCTCCCCACAGACCAGGAATGGCCAGATCCACAATCAGGTGTCCATGATAGCGTTTCCCTGCGCTACCCTGGCCCTACCACTGTTATCGTTGCCCCTGCGCTGGGACAAGAGATTGCGGCCGGTATGGCGTTCCACAATGCTCCTGTCCTTGCTAGTTATCGCTTCTTTCTTAGCGTCTCATTGGTTTGGCGAGAGGCAGCTCCCAGGCGTTGACCAGCTCGTGTTTCTCGGCAGCACGTTGATCTGGATGTGGGCTCTGGGCGTCAAGATGCTGGCAATTGAGAAGCAGAGTGAGCGCTGACAACGTCACCCAGACCCTTCCTAATGATAGTCATGCGACTGTGTATCGGGTGACGTGATGGAGAGACACAGCACGCGGGACGCCTTGATGGAGATGGTGTGATCCTGATTCTGCAGGACGCCTTCAACCCGAAGGAACTTCTCACGGTTGATCACCACGCGATACTTCTCGTAAAGGTCGGGATTCACAATTACGTTCGAAATTCCTGTCTCATCTTCCAGGCTCAAAAACACGAAGCCCTTCGCTGTTCCCGGACGCTGCCGAGCGATTACGCATCCTGCTACCCGAGTGTATTGCCCGTCCGGCACCCGAGGCAAATCGCACGCTCGTTTTACTTGCAGCTTGGATAGCGCCTCCCGGCAATAGGTCATCGGATGCGGGCCAGTGCTCATGCCCGACCCGTGAAAATCCGCGACAAGACGCTCTTCGTCCGTCATCTGACGCAGAGGCGATAATTCCATTCGCTCCGGAATCCCATCCAACAACGGGCCGGCAAGCCGGTCCGCGCCTTCGACTTGCCACAAAGCACTTCTTCGATGCACTCCCCATCCAAGAGAGTTCAGCGCACCAATTTCGCTGAGCGTAACCAGCTCCGCTTTCTGCAGTTCCGGGACACGGCGAACCAGATCATCAATCCCTTCGAACGAGCGCTTTTGCCTCTCCGAGACAATCTTGTCAGCCGCCGTCTGTCTCAGGCCGCGCACGTAACGGAACCCGATGCGCAGACACGGAATATCCTTGTCACCTTTGATCGTGTGTTCGATGGTGCAGTTCCATTCTGATTGTAGGGCGTTGATCGGTTTCACTCTTAGGCCATGCAACTGCGCATCGTGCACAAGCACTGCCGGGCTATAAAAACCCATTGGCTGATTGTTGAGCAGGGCTGCCGTGAACGCAGCCAGATAGTGGAATTTCAAATACGCGCTGGCATAGGCGATCAGAGCGAAACTCGCCGCGTGCGATTCTGGAAACCCATAGCGCGCGAAGGAAGTAATTTGCGTGATGATCTCTTCCTGTGTTTCTGGCCTAAAGCCGTTCTGCGTCATGCCGCTCCGCAGCTTCGCCTCAATTGTGTGCATGCGTTCTTCCGAGCGCTTGAAGCCCATCGCTCTGCGCAGCTCTTCCGCTTCGCCCCCTGTGAAGTTCGCCGCGATCATGGCCATGCGTAGCAGTTGTTCCTGAAACAACGGCACGCCCAGCGTTCGTTCGAGTACCGGTTCGAGTGAAGAATGCGCATAAGTCACGGATTCCTTACCCTGCCGCCGCCGCATGTAGGGATGCATCATTTTTCCAACAATCGGGCCGGGGCGAATGATGGCGACCTGTACGACGAGATCGTAGAACTTCGCGGGAGCATTCCGCGGCAGGGAAGACATCTGGGCACGGCTCTCAACTTGAAACATCCCAACCGTGTCCGCTTTGCGCAATGTTTCATAGACCGGAGGATCGTCGGGAGGAAGTTGGGCCAAATCGATTGGTTTGCCGTAGTGCTTGGGAATAAGGTCTAGGCAATCTTCGAGCACCGCCATCATGCCAAGTCCCAGCAAATCGATCTTGATGATGCCCATATCAGCACAATCGTCCTTGTCCCATTGCACGACAACGCGCCCCGGCATCGTTGCCGGTTCGAGAGGAACGACGGAATCAAGCTGCCCCTGACAAACCACCATCCCTCCAGAGTGTTGGCCCAGGTGTCTCGGTAAATCCTGAATGCGTTCGCACAACTCCCAATATTTCCGAACGCGAGGGTGGCTCAGGTCGAAGCCCACTTGCTGAAAATGATTCTCGAAATTGTCGGATGGTCCGCGCCATTCTCCGCTGTTCACGACACTCGAAAGTTTGTCGATCGTGTCTTGATCGAATCCAAGCGCTTTGCCGACCTCTCGTGCCGCCGAGCGGTCACGATACGTAATGACGTTCGCCGTCATCGCGGCGCCGAGCTGACCGTACCGTTGATACACGTATTGAATCGCCTTCTCTCTTTGGTCGCCGCTCGGCAGGTCCAAATCGATATCCGGCCATTCGCCGCGTTCTTCTGAGAGAAACCGCTCAAAGAGCAGCTTCATCCCCACAGGATCGACCGCCGTAATTCCAAGCGAATAGCAAACCGCGCTATTCGCTGCCGAACCGCGGCCTTGCACGAGGATTTTCTGTTCGCGGCAATAGCGAATGATGTCCCAAACAATCAGGAAGTAACCCGCGAGGTGCAGCTTTTCGATCAGAGCTAATTCGCGCTCTACCTGGCGCTTGGCGCGTTCAAACAGATCATCGTCCTGTTTAGCACCATACCGCTTTTGAAAGCCTTCTTCCGTGCGCTTTCGGAGAAACAAATCCATCGTTTCTCCCTCGGGAACGGGATAGCGCGGAAATTCGTAGCCGAGATCGGTTAGTGTGTATTCGAGTCTTGCGGAGAGTTCGCTTGTGTTGTGAACTGCCTCTGGCAAATCCGAAAAGAGCTGAAGCATCTCTTCAGTCGAACGAAGATGACGCTCGTCGTTCCGCTCAAGCAGCCGGCCCGCGGTTTCGAGCTTGCAATGATTCCGAATGCATGTAAACACGTCCAGGATTTCGCGCTCGGCCGTGGTCGCGTATCGAACGCCATTCGTGGCGAGAAGCGGCAAGTTCAATGTTTCTGACAGGCGCACTGCGGCCTGATTACGACGCTCTTCGGCAACCTCGCAGTGTCGCTGCAATTCGACATAGACATTTCTTCGGCCGAAAATAGTCGTCAGCAGTTCAATGTTCTTCACTGCCTCGTCGAAACCTTTGTCTGAAAGTGAGGCCGCAAGCACGCCTTCCGCGCCACCCGTCAAACACACCAGGCCTTCCGCGTGTTCTGCGACCTCATCGAGCGTAGCCCTTCCCGTTCCTTTTTCTTTTTCGCGCAATTTGTAGCGCGTCATGAGGCGGCAGAGATTCTGGTATCCCGTCCGGCTTTTAACGAGCAGAGGTAACCGTACCGGCCTTGCCGGAAAAGAATTCGGCATCCACGACGGTGGCTTTGCCAGGTTTCCGAAACCCTCTACGGAAATCTCGGCGCCGACATGAGGCCGAATCCCTACGGACTTTGCCGCCATGTGGAATCGTGGACCACCGTAAACACCGTCGCGATCCAGTAATGCAATCGCAGGCTGTTTTAGCTCTTTTGCACGAGACACCAAATCTTCCGGGCGCGAAGCACCTTCGAGAAAACTAAATGCAGAAGCGCAATGGTGCTCGACGTACTTCAATCGTAGATTCCTTCCACAAACCAGCGCTTCGCGCGCAGGTCCTTATAAATGCGATACAACGCAGTCTCGTCTTCGCCGCTGCCGGTGGCTTCTGCTTGTACCTTGGGACGTAACGTTGTTGTCTCGATGTCCCACTCCTCGCGGGCCCAGGCTGTTTCAGACCACCAGCCGCCTTTTCGTCTCCAAGGTCCAGCGACCGCAAGGATTTGCCTGCGCACACCTTCGCAACTGAGAAATGCCGGCTTTCCGTTCTGAAAGTCCACGTTCGCCAGAAGCGCAGGCCGGTAAATACGCATCACCGCAGTGGCCTGTTTTTCTCCTGGCGGGCGTTTCTCGTTCATTTCCGGTAAGACAAAGCGGTTTTGTTGAAAAGAATCGGGGCCGTGCGTGTCGAGGAGAACCGGCGTGCCCACTCGGCCTTCGCCAACCGTGCTTTGGATTCGCGCGAGCGTGATTTCAAGGCGCTCGGGGTCAGGACCGAGCGGCAGGAACAACCCAAACTGCTGAGAACGGGATTTCGTGGGAACCGCCACCATCGAGACTGCGGTGACAGGTGAAGACGGAAGGTACGCTTCCAAATCGAGCCGCAAGAGTTTCAAAAGAAGTTTGCCGTCTCGCGCCGGCACGGGAAGCCGAATGGTACGGATGTGGACGAGCGGCTCTTTGTCCCGGGAGTCGTTTCGTTCCAGCGTGAGCGTGACCTTGATTTCTCCGATAGCAAGAATGTGCAACCGCAGCCGCCTAAACAATTGTTCCAAAAGCCTGTTCAGGACAAAGAGCAATGGCTCCAGCAAATCAACCGGAGACTCCAAGTCCATGCGCTCCTCGAAGTTCGCTGGGAGGTCTTTGGCGATCAGTGGAACGCAATCCGCCCCCTGCGCCAGCCGCCACCAACGGAGTCCTTCCTGCCCGAGCCGCTCGACAATGGCAATTTCTGGAAGAGCCGCAAATTCCCTGCAGCTGTGGATGCCCCACCGCTTCAATGTCTCGACGAACTCGAAAGGGATGCGCAGAGCTTCGAGTGAAAGCCTTCCGATCCGCAGACCTTCTTCGCCAGCAGGAATCACCGTAATCCCGGCGAAACCTTGCGCCGCGCTAACCGCGGCTAAAGGGCTTCCGGCGACGGCAACGTTTGCCTCAAAGCCGATTTCCGACGCAACACGTCTCAAGTCATGCGCTATTTTTTCGGGAGAACCGAAAAGCTTTTCGCAGCCTGCCAGGTCGAGCACGGCGGTATCAGAAAAATCCTGCTCCTCACGCCTTGGTCCGTCATCAACCCTAGGCGAAATCGTCCAGGCACAATCCAGAAGGGCGGCATAGGCTGTCGATTCTTGCGAAACAGAGCGCCATCGCCACGCGATGCCCTGAAATGCCTCCGTCTGCGCTTTCGTCATTCCGGTTTCCACGCCCAGCTCCCTGGCCTCCCGGTTGACGGCGAATACCTTCGTCAGTGGAGGAGCGCCCGCAAGAATCGCAACCGGCTTGCCCCGAAGCTCCGGCTCAAGACGAATGACTGCCTGGGCTGGAAAATCCGGAACGAATAGAGATGCGAAAGCCAACGTGCCTCCCTTGAGCTTGGCGGAGGAAAGGGAACCAAACCGGACTTATTTGCTGCTTATGGTGTGTGCGTCTGCCAGCGAGCGAAGTCGGCGGGTTGCGACAGCACTCGTGAACGAGTCACTTCTCCCTGAACTTCAAATCCTTCGAACGTCGAAGCCCTTGTTTGAATGGTTTCTACAGCGCGGCTCCATTTGCCTGCTTTCCGCTGGCACCGGAGCACCAAAGAAGCGCAGCTTTTCGCACAGGACTCTTCACCCAACAGAAGCAGGATCGTCGGTGTGTTTTCGACTGCACGGCGAAAACGAAACCACATGCTCAAATTGATGCGGCGTGCATCCACCCAGGAGATTCCGCCGAGATCGAAAACCACGACGCCCCATCCACCGCTGTGCAAGAGCAAGTCAGTAGTCCTCAGCGCTTGTTCGAGCCGCTTCCACGGCTTTGTACGTCTCGTTTCCTGTCGCGCTGCCTGTGTTGGATAGGTTTCGCGAAGCGAGGGCAGAGACAGTGGAGGCCGAATGCCTCGCCGTGGAGGTTCTCTATCTCTCTCGACCTGTTCTCCCGCGCAGCGCGCGACGACATGGATTCGAGTCGACCCCGCGAATGCAGTTTGCTTCCCGACCAGACCAGGAATGGCCTTATCGACTCCGCGCATCAGTTCGCGCGGATGCCGCCAACCATGCACTTGAATCGGCTTTTTGCTCGCCGAATCGAGACTGCGACTCTTTCTGCTTTCCTTGCCTGCAGGAGCAAAATACGAAGAGCCCTTGAGATCCGGTTCACGGTCCCCCGTTTCCCCACACCGAATCCAAAGCAGTCGGGGTAGTTCCACTCCCGCGGCCGCCAGAGAAATCGGGTCGAGAGAATCCGAAACGTCAACGAACGCGCATGTCTCCTGCCGTTCGGTAGCTTGGGCAAGCAAAGAGAAAGCCAGGCTCGTCCGCCCGGACGACGCAGGGCCGCACAATTCCACTAGAGACCCGCGCGGGAATCCTCCACCGAGCACGGCGTCGAGTTCCGCAATCCCGCTGTTCTGGAGTTCAACCTCGACGCGGCGCTGAAATCCTTCGATCCCACGTCCAATGAGAGCTGTTTCGAGTTTTCCTTGTTTCAGAGGGATTGCGACCATGAACGGCCCTTGCATTCGCCTTTTCTTCGCCTACACTCATTCTTCATCAGAAAGGAGAGTGTTGTCAAGTCGCCGGCTGTCCGCGCTGTCCGCGAGGGCTCCGCAGGCATTGGTCTCAGACTGGCAACTTGCCCGACGCCCTCGGTGTCTAAGACGAATATCAATTTCAAGCGTGGAGAGCTGTCAAAACGAAAACCTGCAAGTTTTCTCTTAGAGTCCGTTCAGTATGTGGAGAGGCAAACCCATGAAATCATGTTTTTTGACAGCGGCCGCGGTTCTGATCGTACTTGGTTCGCATGGTTGCACGGCTGGCGCCGGCAACAACCTGGCTACTCAACAGGCGGTGGCAGCACAAGCTAAACCAAAGAAATCCATGCTCGCGTTCCGCTCGGAGCAGGAGCTTGACCGCTACCTTCGCGAACTGGCGGAAAAGCAAAAGCGCAAACGCCGAGGTCTAATGGCTAAGTTGGCCTCTCCCGCGGTGGCACCACCACCGAAGCCCGCGGCCGGGTTTGCCGACGCGGACAAGGAATCAGAATCCGTCACCAATGTCCAGCATGCCGGCGTTGACGAGGGTGGAATCGTCAAAGCTCACGGCAATTATCTGGTGATCCTCCGTCGCGGCCGTTTGTTCACCGTGTCCGTCGGGGACGGCAACCTCGAACGCGTTTCCGCCGTTGATGCATTTTCGCCAGACATCAATCCCGGGTACACCTGGTACGACGAAATGCTGATTTCCGGAGACACGGTCATCGTTATCGGATACAGCTACGAACGGGGCGGTACGGAAGCCAATCTCTTTCACATCAGCTCGACAGGTGAACTCACGTACCAGTCCACGTACCAGCTCCGCTCGAATGACTACTATTCATCGCGCAACTATGCGAGCAGACTCATCGGTACAAAGCTGATTTTCTACACCCCTCTCTATATCGGCTGGAATGATAACCCCCTGAATGCTCTTCCGGCAGTGCGCAGGTGGCATAAAGGTGCCAAGCCAGATGAGTTTCGGCGAATCATTGCCGCCAGCGACGTGTATCGCACAGGGGCATCGATCACCACAGACGATGACGTAGCGTTACACACGGTGACGACGTGCGATCTCGCTCGCGGCGACTTCGATTGCAAAGCCACATCAGTAGTCGGCCCTTCGGGCCGGGTCTTTTACGTTTCCCCGAATGCCGTGTACGTGTGGGCCACCAGCTGGAATTATCCCTGGACCAGCAAACCTCACGGGCACGCGAATTCCATGCTTTACCGCATGCCCCTGGACCGCTCGGCGCCCTCTGCGCTTCGCGTCTCGGGGAGTCCGGTGGATCAATTCTCCTTTCTCGAAACCGAGGACGGACGTCTTGACGTACTCGTTCGGTCAGATTCCGCTGGCGATGGAATGTGGAGAGCAGAAGTTGCAGCAGGCGACGTCGCACTGATGCGCGTGCCCCTAGCCATGTTGGCTGACGGAAGTGATTCGGTCACCGCTTCCGATTACCTAACGTTGCCCCGCGTCGAGGGTTATGACTTACAGAACCGTTTTGTGGGTGACTATCTCCTCTACGGATCGGGCAGTGGCTGGGGCTATCCGAAATCGGCCCCCCACTCTCCACTATTTCTCGTGCGCTGGACCGACGGCTCGAATTACCAGCTTGCACTTGATCATGGAACCGACCGCATCGAACAAATGGGGCACGATGCCGTCGTGGTCGGGACGGATGGAAGGGATCTGCTTTTCACTTCCGTCGATCTCACGGATTTCCCCCGAATCGCAGGCACCTACGTGCGAAAGAGTGCATCCCAGGGAGAACTGCGCAGCCAGGGCTTTTTTTACAAGCCGGACGGCGAAGACTCCGGAACGCTTGGACTGCCTATAAGCGTCCCGGCCCGACCCGGCTATCGTCACTTGTTCGAAACCTCGGCGGCGATTCTTTTTTTACACAATGTGAGTGGCCATTTGTCAGAGATTGGCGAGCTGGGTTCGCATCCGGAGCTCGCAAGCGATGATAAATGCCGAGCCTCCTGCGTGGACTGGTATGGGAACGCGCGACCTCTGTTTGTTCGCGGTCGCATCATAGCCTTGTTGGGTTACGAATTGGTTGAGGGCAGCCGCCAGGGTGACAGCATCGCCGAGGTCCGCCGCCTCAGTTTTGCACCGGGTCGTAGTCAGGTAGCTGCAAATTCAAAGTAAGGTGTTAATGCCGAATCTCCAAATCAAAAAGTTTGGGAACCGTAGTGCTTGACCGGCAAACCGGACGTTGAACGGCGAGGGCAGACTGCTGACAGCCTTGACGACGCAATACCAACCTCCCCACCTTCGTTAAAGGTGAAAGGCTAGAACAACTGCCCCTGAGTCGGAGTGTCTAACGTGACGGGCGACGCGGCCTCTGCATCGTCAATTTTTGAATTGTTGAGTCGCCTACTTACAGGATACCGCCGCATCAGGTTCGCGTCGTACGGCCTGAGAATGTCACGAATCGTGTTGAAGTTATTCACGTCCGGATCGAGCCACACATCGTACTTGTCCGGCGTCACGATGACGGGCATACGGTCGTGCAGATCGGCTACGATGGAATTCGGGCCAGTCGTTAGGATCGTGCAACTTTCAATGATCTCTCCGTCCGGGTTCCTCCACTCATCCCACAGTCCGGCGAATGCAAAGACTTCGCCGTCACTAACCTCGAAGCAGTAAGGCTGCTTCACCGATCCCATTTTTGCCCACTCGTAGAATCCGTCCGCCGGAATGAGGCAACGTTTGGTAAGGATCGAATCTCGAAATGCCGGTGTCGTTGTCACCGTCTCAGACCGGGCGTTGAGCGTCCGATTGCCGATGCTCATGTCCTTTGCCCAGGACGGAATCAATCCCCAACGCATGGTTGTGAAGTGGCGAATCTTTTTGCCGTGTTCTTTGCGGACGATTAGGACAGGCTGCGTTGGCGCAATGTTGTATCGCGGATGCTCTTCAACTTCATCATCCGCAGCCTGAAAACGTTCAGCAACATACTGCTTTGAGTGCGTCAATCGGTATCTGTTGCACACGAACTCATTGTCGCAGATTTGCCGTACTCTCTCATGTGGATCAGACTCCCGAATTCTTGAAAAGGTCTTTAGCAAACCCTCGGCCGTAGATGCTGCTGGTCCGCGGAATCATTTCACCCGCAGCGGATATGAAGTCCACCGGGAACCTGCTTTCTCAAGTTGGAGAAGATACAGACCGGGACTCGCGGACGAAGTTTGCGTCAATAACAATCGACGAATCCCTTGCCGCGTGCTTGCGATTCCGTTCGCCGAGAATAATACCCTGTCCTGAGGATCCGAAATGCATACTCCGTAATTCCCGTCGCTGCTGCCCCGCGGAAGATAAATCTTCACGCGGGAAACACTGCGCCCATTTTCAAGCGGAGCCTCCGAGAGATTTGCTTATGCTGATTTGGTGGACGAGATGGGATTCGAACCCACGACCTCCTCATTGCGAACGAGGAATCATTGAAGCTAAGACGCGTCGCCACAATCAGTTAGCTTTTTGAAATGGCCGTGAATTGCCCAACTCGCCCAACCAAATCGTAGAGCTTCTTCACTAGCCGTCAGCTCACCTCGCGTTCGCCGTGTTGGCACATCCAATACCTCCACCTTCCTGGAAAGGGAGACCGGCATTTCCATTGCGTTCGAATTCTGCTTGAAGGGGTGGCGGGGACGACGGGCTCGACAAATTCACTTCCACGAATAGTCGACAATCGTCCAATTGGCGTTGAGAAGCGAACTCACAGCCAACACCCTAACCGCATTACGACCTTTCGCTGGCCGAGATGTGGATCACTGCCCGATCACGGCACCAACTTTTTGCCATCGCCGCTTAAGACAATCGGGATGGATGGTCCATCGGGCACTACGACTGATGTCACGACGAAGCGGAAGTGCGACATACTGTCGTCCCATACAAGGTCCGCTGTGAGTGTGATAAGCAAGTTCCCCGCCTGGTCGAACTCGCCAAAGGTGGTTGTACCTGTGCAATCGCGATTGACCGTGTACGTTCCGGACAACGCTCTTTGACTGATGTCGCCGTTCTCGCTGAGCGTTGACTTGCCGGTGATAGCTCCCCCGGTGTCGAGGGTCGCCAGGGAAACAATCGCTATTGGACCGATGCCTACAATCGTTCCGCTATCCGAGACTCCGTAGCTTCCCGCCGCCCGGGCGAGCGAGCAACCAGAGTGCTGGTCCTGAGCGTGGACCGCAGGCACAAGAGAAATGCCCTTCTTTCCCATGGGAGCAAAAACTACCAGTGCCGCCAAAGTCGCCGCAATCATTGACACCGGAAATGTCCTTTTCATGATGTTCTTCTCCTTTTCCTTCGCTTACTTATTGAAATGATTGGCGCCGATTCCGTTCATGCTGGTGAAAAACTTGGTCTGCCCGGAATTCGTGCCGTCAAATCCTGAGTCTCTGCGCAAGAAATCGCATACTAAAGGCGCGCGGTCAACGCTCCATGATTCCTCCACCTTCTATCCTGGCAAACCTCTCATCTAGCAAGGCTTAGCTACGCGGTAGTCTTGCCGCTCAGAGAGAGTTAAACTCCTGGTAACTGGCGTTTGGCAGATTTCATGTCCGACTACCGCTTCGCCGCGAATGGTCCGGTCCGGTTCGGAGCCTTCGAACTGGACGCAAGCGCAGGCGAACTGCGCAAGCATGGCCTCCGCATCAGGCTCCAGGACCAACCGCTCCAGATCCTTCAAATCCTTCTCGAAAAACCCGGCCAACTCGTCACTCGAGAAGAGCTTCAACGTCGCCTGTGGCCCTCGAACACGTACGTCGAATTCGATAAGGGCATCTACAACGCTATCAAGCGCCTTCGCGAAACCCTTAGTGATGACGCCGAAACCCCTCGTTACATTGAGACGATTCCTCGCCATGGCTACCGCTTCATCGGGCCCGTGGAGCAGCTTGCGAACCGAACGTCTGAAGCATTGGCGGCGGTCACAGTTGACTCGATTGCCGTGCTTCCGTTTACGAGGCTGAGCGCGGATCCTGAGGACGACTTTTTTGCGGACGGGATGACGGAAGAGATCACCAACGCGCTGGCGCAAATCAAAGAGCTCGATGTTGTGGCACGCAGTTCTGCTTTTCAATTCAAAGGAAAACGCGTCGACCCCCGCATCATCGGAGAACAGCTGAAGGTGCACAAGGTGCTTGAGGGAAGCGTGCGCAGAGTCGGCGACTGTCTACGCATTACCGTCCAATTGATCAATGCGTCCGACGGATACCAACTGTGGTCGGAGCGGTACGACCGGGCAATGAAGGATGTTTTCGAGATTCAGGACGAGATCGCCCGCTCAATAGCCGAACGCTTGAAGGTGACGTTGAAAGACGGGCAGGAACGACTAGTGAAGCCTAGAACGGAGAACTTGGAGGCGTACCAGCTCTATGTCAAAGCGCGAACGCTTCTGTATCGGCGTGGGTCGGCAATTCCGCACGCCATGGAGTGCTTGGAGCGAGCGGTTAAACTCGATCCGCGATACGCGCTGGCCTGGGCTGGACTCGCGGACTCCTACACCACGCAGGGCTACTACGGGCTCGTTCCCCCGGGGGCATGTATGCCCAAAGGGATGGAAGCCGCTCGGCGTGCGGTGGCGCTCGACCCTTCGCTCGCCGAAGCACACAACGCCCTAGCGATGGCTTATTTGATGGGGGCCTGGGACAAAACAGAAGCCGAGCGGGAGTTTCTTTCTGCGCTCGAGTTGAATCCGAGATACATTCAGGCCCGCGGCTGGTATGCCTTGTTCTACCTGCAGTATGCTGCGGGTCGTTTGGAGGACGGCGTGACACAAGCCAAGTTGGCTTTGGAAGACGACCCACTTTCCAGCTACGCCCATGGATTATATAGCCTTAGCTGTGCGCAGGCCGGCAGATATACCGAGAGCCTGCAGGCGTCTGAACGCGCAGTGCAACTAGACCCTGAGTGCTTTCTCGCGCGCTGGTTCTATCAAGTGGCTTTGTATTGCAGCCGGCGGCTTGAAGAAGCTGTCGTTGCTGGCGAAGTAGCATCGGCGATGTCCGGTCGTCACCCTTGGGCCATGATAGGGCTCGCCGTGGCCTTCGCAGATTTGAACCAACCTGCGGGTGCTGAGGCCATCTATGCCGAACTGATGGCCCGAGCACGACAATCCTATGTATCGCCGTCCGCGCTCGCGCTGGCCGCCGCTGCGGCCGGAATCGAGGCCGAAGCCATTCGCCACGCCCGCGAGGCTTTCGCGATGCGTGACCCTACGTCCCTGTTCCTCTTTTCGAAGATAGCGCCCGCCAGCCCTAGGTTACGGGCTTATCCGCTCTTCCACGAGATCCCCGCGGACATGGGTTGGCTACTGAAGTGAAGGATCGACCGATGTCTGTGGTTGTGGCCTCCGAAACTTACTGAATGGTCGGCCTTCCACTTTTCTCTGCGTTGACTCTGCTCACGCGCGACTCTCGCTCATGCGATTTTACTGAGTCTCGTAAGCGCTCTTTTTCTTCGGCACATTTTCCTGGGCACTGCTCGGGCCAATTCCTGCGCCCGCAGTTGTATCAAAAGGACGCGCTCTCCGTCACACGTCCATTGACTTCATCCTCTGAGCGCTCCTAACATTTGCCCTTAAGGATGGAACCCTCTTCCTCTGGTTGGTCAGTCCATCTCGCATTACCGCATCCTCGAACGGCTGGGCGGGGGCGGGATGGGTGTGGTGTATAAGGCCGAGGACACGCGGCTGCATCGGAACGTCGCATTGAAATTCCTTCCCGACCTGTCCCTCGCCAAAATGCTGGTCGCCTTTGAAATCATCAGGCGTGTAACGTGGTTACAGGTCTCAAGGTAAAGTGCTCCACCTCGCCGACGGAGTTTTTCGTATGGACAGCATCAGGCGGTAGCAGATCTGCCCTTGACGCGTATGTCCGACGCCTCTCTGAAATTCCAGTGCTTGTGATTGACGATCACAGACTCTATTTCCTATGGCGAAAAAGGAATCTCCTTGTATCCTCGGACCTCAATGATGCAGCCCTGGCTGGCAACAACCTGATCGAAGCACCTGCCGTCCTTGAGTTCGACTGCGATTACCTGATACCCGATACCCGTTTCCCCGCCTCGTTTCAATTCCTCGAGACAGGCTTGAGGAATCGGATATAAGCACTTCATGATGGCCCACCTCTCAAAGTATCCGTGGTGGAGGCCAGATGCTATTGCGGGGCGGCCCTTACCGTCCAGCGCTATGAGGAAAACTGTTTGGCTGTTCATCCCAGCTTAACAGCGGAAGGCTACAAAGCAAGGCTGAGCTTCTTCTGACAGGGGCGGACGGTTAAAGTCCAAGAAAACAACCCCCAACCGCTCGCCCCTGTCTCTCGCCAAAATGTCATCCGCTGCGAAAACGGTGCGAATTCCTCAGCGCGGACGCTGGGAACGCGGCACAAGAATCCTACGATACTTCTGCGCCTACACCCCTACATGGTCTCTATATAGAGAGATATATAAGGACCAGAGTTTCGGGGCGGTTTTTCAAGCAGCTCGATCGTAACGATGACATCTAGGCAGAAAAGTATTCATCACCGCCGAAGATATCGGGAAACCTCTTCCTTGCGATCCAAGACTTGAGCGGTGCCTGGTGGCAATCAGATACCGACATCGCCAAAGTGATTCGAGACAAATACGGAAAACGAGCCGCTTAGTAAGCGACATGCCCCTGGCCGTGGCTCTTCGCTTAGTTCTTGCTCCCGGCCAGCATACAAATCAGGTTCGACTCGTGGTTCAGTTGACGGATGAACGCCAGACACACTTCACACCTGTCGTCTCTCAAGTGTGCGAAGAATTTCTTGATGTCCACGCGCCGGAATTTCGGACACGGCTCTAGATTGGGCGAGCTTCGCAAGACGGCCAGGACTTTCGCGGATGGTCCGGCTCGTTTCTTCTTGGGCATGGGCCGTGATTCTACTGCAACGCATGCAGGACGGGAAGGCGTGACCGAGAAGACTAGAAGACGAGAAGACGAGGGATCATCCCGATTCGTGTGCATTCCGAAAGTTGGACATCGAGCTCCCACGGAGAGCCAGGTTCGCTCACCAGGAGGCGGCCGCAAAGTGGCGTGCCACCAAAAGGAGTTAAGTGCGTGCCTGTTCGACTTTTCGGGCGGGTAGCTTCCAGTTGGGTCTGACGAAGTGGCACGTATAACCGTGTGGATAACGCTGCAGATAGTTCTGGTGCTCCGGCTCGGCTTCCCAGAAGTCTCCGCCGGGCCGCACTTCAGTGACAACCTTTCCCGGCCAGAGGCCCGACGCGTTCACGTCGGCAATAATGTCTTCCGCGACGAGCTTCTGGTCCTCGGTCGATCACGTACCTCTACGGAGTAAGAATAAGCGACCTCGGTCCGTTCCGCGCCGCCCGCGCAGACGCCCTTCGTACGGTTCGACTTAAAGAGACCACGTACGGTTGGGCGGTGGAATTGATCCTTAGGGGAGCCATCCACGGCTTTGCCCAACTCGCCCAACCGATCGAATTTCGCAAGGTTGGGTAAGTTGTTGAGCTTGGAGAAGATGTTGGTGGACGAGAGGGGATTCGAACCCCCGGCCTCCTCGTTGCGAACGAGGGAAATAAATTCATAAGACGCGGTGTTGCAACCACTTGCGTCAGACGAGGGTGCCCTCAAGTGGAGTACGTGGAGTACCAATGGAGACCTTGCCCATGAGTCCGGGCAGTCAGCGTCTCTAATAACGCGCATGGGGGCAAGTTCGTGTTCCCGATGTTCAACCAACCAAGTGAAGCTGTAAATCGGTAAACGCTGCGGTGTTCGGCCGCTGAGGCGCAATTATTATAGGTCCAACTTCCGTATGGCTCGTAATCCGACAGGAATCGATAAACACTAGGCGACAAAGGAGGACCTATTTCCAAGAAGGCCGTTTCGAGCCTGTGTTCGTATTGCCATACTGAAGTTGAGTCCTCGATCCCAGGCCGTCTGGACCCGGTCAGCACGATGGCCTCCGAACGCATGGATTGTTCTAGTCCCGGCCACAACTTCACCACTGTGGGCCATGCCGTGCGGGATGAAGTATTCTTCGCCAGCCTTCACTGGAATTCGCTCGCCGTTTATGATCAACGTATAACAGCCTTGCACGACTAGCATGTATTCATCGTAATCATGAACGTGCTCGGCCGATGACGCGGTTTCATTGCAAGTCCAAAACGCGATCTGGCTCCCATTTACGCCATCGAACACATAACCTTCGACACCGGGAGTGGCTTGCTCGGATCTGGCAATCCTGTTGGCAGGATGCTTCATGAATTCAGGGAAATGGTCCATGTCGGAGGACATTGTCGCACGCTTGCATTTACACCGCTATGTTCCAGCAATTTCATTTGGAACTGGCGGATGACGAGCAACTCTTCGATTAGCCGTTTAGCTAAGAATAGCCGACAACACGGAACTTGAGCGGTACACATAGGCGAAGATACTATCGCGAGCATGTCCCACGATGTACTTCTCAACCTTTGGAAAAAAGAACTGGGTAGTGTCCCAGATTCGGTTTGGGAAAGAACCACGCTGGAAACACTGATCCTTGCAGACAATGGATTGACGGAGGTATCGGAACAACTGGGCCGACTGAGGCATTTGCATACGCTCGACCTAGGCCACAACCAATTGGCCGCGCTGCCGGAGAGTTTGGGCGACCTGACAGAATTGAGTGATTTCCTCTACCTGCATGACAATCGGCTTACAACGCTTCCCTCATCGATCGGCAGGCTTCAGAAGTTGCGCTATCTGAACATCAGCGAGAATTCTATTTCCGTTTTTCCGGAGTCAATCTGCAGCTTGTTGAACCTGATTGAATTTCGCGCAACGGACAATCAGCTATCATCTCTACCGGACAGCGTTGCGCAGCTATCGCGGCTACGGGAACTTCATCTGCGCAATAACAAGCTGGCGACGTTGCCATCCGCTATAGGAAAACTCTCAGAACTGCGTCAACTTGACCTGCGGGGAAACCCATTGGAGTCACTGCCTGCCACAATTGCCGGATTGCCTAAGCTTGAGAAATTGGATTTGCGCTGGGTGAATTCATTGCCTGCGTTGGAATGGTTCCAATCTCTTGAGGCCCGGGGCTGTGTTGTATACCGGTAGCAGCTCTGGCATCCAAAAGCTCTGCTCTTCTTCGCTCGCGAATCACGGGCAATCCGGAAGCTGAGGGCCACATTGCAACGTCAGCGAGGATTATAATAGTCCTTCCCTAACGCCGCAGTATTTACCAGCAGCTCTGGTCGTCGGCGAGCTTCGGGCATCCCGACGAGACGGCGCGTGGGCACCCGCGAAAAAGTCCTCCACCCATTGTCCCAACCCGAGGATGGGGCATCCGACTTCACGGATCGAGCCCAAGCCAAGTGGCGGTCAACGAGAGACAGTCGTTTCTCGCACGTTGACGGAACGTTTCTCATTGAGTATTCTTCATCTCCGCAAGCGGCGCATCATGAACAACTTCACCGGAAATCCAGCTCAAATGCTCGCCTCACGAAAGGAGTGTTATGCCCAGAAAGATCGATCCCCTCAATAAAAAGCTGTACGGTTCGGTAACGACGATGCTAACAGTAACCGACGTGAAAGCGGCGGCCGCCTTTTATCAAAAGGCATTTGGGTTTGCCAAACGAGGGATCATGAATGGCCCGGACGGCAAGGCGATCCATGCCGAGCTGACACTCCGCGGCACGACATTAATGTTGGGGCCGGAAATGGCGCAGATGGGTTCCCGCAGCGCGAAAACAATCGGCGCCTCGCCGACGAGTTTGTATCTACTGACGGAGAACGTAGACAAGGCGGTTGCCAAAGCCGTAAAGCTCGGCGCCGCCTCGAAGGGACCCGTGATGGATATGTTTTGGGGCGACCGCTGTGGTACCGTTGTCGATCCCGAGGGTTACACTTGGATGGTCGCTACCCACATTGCACAACCAACACCTAAGGAAATGCAACAGAAGATGAAGGAACAAATGGCCAGCCAACAGGCAGCCCGGGCCGCGGCGGGCTCTTGAGTAACATCCTTCAAGCTCCGCTATCCTTCTTATCCCAAACCGCTGGAGTCAGGCTGGCCGGGATTGGGCATAGAGTCGACGACATTTCAGCTTGACCCAATCCGCAGGCCGCGCACAGCGATAAAACGGTCGCCACGATATAAATCAGCATCCTTGAGATGCAAGCCTTCAATCACCTCAAAGCATTCACTATTCGCCTGAGGCCAACCTTTCCTTTTTTGTTCTGCTCCTGATGCAAGATGCGAGTGATCAACCCCTTTCCCTGGGTAGCGGCTTCTTTGCGGCTGAGGGAGTCGTCGTAGAGAATGCGGAGCGACTCGGTCAGTAAACACTAGGCGACTAGTCGTTACCTACCTTCCGCGCGATTGTGCGCTCGACCAGGATTCGATCACTTCGGGTTTGCCGACAACCCGGGCAGAACCTCCATTCCACTCCGCGGGATCGACAAGCAGCCTCCCAAAATTGGGAAAACTCCCCAATTGTGTTTACTGATTGCCTTGTTGTAATGACAGAGTTCCATCGACCGAATAAACGGCTACTCCCTGGAGCGGGTTCGATGTTCCTCCAGTAAAAGAAAGGGCGGGATAGAAGTTTGCGAAGACAGCCGAAAGTGTTGCACTGCCGCTTGCGCCCTGGAATCGCCCGGTCCCACCCGTGAAAGTAAGCGTGCCGCCAGTGCCCAGTCTGAATTGGTGGTCGTTTGGAGCTCCGAGATTCAAATCGTAGATCGCTTCCAAGGTGTCTCCATTCGGAGCTATCAATTGGAGGCAGCCATGCGCAGGCCCACCCGGCTGTAGCGTCTTATGAAGTGAAAAAGACACGGGGCCGAAGTTGGAGGAACCGGCACCGTGTGCCTCGACATTGACAGCCAGGGGCGCGCCGCCACAGAAACTAGCGCCTGCAGTATTCGGGATACCCGCATACGTTACCGTGAAAGTGGCCCGGATCGGTACACCTTCGTCGGCTCGTGCTCTTCTAGCCGCCAGGCCAATGATCGTTGCTGCCGCCAGCAAGAATCCCAAAGTAGTTAAGATCAGATTTCTGGTTGAAACTGAGTCTCGCAACATGAGTTTTATCCTCCCTAAGACAGTCTTTGGAGTAAGCGGAAGTCGGTGCTAGAATCAGCCGCAGATCCGGCCTTCTGGCCGCTCCCAGCGGAATGTAGCCGCGGGCGATCCGGAAGTCCTCTTGTTAAGCTCACAAATTCTCAAGAGTTCTCACAGAGATTGCGAGAAGGACCGTGAGCGAGGAAACGCGTCGTCGACTTGGGTCTGAAGCTCCGCGTGATACGCCCGCCGTTGTGAAAGAAACGTCGAGCCAGGACACACCACGGCTTTACGAATTCGGCCCATTCCGCCTTGATCCAGCCGAACGCAAGTTGTGGCGTGGTACCGAGTTAGTGGTGCTCACGCCCAAAGCGTTCGACACGCTGTACTTGCTAGTCCGAAATAGTGGACGCGTCTTGGAAAAAGACGACCTGATCAGTTTTTTGTGGCCTGATACGTTCGTCGAAGAGGGAAGCTTAACCAACCACATCTTTTTGTTGCGAAAAGCCCTCGGGGAGCACCCGACATTCATTGAAACCGTTCCACGGCAAGGTTACCGCTTCGTGGGCGCAGTGCGACAGCTGCCGCATGTCCCTCCACCGCCTCTGGAAAAACCGCTCGAGGGTCGCCCGCAGTTGGCGAATGAAGTGCCCGTGGCTCCGCGGCGATCTGGCGTGCCCATGGTCTTCGCCGTTATTACTGGGTTAACGCTGCTGGTAATTGGCATTCTCTTCGGGTTACGGGGCCCTGAGCCTTTGCCTGACCGTTCTGAATGGGTTCCGCTCACGAAATTTCCCGATTCCGTAAGCCAGCCAGCACTTTCGGCGGATGGCCGGATGCTTGTGTTTGTTCGCGGTGAGTACACGTTTTTTGGCCCTGGCCAGGTTTACGTCAAAATGCTTCCCGATGGCCAGCCCGTACAATTGACGCACGATAATTTGGACAAAATGAGCCCAGCGTTTTCACCAGATGGCGCGCGCATTGCGTACACCACGGTGGATCCAAGACTTGACTGGGACACTTGGGTGATTCCCACTTTAGGTGGCGAGCCGCAACCATGGCTGCGCAATGCTTCCGGGTTGATCTGGACCGGCCCACATCAACTGATGTTTTCGAAGTTCAGGAAGCCCCCGCACATGGGGATCGTCGCTGCCGGGGAGAGTCGGATCGGCGAGCGTGATATTTACGTGCCTCGGGAGGAGCCCGGCATGGCACACCGCTCCTACCCGTCACCTGACGGGAAGTGGGTGCTTCTGGTGGAAATGGACCGGGACCACAGTTGGTCGCCTTGCCGCCTGGTTCCGATGGACGGCTCGTCGCGGGGCCGCCAGGTGGGACCCCAGCAGGCCGCGTGTACGTTTGCCGCATGGTCGCCCGACGGAAGATGGATGTACTTCACTTCCGACGCTGGAGGACTCAATCACATTTGGCGGCAACGTTTTCCGGATGGCCAGCCCCAACAGTTTACCTTCGGGCCCACTGAGGAGGAAGGCATCGCCATGGCGCCCGATGGCCGGTCCTTTGTCACCGCCGTAGCGCTTGAGAATGTCTCGTTGTGGCTTCACAATCCGCGCGGCGAACGGCAGATTTCGGTCGAAGGAAACGCTGCTGAACCAAAGTTTACACCTGACGGCAAAAAGCTATGCTATCGAATCGTAAAGAAGACTCCGAATTTCTACCAATTCCCAAAAGCGCCCGGTGAAGTATGGGTGGCGGATTTGGAATCCGGGCATGCGACGCCATTGGCGACCGGTTTTCAAGTCCTCGGCTATGACATTTCCCTTGACGGCCAGCAAGTCGTGTTGGAGGCGGAAGACCGCCAAGGAAAGGCGCGGCTTTGGGTAGCCTCGTTTGATCGGGAACTGCCGCCTCGGCTGATCCCAAATGTAGAGGGACGACAGCCGAAATTTGGCCCGCGTGACGAAATCTTCTTCCACGGCATCGACGGCTTTGTATATCGCGTTCGGTCAGGTGGGACCGGCGTGCAGAAGGCGCTCGAGCGACCGGTACTGATGTTCCTGGCTCTCTCCCCTGACGGCAAGTGGCTCATCGCGTGGGCGCGGCCCCCAGATAATGGACCTGCTGCGGTTCAAGCCTTTCCGTTAGAAGGAGGGTCGCCAGTCCTCATCAGAGCAAGGATTCGCTGGCAGTGGTCGCCGGACGGTCGCTTCTTGTCTCTCGCTCTACCTTTTCACGAAGGGCGGACCTATCTCGTTCCATTGTCGCCCGGCACGGCTCTACCACAAATCCCAGCCGGCGGTCTTCAGTCCGAAGAAGACTTTGCTCGTCTGCCCGGCGCGCAAATGGTAGATGCTCTCAGAGCCGTGGCCAGTCCGTCGCTTGGCGTCTACGCGTTCTCTCGCAACACAACCCAACGTAATCTGTATCGGATCGCCATCCCGTAAAACTCAGGCGAGGTTGATCACTGATCGTGGCCGGATACGGGCGATCCGGAAGTTGGGCCTATCTCCTTACAAGTCCCCCTGAACGGCATTCACGAACCAGGCCGGAAAGCAGATGGCCCCTTTGGCCGCTTTCGAGCGCCTGTTCGTATCGCACGTAAATAGGCGACAGCCAGAATATGAATTCCATCGCCTCGATCCTTCAAGTCAAAGGCCGGTCCGAGCTACTTCCTTGACAAGCGAGAAGAATCGTCTTACTCTCCTAATCTGCTTAGGAGGACGCTTGTGGGCGTTACTTTGTGAAGGAGATGATCGAGGCTGGAGCGATGTGCAGGCAGAGAGGTCTTCAAAACTGGAGGTGCCACGTGGGAAAGCGTCTATTCGTGTTGACTGTTCTGAGCCTGCTCCTTGGAGTCTGCGCACGAGCCCAGATCGCTCCCGTTCCTGGGGAAAAACGCCCGGGCGACCGCGATGCGGTCTTAAAAAGTCTGGACAGGATCTTTCAGGGCTTTATTCACCAGGATGATGAAGCCCTTCGTGCGACTCACGCGCCCCAGTGGCTCGGATTTCTGGAAGGAGCAAGCAACGTGATGCACGGTGTTGACGAATACATGGCAGCTTCAACTTCCCCTGTCAAGTCTCCTGTGCACATGGCGGCATATAAGCTGCTGGAGATTGACGTTTTGTTTTACGGAGACGTGGCCATCGTGCCATTTGTTTGCGAAATAGAGATAGGGGGTCCGGACACCAAAGAACCGATCAAAAGGAAACTGCGCATCCTCGATGTCTTCGCGAAACTGAATGGGGAATGGGTTCAGGTAGCCACGGATACAGCACAGAGCCCCGATGCACAGGCGATATCGATGGCGTCCCTAAGAACGCTAGGAGACGCGGGCAAGAAAAGCTTGTTGGAGGCGCGCGAGGCCGTGTGGCGTGCCTATTTTGCAAATGACCGGGCGAGGCTAGAAGAGTTGCTTCCGGAAGAGTTGATTGCCATCGATAACGGCGAGAAGTGGGCCACTCGCCAAGACATTTTCTCCGGCGCGAAGGGTTTTGTCGAAGGTGGTGGCAAACTTGTACGGCTCGAATTCCCCGAGACGAAAATCCAGGTTTACGGCTACACAGCGATTGTCTACTCAAAATATCTCTACGAAATCAATGCTGGTGGCAAACAGTTTACGCGGACTGGCCGCGCCACGGAGATGTTTGTCCGACGCCAGGACAAATGGTTGAATACTGGCTGGCACGTCGACTCTTGGACCCCAGGACCTTCTGGAGCCGCGCAATAGCGTCACGCAAACCGGAAGCTGACCGACTACCGGAAGTTGGCGGTGGGTCAGTTTTTGAGTGGCCGATTATCCGCCCAAGAGCCGGGCGTAGCTTCTCACAACGCTGATAGCTCTGTCCTAGATTGAGGCGTTTAGAGAAAGGACTACGTGTGGTTTCTTGGCTCGTCAAATGGCCTCTTGCTCGGCATCTCCGAAGACGCTACGAATGCGACGCTCGAACGTCCTTTTCGGCCTGGCGATCGCTGCATTCTCTACACCGACGGTGTCCTCGAAGCAAAGAACTCCACGCAAGAAGAATTCGGTACGTCCCGGCTGCTAAGGTTCTTTGAAACTCAATCCAATCTCGCTGCCGCTCCTCTGGTCGCCGCGGGCCTTAGTGAGCTGGTCCGCTGGTCCGAAAGGACCGATGGCGGCGCCCACGAAGACGACATCACTGTTGTTGCTCTCGACTTCGAACGGATTCCCTTTAGTCGCTAGCATTTTAGCGCGCCCGCTTGGACGCATGACGAGCTCTCGTACAAGTGAAATTCCCAGCGTTCTCCAGAAGCCCCGTTCTGGAAACGCCGTAAGCTGATGGATCAGCAAACCCTGATTCTCATCGGATCACGGGAATCCGGAAGCTGAGGCCACGTTGCAACGTCAGCGAGGATTAGTCCTAACGCCGTTCCTTCGTGAACACTTGGCGACTAGGGAGGACCTATTTC
>Ga0306925_10000870_pt1 | contig 23346 bp, 17 predicted proteins | sample flu12Cox44000176_FD_203755 | JGI IMG/M metagenome (GOLD analysis project Ga0306925, IMG submission 203755) | Lab enrichment of tropical soil microbial communities from Luquillo Experimental Forest, Puerto Rico - flux8day.12C.oxic.44.000.176 (v2)... | ecosystem: Environmental > Terrestrial >... | reverse complement strand
GGCGCGGTCATCCCCGAGAGATTGCCGAAGCAGTTCTGAATCCCGAACCATCGCCCGATCGCCTGGGGTCCCGCCAGAGTCTGTGCGCTTACAAAGAGCGCAGGCGTCCAGATACCGATACCCACCCCGCATCCGGCCAAGGCCAGCAGGGCTCCAACAGAGTTGGCTTGCGCACAGGCCATGAGGCACGCCGTCAATATTGAGAAAGCTGCGATCAGGCCGCCCATCCGTACACGGCCTGGCGCTGCGCCCGCTCTGAGCCTGCGATCGAATGCCCAACCGCTGAGGACGGAGGTGGCGGCAGACAGCACGTAAACGCCGGCGCCGACGGGTGCCATCTGCGCCATCGAAAAACCGTGCGTGCTCACCAGATAGACCGGCAGCCAGTTCAGGACGAGGTAGAGCGTGTACGACCCACAAAAGTGCCCGAGGCATGAACCCCAGAGCTCGCGGCGACGCAGGATCGCCGCGGTCGATGGGCCATCAGGAACTGCGGCCTCCGCGCCTGGCGATGCCTGTGCGGCCTTCCGAGGCGGCGTTGCCAGCCAGGGCCATAGCCAGAGAAGCGATGCGACACCGAACACAAGGAACACGGCTCGCCACCCGACCCACGCCATGAGCAGCCCGCCGACGAGTGTTCCGACCGCAGGGCCCAGGAGCTGACCCGAAGCCATCGATCCATTGACACGTCCCCGCTGATTCTCACTTGCCTCCCGGGTGAGAATCTTGAAGGTCGCGGGATACATGGCGCTCTCACCGAGGCCCAACATCAACCGCAGCGCGAGCAGCATCATGAAGCCGGTGGCGAAGCCAGTCAGCGCCGTCGCTACTCCCCATAGCGCGAGGCCCGCGGCGAGCACCCGCCGGGGGTCGAGTCGCTCGGCCAGCCATCCGGCGGGCAGCTGCGCGGGCGCATAGCTCCAGAAAAAGGCGCCCATCAGCACGCCGAGCTGCGTGTGGGAAAGGCCCAGCTGATCGCTGATGAGCGGAGCTGCGGTAGCAAGATTGCCGCGGTCGACGTAGTTGATGAACGCCACAACGGTAATCAGCGCGACGACACGTGCGCTGATGCCTTCACCCACCCCCCGTTGAGCAAGGCTCATGACGCGCGAGGGTGCGCCGCGCGCCACCGTCGGTCAAGGCAACCTCAGGTGCTCGGCGGAGGTGCTGCCTCTCCACCAGCAGTCTGACGCCCACAGCGCCGCTGAAAATGCTCGCGCAGGCGCTCGCGCTCCTCCGGAGTCATGTTCTCCCAGCGCTCGCGCCACATGCGCTGCCGCCAGTGCCCATGCCAGCCGCGCCCGCGCAGACCGCCGAACAGGATTCGGCTGAGCAGCAGCAGTCCAAGCGCCTGCCAGTACTGCAATGGCGGTCCATGGAACAGCTCCGGCACGAGCGAGTTCCACAGCAGCATCACCGCAAGCGAGAGCAGCCCCAACACCGCGATAACGGCCGCGAGCACCGCAATACCCTTCACCGACCAGCGAACTGCGTGTCTCACCTCAGTCTCCTCATGTCATCAGCCAGTCGTCCCACACCTTGCGCAGCCGCGCGCGCAGGAAACGCACCGCGTAGCGCTTGCGCGCCAGCAGCGTGTTGATACTCACACCCGAGCGCTGCGCGAGCTCGCGGAAGCCGATACCCTCCAGTTCCTGCGCGACGAACACGGTGCGCTGCTCCGGCGGCAGCTCCGCGAGCGCCGCCTCGATCTCCGCGAGCAGGATGCCGCGCATGGCGGCCGCCTCCGGCCCGCTATCGGCCGCGGGCAGGAGATCCGCCAGGGCGCCCACGGGCGCAGCGTCTTCGTTCGTAATCGAGACGGTATCGCCGCGGGAGTCGCGCCGCCGAAAACGATCGATGATGCGGTTGCGCGCTACGCGCACCAGCCAGGCTCCGGCCTGCTCCACCGGCTGCATCATCCGATGAGCGAGCACCAGCTCGTACAGCGACTCCTGCAGGATGTCCTCGGCTTCCGCCGCATCCTCGATCCAGCGCCGGATGAAGGCGAGCAGCCGGCCGCGCTCGCGCTGCACCGCCGCGGTAATGTCGCGGTCCTGCTGAGATCGGGGCAGGGGCTCAGTGAGCGCAGCTTGCATCTGCCTGGTAAGACGTTCGAGCACAAAAATTATTGTGTGCGGCTCGCCCTCGGAGGCCGCGGAGTGCGCTTCAGTGTGATGCCGGCGCCTGCACCGCGAGCGTTCCGGAACGCCCGGCGACGGTACCGGCGGCGATGCGACAACGCGGCAGGCTCGCCACATCGAGCATCGCAGCGTAACTCGCGAGATCCGTGAGCTGCATGCCGCGCTCTCGCCACTCCCGCAGCAGCCGCTCGAAGGACGCGAGGTACTTGCCGCCTTCGAGCTCGGCGTGCAGCGTGAATACGTGCGCGCCGGTAGCGGGGGAGCCGCTCACCGCCAGCAGATGATCGACCGGGTCGATACCCCCGAGATCCTCGCGTCCGATGAGCTCATCGAATGTGGGAAGCGTCGTCGGCAGCTGCGGCACCGCGACGCTGCCGGTCTCGAGCAACGGCACGAACGGGCCGGTTCCGCGGGTGTCGGAGGCGTAGCGGAAACCGAGCTCCTCCTGCAGCGCGGGCACATGGCGATTCATCTGCCAGCCGGCCGCACCGTGCACTAGCGGTGCGCGCCCGAACACTTGCGTGAACTCATCGCGTGCCAGCGTCAACTCGCGCCGCGTCCACGCTTCGCCCGCCCGGGCCACGCCGTCCTGCCAGCGCACATGATCCCAGGTATGCACACCGACCTCGAAGCCGCGGCGTGCGATCTCCTGCATTTCGCCGCGGCAACCACGGCCGATGTGCGGGCCGGGGAGCAGCACTCCGTACAACAGCGTCTTCAGCCCGTAGTGCTCGAGCACCGAGGTGCGCTTCACCTTGCCGAGGAACCCGCGGCGGAATGCACGCCGGATCGCCCGCCCAGTGTGATCAGGCCCGAGGCTGAAGAGAAAGGTGGCTTGGACGCCCAGCCGCCCGAGCAGATCCGCGAGGCGTACCGCGCCCTCGCGGGTGCCGCGGTAGGTGTCCACATCGACCTTGAGCGCGATGGTATTCATCAAGAGTCCGCAAGATCTTTCGGGCGGTGGCTCTAGGCCAGTGGCAGTGGCTGCTGGGCTGAGCGCGCCGCGAGTTTCGCGAGGTCGACCGGCCCGCGCGAATCTGCGGCTGCGAGAAGCTGCAAGGCAGCTCCATCGCCACAGGCGAGGTAGCACTTGCCGCCCGAGCCGAACAGCGACGCACCGCGCGGTGCAGCGATGCCGGGGCTCAGACGTGTGCGGTGAATCTGCCAACGCTCGCCGCCGACATCGGCGAATGCACCCGGGAAAGGCGGCGCGACGGCGCGCACGAGGTTATGAATTTCCAGCGCCGGCCGCGACCAGTCGATGCGCCCGTCTTGCGGCCGGCGGCGGCCGAAATACTCTCCCGGCAGTATCGGTTGCGGGCGGCGCGGAGCAGTCCCGGCGATCAGTGCCGGCAGCGAGCGCGCGAGCACCGTCTCCGCCGCGACCGTCACCTTCGTGTACACCTCGCGCGCATCATCATCGATCAGGATCGGGACTGACTGACTGTCGACGATGTCGCCCGCGTCGGCCCGCTCGACCATGTAGTGCAGCGTCGCACCCGATTCGCGCTCACCGCGCAGAATGGCCCAGTTCACCGGGGCCCGGCCCCGGTACCGCGGCAGGAGCGATCCGTGCATGTTGAGAGCGCCGCGGTGTGCCGCGCGCAGCAGCGGTGCGCCAAGCATCGAGCGGTAGTAGAAGGAGAACAGGAAATCCGGCCGCAGCTCGCCGACCCGCTGAATCAGCTCCGGAGTGTGGGGATCGACCGGGGCCACGACCTCGAGGCCGTAATCGGCCGCGGTGTCGGCGACACTTGCGAACCAGCGCTTCTCCGCCGGGTCATCGGGCACGGTGACCACCAGCGGCACCGTCACGCCGCCCGAGAGCAGCGCCCGCAGGCAGCGGACTCCAACATCGTGATAGGCGAAGACGACTGCGCGCGCGCGGCTCACTCCACCGTCCCCCGCACACGCTCCGCCGGTGCGGGCGGCGCGGGGAGGGTTCCCGCGACCGGACGATGGACGAGCTGCGCGATTCCGGCATCAGCGCCTTGCTCGAGCACCGCCGCCACCGTGTAGCGCGGGCGCTGGCGCACCTGCTCGTAGATGCGCCCCACGTACTCCCCCACCACACCGAGTCCGATGAGTGCAACGCCGATCAGAAAGAAAGCGATGCCGAACAGCGTGAACACGCCCTCCGCCTCGGGGCCGACAATCAGGCGGCGGATGGCGAGGTAGATCACGAAAATGATGGATAACATCGCGATGACGATGCCGCTCATCGAGAAAAACTGCAGCGGCGCCACCGAGAACCCGGTCATGAGATCGAAATTCAGGCGGATCAACCGGAAGAGTGAGTACTTCGACTGCCCGACGGTGCGCTCGGCGTGTGCCACCTCGATCTCCACCGGGTGCCGCGCAAAGGTATAGGCGAGCGCCGGCACGTAGGTACTCACCTCGCTGCAGCGGTTGACCGCATCGATCACGTTGCGGTCGTAGCCGCGCAGCATGCAACCCTGGTCGGTGATGTGGATCGAGGTAGTGCCTTCGCGCAGCCGGTTGAGGAAGCGCGAGGCCGCCTTGCGCCAGAGTACGTCCTGGCGGCTCACGCGGATGGTGCCGACGTAGTCGGCGCCCGCATCCATCGCGGCGATGATGCGTGCGATCTCCTCCGGGGGATTCTGCAGGTCGGCATCGAGGGTGATCACGTAGCGGCCGCGAGTTTGCTGGAAGGCGGCAAGGATCGCGAGGTGTTGGCCGGCGTTGCGCGCCAGCACCACGACCCGGGTGACATCCGGGCGGCGCTGGAACTGCTCGCGTAGCGCCGCCACCGAGCGGTCCCGGCTGCCGTCGTCCACGAACACCACTTCGTAGGAGCGGCCGAGCGCATCGAGCGCGGGATAGAGCCGCTCGAACAGAAACGGCAGCCCCTCCTCCTCGTTGTACACGGGGATGACGACCGAGATGTCCGGGCTCACCCCGGCGTTCATCGGCGGGCTCCGCGCACGATGGTGTTGACCGCTGTGACGACGCGCTCCACATCGCTCAACTGCATCGCCGGAAACAGCGGCAGGGTGACGGTCTCGCGGCCGATGCGCTCGGCGTTGGGGAACTGCCCCTCACGGTAGCCGAGCGCGCGATACGCAGTGAACAGGTGGATCGCCGGGTAGTGAATGCCGGTGCCGATGCCCTGCCCCTTCATGGCCTCCATGAACTGCGCGCGCGAGATCGACAGCTGTGCGAGCGGCAGGAGCGGGGTGAACACGTGCCAGCTGTGACCCTCATCGCCGCGCTCGGGCAGGCGCAGGGGTGCCTCGCTCGCCCACAGCTGGTAGTAGCGCGCGATCAGCGCGCGCCGCCGCGCATTGAATTCCTCCAGGCGTTTGAGCTGCCCGAGACCCACCGCTGCGGCGACATCGGACAGGTTGTATTTACCGCCGGCGAGCAGCGTGTCGAAGCCATCGAATCCCGACTTCACCTGACCGTGCCAGCGATGCAGCTCGATCGCCTCGAGCTCCGCCGGCGAACCGCCGGAGATCGCGCCGCCCTCGATGGTGGTGATGTTCTTGTTGGGATGAAAGCTGAAACACACCAGGTCGCCGAAGCTGCCGATCCGCCGCCCGCGGAACGAGGAGCCGATGGCGTGCGCCGCGTCCTCGATCACCCGCAGCCTATGGCGCCCGGCGATCGCGTACAGGCGCTCCATGTCGAGCGGAAGCCCGGCGAAATGCACCGGCAGGATGGCGCGCGTGCGCGGGGTGATTGCCGCCTCGGCCTGATCGAGGTCGATGTTGCGCGAATCGAGCCCGACATCCACGAATACCGGGCGCGCGCCGACGCGGACGATGACATTCGCGGTGGCCACGAAGCTCAGTGCCGGGGTGATGACCTCGTCCCCGCGGCCGATGCCGCAGGCGAGCAGCGCCATCTCCAGGCCGGCGGTTGCCGAGGTCTGCGTGCGCACTGGACGCCCGCCGAGATAAGCGGACAGCTCCGCCTCGAGTTGCGCCACCTTGGGGCCACTGGCCAGCCAGCCCGAGCGCAGCACTTCGCCGACTGCGGCGATGGTCTCCTCGTCGATGCTTGGACGGGTGAAAGGCAGCAGCGGCTGCGCGGGTCGGTTCGAATCGTTCATTGCCGCAGACTCAGGAGCGGGCCACCAGAACTACTCCCAGCACGATAACGCCGATGCCGGCTACGCGCTGCACGTTAGGGATCTCACCCAGTAGCCACCAGGCGAGCCCGATGTTGATGACATAGCCGAGCGAGAGCAACGGGTAGGCCTGGCTCACCGGCACACGCGACAGGCCTACCAGCCAGACGATCAGACTGAGCCCGTAAGCCAACAGCGCATACCAGAGTGATGGCACGACCAGCATATTCAGCGCCCGCTGCCATACACCCGCGTCGCCGGCGATCAGCGGGCCGCTGGCACGGGTGGCGGCCTTCAGGCCGAGCTGCGCCAGGGCGTTGAGCAGCACACCGCAGAACAGGATCGAAAAATCGCTCAGTCTCACAACCGACTCACGGCCACGGTGTAGTTGTCGGCGGCCAGAACCCGCCCCGGCAGGCCCCGCCGCCGCCAGGCATCCCAGACACCGGGGTCGAAGAATGCCACGGCCGCTCCTCCTGCGCTCCAGCGCGCGGCAAACTGCTCGATACTCATGCGCCGTGTCGGCTCCTCATCCAATCCAAACTGCAGCTCTCCTTCGTAGCCCGCCAGCTCGAGCGTGCGGCCCAGGTACGGCGCTATCGTCTCGCGGTACTGGCCGACACTGTACAGCGTCATCTGCGGAGCGAGGAACGGTCGCACGGCGCGTACCAGCCCGCGGGCGGAGCGAGCAGGTGGAATCACCGTGTACTCGCACATGAGGAACTGCCACATGAGGCTGGCGGCGAGTACCGCGGTGAGCACCATGGTGAGCGGGCGCAGACCGGCGCGGAAGCTGGCCGCCACCGCGAGCAATGAGGCCGCCACCGCGGCCAGTGCCCAGCCGACCGCCTCGTCCGGCACATAATTGTTACGCCGGGCGCTATAGATAAGGAGCCCGGCTGCCACGAGGGCGATGAGCGGCGCGGCGCTGCGGGCAGCGTGGCGTGCGAGCCGACCGGGGTCCCGCAGACAGGCCCCGGTGAGTGCGGCGAGCACCGGCACCATCGGCAGGATATAGGGGGCGAGCTTCGATCCGGAGGCAGAGAAGAAAACGAGGGTGAGCGCGGCATAGATGAGGAGAAACCGCTGCGGCTTGAAGGGGACGCCTGCCGGCGCTTCCTCCCGCCATGAGGCAGTCATGGCACGTGCGAAGTGCACGCTCCACGGCAGCACCGCCGCGAGCAGCAGCGGCAGGAAGAACCACCAGGGCTCGACCCGCTGGTGGACCGTGGTGAGAAAGCGCGCGAAGTGCTCGTGCACGAAGAAGAACCCGGGAAAGCTCGGGTTGCGCAGGCTCACCAGCACGAACCACGGCGCGGCGATGACCGCGAACAGCGCGACTCCCGCGCCCGCGTGCAGGCGGCGCCACGGACTCAAGTCGCGTTCGATGAGTGAGTAGGCGACGAGCGCCCCGCCCGCCAGCACCCCGACCACGATCCCTTTTGAGAGCACCGCGAGCGCCGCCAGCGCCCAGGCGGCGAGCATCCAGCGCCGCTCGGCGGCAGCGCCGGGCGGCTCGCATTGCGCCGTACAGAAGGCGAATACCGCCGCGGTCAGCCAGAAGGTAAAAGCGGCATCGAGCAGGTTCAGGTGTCCGATCACGAGGAAGTACGGGCTCACCCCGAGAGCCGCCAGCGCTGCGAGCGCCGCGTCATGACCGTAGCGGCGCCGCACCCAGGCAAACACCAGCGCCAGGCACGCAAACGCGAGCCCCACTGACCAGAGCCGCGAGGTCCATTCGGAGAGGCCCAACACCGCATACACCGCCGCGGTCGCCCAGTACTGCAGCGGCGGCTTCTCGAAGTACTTGAGGTCGTTGAAGCGCGGAGTGATCCAGTCGCCGTGAGCCAGCATCTCGCGTGGAATCTCGGCGTAGCGGCCCTCGTCCGGATCGAGCATGGGACGCAGCGGAACGGTCGCGAACCAACCGATGGCGATGAGCGCCCACGGCAGCCAGCGCACCGCCACGGCGCGCCACTCACGCCCCTCGCCTTCGCCCATCGTGGCGGCGGCCGCCGTGCGCTAGATCGCCGCCAGCGCGGCGACGCGGCCGCCGAAGCCTTCCTGCTTCACGTAGAAGTCGATGGTGCGCCGGATGGCGGTATCCATGTCGGTCGTCGGTGTCCAGCCGAGATCACGCCGTGCGGCTTCGACGTTCGGCACACGCACTTGGATGTCCTGATAGTACTTGCCGTAGTACTCGCCGGCGGAGACGTCGATGATTTCGACCGCGCGGGCGTTGTCCCGCAGCACCGGGAACTCCTGCGCGATACGGATGGTGCGCTGTGCCAGATCGCGTATCGAGATGCAGTTGCCGGGGTTGCCGATGTTGAAGATGCGCCGGCTGGCGCGGCCGTCCTGGTTCTCGATGATGGTGAGCAGGCACTCGATCGCATCGTCGATGTAGGTGAAGGAGCGCTTCTGGCTGCCCCCATCCACCAGCTTGATCGGACGCCGGTAGAGAACGTTGGAGAGGAACTGCGTGAACACGCGCGAGCTGCCCTCCTTGGGCTCCTCCGGGTTGTCGAGATTGGGGCCGATGAAGTTGAATGGCCGGAACAACGTGTAGTCGAGATTGTCGCGCACGCCGTAGGCATAGATGACCCGGTCGAGCAGCTGCTTGCTGGCGGCATAGATCCAGCGCTGCTTGTTGATCGGCCCGTACACCAGCGGACTCGACTCCTCATCGAGCACCGCGTCGGGTGACATCCCGTAGATCTCGGAGGTCGAGGGAAACAGCAGGCGCTTGGCGTATTTCACGCAGTGGCGCACCACATCGACGTTGGCCTCGAAGTCGAGCTCGAACACGCGCAGCGGATGAGTCACGTACTGCGCCGGATTGGCGATCGCCACCAGCGGCACCACCACGTCGCACTTCTTGACGTGGTACTCGACCCACTCCTTGTTGATGGTGATGTCGCCCTCGACGAAGTGGAAGCGGTCGTTCTTCGGCAGGTCACCCAGCTTGTTGTCCGAGAGGTCGATGCCGTAGACCTCCCAGGGCCGCTTCTCCAGGATCGCGCTGGTGAGCGCGCTGCCGATGAAGCCGTTCGCCCCGAGGATCATGATCTTGAGTGCCATGTCGCTACCTCCAGCAGCGTGCCGCCGTGCGTGGCCGAGGCCACCCGGGCGGAAAAGGGTGCGATGTTAGCATCTTCATCGCCGCCCGAGACAGCGGCACCGCCCGCGACGCGCCGTGGTGCGCCCGCCGCGGGATCAGCGTTCTGCCAGAACCGCATTCGCGAGCGCGCGCGGCCGGTAGGGGGATTCCGAGCTCGAGCGCACCGGCAGACCGCGCAGGCTTCTTATGACTACCCGGCCCATGTCGAGGATCACGAGCCACAGGATGGCGGTGAAGAGCACGGTCAGGCCCGCATCGAGCCGCTGATTGAAGATCAGCTGTGGTGCAACCGCGGCGCGCTCGGCACTGAGGGTGCCGGCGGCCAGTTTCGCCGCGAGATCGCCGGCTGCCGCCAGGAAGCCGACGTGCACATCCGGGCTCACGATCTTCTGCCACGCGGCGCTCGTCGTGACGAGCGCCAGCCAGGCGAGCGGCACGAGTGTCACCAGTGCATAGCGCGCCCGGCCGGACTTGACGAGAATCCCGCTTGCCACCGAGAGCGCGATGGCGGCGAGCATCTGGTTGGCGATGCCGAACAGCGGCCAGAGAATGTTCACGCCGCCGTTGGGATCGATGACGCCGACATAGAGGAAGTAGCCCCACGCTGCCACCAGCAGCGTGCTCGCAAAGAGCACCGAGGGGTACCAGGAGGTGCGGCCGAGCGGCTGCCACACCTGCCCGAGCAGATCCTGCAGCATGAAGCGGCCAACGCGCGTACCGGCATCGAGCGTGGTCAGGATGAACACGACCTCGAACATGATCGCGAAGTGGTACCAGACGGCCGCGAGCCCACGTCCAAAGCTGCTGCCGAAGATGCTCGCCATGCCGACCGCGAGCGAGGGAGCGCCGCCGGTGCGCGCGAACAGCGTGTGCTCACCCATCGCCTGGGCGAGCGCCTGCATCTGCTGCGCAGTCACCGGAAAGCCCCAGCCGCTGATCGTGTGCGCGGCGAGCTCGGGCGTGCTGCCGACTACACCGGCGCCCGAGTTGATGGCGAAGTACACGCCCGGATCGAGCAGCGTCGCGGCGATCATCGCCATGATGGCGACGAAGGACTCGAGCGCCATGCTGCCGTAGCCGACGAGGCGCACGTCCGCCTCGTTACTGATCAGCTTCGGTGTGGTGCCGCTCGCAACCAGTGCGTGGAAGCCGGAGACCGCACCGCAGGCGATGGTGATGAACACGAACGGAAACAGCGCGCCGCCGAAAATTGGCCCGCTGCCGTCGACGAATTGCGTCAGCGCCGGCATCTTCAGCTGCGGGTGCGTGAGCACGATGGCCACGGCAAGCAGCGCCACCGTGCCGAGCTTGAGGAAGGTCGACAGATAGTCACGCGGCGCGAGCAGCAGCCACACCGGCAGGGTGGCAGCGACCCAGGCGTAGATCACCACCGCCGTCGCGAGCGGCAGCGCCGCGTAGTCGAACCAGCCGCGCAGCTGCGCCTGGTGGTCGAGCCAGCCGCCCGCCAGCACCGCCGCCAGCACCAGCGTCACGCCGATGACCGACGCCTCGAGCACCCGCCCCGGCCGCCACAACCGCAGGTACAGCCCGATGAGGATCGCCACCGGGATGGTGGCCGCCACCGTCGAGGTGGCCCAGGGACTGTGCTTCATCGCGTTGACGATCACCAGTCCGAGCACCGCCGACAGCACGATCAGGATCAGCAGCGTGCCGATGAGCGCGGCGAAGCCCCCGAGCGGCCCGAGCTCATCGCGCGCCATCTGCCCGAGGCTGCGGCCATCGCGCCGGGTCGAGAGCAGCAGGATGGTCATGTCCTGCACACAGCCTCCGAGCACCGCGCCCACCAGTATCCATAGCGTTCCCGGCAGGTAGCCGAACTGCGCGGCGAGCGTCGGACCGACGAGTGGACCCGGGCCGGCAATGGCCGCGAAGTGGTGGCCGAAGACGATCGCCCGATGCGTGGGCACGAAATCGCGGCCATTGTTGAGACGCTCGGCCGGCGTCGCGCGCGAGGCATCGACCATCAGCACCCGGGTCGCGATCCACGCGGCGTAGAAACGATAGCCGAGCAGGTAGACGCATACCGCCGCCGTTATGATCCACAGCGCATTGATCGGCTCGTGGCGGTGGAAGGCGATGCCACCGATGGCGAACGCCGCCACGACCGCCAGCAGAACACCCGAGATCTTCTTCATGATGTTGTTCCCCGTAGTCGTCGTGCTAGGCAAGGCTGTGTCGCAGGGCCCGGCCGTAACGGGCCGCGATCCCGTCGTGGTAGCGATGAGGCCCGCCGCTCAACCAGCTTGACCCGCGCGCACCATATGCAGTCGATTACATCGCGGCCGCCCGCGAAGATCCAGCCGTCGAGGATCGCGTCCTCGCGCCGCTCGAGGAGCGCGGGAGCGCGGTGCGACGGACCCCGTCGAGGGAGGCCCTCGCGGTGTCCCCCAGGGGATGCGCCCCAGAGCGCGTGCGAGAAATTGGCGGAACTACGGGAGAAAATGTGGGCGGCACGACACGAAAGTGTAACCGCCAAGCATGAAATCGGAGCCGGATCTAACGGCGTAGCGCTGCGGCACGTTTACGGACATCCGCTGCAAAGGCGGCGTCTTTCATCGACTCCAGATTGACCTCGACATTTGCCATTGCGCCTTCGATAGCGGCATGGGCCAGGGCCGAAGCCGTCGCGAGATCGGACTTCATGTTGGGATTGGTAATGGGCTTTAGTTTCTCGACAATTGCCGCGATCTCGCAGCCACTCTCGGCGACCCCCAACGGCACGCTGATGGCCTGCTTCAGCGCGGCATCGATCACACTGTCGGCGTTGGCCGATTGTTTCGCCTGCTTGTAAGCCTTCATCACAACGTTAAAAGACTCAGCGTCGGAATCGATGGCAGCCTTCATTTCCTCCCGCAATTGTGCCAGCCGCGCGATGGTGTCACTGAGCTCACGCTCATATTGAAGGTAGGCTTTCTTCCCCCGTGACATAGAAGCCACCATCGTTGCCAATGCCGCGGCCATGGCAGCACTGGCGGCCGAGGCGCTGCCGCCCCCGGGTGTCGCCGTTGGCGCGGCGAGTTGCTCGACAAACGACTCGACTCCGGCGCGCAACCCGCCGACCGCCGCTTTGCCGACCATCACCGTACCTAAACGGTTTTCCAGAATTAACGACGAATCAAAGTTCTCGACTTGCAGAAACCATTCCGCCGCCGCTTCCAAAGCTCTTTTCGGGATCAATCCGACGATTTCGCTGCTGACGGGTGCTACGCCGTAGCGCGCTGCTTCGCGCTTAACCATCTCGAACACCCGATGGAGGGGCGTTTGTTCAAAATCGGTAAGGTTCATGGAAACCTGGGCCATGCCGCGCACCAGGAATCCCGCGCCCTTTACAAAACGCAACCCTCCACTCGAGAAGCGAATTGCCTTGGCAATATTTTTCGCAATCTGGACATCCGACGTACCAAGGAAAACGTTATAAGCGATGAGAGATTTTCGCGCGCCGACTGCCGTGGCTCCAGCCGTCGGATGTACTCTTGGATCGCCGAAGTCGGGCTTCCTTGCTGGATTTGTCGCGATCTCAGCACGGATGCCTTCGAACTGGCCGCGGCGAATATTTTCCAAGTTCTGCCGCTCAGGAGTTGTTGCGGCGGCCTCGTAGAGATAAACCGGAATCTGATAACGCTTCCAAATCTCGGCGCCAACCTGCCTCGCCATCGCGACACAATCTTCGATGCTCACGCCTTCGATCGGAATGAAGGGGACCACATCCGCTGCGCCCATGCGCAGATGTGCTCCCTGGTGAACGTTCAGATCGATTAGTTCGGCCGCCTTGCCCACGCCGCGAATAGCTGCTTCCTGAATCGGCTCCCGCTCGCCCACCAGCGTAATCACGCAGCGGTTATGATCGGCGTCCATCTCGCGATCGAGCAGGTACACGCCGTCCATGTTCATGGCCGCAACAATGGCATCCACCTTCGCTCTATCGCGGCCCTCCGAGAAATTGGGTACACATTGGACCAGTGTTGACATAAGAGAAAATAGAGAATAGCTGGCGAGGTCGGCAACCCGCAAGCCAGCTGCAGAGAACGCTCAGTTGTCAGCGCGCGCGGCGCAGCCGGCGCCGCAGGCCGGCCATGATGTCGTGTACCTCGCGAATGCCGAGGGCGTTCGCGCAGACAAAGAAGGCGGCAGCGCCCACGCCAATAACGAGCACGAGGCTGGCGCACTTGGGCCAGAAGGGCTGTACTGCCCAGTCGGCGAGCAGCAGGTGAGCGCCGGCCCAGGAGACGGCGAACAGCGCCGCCGAGGCGAGCCCCACCTTCAGAAGCAGTGCCAGCATGGCGCGCGACTCGAGACGCCCGAGCTCTGCGCGCATGAGGAAATAGAGGATGAGGAAGTTGCTGCTCGCCACGCACGCGGTCGAGAACGCAAGTCCGCGGTGTCCCCACCCCAACTGGAAGGTGAACACCCAGTTGAGGAGCAGGTTGAGGGCCACGGCGATGAAGCTCACGACCATCGGGGTCTTGCGGCGGTCGAGGGCGTAGAAGGCATTGACGAGCACCTTGAGAGCCGCATAGCCGCAAAGCCCAATGGCATAGAAGCGCAACGCCCCGGCCGACTCCGCGGTCTCGTGGGCGCCGAAGCGTCCGTGCTGATAAAGCACCGAGATGATCGGCTCGGCGAGCACAATGAGGCCGATGCTCGCCGGGATGGTCATGAGAAAGGCGAGCCGCATGCCGTGCGCCAGCTCGCTGCGGAACGCCGCCGTGTTGCCCGTGGCCGCCATGCGCGCGAGCAGCGGCAGCGCCACCGTGCCGAGCGCCACGCCGAAGATGCCAAGGGGCAGCTGCATCAGGCGAAAGGCCACCGTGAGCCAGAAGGTCGGCCCGTCACCGAGCTCGGAGGCAAACACCGAGTTCACGAGCACGTTCACCTGCGTGGTGCTCGCAGCGATCACCGACGGACCCATGAGGCGCAGGATCGCGCGCACGCCCGGATCGCGCCAATGCAGGTCGGGCCGGAAGCGATAGCCTTCGTGGCGCAGCGCCGGCAGCTGCACCATGAGCTGCAGTCCGCCGCCGACCAGCGTGCCGATGGCCAGGCCCAGGATGGCACGCGGCCCGAAGTGCGGATCCAGCCAGTAGCCGAGCAGCACACCAGCCATGATCGATCCGAGGTTGAAGAAGCTCGAGGCCATCGCCGGCATTCCGAACACGTTGCGCGCGTTCAGCATTCCCATGACCAGCGCCGCCAGCGACACCAGCACGATGAATGGCCACATGATCCGTGTCAGGGTCACCGTGAGTGCCGCCTTGGCCGGATCGAAACCGGGAGCGAGCAGCGCGACCAGCCAGGGAGCGGTGATGATTCCGAGCACCGTAATGGCACTCAGCGCTACCACGGTGAGCGTCGCAACCTTGTTGGCGAGCCGCCAGGCGGCCGCGCCATCCTGCAGCGCTGCGGTGCGCGTGAATACCGTGACGAAGGCAGTGGACAGCGCTCCCTCGGCAAACAGGTCGCGCAGCAGGTTGGGGATGCGGAAGGCGATGGTGAACGCATCCATCACACGTCCACCGCCGAACAGCGCCGCAAAGATCTGCTCGCGCGCGAGGCCGAGCACCCGGCTGCAGAGCACGGCGAGGCCGACGACCCCGGCGGCCCTGGTGTTCAGCTTGTCGGCGCGGGAGATCGCCTCCGGCTGCGCGGGCGCCGGTGTGTTGCCTTCGGGCATTGCGGCTCCACGGTACCATCGTTAGCGCGCCATGCGCATCCTCGGCTCGGATACAATTGCCCCCGAGGGTACGAACCATGAGTGCAACTCCTGATCCGCTCCGACGGGACCCCGGCTACCTGGGGTTGACGGCCCCGGCCGAAACGCTGCCGGCGGCGTATTACTTCGATGCAGCCCAGTACCTGCGCGAGCTCGCTCAGGTGTGGTACCGGAACTGGATCTACATCTGCCGCTCGAGCGATGTGGCTGAGCCGCGCGGCTTCCGTATGCTCGAGATCGGCGATCAATCGGTGCTGGTGGTGCGCGGCGAAGACCGCGTGCTGCGTGCCTTCCACAACACCTGCCGGCACCGCGGCTCGGCGCTGTGCCGCAGCCCGGCGGGGCGCTTCCCCGCGGCCGGCATCGTCTGTCCCTATCACGCCTGGAGATACAACCTGCGCGGCGAGCTGCAGCAGACTTCATCCCGCCAGGCAGGCGAGGGCTTCGACCTGCGCAACTATCCGCTCTACGGCCTGCCGGTCAGTGAGTGGCGGGGGTTCGTGTTTGCCGCTCTCACGCCCGATCCGCCGCCGCTCGCGGCCAACATCGATGTGCCGCTGCAGACGCTCGATAACTGGGAGCTCGACAGACTCGTCGTCGGACACCGCATGTCCAAGACGATCGAGTGCAACTGGAAGATTTTCTGGGAGAACTACAACGAGTGCCTGCATTGCCCGGGCGTGCACCCGCGGCTCTCGCAGCTCGTGCCGATATTCGGACGCGCCCTGCTCGAGCGGCGCGACGATCCCGACTGGCGCGATCACGCGGCGGACGAGAACCCGCGCTATGCGGGCGGGCTGCGCCCTGGAGCAGAATCCTGGACCAGCGACGGCAAGCCGGTCGGAGTACCGTTCCCCAACCTGACTGCTGAAGAGCGCAAGGCCGGGCACATCTACCTCACCTCGCTCCCCTCGATGTTTCTGGCGGCGCACGTCGACTACGTGCGCGTGGTGCGTCTCCTGCCGCTCGGCCCCGAGCGCACCGCGATGAGCATCGAGTTCCTGTTCCTGCCGGAGACGCTGGCGGACCCCGGGCGCGATCTCAGCCGCGCGATCGAATTCACCGACCTGGTGATGAGCGAGGATGCGGCGATCTGCGAGGTGAACCAGCGCGGGCTCCGCGCCCTGCCCCACAAGGCCGGCGTGCTCATGCCGGAGGAGTACGTGGTGCGGCAGTTCCAGGACTGGGTGCGCTCGCAGCTGAGCCGGCCGTAACCGCTCATTGCATTTCGCTGAGAATCCACTCCACGAAGCGCCGCGTGTGGTCCTCCATGGGGGTATACGGCCCCGGCTCGTAGAAGCGCGAGTTGACGCCCTGTTGATTCAACTCGATGATGCGTTTGTCGGCGAGACTCGTCACTCTCCACAGCCAGGTCAAGCGCGGCAGCTCATAGTCGATGCCCGCGCGGGCATCCGCACGCACCAGCCAGATCACCTCCAGATCGGTGCTCTGGACGGTGTTGGGAATGAAGCGGTAAATGAGTCCGTGATCGGGATACGCCAGGAAATTGCTGGTGAGACCGACGTCGAAGAAAGTCACGCCGCCGTCGTAATCTGAGAACTGCCCCATCAGGGGCGCGAGTGGCCGCCCGTCTTCGCTGCCGCTCACCGCACCCGCGCCGAGCGCGGAGCGCGCGCTGTCGGCGGCCTCCTGTCCCGCGCGCGCCTTCAGGGCAAAGAAATCGGCCTCCTCGATCGTGACGCCGAGCGCGCGGGCGCGCTCGCGCACGCGTTCATCCGCCGCGCGGTTGAGCGGCGCGGGCCGTGCGTACAGATGGAAGCGTGAGTACTCCTCGTGGGCCGGGCCGCAGTGATAGCACTCCAGGTAGTTCTCGACCGCGAGCTTCCAGTTGGCCCGGACGGGATAGGTCTCGCGATGCGCCACCTTCGCCTGCGCCCAGCCGTAGAGGCGGGCCGAGCCCGCGAGCGCCGCCTCGACGTGCTCGAGACCGGGCGGGGATTCGGCAAAGGACACGAAGATCAGCCCTTCGACGAGGCGCGTATGGATCGCTCTCAGGCCATGGCTCGCGCGATCGAAATCATCTGCCATGTGGCGTGCCGCGCGCAGCCGCCCGTCGAGCCCGTAGCTCCAGGCGTGATAGGGGCAGACGAACACCCCGCCGCGTGCGTGCCCGGACTCCTGCGTGCAGACACGCGAGCCGCGGTGGCGGCAGACATTGAGCAGCGTCCGCACCTCGCGGTCCTGGCCGCGAACCACGAGCAGCGGCTCGCCGCAGAAGCTCGTGGTGAAGAAGTCGCCCGGTTCGGGCAGCTGGCTCTGGTGCCCGAGGCAATGCCAGTGGCGCAGCAGCAGCCGCTGCACCTCCTGCTCGAAGAGCTGCTCGTCGCAGTAGAACTCGCGGCTGAGCGCGTGCCCGGGTCGCTGGGCGGCAAGCGCCTGCGCGCAACGGTCGGCGCGCGGCGCTGCCTCGCTCGGCACGGTCTGCGCTGGCTGCGGTGCCTTGCCCGGCATCAGCGCTGGCACCCTTGGGCTAATGCCCCGCGCCCGCGTGCCAGATCAGCTGCAGCCCATAAGTACGCGGCCGGAACGTGTAGGTGTTCTGCTGCGGCGTAAAGGTAGCATCGGTCTGACCGAGGATGTAGTTGGTGGTGGTGTGCGAATCGAACAGGTTGTCGCAGAAGGCCGCGAGCTGCACATCGCCGAAATTCATGCCGGCACGCAGTGAGGTGAATTTGTTGGATGGATACGTGTAGGAGAAGCCCGAGTTGTACACCGCGCCGGCGTTCGGATCCTGCACGGCAGCGAGCCAGGGGCTGCGACTCGCGTACTGCCAGTCCGCGCGCACGAACGTCTCGCGTGCCGCCAGATGGAAGTTGTATTGAAGACCTACGGCTACCGACCATGGGGGCGTCGTGCCCGGTGCGTAGTTGATACCCTCCTGACCGGTGATGGCATCGCCATTGATGGCGTTGCACGGCTGGCCGGTGCTCGGGTCGTAGCTCCCCGGGACGCAGTCGACCGGGGAGTTCTTGGTGAAGCGCGCGTCGGTGTAGCCCGTTGCCAGGTCAATGTTGACCGGCCCGAACAGCATCTCCGCCTGCAGGTCGAAGCCCTTGGCGACCGCGGTGCCGAGATTGTCCGTGAACTGCAGCCCGCAGCCCCCGGCGACGTAGAGATTCTGCTGGATGTTGTGCCACTCGATGTAGTAGACGCTCGTCGCCACCCTCAGCCAGTCGCCGACTCCGTTCTTCGCGCCGACCTCGTAGTTCTGCGTGTAGTCAGACTTGTAGGTGAGTGGCGCCCCGTTCGGATAGCCGGCGTTGTGCAGGTCCGTGTCGCAGTACGAAGGCAACGGCGCGTTGCCGCCACCCACGCGGAAGCCCTTGGCGTAGCTCACGTAGAACAGGTTGCGCGGATCGACCTGGAACGAGAGGACTGCCTTGGGGGTGTTGGGCGTTTCGCTCTGGTTCGTCGACGTTGACTGCGGTCCAGAGTTCTCATAGCCGTCCGCATAATGCTCGAGCGAGAAGGTGGTGTGCGCGATGCGCTCCCCGACGGTGAGCTTCATCCAGTCGGTGAAGGCGAAGCTCACCTCGCCATAGCCTGCGATCTGACGGTCGATGGTGTTGTTGTTGTTGTAGTAGATGTCACACGCAGGGATAACGGGATAGGCAGCGTTGGTTGGGCACGAGTAGAACGCGCCGCCATAGAAATCCGCAGGTGCCAAGTTATAGAGGTAGCTGAATACCTGGTCGATGTTGGTCGACTTCAGCTCCTCGATGCTGCCCTCTTTCGCCTGCTGCCAGAACACGCCCGCCGTCCAGGTCCAGCGGGAGCTGGCGTCCGCCGACTGCAGGCGCAACTCCGCGGTGTAGCTCTTCTGGGTGTTGGTCATGGTGTTGGGGGTTTGCGTACCCCGCAGTGCCGCGGGCAGATGGATGCCGGTGGCATCGATCAGCGGGAACCAGGAGCAGCTCGTCGCATCGTCGGGGGCGGTGCATTTCGGCGGCAACGGGAACGAGTCGTTCGGTCCGCCCATCCCGCTCGGAAGGGCGTTCCAGTAGCTCAGGTCGTAAACGGTGCCCTGGTAGGCGGTGATCTGCTTGCGGTCGTAGTAGGAAGCGTTGCCGATCAGCTGGATCTTGCCGAGGTCCCACTGCAACTTGATCGCCGGCAGGTAGTACTCATCCGGACCGCCGATCCGCTCGGGGGTCGCGGTGTTGAACTGCCCCTGATCGGGGTTCGAATAAGCCGGCCAGTAGGTGGGCTCGTCGTGCCGGTCCTGCTTCTGATAAAGAAAACTGGGCGTGATGGTCACACTCGGGCTCGGCTGCCAGGTGGCTGCGAGGCGCGCCATGTAGGAGTGCGAGTAGTTGATATTGTGGTCGATGATCACCCCGGTGTCAGGATCGACACGGTTGATCCAGCCGCCATCGTAGCGGTACCACAGGCTCGCGCGGATGCCGAAAACGCCATCGACGAGCGGCCGTCCGATCGCAACGCCGACCTCGCCGTTCGGCTGCCCATGCTCAGTATAGGAAAGCTCGCTGCGTATGTAGCCGTCCGCAGCCGTGGTGCTGGCCGGGGTCATGATGTAGCGCACCGCACCGCCCTCGGCGCCTGCGCCGAACAGCGTGCCCTGCGGTCCGCGCAGCACCTCGACGCGCTGCAGGTCGAAGGTCTTCGGCAGCGTGTCGTCGGGGTTGAAGCCGACCGAGCGCATCTGAATCGGCGTGTCGTCGATGTAGATGCCGGTAGTGCCGGCGCCGCCGGAGGAGGAGATGCCGCGGATCGAGATGGCATTGGTGCCGGAGTCATCGATCGTCACCCCCGGGGTGAAACGAACCATGTCGCGGAAGTCCTTGATTCCTCTCGAGTCGATCGCGTCCTGGGTCAGGGCGGTCACGCTGATCGGCACCTTGCTGAGCTCCTCCTCGCGGCGAGTCGCGGTCACGACGACTTCCTGCAAGCCTCCACCCCCGGTCGTGGTCGGCGCCTCCGGGCCGACTGCGCCCGTGGCACTTGCGGCATCGCCGGCCCGGGCCGTGCTCAGCGCAAGCCCTGCCAGGCAAAGCGCCAGGATGGGTAATGACATCAGGGACGTGATGGCGCGAATGGACTTCTTCATGGTCTCCCCCGTGTTCTTCAGGCGCTAGGTTTGCAGCAGCACCGCTGCATCGGCGCTCCAGCTTACAAACACCTCATCGTTCCAGTCTATGAGTGCCTCGGATGTGCGGCGCTCGTTCTGCGCAAACACCGTCACGAGCTTGCCGGTCGTGGTCTTGATCTGGTATGTGGAGCGGTTACCCAGATAGCCCAGCTCCCACACCGTGCCGCGCAGCTGATTGATGCGCGTGCCATTGGCCGGCTCCTTGCCGAGGCGCACCTTCTCCGGGCGCAGCGAGATCCACACGCGCTGCCCCAGCGCGAAGCTGCCGCCGTCATCGACCAGCAGCTCCCCGCCGGTCTCGCCACAGCGCACGCTGATCAGCCCCGCATCGCACGCGCAGACCGTTCCCTCGAAGAGATTGGTGGTGCCGACGAAGTCGGCGACGAAGCGGCTGCGCGGGAATTCGTAGATCTCGGCAGGTGTGCCGACCTGCATGACACGGCCACGGTCCATGACGGCGATGCGGCTGGCGAGCGCCATGGCCTCGTCCTGGTCATGTGTGACGACGATGAAGGTGATGCCGAGCTCGTACTGCAGATCCATGAGCTCGAACTGTGTCTGCTCGCGCAGCTTCTTGTCGAGCGCCGACAGCGGCTCATCGAGCAGCAGCACCTTGGGACGGCGAATGAGCGCGCGGGCGAGCGCCACCCGCTGGCGCTGGCCACCGGAGAGTTGGTGCGGCCGGCGCGTGGCGAGCGCACCGAGCTGCACCATCTCGAGCGCCTCGCGGATGCGCTGCCGCTTGACCGCACGCTCGAGCGACAGGCGCCGCAGCCCGTAACCGACGTTGTCCTCGACCGTCATATGCGGGAAGAGCGCATAGGACTGAAACATCATGTTCACTGGCCGCTCGTGTGGCGGCACGCTCCCCATATCGACCCCATCGATGAGGATGCGTCCGCTGCTCGGGGCCGCGAAACCCGCGAGCATCCGCAGCAGCGTGGTCTTGCCGCACCCTGAGGCACCCACGAGGGCGAACATTTCGCCCTTGTAGATGCCGAGGCTGATGTCGGCGACCGCAGTGGCGGCGCCATAGGTCTTGCTGACGCCCTCGATCAGGATCTGCGGTATCGCGGCCGGATCGAGCCAGGGGCGTGCGCCTGCGGGCTTGGCCTGACTGACGATCATGCGCGCTCGCCCCGCATGCTCAGAAGTCAGCGGGCGGGGTCGCGCGCCGGCGCGCGGGCGCGAAGAATGGCCGCTCGACCACCTGCGCTGCGACCATGCGGCGCTCCCACACCAGCTCGCGGTTGAGATAGACGTCCGCCCACAGCGTCGAGCCGATAGCGCTGTGCGCCGCCTCGACGATGGCGAGCGCGAGGTTGCGCTTGCAGGTCGGCGACCAGGTCGCCGAGGTGACACTGCCCGCCTCGCGCCGCCCCGAGCGCGCGGAATACAGCAGCGCGTTGTGGGCGGGCTTGTTGCCGGCCACATCGAGCCCGACGAGTGCGCGGCTTGGCCCGCGCGCGCTTTCGGCCAGCAGCGCACGGCGGCCGGTGAAGTGACCCTTGGTGAAGTCGACGAGCCACGCGAGCCCGAGCTCGAGCGGGGAGCGCTCGGTGCCGAGGTACAGGGTGTGCGCCGCCGACACGAAATCCACCCGCGGCAGCAGGAAACCCGCTTCGATGCGCGCGATGTTGAGCGCGCGCGAGCCGATCGGCCGGACGCCGCGCGTGCGTCCGACTTCCATGAGCGCATCCCATACCGCCTCGGCGTCGGCGGGCTGCATCCACAGCTCGTAGCCCAGATCCCCAGTGAAGCCGGTGCGCGACACCATGAGCGCAACGGGCGCCGCGGCACCGCGCGCCATGCTGAACATGCCGTGCTCGAAGGGCTTGAGCCGCTCGACTCCCGGAACTCCCGCCAGCTTCAGCAGCTTGCACGAGGTCGGCCCCTGCACCGCGAGCGCCGCGATTTCCTCGGTGACGTCGCGGATCTCGACGTCGAATCCGATCGCCGAGGCACGCAGCCAGTCGAGCTGATGCTCCGCCGTGCACAGACGGTAGTCGTTCGGTGCCAGGCAGAACACCGTGCCGTCGTCGATCAGCTGTCCCTCGTCGTTGCACCACACCGTGTAGGCCACCCGGCCGGGCGCCACCTTGCTCAGGTCGCGGGTCGTCAGGCGATTGAGAAAGCGCAGTGCATCGGCGCCGGCGATGCGGTACTTCAACATCGGCGTCAGATCGTAGAGGGAGCTCGCGTTGCGGATGGCGAAGTACTCCTGCTCGACGCTGGTGAAGACATCGACAGTGGTATACCCGCTCCAGGGAACGAAGCTGTCGAGTTGACTCAGAGAGCGCGCGCGCTCGTGGAAGGGGGTCTTCAGCAGCGGCTGGCGGTAGTGCGGTTCGCTTTCGGTGAGCATCTAGGCAGCCTCATGAATGAGGGCCTGCGCCGCGTTGCGCCCGGCGAGTCCCATCACGCCGCCGCCGGGATGGCAGCCGGCACCACACAGGAAAAGTCCGGGAAGCGGCGCACGGTACTGCGTCGCGCCCGGCACCGGGCGCACCATGAAGAACTGATCGAGTGCCAGCTCGGCGTGATGCCAGTGACCACCGCTGATGCGGAACTCACGCTCGATGTCCGGCGGCGTCAGGAGCTCGCTCGCCACAATCGACTCGCGCAGCCCCGGTGCATAGCGCTCGAGCGTATCGATGATGGTAGCCGCGAACCGTTGCCGCTCCCCGGCCCAGCCGCCGGCGAGCGCGTACGGGGCATATTGCACGATCGCAGAGAGCACGTGCCTCCCTGCCGGCGCGAGTGACGGATCGGCAAGCGTCGGGATCGTGATTTCGAGCATCGGCGCGCTGGAGAATTCGTTGTACTTGGCGTGGTTGTAAGCGCGCTCGATGTAATCCGGCGACGGCGCCACCAGCAGCCTCCCCCGCAGCGCCGACGGCGCCAGAGCGCGAAACTCGGGAAGCCGTGCGAGCGCGAGATGCAGCTTCGCGGTTAGCCCGCGCGAGCGTAGTTGCGACACGCGCCGCACGAAGCCGGCGTCCAGGTGCTCGCAGCCGAGAAGCCCGAGGAAGGTCGTCTTCGGATCCGCGCTCGACACCACGCTGGCTGCGGCGATTTCTTCGCCGGAGGCGAGCCGCACGCCGGCGGCGCGATCCTCGCGGACGATGA
>Ga0306925_10000869_pt1 | contig 23364 bp, 23 predicted proteins | sample flu12Cox44000176_FD_203755 | JGI IMG/M metagenome (GOLD analysis project Ga0306925, IMG submission 203755) | Lab enrichment of tropical soil microbial communities from Luquillo Experimental Forest, Puerto Rico - flux8day.12C.oxic.44.000.176 (v2)... | ecosystem: Environmental > Terrestrial >... | reverse complement strand
TGCTCGAGGGTGTTCGCGAAGTCATTCGCATCACGCAACCTTTCAAACTGGCCAGCCGCGCCTTCAAGCCGCAGGGCACCATTGTCGATCTCGGCCGTGGCGTCAGCGTCGGAGGCCACGAAATTGCGGTCGCTGCCGGTCCATGCTCGGTCGAATCCGCCGACCAAATTCAAGCGGTGGCCGAAGCCGTGTCCAAATCCGGGGCCAGAATCCTTCGCGCCGGCGCGTTCAAACCCCGCACATCGCCGTACGCTTTCCAGGGCCTTGGTGAAAAGGGTCTGAAGTTGATGCGCGACGCTGCCGACAAATACCAGCTTTTCGTTGTCAGCGAAGTTATGGACCCTTCCCAGATTCAAATGATGGGCGGCTACGTAGACATTTTTCAGGTCGGGGCGCGCAACATGCAGAATTACTTCCTCCTGCGTGCGCTTGGGGAAGTGCAGAAGCCCGTATTGCTCAAGCGCGGTATGTCCGCGACCATCGAGGAGCTTCTTCTGAGCGCGGAGTACATCCTCTCCGGTGGTAATTACAACGTGGTTCTTTGCGAACGCGGCATTCGCACGTTTGAGACTTATCTGCGCAACACGCTCGACATTGCCGCGATTCCAGTCATCAAGAAGCTTTCGCACCTGCCCGTTATTGCCGATCCCTCGCATGGAACCGGGCGCCGTGACAAGGTGCCTCCGATGGCTCGCGCTGCGGTTGCTGCGGGCGCTGATGGTCTACTGATTGAGGTGCACAACGATCCCGACCACGCCCTCTCCGATGGTGCGCAATCCCTCACGCCGGGCGAATTCTCTCAACTGATGAGCGAACTCCGCATTATCGCGCCTGCAGTTAACCGCCATCTCATCTGATCCATGGCGCATCTCATCAAACGCGTAACCATTCTCGGCACGGGCCTTATTGGCGGGTCTTTCGCACGCGCGCTTCGCAAATACATCACCGAAATCTCCATCGTTGGCTGGGACCGCCCCGAGGTTGTTTTGGAAGCGCGCAAGTGTGGCGTTGTTGACGAGGCTTTCTTCGAATCGCTTGAACCCGCTATTCGGCGCGCGGACCTGATCTATGTGGCTCTGCCCGTCGGAAATACTCTCGATGTTCTTCCGGAAATCGCGCACCACGCCCCGCCACACGCGTTGGTCACCGATGTGGGCAGCACGAAAATGCGCATCGCCCAGGCTGCTTTGGAGCTCTTCGATGAGTCTGGGCCCGTCTTTCTTGGCGGGCACCCACTGGCCGGCCGTGAACTTTCCGGATTCGCGCATGCCGATGCGGACCTGTTTCAGGGCGCCACCTACGCGCTGATTGGTGAAGCCGACGACCCGCAAGATCCGCGCGTCGCTGCGTTCGTCAAAATGCTCGAAAAGATTGGCGCACGCCCGGTCTGGCTCGGCGCGCAGCAACACGACTACGCCGTCGGCCTGGCCTCGCATCTTCCCCAGCTCGCCGTTGTGGCCCTTGGTTCTTTCCTATACGACCGCCTCGACGAAAACGGTTTGCCCATCACTCTCGCGGGGCCGGGCCTTCGCGATACGCTGCGCCTCGCCGGGAGTCCCTATTCCACCTGGCGCGACATTGTGCTTACCAATCGTGAGGTTCTCTCGGCCGCGCTCGATCTCTTCGCCCGCCGCATCGACGACCTGCGCGAGCGACTCGGTTCCCGCGAACTCGAAACTGATTTCGATGCCGCCAACGAACTCTACAAGCTTTTGCGCAGCCTATGAATTCCGTGACAATTTCCGCCATTCCTGCATCTGCGGTAAACTTCACGGTGGAAATTCATGGATAAACGCGTTGCATCAGCTGAAGCGGCCGTGGCAAATCTGCGCGATGGCATGACCATCCTCATGGGGGGATTTGGCCTGTGCGGTATCCCCGAGAATCTTATTGAAGCGGTGCGGCTCAAAGGCACCAAAGACCTTACCGTGGTCAGCAACAATGCCGGTGTCGACGACTTTGGCATTGGCTTGCTCCTGATAAATCGTCAGGTTAAGAAGATGATTTCGTCGTACGTTGGCGAAAACAAACTGTTCGAACAACTCGTTCTGAGCGGCGAGTTACAAGTGGAGCTGAATCCGCAAGGCACGCTCGCCGAGCGCATCCGCGCTGGCGGTGCGGGAATTCCGGCGTTCTACACGCCGACCGGTTACGGTACGGTGGTCGCTGAAGGTAAGGAAACGCGCGACTTTGATGCGCGGCACTACCTTCTGGAGCGCGCCTTGCGCGGGGATTTTGCCTTCATCAAAGCATGGAAGGGTGACCGCTGGGGTAATCTCGTCTATCGGAAAACAACTCGTAATTTTAATCCATTGATGGCCACGGCCGCGGACTACGTGATCGCCGAAGTCGAAGAACTGGTCGAACCCGGCCAGTTGCCGCCTGATCAGGTGCACACGCCGGGAATTTTCGTTGACGCAATTCTCCAGGGAGCTCAGTACATGAAACGCATCGAAAAACGCACGACCCGTAAGGCAACCGAGTGATGCTTCCAATGGCTACGCCTTCCGTCAATCAAGCACCCGACCAACCGTCCACCCAGCCGCACTGGTTCGCAAATGTATCTGCCTGCGCGAGTATTCTTTGCTCGATTGCTTTCTGGGTGGCTTTTATCCTGAGTCACTTTCCGAACAAAATTCGATTCAACTTCGACCAATTCAACTGGCTGAGAATCATGGCGGGTGCGATTGCTCTTGCAGCTCTTGCTGCGCTCTTGCATTCGAAGCTGTCGAAGGCGGCCCTTGCCGTTGGGCTCTTAACGGCCTTTTTCGTGATGTATATCATGGGGGGATGAGAGGATAAGTTGAGCTTGAATGAAGCACAGAAACGCGAACGGATCGCTCGGCGTATCGCCCTCGACCTGCGTGACGGATATTACGTCAATCTCGGCATCGGCATGCCGACCTTCATCGCTAACTTCGTGCCGCCCGGCATGGACGTGATCCTGCAATCCGAAAATGGCATGCTCGGCGTCGGTCCCTACCCGTTCGATTCGGAAGTGGATGCCGACTTGATCAACGCCGGAAAGGAAACCGTAACCGAACTTCCTGGCACAGCCTATTTTTCTTCCGCTGACTCCTTTGGCATGATTCGCGGGGGTCACATCGACCTTACCGTTCTCGGCGCGTTGCAGGTGGACGAAAAGGGAAGCCTCGCCAACTGGGCGATTCCCGGAAAAATGCTGAAAGGCATGGGCGGCGCGATGGATCTCGTGGCCGGGGCCAGGCGCGTATACATCGCCATGGAGCACGCCACCCGCGACAATCAACCGAAAATCCGGCGGAAATGCACGCTGCCGCTCACGGGCGTAGAAGTGGTCGACCATATCGTGACGGAGCTTGCTTTCATCGACGTGACTCCGCTGGGCCTCTTGCTACGCGAGATCGCGCCAGACACTACCGTGGAACAGGTCCAGTCGCTCAGCGAGCCCACGTTGATTCTGCCACCACTCGGGCCCGCCACCATGCCGGTGGCGTAGAACCCCAGGTTCACCTTTCTCGCGCTTACCTCGATGGCATGAAAACCCGCAAACCCAAAAAAAATGCCAGAATTTCGCGCGCCAGGCGCGCCACACTTGCGCTCATCTCAGAAGAAATGCGCAGGTGGTCCTCTCTCCTTGAGTCTGAATTGATGACTTGGCCAGGCGTTAGCACGAAACCAATGTTCGGCTTTTTGTCTTTCTATTGTGCCGGCAGAATCTTCGCTGCTCTGCCGCGCACGCGAGGCTTCAATTCGTCGTCCTCGCTCATTCTGAAGTTCGATCCCATGCCGCCCTCCTTGCTCACAAAAGCCCGTTCTGACGCACGCTTGGACACTCATACGCGTGTCCCCGGCAAGGGCTGGTTCAGCTTCGAAGTGGCCTCCGAAGACGATCTGCGGGACGCTCTGGGTTGGCTCGACCACGCCTACCGGGCAGCCAAGGATTGATTTCAACCTGCAGGAGTTTGCTCCTTCGTCACTTCCTCGCGAATCGCCACCAATCGGATGATCCCGCGCTGTAGACTGAACGCAGGCACTCTGTAAGGACCGCTCATGAACCCCAATTCCATAGTTATCGTCAGCCTGCACTCTCCCAAAGAAAAGATCTGGGGCATTCTCGTCGATATCAACCCTAGCGGCGTCACCATACGCGGCATTGACCTAAACTCTTTTGATCTGTTCGTGAGTCAGATCAATCAGCTTGACGCCGAACGCATTGGTTTGCCCACTGTGTTCTTTCCAATGATGCGCGTCGAGCGTATCTCGCTCGACGAACCCTCCGGCTCGATCCCGTCGATGGAAGAGATTTTTCAGCGCAAGATCGGTCGTTCTCTCTTCGATTACCTCGCCCAGTTCGCCTGATCTGCTATATTGTTTGACCAATGAAAGCCCGCATCTGGACGGTTCCCAATCAGATCACCCTCCTGCGTCTGGGCATCCTGCCGTTTTTTCTGATTCTTGTTCTCTACGAAAAATACCAGTGGGCTATTGTGGTTCTCGTCTTTGTTGCGCTCACCGACACGATCGATGGCTACCTCGCGCGCACGCTTCACCAAAAATCGGCGCTCGGCGCGTACCTTGACCCGATCGCCGACAAACTCCTGCTCTCTTCCGCCTTCTTTGTGCTCGCGATGGAGAAGAAAATTCCCTGGTGGCTGACAATACTGGTTTTGAGCAGGGACGTCTTGCTGCTGGTTGTCGCTGCCGTAATCCTGCTGATTCAAGGCTACCGCGCTTTTCCCCCGAGCCTGCTTGGGAAAGCCACCACTTTCTTTGAGATCGCCCTCGTCTTCTACGTCATTTTCGCCGCCGCTTATCCGAATGACCGAGCTGAAACGATTATTCGTTACCTGACCTATCTGGTAACGGTCTTCGTGGTCACTTCGGGTTTTCACTATGCTTTTGCCGTCGCCCGCCGTCTCCACGCTTCTTAGAAAGGAACCCACGAGTCACATCGGCAGCGGGTCCCTGTAATGCAGGATCATCAACACGATGCTTGCCACCACAACGGCACCCGCAATCCATCCCAACGCGTAAGCACGCCTGCGTTCGCTGCCTGCTTCAGGCTGGCGATCCGCGAACAGCTTTCCGAGCAGAAATCCAGCCGCCAGCCCCCCAAAGTGCGCCCAGTTGTCGGTTCGCAGCCCGCTGAACAGCAATCCCATCGCGAAGATGGTCACGACCCAGGAAATCAAACGCGAGCGCAGCTCCTTCATGAACAACCCGCCACGCCGCGAGGTGATCGCGATCAGCAGCCCAATCAAGCCAAGAATCGCGCCGCTTGCGCCAATCGAGAAACTTGCGAGGCCCTTCGCAAAAGCGCTGACCGCGAAGCTGGCTATCCCCGAGACGACGTACAGAAATAGAAAGCGCGCCGATCCGTAGACTTCCTCCACCATCGGCCCCAGGTCCATCAACACCATCATGTTGAAGGCGATATGAATGAGCCCGCCGTGCAGGAACATCGCCGTGACAAGCCGGTACCATTCGCGGCCGATAAAAATACTTGGCCCATAACAGGCACCGAGCCGAACCAGGGTTTCTCCATTCATTCCCCACAAAATGGCAAGGCCGCCACCCTTTCCTGCCTGCATCGTTCCCATCAGTTCCACGGCGAACAAAATCACGTTTACGGTGACGATGCCGGTCGTCATGGGAGCGCGGCCGCCGAAAACCCCGGCCAGGCCTTTGCTCATCGCGGCCAGCGAGAAACGCAGATTCGTGCCGCACTGGTGACAGCGAGTCGCGTGAATGCCTACAAGAGCTCCGCAGGCTGGGCACAATTGCGGTCGCCGCTCTCCGCCGCCAAACATCCCACGGAAGAGGGTCTTCCAACGCTCGAACCGCATCTGCCATTGGTAGGGCAGGGCCAACACTCCTCCTTGCACGTATTTTTTTGCGTTTCTATAATACCGGAAACGCGTCTTGCATTCCGGCGCGAGGTACATATGGACAAATTTGAAGAACTAGGACGCCGACTTGACGAAGAGCTGACTCGCCTGCGCAAGTACTTGGAAGAGGAAGTCGCGCCGGAAACCGAAAGGCGCTCGGCCCAATTCCTTCGGGAAGTTTCCGAAAAACTGGCCGAAGCTTCGAAGAAGCTGGAAGCCCGCGTCGCCGCGCGCAACGCACAAAACTCGCAGCAGCCGAAACCGTGACATCGGCCCGACATGGCCTTCGTGCCGTTCTTCTGGTCTCCACGGTTTTCAGCGCCGGGTGCGCCGCCAAGCGCCACACCGCGAGCCAGCCCCCGTCTGCACCCGCGCCTCCTCCCGCTGTGCCAGAGCCGACCTCGGAATCGGCCAAGCGCAACGCAGGCACATCACCTCCGCCAGCGAAGCATGCAAAAACGCCGCCGGCTCCCGCCGGCTACACCGAAGACGGCAACGCTTCCTGGTATGGGAATCCGTTCAACGGCCGCCGCGCGTCAAACGGTGAAATCTACGATATGTATAAGCTCACGGCCGCGCACCGCACCTTGCCGTTCGACACCATGGTCCGCGTGACAAACCTCAATAATGGGAAATCCACCACCGTGCGAATTACGGACCGCGGGCCGTTTGTCGAAGGTCGCATCATCGACCTGTCTCTTGCAGCCGCTCGCGAAATCGAATCCGTCGGACCCGGGGTGGTCCCCGTTCGTCTCGAGGTGCTCGGCGATGTCGACGTGACGGCAGGCTACTTCACCCTGCAGGTCGGCGCGTTCCATGATCGTGGGAATGCGGATCGCCTGCGCGACCGTTTGAGCGCTTCCTATTCTCCAATCTTCATTCAGCAGTATGATTCTCCGGACGGCACCTTCTACCGCGTGCGCGTCGGCAAAATTTCCGGCGAAGACTCTGCTCGCGATTTCGGCGAGCAATTGCGAATGAAGGAAGGTTTCGCGCCGCTTGTTGTCAGGCTGGATGAGCCCGCTGCGTCAGGAGCGCACTGATGGACGAAAACTGCTTGTTTTGCAGGATTGGCTCAAAGAAGATTCCATCCAAGATTGTTTATGAAGATGAAGACGTCTTTGCTTTCGAAGATATCAGCCCGCAGGCTCCGACTCATATCCTGATCTGTCCGCGTAAGCACTTTGCCGCGTTGCACGACGCCACAGCGGCCGACCAGAGTCTGCTCGGCAAGATGCAGCTTGTTGCGGCCAAGCTTGCCGAGGAGCGCCAGCTCTTGCCGGGTTATCGCACTGTTTTCAATAACGGCAGCGGAGCCGGTCAATCCGTGTTTCACCTCCATTTGCACTTGCTGGGTGGCCGTAATTTCCGCTGGCCGCCGGGCTAGACTTTTTCTCTCACGTAAGCGTCGAATTTGTTCCGCGCGTTTCGCCAGGCGTCTGTGATTTTGGCGGCCAGTTTCAAGTCAGATTTAGAATGCTCGTTCCAGGAGGATTCATGCTGCTTCCTACGTTCACCCGCACTCTGACGTATGCAGCTCTCTCAGTGATTCTTATATTGGACGTACAGCCGTTCGCCTTTGCACAGCAGAAAGCAGCAGCTCAAGCACCAGCGGGCGAACTCACTGTAGACCGCATCTACGGGCAGCCAAGCTTGAGTGGCCGCCCGACGCGCGACATCACCTGGTCGCCTGATGCTCGCAAGTTGGCGTACCTCGATTCGAAGGGCACGGGCAAGGAAACCCGGACCGAATTGTGGACACTGGACGCCGCTACCGGGGAAAGAACGCTGACCGTGCCGGCCGACAAGCTTGAAAGCGTGCTTCCCGCGGCCCCCGGCGCTCAAACACAAGCTACCGGCGCCGGGCGGCGCGCACCGGCACAGTTTCAGTGGGCTCCGAATGGCGGCGCACTACTCTTCGAAGGCCCCGAGTCGCTCGCATGGTACGACCTGAAATCGCAATCCGGCCGCGTGCTGGTCACCGGGAAAGAAGAGCTATCAGACGTAAAGATCTCGCCTGACGGCAAATTTGTCAGCTTTCTTCGCGGCCATAATATTTGGCTTGTATCCGTGGCTGACGGCAAAGAACGCGCCCTCACGACCGGCGGCACCGAAGAAATCCGAAGAGGCGATCTCGACTGGGTCTATCCCGAAGAGCTGGAGATTTTTTCGGCCTATTGGTGGGCGCCCGATTCGTCCGCAGTTGCCTATCTCGAAATGGACGAACGCCCGGTTTCCAAGTATCCCCTGGTCAACTTTGAATCGTATTCCGGCGAAGCCGAAATGCAGCGTTATCCCGTTGCCGGTGGGACCAATCCGGTCGTCCGGGTCCTTGTCGCTTCACTTGATGGTGACCAGCCTCGCGCGATGGATATCGGCAGCAACACCGATATCTATGTTCCGCGCGTGAACTGGGTGCCGGATTCACGGCATCTTGCCATACAGCGGCTCAACCGCGAACAAACCGTGCTCGATCTTCTTCTGGCCGATACCGCAACCGGAAAATCGTCGGTCCTGCTTACCGAAAAGGATCAGTACTGGATCAATGTTACCGATGATCTCCGCTTCCTGAAGGATGGAAAGCGTTTTCTGTGGTCCAGCGAGCGCTCGGGCTATCGGCACCTCTATCTATATGACATGGCGGGCAAAGAGCTTACTCGAGTCACAAAAGGCGAATGGGAAGTCAGCCAAGTAGACGGGGTCGACGAAGCGAAGGGCTTGATCTATTTCATGGCCACCGAGAAATCACCGACGGAGCGCCACCTCTATCGCGTCGCGCTCGACGGTACTGGCTTTTCTCGCCTCACAAAAGAGGACGGGATGCATATGATTAATCTCGCGCCGGACGCGTCAGCCTATGTGGATGCCTATTCCAACACAGCGATGCCTCCGCGACAGGATCTCTATCACAGTGACGGCAGCAAAATCGTAACGATCAACGAAAACAAGGTTGAAGAACTGGCGCAATATCACCTGTCGCCCGTGGAATTTTTCGCGATCAAGGCACACGACGGCGTTGCCCTCAATTGCGCGATCATCAAACCACCTCACTTCGATCCCTCCAAAAAATATCCCGTGATCGTGTACACCTATGGTGGTCCCCACGCTCAGGTTGTCCTCAATGTGTGGGGTGGTTCCGGTTTACTCTGGCATCAGATGATGGCGCAGAAAGGCTACATCATTTTCTCACTGGACAATCGCGGATCCGCCGGGCGCGGCCACGTTTTTGAAGAGCCCATTCACTACCATCTTGGAGTGCAGGAACTCTCCGATCAGCGAGATGGCGCGGCGTGGTTAGCTCAGCAGTCCTGGGTCGACTCCAAACGTATCGGCATTTGGGGCTGGAGTTTTGGGGGCTTTATGACCACAACGGCCATGCTGAAAGCCGCTGACGTTTTCAAGGTGGGATTCGCGGGCGGGCCTGTAACCGACTGGCACTTCTACGACACCATCTACACGGAACGGTATATGGGCTTGCCGATGCAGCATGAAGAGGATTATGTCAATTCGGCGCCGTCGAAATACGCGAGTGGACTGAAGGGGAAGCTGCTGATTGCGCATGGCACGGGAGACGACAACGTTCACTACGCCAACACCCTGTCTTTAATAAGCGAATTGATTAAAAACGGGCACTATGTGGAAGTGATCGCCGCCCCGGGACGCGGCCACGGCGTCAGCGATCCTCCCGCGCGGCGGATCGTCTGGGACCGTGTCACGCAGTTTTTCCTGGATAACCTCTGAGCTGGGAAGTCGCAGTTTCACCGCGCTTCGAGGTCTACGTCTTTGATGGGCAGGTCCCAGTGAGCTTCGAGAATTTCAAAGCGGCGCTGCTCTTCCTTTTTGTAGGTTTCCTGATCGGGGAAGAGCTGCTTCTGCAAGGCCGTTGAATCGTAGCCGTCATTTGCTACCGCTGCATTCCGATAGACGATGGTGACGCGATAATCCCAGCGGCCATCTTCCGTTGTGTGATACACCGGCGCCACGGCCGTAACCTTGAGCAATCGTCCCATCTCGAGTTCTTTCTTCAGCAAGGGGTAATGGTTTTTGCGGAATAGTGCGATGAACTCATCGGCGTGCCCCCATTTCGTCTTGTAGTAAAACTCAATCACGTAAGGCTTCTCCGTCGCCGGCGTGCTTTGCGTCCCGGCGTGCCCGAACACGGAAAAGCCAAAAGCTGCGCCCGCCAGGAAAAGCGTGCAAAGCAACGTGGAGCGCAGCCAAGATGGTTGCTGCATGGAATCCTCCGGAAGTTTGATACGGCGCGGAAATTGTATCGCGTTTTCGCGGCACTTGACCCCGGGAAATGGCTTCAATCCGGCTCTTCGTACGCGGCTCGCGTTATTCGGTCCCGAATCGCGACCCATTCTTTCGTATTGGGAGGCAATTCAACGGCGATCCAATCCCATCCCTCGGCATCGAGCTCATGCAGTTTTTCGTAGAGTCGGGCCGCGTATTCTTCCGGCCGCTCCGGCATACGCACAACCCACCCGGCTTCGGCCTTGTGTTCCAGCCAAAGGTAGGCTCCGCGCCCCTCTTGGGGCAGGCGGCCGTGCGAGACGAGCAACACGCGTGTTCGAGGGCTGTAATGCTTCTTGTGTTGACCCGGAGAGCGGTGAGCCGTTTGGTCAACTTTCTCGGACGGCACCGCCGTCTCGACGAGTGTCATGCCGGGCCGCAAAACCTCCAGTCCACCCTGGGTCACGGCGATCACCGTGGATTCCAAGCCCACTTCACAAGGTCCGCCATCCAGCAGAAACGGCGTCTCATCGCCAAAGGCTTCACGCACGTGTTGCGCGCTTGTGGGGGAAAGCTGAGTAAAGCGATTGGCGCTAGGTGCGGCAATCGGCACATCCGCAGCTTTCAGTAACGCCAGCGCAACCGGATGTCTCGGAACGCGCAGACCCACCGTCGGCAAGCCGGCGGTCACCTCGTCGGGAATGGCACTCTTTTTCGGAACGACTAAGGTCAGTGGGCCCGGCCAGTATTGTCGAGCGAGTTCCTCAGCCTCTTGGGGCCACTGCGCTGCCAATTCTCGTGCCTGCTCCGTGTCCGCGACGTGCACGATCAACGGACTCGACGCTGGTCGGCCCTTCAACTCAAAAATCTTGCCAACCGCTGCCGGATCCGTCGCGTTTGCGCCAAGGCCGTACACAGTTTCCGTGGGAAATACTACGAGCCCCCCGGACCTGATGATCAGCGCTGCCTTCTGAATATCGTCTGCCTTCGCCAAACTTATGCCCAGAAGAAATGCGGTTCACGCGTTGGACCGTCAAGGTGGCCGACGAGATTCTTCTCGAGGCCTTGGCGTGACGGCGCAACCGCTTGGCGCATGCGGTCCATGTCACCTGCAGGAAACGGCTTGAAGCTTCGCGCGAACTCAACGTTGTGTCCAAGCATCTCGAGCTGAGGCATTCCGACGACTGCTGTCGCAACGGGCAGGCTCATGGAATAGCGCAGTAGGGAATCGATGTCACTTTTGCCACTCGCACTGCCGAGAAGGAACTCCTGCCCGGTCACCTTCATGGCAATGACGCCAAGTTCTTTCTTGTTGGCCGCCGGCAGGGCTAGTTCCTCAAACCGCCCGTTGCCGGAAGCGTTGAGAGCCATCTGCACGCAGTCCAGATCGTTGTGCTCGATCGCGCGCGCCATCACCTCGCCATTGGTATGGCTGGTCATGCCGATAAACCGGGCCAGCTTCTGTTCACGAGCCTCAAGCAAACCCTTCATCGCGCCGCCGGGAGCCTCGATTTTTGCGAGGTCGTCGCTCTGGCCAAGGCTATGGATGTGTACGAGGTCGACTTGGTTGGTTTGCAGTCGCTTCAGGCTGGCTTCCAGGCGTTGAAGGAAGGCGTCGCGAGTTCGGTCGGGAATCTTGGTGGCCAGCCAGACCTCTTTGCGCCGCGAAGCCATGACCTTGCCCACGCGCGTCTCGCTCTTTCCGTCGCCGTAGGCGTAGGCGGTATCCAGATAGGTGATGCCCAGGTCAATGGCGTGGTTGAGCGCCGACAGGGCCTTCTCCTCGTCTTCATACATCAGGAAGCGGCTACCGCACCCAAAAGCGAGGATCGACACGCGTGCACCCGTACGGCCCAAAGCGCGGCTCGGAAGCGGGTTGGAAGGTGCTGAACGGCCTTGAGCGAACTGCGGCAATAGGGAGAGACTGACGCCGGCGGCGGTGCCCAGGCCGAACTGCTCCAGAAATTTCCGGCGGGAGAGGTTATCGTTCATAGAATCACCTCGGGAAAAGTAGCCTTAATTGTACTCCGGTAAATCGCAAATGGGCGTTCCGGGCGTCGAAGGCTGGTTTGGAGGCAGGCTTGTAAAGACGATGTAAAGAGGCCTTCCGAATTCTGGTGATGCGTTGGGGGCCTCCTTCAGGACGCGCTGCCGCCCGGAGCGCAGTTGCGGTGCCTGCCAATGTAGTGCTAGCACCCGGTCAAAATTCGAGGAAACATTCCTATTGGCTGGAACGTATATCAAGCAACACGGGGAGGCGCGTCCATGAAACGAAGCATTCTGGCGATGGCTCTCACTGCCCTTGCGGCCCCAGCGCTGACCGCCAGCACCAAAGATGTTGTTCTAACCGGAAAATCCCACATGGAGTTCAATTGCCCGACCAATGCGCAACTGAGGCTACACGTGCGTTCGGGCGACATCCTGATCGTTGGCGCCGACGACAACAAGATCACCGTCGACCTGGCCGGCAAGAATGTCGACAAGATACAGGACGTGAAGGGGCGGCTCACTGTCGCGAACAATGTCGCTGAGCTGCACCTCACGGGCGGTCCCCGCAATGAGCTCCAGATCATCATCCACGTGCCGCGGAACTCTGACTTGATGGCGAGGGTTTTTGCGGGTGATGTCAGCGTCCAGGATGTGGTAGGCAACAAGGACGTCGAATTGCATGCAGGCCAACTGACCATTTCCGTAGCGAAGCCCGAGGACTACGGCCGCGTAGACATGTCCGTTGGGGCGGGGCAGGTGGACGCAGAAGTCTTCGGGGATTCCAAGGGCGGGCTCTTCCGCTCGGTATCGAAGGAATCCGACGGGAAGTACCGCCTGCATGCCCACGTCGGCACGGGGCAACTGAGTGTTCACTGAGCCTTCGGGCTGGTCGCAGAATAGGGAGTGGGCGACCGCTGCGCTATGGATCGGATTTTGTCAAGTAACGCGGAGGGATCGGATTGTCGGGACCTTCGCCCTCCCAATAGACCGTTACCACCCACCAACGCGAACCGTCATTGAGTAGAAGAATGCTGTTGATGCCGCGCTCGAAAGGCCTGCCATCCGCGGTCTCGCGCGATTCGTAAGTACTGAAAACATGAGCAATATTGCCGAACGATTCGAACTTGCGTGAAACCTCGCGCTCAAAGAAGCCGTGTTCCTTGAAGTACTTGTCCGCGCCATCGACATAGCCCTGGACGCTCATGGCCTTGTAGCCGATGGTCGAGTCCTTTTTCTTGAACGCGGCGATGAGTTGCGCTTCGGGAATGAACAGCGCCCGGAAGCGATCCCAGTCCCTTGTGCCAGCGGGGCCAGAAATGGATTCGTAGAGGGCGGCGACGATGGCGTCGCGGCTGGCCACATCGGCCGCATGAGCGGGCGCGACCGCCGGTTTCGCAGGCTGGTTTTGCGCAAACGACAGAGCCACCGCGGCGCAGAGGGCCGCGACCACGGCAAGAGTACGGACGGCCTTCCTTTGCATTTCCTACCCCCTGGAACCGGAAGATCTCAGAAGGCAGGATTATATCCGACAAAACTGCTTTTGCGGATTAGTTGATGCCGTGAATCCGCAGGCTGACCAATTGATCGATGGTCAGGTTCTGCATGCCGCGCGCCTTGAGATCAGAGATATACTCCGGAGTTACTCCGTGAATGCGCATGGCGACAAGTTGCTCCGGCTCCGGGTGCTTGTAGCCGAGCTCCTGGAGCTTCTGTATGAATTCGGGAGAGACACCGTGGATACGGAAGGCGATCAGTTCCTGCAGGTCGATTCCGGTGTAGCCTTCCTTTTGCAGCGCCTGCATCCATTCCGGAGTCGCGCCATGGATTCGCATTGCGATCAATGTGTCTTCATCGGGTTGGTAGCCGGCCTTATGCAGAAAGCGAACCATCTCGGGCGTCACGCCGTGAATGCGAAAGGCCACGAGCTTGTCGCAGTCGGTGACGTTCAAGCCGACGTCGCGCAATTCCTGAATGAATTTGGAATCAACATTGAAAATGCGAAACGCGATCAACTTGTCGGTGTCAAGGCCATGTAGGTGCTCACCCTGCATTTCCTTGGCGAAATCGAGACTGACATCGAGAACCGCCATGGAAAATTGCTTCTCGTCGTCGATCCCTTGAAATCCCAAGGCGCTCATTTCCGAGGGAAACTTGGCGTCGGCCGTGAAGTGAAACACGCCCGCGCCTTCTCCGTTCGTGACGTAACCCTCGCAATCGAATCGGCCCGCATCGCGATTGATGGTGAACTTCACTTCCTGCTTGCCGGGCTTCGAGAGGTCGAGGCCGGCAAACGCGGTCACTGGCCACGTGGACTCGTGACTCGAGGAGTGCCCGTGTTGATGATGAATCAACGCGAATTCCACTTTGCCCGGTTCGGAGGAGTGCGCGATCGTCCAACTCCCCGTGATGGTTTCCGCAGCGCGTGAGACCAAGCCGCCAAGCAAAGCGCAGACAACCAGAACGTAAGAGATCATTGCGTCTCGGCGATTCATAGATTCTCCTCCTGGCTACTTTTCAGGATTCAGCACGCCGGTTTGTTTCAGGCTGATGAGCTGATCGAGCGTCAAGTCCTTAAAACCGTGACTGCGCGCTTGCTTGATAAATTCCGGAGTAATGCCCTGAACCTTTGCACCAATAGCTTCGTCGGCGTCCACCTTGAAGCCGGCAGCCTGCAATTCCTTCAGGTAGTCCGCCGTGATGCCCTGGACCTTCATGCCGACGAGTTCATCGGCACTTGGATGCAGGCCAAGAGCATGAATGCTTTTGACGTAGTCGGGAGTGATGCCTTGAACTTTCATGCTGATGACGTCGTTCGAATCGACCTTTAGGTCCAGGCTGCGCATCTCTCGGATATAATCGGGCGTGACGCCCTGTACCTTCATTCCGATGATGTCGTCCGCATCCGCCTTGAAGCCTAAATCATGTATTTCCTTAATGTAGTCTGGCGTTACCCCTTGAACCTTTAACCCGATCAGATCGTCCGCATCGAGCGACTGGCCCGTCGCAGTCCGCATTTGAGCCACATAGCTTGGTGTGATGCCTTGCACTTTCATCCCGATGAGCGTATCGGGATCAATTTTCAGGCCGAGATCTTTCATCGACCTTACGTATTCGGGTGTGACCCCCTGAATCTTCATCCCGACAAGTTGGTCGACGGTGAGATTTGTGAGCCCGGCGGCTTTCATTGCATCGATGTAACTCGCCTTGCCGGAGGATTCAGGCTGCTGGGACAGAGCGGGCTGCGGCGACGGCGCGGGATTCGTCTCCTGCACAGAGCTCGCGTTCGGCGCAAGAACGGCGGTATCCCGAACGGGGGTCGGATTTGGCTTGTGCACGGGCACAGGAGTCGGCGACGGAGTTGCCGCAGACAATGGAGTGCTTACCTGGGCGGGCGATTGCGCATGAACATTGTGCGCACCGCCAACGAATGCGCTGCCGGCGAGCAGCGCGGCCGACAGGCACAGGACGCCAGCGGAAAGACTCGCGCGGCGAAAAGTCCCGGCGCTCTCGTTTGCACCGAGAAGGCGCGCGACACGTGCGGAGAGCAACCCGCGGTTGGCCGCCATCACTAGTCGCGGAGCGGCTTGCCATTCCGCCATATGCGCTAGCGCTTTGGCATAGTTAACCGGGCTGCCACAAAGCGCGACGGCCTCGTCGTCACAGCAATTTTCGCGTTCGACGCGGATTTCTTTTCCAAGCCACCATACCGCCGGGTGGTAGAAGAGCAGCGTTTCTACCGCGATCTGGAAAAGATTCACAAAAGCGTCGAAGCGCCGGATGTGCGCCAGCTCGTGCGCGATAACCGCTTCAAGCTGAGCTGCGCTCAAACCAGTTAGCGCCGTCATCGGAAGAAACACAAGAGGCCGAACCCAGCCGGCGACAGCCGGAGCATCGAGGTGCATACACTGGCAGTAGCGGACCACGCGCGTCAATCCCATGCGCCGTTCTAAGGACAGGCAGAGCTCCAGCAGTTCTTCGTTCAGCGGTGTCGATTCTCGGCGACGAAGCCGTGCAACTACGAGAAAGCCGCCCGCTGAGCGCAAACTCAACAGCATCACGCCGGCGAACCACGCCTCGACGAGCCACAGGAAATAGTCAGGAGGTGCCTCCCGAGGTATCGATCGTGGAATATCGGCCCCGGGCGCAAACGAGACGGTCGGTCCGGGGGATATGACAACGCCCTCGGCCGTACTTGCAGGCGCTTCGGCTTTCTCGAGCGCATGCAGCACGAGGAACGTGGTCGCCGGCGCACTAACCATCAGGATCAGCATCGCTACAGCAATGGCGTAGCGAGTCGCGGCGCTGCGGCACAGGGCCATGAGGGCGTAGGCGAGGGCCGCAAGTGCCGCTCCCTGCCAAAGGAAATGCAGAAGGGCGAGCGCCAGCAGGCGCAACGTCGCCGGTGACAGCCAATCCGCAAAGTGGGTCATCGCAGTTTCCTCTCGTAATCGTTCAACAGGCGACGCAATTCATCTACTTCCTCTTTGGAAGCCTTGCGGTCGGCGAGGGCATGCATCATCAGTTGGCTCGCCGAGCCATCAAATACGCGCTGGAGCACGTCGAGCGCAAGCTGCCGCTTGGTTTTTTCGGCGGGCTGGACGGCTTCATAGACATGCGCACGCTGTTCCTCATTCCGGCGCAGCGTGCCCTTCGCGGTCATAATCTGCATGAGCTTTAAGACGCTGGTGTAGCCAATTGGTCTTTTGTCGTTGAGCGCCTGGTGCACTTCGCGAACCGTAGAAGGGCCGCGTTCCCAGAGAACGTGGAGGATTTGGAGTTCGGAGGCGGTCGGTTTGGGAGAATGAGTAAGCATGGGGGCAGGCTACTACGAAGAGATTCGTAGTGTCAACGAAAATCTTCGTAGTTTCCCAGCCAGCCGCTGGCTCAATCCCAGCGCGATGAACGCCCCTCGAGGTGCCCCCGTCGTCAAGCGCCTTTAGGGCGCAACGATGTCTTTCAGTTGCGGCTTCACGTGCACCGCCTGCAGGCTGGCCGCATCCCAGCCGCCACCGAGCGCCTTTACAAGAAGAACGCTGGTAACTAGGCGCTGTCCCTGAATGATGGCTGCCTCCTGTTCGTTCGAAAGCAGGGTCTGTTGAGCGCTCACGACGTCGAGATAGTTGACGAGTCCCCCAACATAACGGGATGTGGCAATGTCCAACTGCCGATGCGATGAATCGACGGCTTCGGCCTGCGACTGGCGCGCGGCTTCGAGAACCTCTAGTCCGGTAATATTGTCCTGCACCTCGCGAAAGGCATTGAGCACGGTTGACCGATAGCTCGCGACCGATGCCTGGTAGCCCGCTTGCGAGAATTGCACCTGCGCACGACGGGCTCCGCCGGTGAAGATTTCCTGTGTAACGTTGGCGCCGATTGCCCAGAAGCCGCTCTCGGCATTGAAAAGCTGAGAAAGATTCGCCGAGTTCCACCCCCCCTGGCCGTAGAGCACCAGGGAAGGATAGTAGGCGGCCTTGGCGACACCGATCTGCGCGTTGGTCACAGCCATCTGCCGTTCGGATTCCCCGATATCGGGACGCCGCTCGAGGAGATCGCTGGGAAGGGAAGTGTCGATATTCGGGGGTTCAGCCGCAAGTTCCCGTTCGGCGACATGAAAGCCAGGCGCAGGTTTGCCAACAAGAACCGCGAGTGCATCTTCAAATTGTTTGCGCTGCTGGTGGAGCAGCGTGGCCTGCGTGCGAGTTGTGTTCAGCAGCGTTTCTTCCTGCGCCACGTCCAGGCCCGAAGCGACCCCGCCCTTGTGGCGCGAATTCACCAGATCCAGGCCTTTTTGCAGGGTTTGCACGGTGCGGTTGAGTATCCCAATCTCCGAGTCAAGCTGACGCAACGTGAAATAATCGGCGGCAAGCTCCGCCGTCAGCACCAGACGAACGTTTTCGAGATCGGCCGCATTTGCCTGATAAGAAGCTTGCGCCGCTTCGATGGTCCGTCGCCGCTTGCCCCAAAGGTCCACCTCGTAGCTCACGTTGAAGGGAATCGAGTAGTTACCCTGAGTGACCGGGCCGCTCAAAGGAAAACTCGAGCCGGTTGACCGGGTTCCCGAAAAGCGCTCCCGGGCGGCGGTGGGATCGACGGAGAGAGTCGGAAAAAGTGTCGCGTTCTGGACCGCAGCAGACGCGCGCGCCTGATCGAGATGTGCGAACGCTACCTTTAGATCCTGGTTCGCGGCGAGCACATCGGTTTCGAGCGAATTCAATTCATCATCGTGAAAGACCGTCCACCAAGAGGTTTTGGGGACGGAATCTTTGGGTTGTGCTTCGCGCCACGGTTGAGCCACCTCCCACGTTGCGGGCACGGGCGCCGTTGGCCGCTTGTAATTCGGGCCAACCGTGCATCCGCCGAGGGTTAGAAACGCGCAAGCGATGGCATTTGCGATGAGGCGCTTCCATGCGCTTGTGCCAGCCACCATCAGGGTTTTTTCTCCCCGGAGCTAGCCGGTGAATTGGCGGGTTTGCCCGCGGCGGGCGCTGATCCAGCGGGAGGCTGAGTGGCGGGATTACTAACTTGCTTCACGTGGACCTCCTGCCGGTCTTCGAGGGAGTCGGGAGGATTGAGGACGATCCAGTCGTCGGCCTTGAGGCCGCTCAGAACCTCCAGGGTGTTGCCGTAATCGCGGCCGACCACAATCGGCTGGAGATGGGTGCGGTGATTCGCGTCAATCAAAACCGCGCGCAAGCCCTCCGAGCGAAACAGCAGCGCGTTGACCGGGACCTGCATGCGCTGGCCGGTAACTTTCACCAGTAGGTGGACCTGGGCGAAACCTCCTGGCAAGAGTTCGCCGGATTTGTTAGGCACATCCACTTCGGTGAGCAACGTGCGCGTTGAAAGATCAATCGCTTCCGCGCTGCGCACCACTTTGCCGTCGAATTTTCGGCCCGGGTACTGCGTGAGGTCCAGATAGGCTCCAAGACCGGCATGGATCGAAGAGGCATACATCTCGGGAACATTCACGTAGACGCGAATGGGGTCGGTTTGTGCGAGGAAGAAGAGCTGCTGCGAGGTTCCGCCATTACCGGCGTTGATCAGCGTTCCGATGTCCACGTTGCGCCGGGTAATTACGCCGCTGAACGGAGCGTAGACATGTTTGAAGGATTCCAGCTCTTCAAGCCGGCGGACGTTCGCCTGGAAGGATTCCACGATCGCCCGTTTCGCTTCCAGATCGCCGTTGGCGTTATCGACTTCTTGTTTGGAGACACCGTCGGTTTTCAGCAACTCGGAATAGCGTGAGGCGGTGATTTGCGAGAGATTGGCATTGGCTTGTGCGGTGTTCAGGTCGGCACGGGCTTGCGAAAGCTGCTGGTCGACTTCGGGAGTATCAATGTCGGCCAGGAGTTCGCCCTTGTTCACGCGACTGCCAATGTCGTGGTACCACTTTTTGAGATAGCCATTGGTGCGGGCATAAATCGGCGATTCGACGTAGGCCTGTAATGTTCCGGGGAGTACGAGATTTTCGTCGCCCGGTTCCGGTGCGGGGTGGATCACGGCAACCGTAGGAACAGCAAGTGCCGCCGTGTTGCTGGCGAGCGCCTGGTACTCGGAACGGCGTTGAAACATCAAAAACGCGCCGGCGACAACAAGGGCAACCACGATGATCAGGAAGACCAGGAAGAGCGGGCTCTTCGGTTGGGAAGGTCCACCGGGGTCGTTCAGCCGCTGAGTTGGTTCATCAGTCATAATCTGTTGCTCCCCGTAAACGGAGTCTGCCTGCGTTACAGCGTCTAGGCACTGCGGTACGTGGCCTGGTAGCGCTTGCGTTCGAGCCGCCCGTGAATAATCGAGAATACGCAGGGCACAAAAAACAGCGTGGCGATGGTGGCAAAAAACAGACCGCCAATGACGGCGCGTCCCAGCGGCGCATTCTGTTCGCCACCCTCTCCGAGGCCGGTTGCCATCGGCACCATACCGATGATCATGGCCAATGCGGTCATGACCACAGGGCGGATTCTGACAAAGCCCGCATCCAATGCCGCATCGAATGCGCTTTTGCCTTCATTCATCTGTTCGCGCGCGAACGACACCATCAGAATGCTGTTGGCCGTGGCCACACCCATACACATAATAGCGCCGGTGAGGGAGGGCACGCTCAACGTTGTGTGGGTGAACAGAAGCATCCAACAGATGCCTGCGAGCGCGCCGGGCAGCGCGGTGATGATGATGAAGGGGTCGAGCCAGGACTGGAAATTCACAACAATGAGGAGATAGGCAAGAACGATCGCGCCTATCAGCCCAATGCCCAGACCTAAGAAGGAGGTAGACATCGTCTGAACCTGGCCGCGAATAAAGATGCGGCTACCCCGGGGCAATTCTTTTTCGACGTCGTGGACGAATTGCGCAACCCGCGTAGAAACGGAACCGAGATCCCGGCCGGAGACCGAAGCGTAGACATTAATCATGGGTTGCACATCGTAGTGCGCAATCGAAGCCGGGCGGGCAACCGTGGAAGTGGTGACGAGGTTTCCGAGAATTTGCGGCTGAGCCCCTTGAGTGCTGGCCGTCACCGGCGTATTTTGCAAGGCCTGGAAATTGTCAACGCGGTACTGAGGAGTCTGGACCGCAACCTGGTAGCTCACGCCGTTCCGTGGATCCAGCCAGAAATTCGGCGAAGTCTGGAAACTCGACGAGAGGGAGACAAGGACGTTTTGCGCCACGTCGCGGGCCTGCATTCCTACGTATTGCGCGCGCGTGCGGTCGATGTCCATAAAAAGCGTCGGAGCGTCGAAAGACTGCTGGACGTGAACGTCCACGGCACCTGGGATATGCCGAATTTCGTTCGCCAGCTTAAGGCCGATCGCATAATCGGCCTGTTGATTCGCGCCTCGAATCTGAATATCAATGGGGGCAGGCGTGCCAAAATTTAGGATTTGCGTAACGATATCGGCGGGCTGGAAAAAGAACTGGACGCCGGGAAATTCCGCCGGGAGCCGCTTTCGCAGTTCATTGATGTAAGAGTAGGTCGACCCTTGGCGGTCCGGTTTAAGCTGTACGAGGATCTCGCCGTCAGCCGTGCCGATCGTGCCGGCGTTGCTGTAAGTCAAGTTGATCCCGGAATATGGAAGGCCGATATTGTCGAGCACCGTCAACAGATCCCGTTCCGGAATCGTCTGGCGGATTACTCCGTTGATCTGGTCCGCCAGGCGTGCAGACTCCTCGATGCGCAGGCCGGTGCGCGCGCGCATGTGCAGTCGAATCTGGCCCGCATCCACACTAGGGAAAAAATCGCGACCAAGGACGAAGCCAAGTCCGGCCGATAGAACGCAGAAGGTCAGAAAACACGCCGCGAAGAGTTTGGGGCGTCCGAGGGCCGCCTGGAGCGCGTGCCGGTAACCTTCGCGGAAGCGCTCGAAAGCTTGTTCAAACCCCTGCTGATAGCGCCGAAAGAACCCCATCTTCCGGCCCTTGTGTTCGTCCGCGTGATATTCGTCTTCGGCGCTCAAAAGATACATTGCGAGCGTCGGCACAATCGTACGCGACCACATATAGGACGCCAGCATGGCGAAAATAACGGCTTCGGCCAGTGGCACGAAGAGGTATTTCGCGACGCCAGAAAGAAAAAACATCGGAATGAACACGATGCAGATGCAAAGCGTTGAAACAAAGGCTGGCACCGCGATCTGCTGGGCCCCATCAAGAATCGCCTGAACCGTTTCTTTGCCCAGCGCCAGATTGCGGTTGATGTTTTCGATTTCGACCGTGGCGTCGTCGACGAGGATGCCGACGGCAAGGGCCAGCCCGCCCAAAGTCATGATATTGATGGTCTCGCCGAGCGCGCTCAGGCAGATGATGCTGACGAGAATCGAGAGAGGGATCGAAATCGCGATGATCAGCGTGCTCTTCCAGTTTCCCAGAAACAGCAGAATCATGGTCGCAGTCAGAGCCGCGGCGATGAGCGCTTCGCGCAGCACACCCTGAATCGCGGCACGCACGAAAAGAGATTGGTCAAAGAAGGTCGTCAGATTCAGGCCCTCGGGAAGAGACGGCTTATAGTCGTTCAGGGTTTGTTTCACGCGGTCGACGATCGACAAGGTTGAAGCGCTGCCGGTCTTGTAGACACTCATCAAAACGCCGCGCTGTCCGTTCGCGAGCACAACGTTGGTCTGCGGGGCGAAGCCATCCCGAATGTGAGCCACGTCGCGCATATAAACCGTGGAGCCGTTGACTGTCTTGACCGGTAGATCGTTTAATTCGGCGATCACCCGAGGGCTGCCGTTTAACTCAACGTTGTACTCGAGGGCACCCATCTTGGCGGTGCCGGTGGGCAAGATCAGATTCTGAGCGTTGACCGCATTTACAATGTCGACCGGAGAAAGTCCCCTAGCCTGCAGCGCGGTGGAATCAATATCGACGGAGACCAGCCGCTGCTTTCCGCCGTAAGGGAACGGCATCGCCGCGCCTTGCACCGTAGCCAGTTGCGTGCGGATGAAATTGTTGCCGTAGTCGAATAACTGCTGTTCGCTGAGACGGTCGCTGGTGAGGCCAATCTGAAGCACCGGTACAGTGGAGGCTGAATAAATGATGACCAGCGGCGGGGTGGTTCCCGGCGGCAAACTGCGCAGGAACGTTTGCGAAATGGCGGTAACCTGAGCCATGGCGGTTTGGATGTTCACGCCCGGGTGGAAAAAGATTTTCACGATCGCAATTCCGTTGAGTGATTGCGATTCGATGTGCTCAATATCGTTGACCAGTACGGTAATGCCGCGCTCCACGTTGGTGGTGATGCGCTGCTCCATCTCCTGAGGTTCCAAACCCGTATAGGTCCACACCTGTGCGATAACCGGAATATTGATTTCCGGGAAAATGTCCGTGGGAGTGCGCATCAGCACTACCGGAGTTACGAGGATCACGACGAGGGCCATTACGATAAATGTGTATGGCCGGGATAAAGCTAATCGGACTATCCACATAGACTGAAGTTGGTGCCTTCAATTCGGAGAACGCACACGAGTTTGCCGACACTCGCAGCGCTTAGAACTCGAATTTGGGTTTCCCTTATTAGACTACCGCCGACCTCGTTTTAGGTACATCCCTGAGGCCTCACAACGCGGGGGACGCGACTGCCAGCAGCCCCGAAGGCATTTCCGGTTACCGAAGCTTTGCTGGTGTCGCGAAGGAAACAGAGGTGGGTGTGAACAGACTGGGTGCAAAGAGAGAGGGTGCAAAAGACTTGTAGAGCTACTCGCGGATCACAAAATTCATGCGAACCCCACAAATCTCGATCAAGTCGCCATCGTTCAGCCGGACCGGGCCGGGAATG
>Ga0306925_10000868_pt1 | contig 23364 bp, 13 predicted proteins | sample flu12Cox44000176_FD_203755 | JGI IMG/M metagenome (GOLD analysis project Ga0306925, IMG submission 203755) | Lab enrichment of tropical soil microbial communities from Luquillo Experimental Forest, Puerto Rico - flux8day.12C.oxic.44.000.176 (v2)... | ecosystem: Environmental > Terrestrial >... | reverse complement strand
CGGAGGTTTCTCCAGCGATCCACTCGCTCGCGGTGCTGCCGCTCGAGAACCTCTCGGGTGACAAAGAGCAGGAGTACTTCGCCGACGGGATGACCGATGCGTTAACCACCGATCTCGCCCAAATCGGTTCCCTGCGCGTTATTTCGCGCACCTCGGTGATGCAGTTCAAGGGTTCCAAGGAGCCCCTCCCGCAAATTGGCCGCGATTTGAAGGTCGATGCGATCGTGGAAGGCACCGTCACCCGCGCCGAAAGTCGTGTGCGTGTGACTGCGCAATTAGTTGAAGCCAGCAGTGACCACCATTTGTGGGCCAGGAGCTATGAACGCGACTTGAAGAACGTCCTCGCGCTTCAAGACGAAATTGCCCATGACATCACTGAGCAGATCCGTGTGAAGCTGAACCCAAAGGCCCGTAGCCCGGTCGTGCAAGTTCATGCCGTCGATCCCGAGGCCTACGATGACTATCTGAGGGGCCGCTACTGGGCCTATAAAGCCGATCTCTGGAAGCTCTGCAGGACTTCCGCGGAGTGCGACAGCGACACCGAGGCGTGGAAAGCTCTCGAGTACTACCAGAAAGCGATCGCCAAAGATCCGAGCTACGCGCTGGGCTATGCCGGCGTCGCCGACGGCTTCGTCGTCCTGGGCATTAGCGGCGGTCTTCCTCGCAAAGAAGCGGCTCCCAAAGTCAACGAAGCTGCGATGAAGGCTCTGGCATTCGACCCTTCGCTCGCCGAGCCCCACGCGTCTCTGGCGTTCGTAAAGCTCTTTATCGATTGGGATTTTTCCGGCGCGGAAGCCGAGTTAAAACAAGCCATTGTCCTGAATCCGAACCTCGCCCGCGCGCATATGTGGTATTCGTACTACCTAGTGATCATGGAGCGACTCGACGAAGCCGTGAAGGAGAGCGAGCGTGCTCGGGATCTTGATCCTTTCGACTTCTATGCTAACGAGTGGCTGGGCCAGGCGTTTTATCATGCCCGTCGGTATGACGATGCGCTCCGTCAGATTCGGCACGCTGTGGAAATGTTTCCGGAGAGGGGGACGAAGCTCGACCACGGCATGGTGGCCGTCTACGAGCAAAAGGAGATGTTTGCCGAGGCGTTCGCCGCGCGCCAGCGGCTGGATACCCTCGTCAAGTGTCCGTACGTCACCGCGCTCGACGAGGCATACAAACTTGGGGGCTGGAGAGGTTATTTGTTGAAGGCTGTTCAGCTCCAGGAACAGGTCCACTTATGCAGCGCGCATGACTACGCCCTGCTCAACGACGAAGCTCATGCCATGACCTGCCTTGAACGTACCTTCGAGGATCACAGCGCGGCAATCCTATTCATACGTACCGCGCCGGAATTTGACTCGATTCGTTCCTCACCCCGCTTTCGCGACTTGGTCCGTCGCATCGGGTTCCCGCAGCCGTCGAGCGACAAGAACTGAATCCAGACGCGAATTGCGCTGGCAACAACGTTGGGCGACCTGTGCACCTTCAGGTCTCGTTCTTGGAGGGGATGCGCATCAAATAAGGTATCAAATCCTGCCCCCGCTCACTCTTAAGCCGCTCGGCGCAGCAGCGCCCTCCTCCTGCGGAAATAAGCGTAGCGGGCCCCCGCTACCAAAAACGCGAAAGCTGGGTGGCGCACTCGGTTTTGTGCCAGCGTTTTCTTTGAAGTGATTCGGGGCGGCCGCTCCGCGCCGTCTGATCGCCTTGCGCGGCTAGCGTTTGGTCCCCTCCACTTTGTCCGCCTCCACCGGCCGAAATCGGAGCCAATAGCGCCATACATCGTTCACTCCGAGATACGAGTGAACGAATTCCCGCCCGACGATCAGCGACCCATCGCTCGCGCGGTAGATTCTTACCGCCTCCTCGTTTCCGCCCCCCGTCTGGTGCGGCTCGGTGGTAAATATGACATTCGGTCCAAAACGCGAGTCACACAGAAAGCTCGAATAGGGCTTACTGTGGATGAATGCATCAGCCTTCTGCGCGCTGGGCATATTCGCTTGCGCGACGGTCTTGTCTGCCGATAGTGCCGTGATTTCAAGATGACCCTCCGTGGGTCCTCCTATCTTCACACGGATCACTTGCGTATCCGATGGCACGAGTCCCGGCGCCAGCATCACAGTGCTTAGCATTGGATCGGGGGCGCGCGGTGCGCTCGCCTCGTGCGATAGATTGAGTACGGTTCCGGTGTTCTCGAACGTGCCGTTGAGATCCGGACATGCGCCGCTGCTTCGGGCAACCGGATATTCGCTCGGGTATTCCGAGTGACCTAGTTGCAAGACCTGTGGTCCGCAGGCGCCGAGTCCGATGAGCACAGGGAAGGCAACGACCAACCACCCCCCAGCGCGCGACGCCTTCAATAAAGATCTCCTCTCGGCCGTGGCACGGATTCTCATGGTTCGATCTCAGGTTTTACTGTGTGGAGGCATTCTTGGTCGTCGGCAGCGGTGTCATTGCCCCGGACGGTTGGCATTGCCAAATAACGGAACGGTTCTGTCGCTCCATATGCGCGGTGCAGTTCGCCCGAAGGCGGCGCTAACGTTGCGCGAATGCTTCCAGCGTTACCGCATGCTTATCAAGGCTCTCAGCGTCCGGCCACGAGCTGATCCGCGGTCGGTGGGAGCCCCTGACAGCTCCAATAACGGCCGCACGAATCCGCGGGGCGCACGAACTGCCCCCACAGAGTGGACGAGGACATCTGTCTTCCCGCGTTTCGTTGGTCTGACGCCAACTGTCTTTGCGTACCCTAGCCCTGAGCTGGGCTATACGCAAGTCTTCCATGACGTCTGCGCTGCTCGGCAGGCACCTGAGTGCTCGGCCGCCGCAAAGAGGCTACTTCAGCCGGACTGATCGGGGGGTATTAGGAACAGCACATATCACGCCCCCGCTACCAAATGTTCCTAGCGCCGCAGATCTCAACAGAGCTGCGGCGTTTTCATTCCAGTGCGCCATTAGCCCGCCATCGGGCAGCGGCTCGAGCCGGATCTCGCCGCCGAACCAGTCGCGCAGGAACACACGCGCTTTCAGCGCAGCGCGGGGGTCGCCATCCAAGCCCTCCGCGACCTGCCGGCGGTACATCGCGGCGGCCCGCGGCAGAATCGACAGCACCTTTGCTGACTGCTTCGCCGCCGGCTGCTGCGTTTCAAGCTCGCGGTGCTTCTCCTCCGCCCGGTCAATTGCAGCCTGGATCTCGTCCGCCGTCATGTCGGGATCGCCCTTGCGCAGCCGCTCCCGCAGGCGTTCTAGCCTCGCGGTGAGCCCGGCGAGCTCGCGGGGCACCTCGGTCGCTCGGGTCTGCATCGCACGCAAACGCTCGCTGTAGTACTGCTGCATCTCCTTCGCCATTCGCTCGACTCGGTCCGGTGCGACGAGTGCTGCGAGCCCAGACTCCGGACCGCGCAGCAATACCTCCTCGATGTGATCCTTGCGTACGCGTACACCGTTCGAGCAGGCTTTGCCGTCGTGGTAGGAGAAGCACCCGTAGGACCGCTGATCGATGATGGTGTAGCGCGCTCCGCAGGCGTCGCAGCGCAGCAGGCCCGAGAGAAGATACTTCGGTCGACCGCCGCACTTGAACCGCTTCTCGTTCTTCGCCGGCTCGAAGCGCCTCTGTGCGCGCCGCCAGAGCTCATCCGAGATAATGCGGAGTGATTCGTCCTGGTGCGTGATCCATTCCGAGCGTGGCCGCGCGACTCGCTGTCGCTTGCCAGTGTCCGGATCCTTTCTCCACTCGCTCTTGTTCCAATGCACGACTCCACGGTAGCGCTCGTTGCGGACGATGACGCGCACGCCCGAGCCCACCCAACCCGAGGAGCGGCGTTCGCCGCGGCTCCAGGCCGAGCCGGGCGAGGGAACCCGGCGATCATTCAACTCCGCCGCGATGGTGCGGGCGCGCCACCGCGACCACCTCGGCGACCTTCTTCCCGCACTGTGAGCAGCGCATCCGGCTCGAGAGCGCCGCAAGTGTCACGGACCTCCCGGCAATCCGCGCGAGCGCTTCCGGCTCGATGTGGCGGGAGGCACCACACGGACAGGAGACGCGCACGAGGAAGTCGCCGAGCGCGTCGTCGAGCTTCTTGATGTGGGGAAGCACGCGCACAGGCGCATGGTGCGGACGGCGTGCGAAGGCGTCCATGCAGTAGGGATGCGCGCGCAGCGTTGTATGGCCGCGTTTTGGCAACGCCTCATGCCGGGCTTGAGTTGTCGGGAGGACTCTGGCCGTTTCTGGGGGAGCGAGACTTACGGGAATAAGACCTGCTGCATCAGCCATCGCAATTCAAAGAAAAGGGTCGCGACGGTACCGACGATGATCATCCCCGCAAGCGCGAGAAAGAAAGGAGAAGCGAGGCGTGGACTGCTGTCCGGACCCGTGGACTGCGTTAAGCGCAGCATCCCTTTCCACACCAGTAAGCCGACCAACAAGGTAATTGGCAGGAGGGCCGCGAGTACGGGCACTATCATGTCCAATCATGGTGAGCGTCTTCTCGCGTCGGAACTCTGCGCAAAGTCACAGAAGCTGATGTGCCGCGAGCTGCTGCTCCTTTTCTGGGGCGGTCTCAATCGGTCAGCGCAACACCATCGATGATGAATGAAGGTAAAGGTGGTGTGTATGCTCAAGGAAGGAAGGCCCGGGCTAACCGAGGCACAGAAGGTGGATATGTGGCGGCTATGGAAGGCAGGGCATACCCAGGACGAGATTGCGGCCTCACTGGCAAGCTCCCAGACAGCGATTAGCTCTCAGCTGATAGCACGCGGTGGGTTTGCAGCAGTGGTGCGCAGACGGGCTTCCATTGCGCTCAACATGGCCGAGCGAGAAGAGATCTCTCGTGGTCTGTGCGCTGGCCATTCCATTCGCTCGATCGCCAGGGGCTTGGGACGAGCGGCCTCCACGATTAGTCGAGAGGTTCGCAGACACAGCGGTCGGTACGGCTACCGGGCAAATCATGCCGACTACGAAGCGTGGGTTTGGGCTCTCAGACCCAAGCCTTGTTTACTTGCTCGCAACGCGAAGCTGCGTGAGGTGGTGGCGAGTAAACTGGCACAGCGCTGGTCGCCGCAGCAGATCTGCGGCTGGCTTAAGCGGGAGCACCCCGACGACGAGAGCCTGCACGTGTCGCATGAAACGATCTACAAAAGCCTTTTCATTCAGGCACGTGGGGTTCTGAAGAAGGAGCTGATGGGATATCTGCGCTCGAAGCGGCGTCTGCGGCGTCCGCTAAAGAGCGCCTCGCGCACGGAGCTGAGAGGCAAGTTACCCGACATGGTCTCGATCCGGGAGCGTCCAGCAGAGGCCGAGGATCGAGCCATTCCAGGTCACTGGGAAGGCGATCTTCTGTGCGGATCCGAGCGCAGTCAAATCGTCACGCTCGTGGAGCGCCGTTCGCGCTTTACGACGCTGATCAAGGTGCCAGACAACAGGACCACCACCGTAGTGGCCGCACTGTCTCGGCATGTTCGCAGCCTACCGCGTTCCCTGCGCCGATCGCTGACCTGGGATCAGGGTAAGGAGATGGCTGATCACAAGCTCTTCTCGGTGGCTACTAAAGTACAGGTCTATTTCTGCGATCCGCACAGTCCATGGCAGCGCGGAAGCAACGAGAATACGAACGGCCTGCTGAGGCAATATTTTCCCAAGAAGACCGATTTATCCGAATACACGCAGACGCAGCTCGATCGAGTGGCTCAGCAATTGAACCAGCGACCCAGAGAAACTTTAAATTTTAGGACTCCGGCAGAAACACTTCGCGAAACTGTTGCGGCGACCGATTGAGACCGCCACTGATTTCCACGTGAAACTCATGCAGCGGTCGCTTTTAGCGCCATCGTGGTGACATGCCTGCTGGCCTTCGGCCTCTATAACCCGCGCCAGCGCACGCAGCTGAGCGGTGTTCTCGTGCGCCTGGTACTGGCGTTGCTCGTGTCGGCGTGTGTATTTGCTGCGCTGTTCTATGCGTTTCCCGGCCGGTCCCGGGCGTACAAGGTGATCCCGCGGCCGAGAATCGATGCGAGGAAGGGAGAGGCGGCTTGCGCCGCCCCCGCCACTTCCTCGGGTGTCGCGAACACGATATCCACCGGCGGGAAGCAGTCGGAGGCGAGCTGCCGCGCGCGCCGCATGCGCTGCGCGGGGTTGCCATGGGGGTTGGCGATGATGAGCAGGTCGACGTCGCTCCCGATTCGCACCGCATTCTTCGCACGCGAGCCAAAGAGAACGATCCGCTCCGGCGCGAAGGCGCGGATCAGGCGCTCAACGGTGCGGGCGACGAGTGGGGGAAGTGTCTCCATCTCAGCTTGCCGTGTAGTTCACCAACAACAGGAGATCCGCGATGTCGTTCTTGGTCAGCGACCGGAAATCCGCCGCACCCTGCTTCTGCAGCTCGAAGCTCCAGCTTCCTGGCGGCGTGTTCGCCGGCAGGTTGATGGTTCCGGAGCAGACGTTCGGTTCGCTGACCCCGGCGATAGGATTGAGCGTTACGTTGCCCGTGGGCAGTGGCGCCTGGGGGGCGAGGACGAAGCTGACCCCGGGCGGCCACGCGACCGCGAGGACGGTGAGGCTCGTGACCGAAATGGTCTTGCCGCGCGTCCAGGGCGGGAATTTCGAGGCCGAGATGCCGAGCGTCAGCGTCTGATTGGCCGGGGCCGTGGGCGCCGCGAGGAAAGCCTGCCACGGCGTTACGGGGTACGGGTTGGCGACGGTCGGAGACGGAGCGCCGAAATCGTTCTGCGCGCTGAACAACTTGATGCCGGCGGTGGGCGCATTCGCGGCGTTGTTCGCGAGTGCCGCGGTCTGAAGCGGCGCGCCACCATCCAATGCCGTGTAGTAGAGATGGAGGATGACATCGCCCACCGTGGCCACATCGATCTCGTTCGTCGCCGCGGGCATCTCGAAGTGCCACGAGCTGATCGCGCCCGCGTTTTCGAACGGTACGTAGCGCTGGTCGCTCAGGTTACTGCTGATCGCCGTCACGAAGAGTCCGGGATCGTCCTGGGCATTCCCGAGCGCGATCTTCTGCGGTACGGCGGCGTAGTTGTAGACAAAACGCGAGTCGGAACCGACCGGGTTCTCGGCGTAGCCGCTGCTCGTGTCGGTTGAGATCCTCACCTGATTGGCCGTGAGCGTGAGTGTGCCCTTGACGTTGTCGAACTTGCCCGGGTTCGGGTAGACGACCGTCACACTCACGCGCGTCAGGCGACGGTTGTAGTGCCCGGGATAATCGTTGTCGAAGAGCGACTCGGGCAGTGTGAAATCGCAGGCCCCGCTGACCAGCAACTGCTGGAGCGCCGCCGGATTCAGTAGTCCGAGCGACACGAAGCGGCTGATCTCGTAGCGGCGTGAATTCTGCTGCAGGTAGGAAGCCTGCATGCGCCGCAGGTCGTGGTTGAGCGTCTCCCCCGCGAGCAGTCCCTTGTGCAGGCTGTCCCAGTAGCCGAACTGGATGAAAGACGTCGTCAGCCCGAGCTCGAACTGGTAGCAACGTTCGACCTGCTTGCACATCTGATAGGCGAGCTGATAGCTCTGGAAGTAAGTCGCCGCGAGCGAGCCGGCCATCCAGTCGTAGAGGCTGTCGCTCGTGAACTTGTCGTTCAGGAAATCGATGCTCTTCTGCAGGTTGTCGATCTGCTCCTGATGCAGCACCTTGTTCTGCTGCGCGATCTGCAGCGCCAGGTTGGCTTTATCGAGCTGCACGTTCGCCTGTGCAATCTGGATCTGTGCTTCGGCGGCTGCCTCCTTCCAGTTGTCCTTGCGGCGCTCATAACTGCCGACCTTGCCCGCCATCGAGCCGGCTTTGTCCAGCGCGGCCGAGATGATCCGCAGGACATTCTGCGCGGTGTGGCTCGAGGCCCCGACATTGTGACCGCCCCAGGTGAGCTCCGCGACGGGTGTACCGCCAAATCCGGCGACACCGAGCGTAGCCGATGGCGTCATGTGCCCCGCCGAAGCCACCGCATCCAGGATCGCGGCGATGGCATTCAGTACCAACACCGCCCCGCCCAGCACTAACTCAACGTCTTCCCACGCATTGGTGTAGCTCTGTGAAGAGTTGAAATCGTACTTCTTCTGCGCCAGAGCCAGAGTCTGATTCGTGGCCGCGATATCGTCCTGCGCCTGTTGAATTTGCCAGTCGATGACCTGGTCGCCATCCGCGAGCAGCTGCTGTTGGGTTGTCTGCTGAAGGAGTGTCAATGCACCCCCGTCGGACTTCTCGAGAGCGCCCTGGAGCGCCCCGCCATACGCCCGCACTGCGTTGACGAAATCGGATGCCACGCTGTAAAGGGCGGTGAAGCGGTAACTCGACAGAGGTGCGAAGCTGCTGCTCAGCACGCTGGACAGATCGACGCCTGCCGCCTGAGCCGCGATCAGCAACCCCGGGTCGATCGGCGCATCGAACAGGGCGAGCTCGAGCGGTGCGCCGGTGATGCTCTGGCAGTGGCGCATCTTGAACAGCCGGCCGGCGACCGTGCCCCAGTACCCGAGCAGCTTCGCGTTCGGCGGGATCTTGAAATAGAACGTCTGCGGCAGCGGGAGTCCGCCCTGTCCCCCATCGCCCGCTCCGCCACCGCCTCCCGCGCCGCCGATGACGTTTTCGATCTCCACCAGCGCATTGGCGAAGGCATCGAGCGCGGGTTCGAGCTGATCGTACGACTCGTCGGCGTGTTGCGGCGGCGTGATCGCCACCGGCGTCGGGCCAAGAATCTCGGACGCGATGACGTAGAGGAGCGTCGCCTCGCTCAGCGCCTCGCGCGACTGCGAGGCGAACAGGTTGTCCGCCCAGCCGATGATGTTGTCGAGGTACGACATGACCGTCGACTTCATGTACGGGACGCCGAGACGCAGATCCGCCAGCAGGAACGGATTGAAGGGGTTGGCCTGCCATTCCCTCACCTGCTCGAGCGTGACCGGATCGCCCTGATTCACCGCCTGCAGGATCTGACTGATCTGTTGGCCGAGGATCTGGTTGACGGTGAGGTTGCGCAGCGGTTTCGGTATCCAGAAGCGCTGCGGCACCGGAATGCTTCCCTGCAGCGTCGGATTAAAGATGTAATGGAACCACTTCTGCGCATCCTCGAACTGCTGGTTCTGGTTCAGCAGCTGCGCGACGTAGGACGGGATGTGATAGAAAATTTCCCAGTTGTAGACGGAGAAGCTCGCGTTGCGGTTGAAGTCGAGGAACTGGCGATCCTGGCCCGTGACGTCGTCGTGATCCCAGCGTACGCGCCAGGTCGGGTTGTAGTTGCTGCCGAAGCTGAAGACATCGCTGCCGCTCGGATCGATCTGGTCGGGGTTCTGCTGCAGGTTCGGGTCATAAAGCAGGTCGAACCCGCCCGATGAGAGCTGGTGCCAGATGAGCCGTGTGAAGGGGTGATAGAAGACGTGAAACCAGTAGCGCACCTCGTAGGGCGCGCTGTAGGGATTGGAGGGCAGGACCGGCGACCAGGCGCTTCCCGTCCAGTAGAACTTCTGGGCCTCCACCCAGTAAGCGCGGCGGTTGTCCTGGAAAAAGAAATACGACGCCGGGTCGAAGGTGACCTCCGTCACCGGTCCCACGACGCGCAGGGGAATCTGGGCCGTGTTAAGAAGTGGGCCCACGTTCTGCTCGAGCGCGGTCGCCGAGGTGAAGGCGAGGGGCAAGGTTTGCGTCGAGCCCTGGTTTGGATCCGCGGGCGCGCTTGCGAGTGAGCCCGCAAAGGGCTCGAGGCCCGGTTCGCCGCCGATGTTCGGATCGGGTGCAGAGAGCGGCAGGAGCGGCTGCGCATCTGGACCGTAGGTGCTCTGCGCATGGCTGAGGAGCGGCACGGCCCTGTCGAAGCCCGCCGTGATGAACTGTCCCGGCACTTCGGCGTTGCTCAACTGCAAGTCGTTGAAGCGACCGTCGAACACCGCGCGCCCAATCTGCACGGCCACGGAATCGTCGACGCCGATGATCAGCACCACGCTCGGATTGCCGAGCCATCCGAAATTCCAGGTCTGGAAGTTCCCGAGGCGAAACACATCGACGTCGAGTGATGCGCCGTAACCGGGGTGTGGGGCCGGCGCCTGCACCTTGATCGTGTACAGGCCCTCCACCGTACGTATGTCGCCCGCAGAGCTGGTCGGATCGAAGAACGGCTTGTCGAAGAGCTTGCCCTTGGCGGTCTGGGCGGGCGACCAGCTGCCGTTACGGAAAATGCTGAAGTACATCGCGAGGGTGACGTACTTATCAGGCGCCTGATTGGGCGGATTCGTTGAGGGCTGTGCGGGCGGCAGCGGCTGCTGCGGCTCGTTCGACACGCTCACCTGCAGCCAGAAGAGGCACAGCCGGCCGCGATAGAGTGCCGGCACAGCCTGGTGCGCCTTGATATCGAGCGGGATCTGGATCCACCCGCTCCAGGCGTCGTCGGCGTAGGTGCGGTAGTAGAACACCGGGGGATCGACCACGCTGCGCGCGACGACGTAGAGATCGCCGCTCGCGGGATCCTCGCAGGTACCGGTGACCTGCAGGTGCGCCAAAGCGTCCAGCCGGTCGATGTAATTGAGTACGACCGTCTCGAGGTAGTCACGGGTAGCCTGTCCCTGGCGCACTTCCTGTTCGAGTTTTTTGTAGATCTCCGTCCGATTGGGGCGCTGCGTCTCGATGAGCCAGTTTTCCGGATAGAGGAACACTTCGCGATTGGCTTCCCAGATGCGATAGCGCTTCATCCACCGCCACCACTTCCAGGTGTCGTCGGCATTGAGATCGACGACGACGGCGGGCGCTTCGAGGTTCATCTGGCAACGCTCGACAAAGATCTGCACCGCGATGTAGGCCTGAACGACGCGCGAGGTCACCTGGCACGACGTCATCTGTGTATCGATCAGGAAGTAGTCGAAGAGGCCATCGGTGTCGCCGTAGATCAGGTGACCGGAGGAGTCGCGCTGGCCGATCAGGTATGACTGGAGCGCCGTGGCGCGGTGCTCGCGCAGGGGGTTCATCACGGTGGGCGCAAGAGCCAGCCAGGCAGCATTGGTCGATTGCTGCCCCTTGAGCACCCCCAGTGCTCCTGCCGCGAGCCCTTCTGCGGTCGTCTCGTCGGGAGGCACCGCGCTCCAGCTCACGAGCTGCGCCCCCGTCGCACCCGCCGCCTGCGCCATGCGCTCGAGGGTGCGAAGCGCATCGTAGGCCGCCGCCCGCGTGTAGTCCGCTGGGAACACGAGCCCGAGTGCCGCGGCCAGCGCTGCGATGTCGGCACCTGGCCAGGCGGTGATCGTCGCGAGCGCGCCCTGCGCGGCCGCCGCGTTCGCGAGCGAGCCCGAGGCGACGCCGCCGATGACGTCATAAAGCGTCTGAATGCTCGACTGGGGTGGCGCCGCGTTGAACGTGCGCGCAAGCTGCACGAGCAGCAGGGTGATGAGCAGCGGCTGCAGGGCGAGGGCCGGATGCGCGGTCTGTACCGGCAGTTGCGTGAAATCGAGTCCGGCGTATACCGCCGCGTTCGTCAGTAACCACCTGAGATCGGTGGCCTGCAAACGCACCCCGCGTACCACCACTGCGGCTTTGTCGAAGAGCTGCACCGCGAGGAACTGGTTCGGGAAGTTGGTCGCTGTTATCGGATTCGCGGATCCCGTGAAAGCCGGATCCGACAGCACGGCGAGCAGCGTTTGAGTTGTGCCGGGCACCTGGAGCGTATTCAGCACGATGGCGCTCACATCGTTCGCCAGGCCGCTTCCGGTTGCCGTGTGAGCGTTGGCCGCGACTGCAGCGATGACCGTGCCATTCAGGTTGGCGCCCGTCGGTGTCACCGTGGCACCAGACGGTGCGGCTGTGGCGGTCGTGTTCTGTTGCCCGCGCGTTACGGTCCACGTCGTGTTGCCGACACCACCCGCCGCCGTTACCAGCAGGATTTCGGCGCCAATGGAGACGTACGCGTTCGGGGGTGGAAAGCCGGTCGCGTCTGCGACGGTAATCGTGGTCTGAGTGGCACTGATCGCCGCAGCGAGCGTGGTGTTTGCCGAAAGTGGCGTAACGGCTGCCCCATTGGCCGCGGCAGCTGCTGCCGTCCCCTGCTGGGCGCGGACCACGGTCCACGTCGTGTTCCCGCTCCCGCTGACCGCTGTCACCAAGAGGACCTCCGCACCGATCGAGACGAAGAAGTTCGGCGCAGGGAAGTTCACATCGCTCACGACCGTGAGAGTGGTCTGTGCCGCGGTAATCGGAGCGGCGAGAGTCGTTGGCAGGCTCTGCACGGCCTGCTGAACCGCGGCCAGGGTCCCCGTGATGTCCGCGGGCGTCATCTGCGTCGTGGTCGCCCATCCAGCCGAAGGACCCGAAGGCGGCGTCAAAAGATAGGTGAGCGCGTCGAGGCTCAGGCTCGGTTGCTGGACAGCCTTGACCTGCTTCAGGAACGCAAGCGTTGCCGCGGGTGACGCGACGAGTGGTCCGAGCGCCGCAGCCGCACTAGCGGCCCCCGGACTCAGCAGCTGCGCAATACTGATCAGGTCGGGGATCTTCAGCTTCGAGGCCATCGCGAGAGTGGCCGTGCGGTAGAGAAGACTGAGATTCGGAAGGGTCAGCGGACTAAACCCGATCGACGCACCGTTCGCCGCTGCGGCGGCGGTCGTTCCCTTCTGCCCCCGCACGACCGTCCACATGGTGTTGCCGACGCCACTCACCGCCGTGACCAGCAGGACTTCCGTACCGACCGACACGAAGAAGCTCGGTGCCGGGAAACCCGCGTAGCTCGCCACCGTGATCGACGTCTGCGCGGCGGTGAGCGCCGCATTCAGCGTGGTCGTGACGGGCGTGGTGAGTGAGATCAGCGTCGTGACATCCGCAGCCGATACGCCGAGTGCGGCCTGGATCGCCGGGAGGTGATCGCTCAGGCTCTGATCCGATGGGTTGCCGCCGGCGGGCAGCACGGCCAGATCAGGATCCGGCGCGACCGAGGTAACGGTGGGATTGAGGAACACCTGCGCATACAGGGACTCCACAGTGCTGCCGTCCGGATCGCGGTGTGTTGCCACATCCATGTTTTGGTACAAGGCGAGCTGTGGCGCGACTGCGAGACGGGTGGCGTCCTGCAGCTTCCGGAAGCTGAGCAGCGCCCCCATCGCGGCCGAGTCGAGCGTGCCGTTGCCGACCGCAGCCGAACGGAGCAGGAGATCAAGCTCCCACATCTTGTAGCCGGTCGCGTTCCAAAGGCGCAGGAACCGATGGGCACGGTCGAGAAACCCGGCATCGAGCGTCGCGAGTTTCTGCTTCGACGTCGAGCACGTATCGTCGATACCCTGGATGACGACGTTCGAACTCCCCTGGACCCACCACACCTGCAGCAACTCGAGGAGTGACTCGTAGCTGATCGAGGCCGCCTGCAGGAAAGCCGGGACCGGAGCGAGATCCGTCACTGGGTTAGTGGTGTTCCATGCCACAGGTAGCGGCACGAAGTTCGGCGTGCTCAGCAGGTCGAGGCCATGCGGCGGGATGGTGAATCGCTCGGCTGCCACCGCAGCCTGCTGGGGTACCGAGCCCCCGGCGAGCGGTAAGAGAGCCTGTCGCAGTTGCCAGAGCGGCACCTTCCACTGCTGCAGGTACGTGCGCAGCTCGTCGAGGCCCGAACTGTAGGGCAGCGTGAAGGGGTAATTGGCGACGAAGAGCGCGTTGAATGCGCCTTGATTGAAATACTCGGGCGCGGCCAGCAGGTCGGCCGGGGTCTTGTTCGCGGAAGTTTGCTTCCACTTCGGGTTCCGCGATCCCATGATCTCGGTCCCCTTGGCCGTCGTGACGCCGGTCGCGGTCGCCCAATAGATGTTGTAGCTGGTCGCCCCCGCGACCGCGCTCCAGCTGAGTGTCACCTGCCCGTCGCCGGCGGTTGCGGTCAGGCCCGTGGGGGCTGAAGGAACGGCCGTCGCCACGGCTGGTGCAGCCGAAACGCCGGTGGACGCGGCGCTCTCGCCGACGGCATTCACTGCCGTCACGATGTAGTAGTACATCGTGCCGTTGATCAGCGCACCCTGAACGAAGGGACTCGTGGCACCGGGTATCCGCGCGCCGGTCGCGGGCGTTACGCCCGGCGAGGTCGCCCAGTAGACGTTGTAGCTCGTCGCCCCCGCGACGGAGCTCCAGCTGAGAGTCACCTGCGTGTCGCCCGGCGAGGCGGCGAGTCCGGTAGGCGCTGCGGGAACCGCCACCGCCGCTGCCGGACTCGCCGACGCCTGCGCCGAAGCCGGACTCTCGCCGAGCGCGTTGACCGCGGTCACCACGTAGTAGTACGTCGTGCCATTCACGAGTGCGCCGTGAACGAACGGACTCGTTACGCCGGCGATCTGGGTACCGGTCGCGGGGGTTACCCCCGGGGCCGTTGCCCAATACAGGTTGTAGCTCGTTGCACCGGCGACCGCGTTCCAGCTGATGGTGACTTGTCCGTCGCCGGGCGCCGCTGCAACGCCCGTGGGCGCAGTCGGCGCAACGGTGGGAGCGGTGGGAGTGGCGGAGACTTCCGTGGACGGCACGCTCTCGCCTACTGAGTCCACCGCGGTCACGATGTAGTAGTAGGTCGTTCCGTCAATCAGCGCCTTCTGGGTATAGGTGGTCGACACCCCATCGATCGGTGGGCTGATCTTGTCGGCGAGCAGCTCGTTCACCAGATCGATGTACGGAAGCTCGACGTCAGTGTTCGGGCAGTTGAGCATCAGGTGGCGGATATCCGGACGCCGCGCGTCGAGGACATCGAGCGCCGTGCCGCCGCCCTGGCGGTGATTGCGCAGCCAGAGCAGCAGGTCACAGAGGTAGGCCGCGGGGCTGAGGACCGAGGTGCAATCGTCGGTTTCGCAGTAGTCCTGCGACCCAAAGAGCGTCGCAAGGGACTGATCGCGCTGAACGGCCTGCTGGGTCAGACCCGTGAGGCCTGAAATTTGGCCCAATCCCTTGGGCAGGACGCCGACGGAATCCGCGTTCAGGCGCATGTAGAGCGCCACCAGGCTCGCATAGCGCTGCGCCGCTACCTGGTACGCCTGGTTCGCTTCGGGTTTGGTCAGCCCGCTCGCGACCGCCTGCGTGAAGAACTGCTGCTGACCGAGGGATGCGATCTGGGTCGCCGACTTGATGCCGGCGGTGAGCAGCTTCTGCGCCACATCCACGTTCGGCGCCACACGTAGCATCCGCTGGAAGCTGCGCGCGTGAGCGACGACGGTCGGACGGTCCTGTGCGCTGATGCCCGTGAAGGCCTTATCTCCCTGAGCCTTCAGGTACGCGGGCAAATTATCCTTGAGCAGCTCGAGGCCGGGATTGTTCTGGAAGAACTGCACCACCGGCTGCTGCTGCGCCGGCGGTACGAACTTCCCTGCGCTCACGCGGCTCGCGAGCGCCGCAGTCGGGTATGCGCGGGTCACGCGCGTGTAGATGACCGCCGCGAACACTTCGGCAGGTGTCGCCTTGCCCGCGGCGTCGATACCGGGTGGCGTCCCAGCCTTCGCCACCAGCTGCTGCCAATCCGACAGTGTGAGGCGCGCGAGATCGGGCAGAGTCTTGTAGGTTCGGGCTGTGAACCCACCGACCAGCGTCTGAACCAAGGGCACGTAGTTCTTGACGAACGCGCCGACCGACAGCGCCCGCTCGATCCCCGAGGCCTCGGCGGCAGTGAAACCGTGTGTCCCATCTCCGAGCGTGCGCCAGAAATTGCGCATCGACTGCGAGCTCGCCGCCAGTGCCTGGGCGAAAGCAACCTGCTTTGGTTGCGGCAGGGTCACAACGTCCAGCAACTGACCGAGCGTCGTATTCCCGACCAGGTAAGGTTGATTGAGGAGATCGGTGCCGCGAAGGCTCTGCAGCTGCGCCACGATGGCGGGGATCTGTGCCGTGAATTGCTGCCCGACGTAATCGAGCGCAATCGCCGATGTCAGCGCGCCTTTCTGCACGTCGGGAGCTAAGGCAAAGATCAGCGAGCCGATCTTCTGTATCAGCGCGGCGATCAGCGTGAAGTTCTGGCTGGCATCGAGCAGCGGGCTCGGCAGTGCCGACGGTATCCGCTGGCGCAGAAAGGCGTAGAAGGCGGGAGCCGCGATCTTGAAGGCCGTTTCCAGGCGCGCCGACACCGCGACTCGCATGATGGTCTCGGTGTCCTTACCCAACTCACGCGCGAGAAACGTGATGTCCTGGTGCGTCGCGTCCTCGACCAACTGGCTGAGGGTCAGCCCCTCGAGAAGCGGCTCGATCCCGCGCACCAGCGTCGCCCACTCCGATGTGTCGAGGGCTTCAGCCCGAAGATCGATCTGCAGATCCGGCTGGGCCTGCGTGAGCGGCGAGAGCAGTGGCGTACCGAGGGACTCCGATACCGCCTCGATCACGAGGAGAACGGGCTGCGGCGCCCGCTTCGGCAGCTGATACCTTATGTGATAGCGGCCCTCCTCCGAAGTCTCGCCCGCGGCGAGTTCCTTGCGTTTGCGGATGTGCTGCACCCAGACGACCACACGCGCTCCGCGCACGGGGTGCCCTTTGCGCCCGGTGACGGTGCCGTGGACCTCGTAGGTCTCGCCGTTGACGGAAGATTCGGGTTTAGCTGAGCGCCGGCGCTGTTTTTTTCTCGGGCGTTCCATGGCTACACCTCTGTGCCCACCCTAGAAGGATTGCGTTCGCAGGAAACGTTCTTACCTTTCCCGCGGTTCTCGTTCCCGATTGGAAGCAAAAACGAGAAGACCTACTCAATCTGTCGTGAGACTCGAACAGGCCTCACTCCGCCTTCACGTCCCCTCTCAAGAAGATATTGCCTCTTGCGCCGCGGTGGAATCGGAAATCTCGTGCAACGAGCGTGAGCGCAATCTCTGCAAGCTCGGCGGCGGCGAGGTCTCGATCTGTGCAGTAGCGATCGAGAGATTTCAGCTCCATGCGCGCGCGCTCGCGGCTGTAACGATCGTCCGAGATGCGCATGCCGGAAGTTCGGTGAAAATTGACCAAAACGCAATCGGCAAAATTGGGCAAAAATCCCCATGCCATGTGGCTTCTTTTATGAGGGTGAACGCCTTCACCTAGACTCAGTGACTGCAAGTCAACCCAGCTCTGTGCCACGCTGCGGCTATGATTGTTGAGTTCCCAGATCTACAGCGCGTGACCCGCCTCAAGAGCAAGGCGGGCGTGCGGCGCTACCTGGACGAGCACCGAACATGACGGGAGCGACGAGCTCGGGCCCAAGGTGGGTCCGACGCGGCTGGAGCCGCGCCGAGTTCAGCCGAACCATCTCTTGCGCAATAGCACCATGCTGAGCAGCAGTCCCGAGCCGAGTAGCAGTGCGGACGAAGGCTCCGGGACGGTCGTCGAGCCACTGAGAAAACCCGGAACTGAGGAGACAAACTGGGCACCGGCCGGCAGAGAGAGGAACAACGGGTCCGATAGATTCGACTCAGCGCTGGCAGACAATACACCCCCACCGAGGGTGGCGTTGGCCGAAACCCCAAAATTTGCACTCAGCGTGATCAGCTCGCCGTTATAAACGGTAGTTGAAACCATGAGATTGCCCCCGGTGCACGTTTGGAATGGAGGCACTGCGCCATTGCCCACGGCGAGGCAAGCTGAGGTTGGGCCGGAAGGAGTTGCAATCTGGATTTCACCGGTCGCGTCCGCGCGGGCGGCAGGAGAACCTGGGACAAATGCCTGGAATAGTGTCAAACCCTCGGTGCCAAACCCTAATCGCGCAGAAGTCATACCGGGCGGCAAGAGGATCTCGCCATTGACATCGAAGTTTACCCCCGCGCCGGCACCCACCCCTTCTTCGTGCGGTTTAGTATCAGCCTTGCTCCCGAGGGACACGATCCCTGTGACCAGATTAACCGCGGCACTGGCGCTGCCCGCGCCAAATTTGCATTTGCCCGGCAGAGTGGACGCAAATGCGAGTGAAGTCTTGCGGTTGGTCGTCGTCTCCTTAGTGACCTCACATGAGCCAGTCCCACTCGTCGCCCCTACACGTTCTCCCGCGCTCAAGAGAAACGAAGAACTGGAAAAACTGTCCGCATGCGCACTCGGAACACTCAATCCGGAAAGGACAAACAAGAGCACAGATCCGCGCATGACCCTATGGCTTGCGCGCGATTCGGCCCTCCCCAGAGTTGCGATCACACGAAAGCTCTTCATCACGCACCCCCCCACGCTCCAAATTTGCTATCGCGTCTCCTGTAAATCCCAATGTCAGGCCTCGAGTAGCCTACGCCGCGCCCTGTATCGCCGCACGCCCGTCTGCTGTGGCTCGGGCGTGGCTGCAGTTCGTTCGTGTCGCCCATCTGCAAGGAAGGCTTCACGATGTCAGACGCGATCGGATACTTGAGAGTCAGCACTCAGGAACAGGGCCGCAGCGGTTTGGGACTAGAGGCACAGCGCTCCGAGATCGAGGGCTTTGGGGAACGTGAGGGGTTCTCGATCAAGTCCTGGCATCAGGACATCCAGACTGGCGCGGGAGCCGATGCGCTGCTGCTGCGACCTGGGCTTGCGACAACCGTCAAGGAGGCGAAGTCGGCGCGCTGCCCGTTGATCGTCTCGAGGCTCGACCGCCTGTCACGCAACGTGCACTTCACCACCGGGCTCATGGAGCATCGCGTGCACTTAATCGTCGCGGCACTCGGAAGAGATTGCGACGACTTCACGCTACACATCTATGCGTCGCTCGCGGAGCAAGAGCGGAGGATGATCTCGGAGCGCACGAGGGCCGGACTTGCACGCTCCAAGTGTAAGCTTGGCCTGCCTGCTGTCGCCGCCATGAAAACCCAACCCGCAGTCCCATGGCCGGTGGGCTCAGGGACGCGCCAGGATTCTGGGGTACTTTTGGGGGTATCTCGAGCGCTAGCTGTGCAGTTCTGCGTGAGAACTCATGCTGTTACAGCTCATTTCACAGGGCTACCGGGCCCATACCAACTCCTTCTCAGGCGTTTCTCACGCAGCGAAGGGTTTCTGCGGAACTTGTGGCCCGGACCCTCCCCTCTGGGTCAGAAGTTGAGAGCAGACTTGGCGGCCTTCATGACGGCGTCCTTGCAAGCAGGTGTGACCTTGTCGATATTGCTCTGCAGGCACGCCAGTGCCGTACTCTCGCTCAACCCTGGACAGAGTTTGGGAGTCTCTCCCTTGCAAGCCTCCGTGACCGATTTGAGCGCCGCTTCCCAGCTAGGCGGCTGTGACGCAGGGGCCGAAGTTTGAGGAGCCGGAGTTTGAGCTTGTGCAGACACCGCGGCGACAAGTCCGGCGATCAGTAGCAGGTTCGTTCGTTTCATGAGTTCCTCCGCAGCTGGCATGCTGAGACACCCAGCCTGAATATTATTCTTGGTCGAGCTTAGCGAATCGGTTCGCCCCGGGCACTGCCCATAGGGGAAGGTGGCAGGCTGGCACGATAGCGAGTCACCGCCGGGTTCGTGCACGGCGCGTTGCGATCTGCTCATATCCAGACACTCAGGATTTTTCCCGGTGTCGCAGTGTCGCGCACGGGTCGGGGCGAGGCGCAGCATCCGTGATCACCACCGCATCGAAGGCCGACGCCGGCGGGGCGGGGTCACCACGCTCGAGAAATCCTACGGCGAACACGCGCGCGAGCATGGTCGGGTCGAACCACATCGGTACGCCCATGTCCCGCCGCGCGTGCCCATCGCCGGCGAGCAGCACCACGCCCTGCGCACCATGCTCGCGCAGAACTCCCGCCATAACTGCGTCGCGGGCAAGCTGCGCTCGTGCCATGGCAGGCAGCAGCTCCCTGGGCAGGGCATGGCAGTGCCCGACATCGATTTCGTTCTCTTGAACTGACTGCAGCGCTGGCCGCTGGCGATCGAGCCCCAGCCGGTGCTCCATGGAATCGTCGAACACAGCGGAATAGCCGAGCTCGACGAGCTTCTGGGCATCGGCGCGGGAAAGGTTGGCCGCGAGCAACGGCACACCATACTGCAGCGCCAAGGCGACGTACGGACGGTAGTACTCCCAGTTCCACCCGTTGATCGACTTGCCGTGCTCCGTGGCTGCCTTCGCAATGAGGTAGTCCGCGTCCAGCGGGCGCTCCATGCGGGCCTGCTCGATATCGACCTGGTGCTCGCGATCGAACTGCTCCATCGCGATGGCCGGACGCCAGCCTGCTTCGAACGCACGTCTCAGCACCTCGAGCCGCAGGCGGTGCTGGACGGGATTGTCGTGCACTTCTCCGAGCAACACGATGGCATCGCCGCGGAGCCGATCCTCCCAGGAAAAGGGCCCCGAGTTGGTATCCGCAGCACCGCAAAGCGCTGCGAGCGCTGTCGCAAGCGCCAATAACAGGACTCCGCCAGCGATGGAACGCCTGATCATGGGCGCAGGTTACTTCAGGTGCCGGAATGACGCGAAAGCTCGAGCCCCCACTGTCCGGGCGCACCCGATTCGCGTAAGCGGTCATCCATTGCTACGACCCAGACTTCCGCAAAGCGGCCATCCGCAACGATGCGTGAGGCGTCGATACGAAAACGCCGCCCGAAAAGGCGGCGCTCTCGTTGCCCTGCCAACTGCGGTTCGCTAGTTCGTGCAGTTGGTGTGTGCTGCTCCACCCGCGGCTGCCAGCGCGCCACGACTCACTGACGTCGGTGAATTACACACGATGTCCGGCTGCCCGTTGCCGGACACGGTTGATGGCGGTCCGGCGAATATCCCGCTCGACAAGTCACCCAGGAAGACGCCATTTCCCGCGTTACCCGTCACGCTTGGTGCGACCTGGGAGCCGTCAGGAAGGAAGGCCGGTTGAACACGCACTTCCGACGACACGTCGCCGTTAATTCCGCTCCCGGCATTCGCCTGAATGACGCATCCGCACACGCCAACTGAGCCTGCAAAACCTGTACACCAGCTCCGTTGTTTTCGATAGTCGTCGGAGTCCTTGCGAAGCCCGGGAAGGATACGGGATCTACAACCCCCATTCTCACCCGACCACCAAACCTGACAACCACCCCTACAGGGTTTCCCTGAATCAATACACCCACGGTGACAACGTCGCCGAAAGTGAAAATTCCATCCGATGTTCCATTTTGCAGTACGCCCCCGACTATCACTGCTGATGCAGTGGAATAAACGCCGACGCAGTCCGCATCACCTTGAATCGTGTTTCCGATGAGCGTGCGGTGCGAGCCCTGCTGGCAGTTGACAGCGTCGTTATTGGCACCGCTCAGGCCATCGATGGTCATCCCTGTGATCGTGACACGCGAGTTCTGTATATTGAGCACGTCGGCAGTGCCGCCCGAGGCATCGGTTATTGATGCGCCCTTGCTGCCAGCGATGGTCAGCAGATCCATGTTCTGAATCAGAACATTTTCGCGACAGGCTCCGGACACGTTGATGGTGCTCGGCCCGGCATATTTTGCGACCTTCACGGCGGCTCCAATGCTCGTCAAGGGCCCTTTCCCGCCGCATTCGACGTACAGGGTCGCCGCCCTGACAGTGCTGGCCGCCATCAGAAGAACCAGTGGTAGACAAAGACTCAGTCCAAAGCTAAAACGCGACATGACATGCCCCCATGAATCGGCCTTCGCTTTGTTCGTGTTTGAATTGACAATGCAACTTACGCCTCGTATCAATCCGCCAGCGGTCCGAGCCGCCCGCAGCTGCCGCAAAGCCGCACGCCATCGACGTCGGTGTCCTGCACGTGATCTGACAGGTCGCCTCGTTCCCGGCTACGCCCGTGTCGGTTTGTTCTTTATGCGCCGACCGTGAACCGCTTGAGCGCACGGCCGAGCGGTCAATGTTCAGTGGATGTCGTTCGCCCGAGGCAAACCAAGGCTGCAGCCGCAAATGGCTTTGCGATTCACATTGACATCCCCCGATGCAACGCCTGTTAGGTAATGTAGCGACGTTGCAATTTGTAATAGATTACACCGAGCTTGCGGGACACGCCATACCGTTGCCGACGCGCGGCGGTGAAGGCGTGGCCGAAGTTGGGGGGCGGACAATACGGTTCGGACTCTTACCGGCTCTAATCGTCGCTGGTGTTAGCCTGAATCAATGGGATGGACGCCCCTACCCTCAACGGCACCAAACGTGCCAAAGTTGTCATCCGGCTTGACCGCTTAGCGATAGTCGACGCGGTCATCAATACCTTACCGTTGCGAGGCCAGTTGACCCTGGTCCAAGAGTCGGGCACGAATCTGCGAGCAGAATTCCACGAAGTCTGGGTGATAGCCACGCTCTCTTACCAGCCTCCAGACCGATTCGTCCTTCAGCATCGGCTCGACAAGTTGCAGCAGCGCCGGATATCCATATTTAGCTTGCACTAGGCCCGCCTTCGCGCCTAGGAATTCCGCCTGAAAGGCGTTCAGGCACACAAACGTGAGATAAGCCTTGCGCAACTCGGCGGTGCTACGAGCGTAAACGTCCAACCCGTTCATGTGTCCCATCATCAACAGATTATCGTCCGTCTGCAGCGCGAGTAGGTTGACCTGATTGATGAGATCCTGCAGATCACGCACGTATTGCGCTGCGGCCAGGCGCCTTCCCGACACCCAGATGAACAACGGTATGGCCATCGTCGCAATTACCATGAGCACTGCACAGTAGCCCTGAAGAACGAGGGATTGGTTGGGGGTCATATCGCCTCCTCCTATGTGCACCTTTCTTCGCGCGCGCCGGCTTCTGGACAATCTAACTTATAACGACCTTCGTGAGCAGAACCTTCCTCTTCAACAGCTCTGATCTCGGCCGCGCCTTACGGCTCGCCCAGACCGGACGTTCGGGACCAGATCGAAAGCGACGTCGAGCAATGTCTTGCTTCCCGTCATCGCCTTCACCGTACCCCGACGGGGGCAATCTCACGGTTGCGCCTCGCCTCAAGACGAGCTAACTCATAGGCGCCACCAGGAGGTTGCTCACGAATTACGATCGAATCGAAAATAGGATCGTCCCGTAGGCTGGCACAGATCACAAGGAGGTCACCATGGCAGCAGCATCGCACTCCAGGCTTTTGGTTCGTCGATTGGGTGTGCTCATCGGCATCGTGGGACTCGCTCTGTTGACTTCCGAAAGCAAATCAATTGCATCGAATGATCAGGGCATCTTCATTACCGTTCCGTCGCAACCAATCAATGTGGGCGACGCCATGGCCGCCGCCCTGGTCTATCACGATTCCGGCGCGTATGAGAAAGGGCTCGAAGCTGTCGCTGCTCAGGCACAAGACTGGCTTAGGACCCGGGCACCTGAAGTGAAGCGGCCTGCCCTCGTCCTCGATGTCGACGAGACTGCTCTCTCCAACTGGGAGGTTCTGAAACGCGACAACTTTGGTCGTATCATTCAGGGGCCGTGCGATCTGGCGATTGACGCGCCATGCGGCTGGGCCGCATGGGACCAGCTCGGACGCGACCCGGCGATCGCGCCGACGCTGCAGGTCTTCCGTCTGGCACGAGCTCTGAAAGTTACCGTGTTCTTTATCACGGGTCGGCCCGAAAACCAGCGC
>Ga0306925_10000867_pt1 | contig 23372 bp, 28 predicted proteins | sample flu12Cox44000176_FD_203755 | JGI IMG/M metagenome (GOLD analysis project Ga0306925, IMG submission 203755) | Lab enrichment of tropical soil microbial communities from Luquillo Experimental Forest, Puerto Rico - flux8day.12C.oxic.44.000.176 (v2)... | ecosystem: Environmental > Terrestrial >... | reverse complement strand
CTCTACCACATTCCATGTCGTCTTGCCAGTAGCCGAGCGACTGATGAAGTTAGTGCCGCTGCCCTGCACCAGTGCGTCCGTGCACGTCGGGTCGGTCAGGCTGAAATTAATAGCGGTCAGATTGCCAAGTGATTCGCTGAACCAGGCTTTACCGGAAAGGTTACGCGGAATATAAACATCAAAGGTAAGCGAATGCGTCGAAGGACTGCGGGTTATCTGCACGCCCATTGACGAACCAGACTGCGCTATGAGCGCACGAATGACATCCAGGAGATTGATGTCTACGCCAGTTCCGAACTTGACCGTATAGCTCACATTGCTGCCGCGCGCCGAGCTGGCTGCTACAGTAAGAAAGCTGTTCTTGCGCGCGGCAAGCGCCGACGCGCCGATGTTGTTATTGACGTAATGCTTGATTGCCGACTCAAGCGGCTGTGCCGTTTGCGCATCGGAAGAAGAAGACGTCTGCGCCGACCATGCCGAGGCAGGTGCCGGATAGCAGATTCGGTTGGCTATGAGGCCAAGCCAGTCAGCACCCGAGAGGACAATGAAAGGACCGTTCTGCGCGCCAGCGCCAGCCGCACCAGGAATTGAATCTTGGTAGCCAGGCTGCTCGCACTTGCCGCCGAAGTTGAACAATCCGCGCCAGTTGACATTAACGAATATGTCGCCAGCCTGAATCAAATTCCATAGCGCATCCGTGTACGGAGTAAGGACAGACCACGATCCGACGGCATTGTAATAAAGCTGAGCCGTCATTGTGACGAACTGCACTGGTCCCTGCGATACCAGATTATGGTCTAGTATCTCGACCCAGACCTGCTCCAGCGAGCCAGCCGACGGCGGATTGTAAAGCACGCCAGGCACGAGCGTGCCCGACGCCGCCGAAGCCGCGGCAGCGCGTGCATCAACGCCGAGAATGGCCATCAGGCACGACTCCAGCGATTAACCCATTGCACCTGAACCGATGAGGAAGAGCTGGAACCGGCCATTACCAGACTGACCTGATTTGTTCCTCCAACTAGCGGCCACAAGTCACGCAGTGAACTGAGCACCAGTTGATCCCAGATATTGGTCTGCGTCGTCAGATTGACAACTGCCTGGCTGCCTGGCTTAGTGGTAACCTGCACGACATTACCCGATGGAATAGACGTGTTCAGCGAGAACTGTCGACCAGTGGTCAGGTTCTTGAAAGTAGGCGTACCGGGACCGGTTATCGTCCATGTCGGAAAAGCCAGCGCGGTTCCGTTGTTGACGAGAAGCGAATTGCCGAGGAGCTGGCCGCTGAAGGTAATGGGCAGGAGCGGCAGAATGCCGACGGCCGGATTGTTGGAATAGGAAACAGTCTGCGGAGTGAGGTCATACCAGTACGGATCCGGGGCTTGCAGCGTAAGCGAATAGAGCGTGTTATGAATGCCGACCTCTGGCGTATTCAGCCCCGAGGTGCAGAAGACGGTAAGCTGCCGCGTCAGGCCATTCGGCCGCTGCACCTGAAGATAGCCCGCGGCAGGCAATTCGTTTCGTCGATTAGTGAACGCGCGCACTATTGAATCAAGGTTCGCGTAATAGTCGTCCTCGTTATAGCTGCCGTCCGGCCAGCCCACCAGCAATCCGATGGCGATAGAGCCAGGCTGAGGAATGTAAATGTTAGGGACTGCCGTGCCATCCAGCAGAGGAATCGTCTGGAGCATTACCGGCAATCCCTCGATACCGGCAATGGCCGCGCACACTATTCCCGCAGAGAAGGAAAGGTCGGAAAGGCTCCAGTTATTACCATCAGGATCAATGTAATTGATGTTGAGCGGATTAGGCGCTGGCATAGACATCAGCTTCTCCTCCCTTGCCTGTTGAGGTGTCCCTGCGTCAGCGACATAGCCTGGAATGCCGTCTGAACGTGCTGCTCGATGGCTGCGCCGGTAAGCCCGTCAAAGTGCGCGTGATAGGCTACGCCATCACTGCCTCGGGTCACCTTGCTGAACTGGTCCTGCGTGAGTATTATCTCTGGACGCCCTGTTCTGTTCACGGCCAGCGTGATGCCAGGTGGCAGCAGACCGCCAGCGTCGTAGCCGTGGCCGCTGCCCATGCCCATTCCGCCGCGCATCAGCGTCGGCCCGTAGGTCGCTCGAGCGTAATTGATCGCGGCCGCTATATTGGCCAGCGGATCATATATGTTCGTGCTAGTGCCTGGCACGTGGTAAGCCGCGAACGTGCTGCCGATTACCTGAAGCAGCCCGCGGGATGGGTCGCCCATCTGAGCATTTATGTCGGTCAGATTAATGGCATTCGGATTGCCGCCAGATTCGGTCTGCATCTGATACAGCACCTGAGAGGTAAGCGACAGCGGCATTCCGAGCATTGCCAGAGCCTGCGCGACAAGCCCTGCCCAGCGCTGCACTCCGCCGCCAGTTCCGCCGCCGAACAGGTGCGCGAAGAATCCGCCTATCTTTCCGGCTACGCTGCCGAGAGCAGATAGCGCCTTCGCGGGCAGCTTAGCCACGTCAATGAGTGACTTGCCGATGAACGAGCCCAGTGCCTGAGGCCAGCCTCCGAATGCCTTGCCGATGAATCCGCCTATATCGTGCGCCGAGGCGAATATGCCGTGCAGCATTCCGGCGACGATGTTCTTGCCGACAGGAATCATGGCCGAGGCGGGCGAGGCAATTCCGAAATGCGACTTGACCCAGTGCAGTACCGGCTGCACGATATTATTGTTGACCCAGTTACCTATGTCCGCCATTCCGTTCTTCATGCCGTTCATGAGACCCTGGATTACGGCGACGCCTGCATTCTCTAGCCAGTTGATCGCATCGTGGAACCAGTTGACGATATTGGTCTTCAAGCGCACGAAGACATTGAATACATCCTGCGCGCCGCGCGTCGCACGGCCGACCGTGTTATTCCACACGGTATCCCATACCTGAGCAGAAGTATTCTGTACGTTATGGAGCCAGTTGATAACGTCAGTACGGAGCCGATTGTAGATTCCGACAACATCGTGCCAGCCCCGCTCGGTACGGCCGACAGTGTTATTCCATACCATATCCCAGATATGCTCGATGTTATGGCCCAGGTCCGTGAAGATAAGGATTACGTCTTCCTTCATCTTGGTGAAGTTGCGCGTCACCAGATCCACCGCGGTGATGACCGGGATAGCGACCCACTTGACCACCTGCCAGTGCGCTTCAATCCAGTTGGCTGCGTAGGTAAGCCCCTCGATCATGCGCACAGCGAAGATAACTACCTGGAACATGAAGTTAAGGAAGTCTGCGAATCCCTTAGGATTAGCTGAGATAGCTTTCGCCATCCCGGAAATGGCCTGCGCGAGCGACGCGGCAATTCCAGGTATATCCGGCGTGAAAGCCTGGAGAATGTTGACAAAGGAAGTAGACACATCCTTGATGGCCTGGACTACCGCTGGCGAGGTAAGCTGATTTATGATCGTGGTGACGAAAACATCAAGCGGACCGCGTATCACCTCGGACACCGTCTTGAAGAGCGGCGTCAGTTGCTTGAATACGTGACTGATGGTATTGGCAATGTCAATCAATACGGGCTGGAATGCGACGCCTACCTGCGACAGATCACCGATTATGTTGTTCTTCATGTCGGTGAAGGATTTACGAACGGCTTGCTGCCCTGCCGTGATCCTGGTCGGATCAACGGCTTGCTTCTGCAAAGTATTCAGCTTCGCCTGATTAGTGGCTAGCTGCGCTTCGGCGGTAGCAAGCTGCACCGCGGTCGTCTTGCCGCTGGCGCGCAGCTTATTGAGATTAGCCTGAGACGCGGCTACGGCTGCACTGGCCGCTCCCATCTGCTGTGTGCTAGGTGCTGCCGTAGTGCCGAGACCGAACGCGCCCAGAATACCGGGAGCGGCCACTGCCGCTCCTAGACCTCCGGTAAGAAGCCCTCCGGCAGCCTGCCCGAGGAACGGCAGTGCCGCGGCACCAGCGGCAATTCCGCCGACGAGCACGTAAGGATTGCTGAAAGCCCCTCCGCCAGCCGATGCACCTTGCCCCGCTGCACCAGTGGCAGCACTGCCTCCGCCGCCGAACAGACCGCCGATCAGCGGCAGGTTTGATAGGATTCCTCCGCCTCCGCCTCCGGCACTGGCCGCGTCACGCTTCAGCAGGTCAAGCTGCGCGCGTGCCTCCGCGGTATTGAAACGCAGCGGAATGTCCTTGGATTTGCGCGCCAGCTTATCCAGGTCAGCAGTGACAATGGCAATGTCCTTCAATGCCTTGTCTGGGTTAATCAGCCCTTGCTCGTGTATCGCCTCTATTCTTTTCCGTATCTCGTCTAGCTTTCGGTCAACAGGACCAGAGTCACCATCCAGCGTTGCCTTCGGAAGTGCCTTGAGAGCGGCATCCAATCGCTTGCGGAATGTGTCCCCGAATGCTCCGCCAGATTGGCTGCCTGCCTGCCCCATCTGCTCGGCGATCTTCTTGCCCATCTTGTCGCCGTAATCACGACCGATGCGATCTGCCGAGGGAGCGAGCTGGCGCGATAGGTTTGCCTCCCAGCCGCGCGCGTCGGGCACGACGCCGACGGCTACCGAGCCTACGAAGATGTCAGCCACGGCGAATCATCACTCCGTCCAGGAATGCCTGCGCTTCCTCGGGGCTCATGCCGCGCAGTCGCGGATCGAGCGCGATGGCAGCCTCGAGGGGCAGACCGCGACGCTTGCGGCTGCGCACGCCTGGCCGCGGTATCGGCTGAGGCTTAGGCAGCGTGCTATCGCTGTGCGCCTGCGCGTACAGCCAGCTATTGATGCGCACCTCGTCTATCAGGCTGGCCAGCATTGCCTCTACCGTGCTCCATGGCGCGCGAACAGGGTCTCCGGCCAGTTCCTCCGGACGACCCTCGGGCATCGCGTTCCGTATAGCCGTGTTCAAAGCGCTCTCCGGTGGCAGCCGTTCCAGCAGAACTAGAAGCTTGCGCCAGCCCAGCTTTCCGCGGAAATGATCCAGATAATCAATTCCGTAGTATCGCTGGAGGTCTGCTTCTATCTCCTCTTGGAACGATTCCGTGAGCCAGAGGGCCCTCTCGATTTTCCCTGGTTCAGCCGTGCCTGCCTGCCGCACTCTGCGAAGACAGCCTCGATCTGGTAATTCTGCAGATCGGCTCCGACCCAGAGCGCGAATTCCTCGTCGTCGTCAATCACCTCGCGCGCCCATGTATCCCACTGCGCGGTACCTGCCGCGCGCATCGCCGTGGAGGTCCATGCATTGGCGTGCGTAACGTGAATGACGTTTCCGCTGATCTTGACTGTCGTCGGCTTGCCGACGGCTTCGCGACGCAGTTGCTCATCCTGCGCATCCAGATCCAGGTCGACATCAGTTTCGTCCGATTCGCCCACCGGACGCAGCGGCTCAGTCATGATTGCTCCTAGGTGAAGTAAGCTGTCATGGACTTGCCGTAATTGATGGTGCGCTGGAGCACCGCGCCGGTGACCGAGCCGATGGTGCCCGGATAGCAGGTAATCGTCAGGTCGGTCATGACGATGTCACCTTGCTGCGCCTGGTCGTTGCCGCGGGCAGTGATCTTCGCGTACGGAGCGTAGAGCCGCTGCTGCTTCGTGCCGTCGATGGAGTCGAAGATGAAGCTGTAGCGGTTGTCCGCCGGAGGGTCTGGAATAATGTAGGTGACCGTGTTCGCTGGCATGGCTGGCGGCGATGGCGTAGCCGGAGGCTTCAGCGGCGACGTAGCCACTGGAAACACTGGCACGTCATCGTAGAGAGCCCGCACGTACGGATTGAGCGCTTCCAGGAAAATCATCTGAACGGTCTTGACTCCGCCAGTGAGAATGCTGCGCACTGGCGTCAGCACGCCTGCCGCCGGAATGTCCTTGATGGTCTCGTCCAGCTTGAAGATGTAGCCTGAGGTATCGGCCCATCCGCAGCATTTGTAGATACCCGAGCCGAGTGAAGATGGGTCTTCGATACCGAGCGGTGGATTGGCGTTATTGGGCTGGCCGACCCATGCCACCACATCACCCGCGGCATAGAGATTCGTGTTGTCTTTGTACGTGCCCGATGCGGGCGGAGTAAGGCCGAATTGTGTTACGTCAAGGAACTCTGGCACCGTGGCCTCGTCCCTGGGACTTGCTGGCATTGATCATCCTTTCACGGACGAATGTTGATCTCGTAAGTAGCGGAATAACGGCACAGGTCCTGATTCGCCTCCGGCAGGGATCTCGGTCCGGTAATGGTCGTTGCGTGGATTATCACCCCATTTGTCACCATGGCACTGTGCAGGCCCATGATGTATCCCTGTATCTCCCGCGCTGCGGTAGACACATTTCCCATTTCGGCCTTCAGTCCGAATACGTCAACATCAATAATCGGTCGGTCAACCTGAATGTCACGGCCAGCACCCGAGATGCGGTGGATGCGCACGGTGGTCTGAGGCATGTCTCCGCCTGGCACGGACGTGACAAAGCGCATGGAAGGAAAAGCTGGCACCAGCGCGTAGAGAAGCGCGCTCTCGGCATCCGGCATCGTCGGAACAGTCATCGCCTATTCGGTCCTCCGAATGCAGCTCGCGCAAGAACGCGATAGGGCTCCTCGCCGTAATGCGCATACTCGACATAAAGCGCCTCTGGCGAATCGTTGTAGACGACTGCCTCAGCACGATCCTTAGTGGCTCCGCCGCGGTCATGCACGCGCACATGGAAGCTCGCCTTATAGCGGCCAGGATGCTTATCGCCCTTTGTCGCATCGCCTACCGGAGCAATCACTTCGGCACGCAGCTTGATTTCCTCGGCTCTCACGCGCATGGCCTCTTGCATGAACGGAGCGCGCAGCATCTCGCCCATGCCGCGGTGATCCATCTTGTAGACGCCGGTCATGTAGAAGCTCCAGATACGCGCAGCACGCTGATCTGCACTGGCGATATATGCCCCGAGAACGGCGATGTGAAGCTGTTCGGGTTGCCCTGTACTTCGTACTTGAGCCCCTCGAAGATAATGGCATCAAGATACGTCAGGTCAGTTCCGGCTGGAAGCCATACCTGCATCGGGTCATTCACCTGATCTGTGAACTGAATCAATTCACTGCCGCCAGTCGGGGCAACGACGCACAGCGGAATATCTTCCTGCGTCTCCGTGAACGTGTCGTTGCCGTATTCATCAGTGCCCGATACTGCGCGGCGCACCAGCGTCACGGTCTGGCCGTAAGTGAACGGATGCATCAGATCCTCACGGGAATGGTGCCCGCTGGCCTGCGGAAGTCCTTGAGCGATACGGCCATGCCCGCATCGAGCAGCGCAGCGTTAAGCCCGGCTCCGCTGGTGCGCCTCATGCTGTAGCTGTAGGGACCGATGCTCTCGGACGCCAGCGTAGCGCTCATCGTCGGCGTGGATAGCTCTGAGATGATAGCCGTGCACAGCACCGCTACAGCCTCGTTCGGCGGATTATGATAGCCGTACGAATAGACGACCTGATAGGTATCCGAATACCACGCAGTCTGATACCACATGTAAGGCAGGTTGATGATGCCGGACTGGTACGGCGACGGAATGGTGATCTTGTCGATTCCGTCGAACACATACCAGGAAATACCCATGTTGAACGAGATCTGGGGATTACCAGACATCCATGTTACGGAACTGATATCCCAGACAGGCCGATTGCTCAGCCTTATCTCTCCGGCATCAGCCACGAATGTCTCAGTGGCGTCTTCCTCGTAGATGAAATCCTGGCGGCAGTACCGGCGGATGATAGCACTGCCATCTCGCAGGAGCGCGTCAATGCGCGCTCCTTCTACTTGATTCAGGTTCCGACCTAGCCGGTCCACGATATCGTCCGGCGTTGCTATGGTCGGCAATGCCTCACCGATTCTCATGGCATCCCTTTCCGGCTAGGTCGGAAGATGGCTACTCGCTCGAGCGAGCCCTGCGCGCCGCTGGGCGCGCAGACGCCGTTTCCTTCTCGGCTACGTGCGCGGCGTGCGCCTGAGCGGATTCGACCTCCTGCGGGTTTTCCATGTCGGCCTCTTCGGCCGCGAAGGTTCCGGTGTACGGATACGGCGGAGCCTGGATGACGCTGATCGCGCTGGCCACTGGCGGCGTCGCGCCGACGGGCAGAATGGCACCGAACGGCCACCGTGCCGTCGCAGTGGTGATGTTCTTGCTCGGCTCCATGATGGTCACCGGGTTCACCGTGGCATAGGCCAGGCGCATTGTCATGCGCATGGCGACGGCGTCCTGCTGCATCAGGTTGAGCTGGACCACGCCGGAGCCATCGGAGATGACGCCCTCGGTGAACATCTTGAACGAGATGTCGCTGCGGATGCCGATGATCGACTTGCTCCAGTCACCGCACAGCATGACCGCTCCGGTAACGCCGGATTGCCACGATCCGTTGTTGACCTCTGACATGTTGTATCCGTACAGATTGCCGCCAGGCACGTCGGACATATCCGGCTGGTAGATGGGCACGCCCTGCGCGCTGCGCAGCCCGGCGAGGTTCCAGCTCGTGCCAGGTGCCGCGGCGAAGCCGTTGACCGTGTAGCCCGACTGCGCCATGAGAACGCCGAGCTTGGTCACATCCTGGCCGAGGTCGACGCCGGTACCCTGCACGATGAAATGCTGGGACTTGCCAGCTCCGGTAAATACGGATTCGCCCCATGTCGTCGGCTTATTGATTCCCCAGAGCACGGCCAGGTCAATGAGCTGACCGACCGCCTCGGTAATGCGGGGCTGCACTTCACCCCACAATGGCACGTCGGCATCGTCGAGATATGCCTCTGGAATAGGCACGATGCACGCCAGTTCCTCAACGACGAGAACGACGTTCTTCCACGCCTGCGTGCTCGTCTGCTTGAGCCCGGCATCGCCGGCGACCCAGTAGGCGATAGGCAGCACGTCCAGGACGGGCAGCCGTTGCGTCTTCGCGCTCAGCGTGGTCGTCTTCATCAGACTGAGCGCGGCACTTGACTTCGGCGCTTCCTGGATGATCGCAGCGGCCAGCGGCTCGGGAACGAGCGGATCGCTCCCGGTCGAGGTCCTGGAAATACGAGCGGAATAAGGCACTTCTAACGTCCCTTTCTTGCTACTGATTCCTTGTGTTAAGAAGTTGCCTGAACCATTCATCCGGGCTATTCGCCGTTCCGGCTGTAGTCGGAGCTGATCCTGGACGCATTGATTCGACCGGACGTGCGCCCGATAGCGGCAGCCCGTTTCGGCCTGCCATGCCAGCCGTGATTTCCGCGACGCGCCGCTGCACCTCAGCTTCAATCACGCTGGAAAATACCTGCGCGGTCTCTGCTATCTCATCTTCCGTGCCGGATCCAAGATAGTCGATGAGCTCCATGGGCAGGTCTGCCGCGGCAGCGGCCATCACGCGATTGTGCATGGCGGTCGCATTTTTTGCCCGCTCCTCGGCATCTGCCGCCATACGCTGAGCCTTTTCCAGCTCAGACATGTTCGCGGTCTTGATGGTCTCTAGTTCCTTGGCCGCGTCAGAGTTCGTCTTGGCTCGGCCTTCCCACTTGCGAGCTTCCCGCTTCCACCGCTCTAGCTCGGCAGCTACGTCCGGTGAATCGGCAGCCTCATCACCTTCAGGTTCCGTTTCGGCACCCTCGGGGATTTCGACGTCCTCGGCCGTTCCGGCGTCGGCGTCGGCCATTTCGCTCACGATTTGCCTCCTTGCGCGTATTATACGTCACCGTCTAGAAGGACACTAGCCCTTCTTTTCTTTCGCTTTCGCCATTGCCTCCTCTACTCCCGGAGCGTGCCCTGGCCATCCTCCGGTGGCTCTCTTGTGGAGATTGGCGCAAAGCCCTTTCACGACACCAGGCCCGACGTACTTGCCGAGCTCTGCGACGCAGCGGTCAAAATCACCTGGCACTCCCCAGTTGATTTTCACCCTGCCTTTCCCTTCTGCCCAGTAATGCATGAGCCGCTCGGTAGAGCGAGCTTCGCCCGGTGTCTTCTCGGCCATCACACTGCCTCCACGAGTAGAGTGCCTGCCGCGGCTGTTCGCGTCTTGTTCGTGACATCAGTGGCGTCCACGCGCCACCAGAAAGCCCCGGTCACCTGATTGTCGGTGCCAGGCACCGGAAACGTCGACATCGTAGCGCCTGGATTATCCGGGTCAGCTACAATGGTCGAGGAATAGATCTTAGACGTAGGGTCAGTGTCAGCCGTATAACGATTGTCCTTGTAATAGAACGTTGCCGTAGCGCCAGCGCCCGAAGATATCTCGGGGAAGCGCGCTGTGACGACGACATCATTTCCGCGCGGGAATATGAGTACCTGACCATCCATCACGTCACCTCCGCAGTCAAGCGATTGATCGTTATTCCGCTATCTATCTCGTCAAGGCTTATGCCTGCATCTATCTCGTCTACGCTCACGCTCGCGCTTGCCCTGTCCACGGCAATCAATACGCTCGGCGCAGGATTGACGAATACGATTCCGGTAATGATATCCGGGAACTGAGCTGCCGTGAACGGCGGCAGGACCCAGCCATCAGCGCCAGATACGGATATGCTGATTCCGGAAAGAACGCCAGCCTTGCCGATAACGCCGAGCGCGGAGGACACCGTGGCAGAGGAAGCCGATATGATGGCCACCAGCACGATGTTCCCGGAAGCGCCCGATACGGCAGCCGCGCTTCCTGAAAGCACGCCGCGGTCAGAGATAGCACCCGAGGCAGCAGACGAGGATATCGCGCTGCCCGACAGCGCCAGCGCAGCCGTGACCGCGCCGGTAGCAGACGATACCGCGACAGCCGAACCAGCCAGCGGCTTGAGTCCGCTCAGTGTTCCCGAAGCACTAGAAGCCGTCGCGCTGCCGCCAGCCAGCACCATGACCGCGTAGATGGTGCCAGCCGCTGATGTGGTGGCCGCTGCGCTGCCTGCCAGGGCTGGCGTGCCAGTTATTGCCCCGCTGGCCGCAGAGACCGCTACAGCCGTGCCAGCGGTCGCCAGCGTGGCTGTCACAGCCCCGTTCGCGACAGACTGCGCGGCTGCCTGCCCTGTCACGACCCACGTCTGTGCCCCGCCAGATATCGCGACATTGCCCGCTGCCGAGCTGACCGATGCGGCAGAGCCCGCTACCGCACCGATCAGCGTCAGCGTGCCGCTGGCGGCAGAGGCACTGGAGGAAGACCCGTTGATTGCGCCCAGTGCCGAGATGCTGCCGCTGGCGGACGAAACGGAAATCGCAGAGCCGGATACAGCCTGGATGGCTGTCAGCGCACCTGCCGCCTGAGATGCGCTGACAGCCGCTCCGCTGATGGCTGCCTGCTCGGTAAGGCTGCCACTGGCGGAAGACACTGTCGCGGAGCTTCCCGTCACCGACCAGGTGATAGCCCCGCTCTGAATCGTCACTGCGCCAGTTGCCGAAGAAGCACTTGCCGCCGATCCGGCAATCGGACTGTATATTCCTATTGCGCCGGAAGCCGACGATGCGCTTGCCGCAGAGCCGCTGATGACGAGCGCAGCGACAATAGTTCCGGTCGCTGACGAGATGCTGGCACTGGAGCCAGCTACCAGAATAACGGAAGTAACGACTCCGGCAGCCGACGATGCTGCGATCGCAGATCCGACGAGAGAACTGTAAGTGCTGATGACGCCGGTAGCCGACGAGGCGCTAGAGCTGGAACCTGAGATGACCAGCGAAGAGTAAACGGTGCCAGCGCCCGAGGACGAGGAAACTGAGGACCCGTTAATGACGAGCGCGGCGTAAACGGTGCCCGCGGCTGAAGACGCAGAGGCTGCCGAGCCAGCCAGCGGCGAGAACTTGCCGATAGCTCCGGCAGCCGACGATGTGCTGGCCGCAGAGCCTGTCGTGACGAGCGCGGCGTAAACGGTGCCAGCACCCGAGGACACTGCCGCTGCCGATCCGTTTATCGCGCCAGTGAGCGTCAGGCTGCCAGCGGCAGACGACGACGTATTCGAGAATCCGCTGATCACCGCGACACAAATTACTGTTCCAGTGCCCGCTGACGAGCTAATCGCTGAACCAGAGATAACGCCGAAGGCGGTGATACTGCCGCTCGCGCTAGAGGCGGAGATGGCTGTTCCGCCCATTCCCATCTGAAGCTTGACAGTGCCGTTAGCAGACGAGGAGGCAGACGAAGATCCTGATATAATGCCAAGTGCGCTGATCGTGCCGTTAGCCGCGGAGGCACTGATGGCAGAGCCGGTAATTACTCCGGTATCGCCGAGCGCTCCTGACGCATGACTCGAACTCGGCGAGCTGCCCGTTATCGGCCAGGTAACAGGCTGACCGATCGTCAGCAGGAAGGTATAGCTCGCAGTTGAAGGAAGCTGCGTAACTGAAACTGTCGTGGTCGCGGTAACCGGGAAGCCCCATATCAACAGGTTGTTATTCGCGTTCTTCAGCAGCCCGAGATTAGCCTGCGGACTCGTCGTGCCAGTGTAATATGGTCCACCACCTGAGGCACGACCATGTCCGAGCACGAGAAGATTACCTGCATTAGCCGGAGTGCCCGTAGCGGGAAACGCTATAGTGGTCGAAGCCGTAGTGTTGTTCTGGTTTGCGTAAGCGTGGTCAAGTCGCCAGCTAGTGTAATCCGACTGACCAGGCGCGCTGCCGCAGCCATTAGACAGCTCAAGGCAATCCAGGTCAACGCCAGTCGCGCTGACCGAGGCAGATGTCGTTATGGTGACAGTGCTTGCTCCGGTCGCTGTGACAGTGGCAATCCACATATCACTTGTCTGACCGCCGCTATCTGACCACGATCCAGCTACTCGCGTGAATGCCGTCGTGTTCGGGCAGGAGACCCCGGTCGTGCTGATCGTTGAGCTGGCGATCTTCGTATAGAACATCACCAGATCGCCGACATTTGCGAAATTGACGTTGATAGAAGTATTGCCGGTCGTGCCAGTATTGCACCATAGTCCGCCGACTGGCGTAAGGGCTCCAGGCGAAGGAACAGCAGTGCCGCCCTTTATGCATATCATCGCGGCAGCCCAGTAGACCGCCGTTGCGTTCCCCGAAGTCGGTCCGCTGGTAAAGGTCGCGCCAGTTGGCATGCTCTGACTGGTATTTGCCTCAAAGTCGAAGTGGTTATTAAATGAACTGCCGCCATCATTGGCGACATCAATGTTCATTGACGCCGGACGCGTGAAAGCGCCGGTTCCGGCTGTCGTCTGCGTCGTCACCGCATGATAGAGAACTAGATCGCCAGCATCGGTGATGTTGCCGATCGTGGTAACGGGCAAGCTGGTCTTGACTACGGCTGTCGCCCCGCCGAAAGCAGTTCCGTAAGTGTCAATCGGCGAGGCATTCGTATTCCATACCTCGTATATGACACACCAGGCTCCGATCGCAGTAGCGCCTACACCAATATCAAAAGATGGAACAGCGTCACCGCCGACTGCGGTCTTGGTGAAGTACGCGACACCTCCGAATCCCGCGCTAGCCCCGTTCGTGCTGACGGTAGTGCCTGGCACGACAGTCCAGCCTGTCGTGCCCGTATGCTGCGCGACGCTCCATGCCGCCGATGTCGTCGAGCTTCCTCCGATTGCCGCGACAAGAAGATTGCCCGCGGCAGGAGGACGCCCGTACTGTCCGGCGACAGTCGTCGCGCTGACGCGGGTTCCGACCCCGATTGAGACCAGGCATGGACCAGTCACGGAAATCGCCTAAAATCGAATCGGCTCAGTGAGCAGCACGATAATCGTAACAGGAGTGATTCCGCCCTGCTGCGCGCATTCACGGCAGATAGCTCCGCCGATCGCGGCCATGGTGGCGTGCACGCCGCACAGCCAGACCTCGCGGGTATGCGTGAGCACGCCGCACCCGAGCCGATACAGATTGGCAGGCGTAGCCCCGCACTCGGTATCTGGCGCAGTTACCGCCGAGCACGGATGGGCACGATATACCCGGAGGTCTGGCACCAGCGGGCTGACAGGAATGATAGTCATCTAGACCTGGCAGATGAAGCCGACTCCGGCTGCGCCAGTGCCCGCGGCAGCCTGGAGGCTGTCACCGATAGCTGGCGTCCGCGTGGATGCGAGCAGGAATGCCGCGATGGCGTTCGCGGTGGTACCGCTGGCCGCATCGCAGCAGATTCCCCAGACGCACGTTCCGGGAGCCGACGTGAACGGTCCCCACGTAATCTGTCCTGTATTGTAGATGAGCGACGGGCTCGCAGCCGTAGCGTTGACGGGACCGTACACCTGCCGCGCGTAGCCGCTAGCCGTGGCGTACTCGCCGATGCTGGCTCCGGCCATGGTCAGGTCGGTAGATTGCAGCGCGCCGACAGCCGTAGTTGACAGCGCCATGTAGACGGAGCCTATTGCGGGGCTCTGCGCTTTGCGGAAGACAGCGTTCATGGCCTGATTCTGGCCGTACTGCATGAGCTGTCCGGCGGATAGGGCTGGCATGAATACCTCCTAGACTGACTTGAAGTACAGGTCGAAGAAATCGGGGTCAATCGTGGTGATACGCGGCAGGCCGACCCCATCTGTCCATTCCACTAGCGGCCAGCCGGAATCCTCGTCGTACTCAAGCAACGTCACCTGAGTACCATCATGCATATCCAGCTCCGTCATCTCGGCAGATAGCGGCTGCCCGAGTGCGCTGTGCCCGTAGCCCTGGTCGTCCGGGTGATCGTAGACGAACTCGTCACCGGGACTTGCTGCTTTCTGAGGCATTAGCTGCCACCGTTCCCTTTCTTCCATGCATCGGGAATGTCTGCGAACCATCCCTTTGCCTTTGCCACGCGCTTGATGTACGCGCGGATCCTATTATGCTCGGCAGGCGTGTTCGGTCGTGCGCGGCCGACAGACTGAATCGCCGAGGCGAGCGAATCCTTACCTGTTCGCTGCTTGATGGGGAATCTCGGCGCGTCCGACTGATTGGTGCTCGACGGCGGGAGTGCCTGACCTTTCTTCTGCAATGCCTGCCGTTGTTTCAGATCCGCCATTCTTGGCCTCCCAGTATTTGTTCCATGTCTGTATAGCTGCCTTGCCGCGCGTGCCCTTAGTTGCCGTGCCCCATTCCGCGGCCAGATCCTTATTGATTGATTCCTGCCCGATGAAGACAGGGCGTGCCGTGCAGTGACAATGGTCGTGCGCTCGGAAATCCACTGTAGATTCCTTGTAGACCGCTCCGCGACCGGCCAGCATCGCGCAGAAGCCGCACGAGCCCGGCTCTATCACGCGCTCCCAGCCGCGCGCCTGCGGATCATGGTGCGCCGCATTGGTGATGGTATCCCTTCCGCCCATCATCACCATTCGGGTGCTTGCCCCGCGCAGCGCGTCATTCGCCATGCCCGAGGCGACTGAAGCATCAGTGTCCGGCCCGAGGAAGTGGTAGAACTGGCCTGGACCCATGGCATCAGCCACGTTACTGATGTACTGGAGGTCAGGCTCCTGCCCTGGAACGATCGTATAGTCGAAACCGGCCGTCACGCGCGCATTCGCGTAATACTGCGCCGCATTGGCCGCGGTCGCCTGATAGCGCGTGGCCATGATGCCGTTCACCAGCGGACCCAGTGTCTGCCAGCTATCGTTGAAATGCTCCGGGTCAACCATGCGCAGCCACAGATTGTAGATGGCCTGCGCGGCTTGCTGCGCGATTGACCGCTGTGCCCGCTGGTAATGGCTCAGCAGAAGCTGCCCGGACAGCTCAGCGGGAACAGGAATGCCAGGAATAGGCGTCGTCATGGCGGAGGCTTACCTCCCGGTCCGGCCGGAGCAGGCGGAATAGGAGCTCCGGCCGGAGCTCCAGGTGGCGCTGGAGCAGGAGGTGCAGGCACGACCCCGACACCCGGAACAGCCGCGGCATTCGGCGTCCCGATTGCCTGCCCTAGCTGTGCCGCTGGTGTCTGCATCGCTTGCGCTATCGCCTGCTCTACGACTGCCTGAGCTTGCTCACGCTGCGCTGCGAGGAGCCATGCCTGCACGTCTTCGGCCGTGACGCCAGGAATGTACTTCCACAATTCCTGGACTGGCACGCCCAGCATCTGAGCGATCTTGGTCAATCCGTCAATAGTGGCGCTGAAGCTGCGCGTGCTGGTATCGCGCCACTGCACGGTTCCGAAAAGATCGTTCCAGCCATCCTTGTCATTTCTTGCTAGCGATTCCAGGCGGAATACATTTCGCCATGGATCTGTCAGCACGGATTTCAGTTCATCCACGTGCCTGTCCTGGCCGTCCTTGGCCGCGGCCAGTGCTTCCGCCGACATATTGGCTATCTGCCCTAGTAGCTCGTACGGCGGTACCTGCGTGACAGTGGCCATGTGCCTAATGCCATCCTCGCGCACCGCGCTGAACGGTGCCAGCGGCGTCTCGCCGAACTCGCCGAAATGCGTATTGGGATCCTCTGCTGCCCAGACCCTGTCTACGCCTGGCCGGAATGGCGCTTGCTCCCTGCCCTGCTCGTCCACCGGAGCCATGCCCGTGACCCAGCGCTGACGAATTGCCGCGTACTGCTCAGACATCATCAGATTGAATGTGTCGAAATTGATCTGGTCCTGGATGGGAATCACCGGCTCAATCTCTCCGGTGCAATCATCCTCGCCATCCAGGTCGGTCTCGTACAGAAAGCGAATAACCGGACATATGCCGAGACCGTGCTCCGCGATTATCTGCTGGCCGTTGAGCAGCGGATCAGCAGGATCAGCCATCTGGAGATTGTAATTGCCCACCGAGCTGATGCTGCTCAGTACCTGACTCGCCAGAATGTAACGCTTGACCTCGTCATAGACCGACACGAATACCCTGGTCCTGCCTTTCGGCAGATTTACCGCGCGCACTTCAATTGCGAATTGCGGCCATTCATCATCAACGTCGTCAGCGTACATAGCTGTCATGCGCCGCGGCGAGACCGGGCGGATTACCGGCATGTCCTGCGCTTGCTGCTCCTCGTCGGTGGCTAGCTGGCCTGGCAGCACGACGCAGTACGCCGAGCCGAACTTGATTACCGAGCGGTGAATGCCGTGCTGGCGCGACACCATGCGATTAGCCCGGAATGTCTTCCAGCCAGGATTCGGAGCTTGCGGCGCAGCTACCTGATTCGCGGTATAGCCCGATGGCAGCCAGCCATCCACATGCAGATTCTGAGAAATGACGTCCACGACCAGCGGCAGGAAATTGCGCCGCGATTTCTTCATGATCCATCGGTACTCAGAATTGACGCCCCGAGGGGCGAAGGGCGGATCGTGCCTGCCGCGCACATAGCGACTGATGTACCGCAGCCTGTCTTGCTCATTCTGCCGTGATAGGAGCGTGGCGTTAGCAATGTCGACGACGTCGCCCGGATCAATTATCAACTGAAGCTCCATACTCTGGCGCGGTCGCCATGTGTTTCCGCTTCCTTGCGTTCCTTGTATGCCTTAGATGCGAGAACGAGCCTGCGCGCGTGCCGCGCGATTATCATGGCTACGCAGGCGTCTATCTTGTTGATGGACTTAGGCGCTTCCTTGCTGATGCTGACGCCCCATCGGTTAGGGCTGCGCCGCGCATTCGCCACGTGCCGACCCAGATAGCTGTCACCATCATGGATGAAGCCCGCTGGCTTTGCATCAATCTCGCTCAGCACCATCTCGGCAGCCGCGGTGAATTCGCCTACGTGGCCGCGCATATCCCAGGCGACAGGCTGCGGATCCCTGCCGCCAGGTACCGCCCAGACATCTACGACGTCCTCAACCCATGCACGCCATTTGATCTTAGTGCTTTCTTCCCATTCCTTGACGTCAGCGAAGAATGCGCTTATGTGCCATTTGGCCATCGCCATCTGAATGGCAGCTTCCACCTCGTCAACAGGAATGTATCGCTTGCCGTGCGGCTCCCAGACACCGAGCGTGAACACGTAGCCCGTCTGCACGTGGCAGCCGATAAGCGCGGTAGCGTCCTCTACCCGCGAGCCGTCGAAGCCGATGGTAATGTCGTCGCCGTCTTCAATGCGGAAATCGTAATCTGCCATGCGCGCCCATTGCTGCGGAGTGGTCCACGCATCCTCGGGGCTTTCCGGCCAGTTCAGGTAGAACCGCTTGCTGACATCAAGAGTAGTTCTGGGAGACAGAATGCGATTGTCAACGATGTCAGAGGCATCGACCCAGTAAGCATCTCCGTAAGTGAATTCAACGGCTTTACGAATAGCAGCCACGTCATCAAAATCAACATCTGGCGGAGCCATGCGCGCATCGTAGAGAATCCTGCCCTTGCCCTTGAGCCTGCCTTCCTCCTGCGCCACCCATGCCTCGTACGTCGCCTCGGCCACCGATTCCTTGCCGGGCTGCCACGCATTAGAGGTCTCGATCAAGCGACTGCCAGATTTGCCCACGTTTCGGTCCATGACCTCGTTCAGGTCAGTTCCGCCGTTATTGGGCAGAAATGATTCCGTCTGGTCGAGAATGCCGAAGGTAGTGCGCGCTCCTTCTTCGGTGGTCGGCGATGAGGTAATGACCATCAGCTCGCCTCCGCCTGGCACGTGGAATACGGTGCGACCGGCCTCGATCTCGTAATCCTTGAGCAGCCGCGAGTTCTTGGGCAGGAGAGCGCGCACCATCGTCATCGTGTTGATGTTTGCCTGGTCATGGCTGGTGGCCGCGATCTGCACCAGCGGCATAGCCACTTTCTTGCCGACGACTCCGCCCAGGACGCGATCGTCGAAATGGTCCAGCCGCACTGGCGCGAGCAGCTCTATCATGGACAGCACCGCGGCAAACGGGGATTTACCCGCTCCCTTCGCCCAGCGGCGCACGCCGTGATAATAGATCCAGCGTCCTTCCTCGGTCAGAGAATACCACCAGAGCAGGAAACGCACCTGACTTTCGATGAATTCCCAGCGGTCACCGGCATTCGGGCCGTCCGGCTGGCGCAGATACTTGCTCGCCCAGTGAATCGCTTCCCATCCGAGCGTCAGCTCCGGCACGCCTTCTGGAAGCGTGACGAGCCTATCGCGCGGGGCTATATCCATAAAACTCCAAGCTCAGGGCGCACGCAGTACGCGCATTCGCTGGATGGATTCATCACCTGGTAATTCTGGGATATGGAGGTCGCTTCTACGACCGTGGCCCCATCGTCGGTGCTGATTATCAGCGGCACGACGGTGACCATATCCTGGAGCAATGCCCATGCCACGACCTGATGGTCATTGTGCGTCGACATAGGATCCGTGAAATGGACGTAGAAAGGCCGAGCAGGAGCGCAGAGACTGCTGATCTGCTCGCCAGTCGGTGGAGCCGGAGGCATCAGGGCGTGCAGACGACGACGCTGGATAGCCCGTTGCCGAGCGCGCCAGCCCCGCCAGCGCCCAGCGCGGTGCAGTTAGCCCGCGCGTACCGGAACGCGGTGTCGGTGGCGGCAGTGGCCCACCCATCGCCCGTTACGTGCGTCGCAGCCGTCCAGACTGTGTTGTCGGGGCTCGTCTCCAGCGCGACGACGCTGTCGCGAACCGGCGAGACGACGCGCAGCGCGAAGTTATGGAACGTAGCACCAGCGCCAGCGTCGTGCTTGACAGTGCCTGGTCCGGTAGCTGCGTGCACGTTCTGAGCATAGTTCGTCATTGTGTCTCCTTCTTTGCCCGGATTCCCCTGGCGATGCGGGATAGATTCTTCTGTTCCTTTTCTCCTGGCTGCTCGGGCATTTCGCCCCAGTCAGAATCTGCGACAGTTTCGCCGGGCTGCGCGGCAGGCTTGCCATCCATCTCGAGCGGCGGCGAATCAGGTGCTAGCTTGCTTGTCATCCTTTTCCTTCCAATCCCTTAGTGACGTAATCTCCGTATAGCTTGGCCGCTGGTCGCGGATGCGTATTGAGTCGGTATTCAGTCCACATTTCCGCGAACATCTCATTCTGATTGCTAGAACCGTACTGAGACACAGCCGATGAAATCTTCTGCTTATTGCGACTGAGCCAGGTGCCGACGTTCATGTACTTGCGACCGTAGCCATCAACTCCGATCTGCGGCTCATTAGCGCCGATGGCCTTTGCAAAATCCTTCCAGAATCCCATTTCCACCGGAGACGTAGTCGTCGGGTGATCGCGGCTCGACTGGAATATTCCTGCCTTTATCGCGGCTCCGTGCGTGCCGTGCCCGTACTCATGGGTCATTATGTTCATGGACAGGTCGTGATTAAAATCCGTCGGGACCCACCACTCAGATTTCTTATTGTGCTCCAGCACCCTATCCGTATTGCTGCCGACCAGCACCTCGGGCTTGACATGCAGCGAGCCAGCACCCGAGTGCGAGGCAAGCGTGCGGCTGGTGCGCCGCGCGCCATGCGGCGTCTCCGAGATAACGATGTGCGTGTCGGAGACCATCTTCGGAGTAATCTCGCCCTGCTTAGAGGAAGCTGCGATTACCTGGAGGCGCATCTTCTTCTTCTGCTCTTGGCTGGCCGTGACATTCCTGTTGAACTCGATCTTAGCCGGATGGTGCACTTCCGGCAATGGTGCGCCGAGCGTCTCACGCAGCGTCATTTCCTGCTTTATGTCGCGCGGCGGATGGGCGTCCGAGGTATGGAAGCCTGCGCGAATTGCTCCGGCAGCCTGATGCGGATAATCATAGCGCGCTTTCGTGCCGCCTAGGTCAACCTCGTACTGACCATTCTGAAGCAATTCAATCTTGTGGCCGTTTATTACCTCGGGCTCGCCTTCCTTCAGGCTCAATACGCGCCTGCGCACCTCGGTAAACGGAAGCTTTTCCTGTGCTGGCTCCTTGAGCTCCGGCTTCTCAAGGCTCGTAAGGTGCTGGGCTGGCGTCCTGACCGGCTTTCCCCTGCCGCGATCCCATACGATATGCGGCACGCCCTTCTCGTCAACGTGATGCACGACGCCGGTAGCCCCGGTCTTGTACTTGACCCGTTCGCCTTCCTTCAGGGCTGATTCGGCCTTGCCGCTGGCCTCCTTCTGCGCGCTCTCGGCTATTCGCTTCAATGCTGCGCTCTTGCTCCACTTGCCGTGCTGGCCGCGGAGCTCGCTGCTTACGTCCCAGTGCGCCATAAGCGTTTCCCGGGAGTCACTAGGTCAAGATTCAGGGTCCTGGCTCCAGCCGCTACCCTTGCCGCGGCTCTATGATTGCCATCCAGGAGCACGTACAGATCGCCCTCGCGCACGGCCACCGGAACGCCGACGCTCTCGCCAGCCCCGAGACGAGACTGGTAGCCAGCCACCGTGTCAGCGAAAGGCTCCTGCAATAGGCGAATCTTATCCACCGGAATGCCGGTAACACGCTTGACCCTGCCCTGCGCGACGTCTTTCTGCCAGCCGTAGGTATCGCCGCCGTATTCGGACGTGATCCTGCCCAGAACCTTGCGATTCAGGGCCAGATCAACGCTCATTTTGGGGAACCACCCTCCATTTGCCTCATCCTTGGAAAACACGTGCGTTATAGTTCCGTTGACCCTATCACCATTACGGCCAACATATCTGACATTAGTGCCGACCATCGGATGATCGGTAGTGGCACCAGTCAGGTCAGGCTTTCCCCCGGACAGTTTGCGGAATGTTTCCTCGCGGATTCTCTCCTCGCTGGGCGTGAGCGCGCTCTCTTCGTGCGTGACAGAGCCGGGCTTTGTCGTACCGGAATGAGTGAGGTGATGGGCCGGAGTGCGGACAGGCTTGCCGCGGCCGCGATCCCAGACAACATGCGGAGTGCCCTTGCCATCAACATGATGAATGACGCCCGAGGCACCAGTGCGGTACTTGACTTTGTCGCCAGCCTTGAATTCAGTTGCCTTCGCAGATCGGCCGCTGGCAGCTTCCTCAGCCATGCGCTTAAGGGCTGCTCCACCTTTGGTCCACTTGCCGTGCTCGCCACGAACTTCTGAGCTTACGTCCCAGTGTGCCATTTTCAGTTCCTTTATGGATGTGCCAGATACTGCTGGAGGTTTGACATAACCTTACCACTACTAGCTGGAATTTTGCTAGTGCCTGGCCTCGGCGCTGTCACCTTCTGACCCTGCCTGCCTTGCCTGCCTGCCGCTGCGCCCTTCGCTGCCGCGGCCGGATTGCGCGCCCTCGCCGCTGCGGCCAGTGCTGCCGTGCGCTTTGCTGCCGCGGCTTTCTTCTTGGCTGCCGCTATCTGAGCGCGCTCAGCCTTGAGCCGAGCGGACTGATTGCGCATGATGAGGCCGCGCGCCACGTTCAGAACCCTGAGATACTGGCGCTGTGCAGGCGTCAGCTTGCCCTGCGACTTGACTGCCGCGGCTTGCTGCGCCAGTATCTGTCGGGCCTGAGCCTGGAGTTGCGGGCTGATTGCCGAGACAGGAATGGCGCTGGCTTTCGCGTAAGTCGGCTGTGCTGTCTTGCCGAAGCCGAACTTGCCGCCAGCCTGACGCGCCTGATTAGGATTGAGGCCCATTACCTGACCACCTTCAAGCGCGCCTGCCAGCCCGCGACAGCGTCGTCGGCGGCGTCCTCGTCAGCGTCCTGAGGGTCGGGGTCGTCCAGCTCTATGCGGCTGCGCTTCCGGTCAGTTATGGTGCAGCCCAGTCGCTCGCTGAGGCGCGTGAAGTTGCCGAACCAGCCCGGCGAGGCTGTCCTGATGGACATGTCGTAGGCACGCGCCGCGGCTACTGCCGTAGCCCAGTCGCTCGCCTCGAAGAACGCCGACTGGCCAGATAGCTTCAGGCTCCTGAACCAGGACTGAACCTCGGGCTGCCAGGTGTCGTCCACGTCGGGTATAGGGATGCCTGCGCGGCGTGATGTGCCGCGCGCCAGCGCGATGTAACGAGGGTCGTCGCCCGAGCCCATGCTCTTGGACGCAGGCGAGCGCTTATCTGGTCGCTTGGCTGGCGGCATCTACCACCATCCGGCAATATGCCCGATGGCAATAGTGATCACTACGATGCTGAGCGTCGCTATTACCAGGAGGATTTCTGTCAGGGGAATTGTTCTCACTGCCGCATTCCCTTTCCAATATAGAGCATCATTGTCCACGCGCCGAAGAAAGCCCCGACAATAGCGCCAGCCAGGATAATGAGGACCAATTCCCACACAGGAAGGAACATACCAGCTCCGCTTTCGAAAGTCCGGACCTTGCTCGATGGGGTCGCTGGCCTATGCATCCCGGTGTGCGCTCGGAGGGCCGAAGCAGGTACTCCCCCACCCGCCTGCACTATCGGCCAGCCCCGCCATGCACCATCCAGGCACGAGGCACTCCGCAAGCAATTGCTTCTTATCGTAATGCAGCCAGTCCCCTGGATGGCAGGGAATGCCTCTATCAATTGAGCTATAGCTTTAATCAATGGAACATTGCTTCGCATGATGGAGGTACTGCCTGCGCCAGCCGTTCCATCCCTGAATGCAGTACCTAGCGCCATGCGTCCCACCTCCACACAGCAAGCGCAAGCATGGCGCACAATAGGACCCAGCATACAGCGCCATACATGCGTGCCCCTCCTTTTCCTATGGCAGTACCTTCAAGAAGCCAGGGTGGTTTTCCTTCGGCCG
>Ga0306925_10000865_pt1 | contig 23383 bp, 19 predicted proteins | sample flu12Cox44000176_FD_203755 | JGI IMG/M metagenome (GOLD analysis project Ga0306925, IMG submission 203755) | Lab enrichment of tropical soil microbial communities from Luquillo Experimental Forest, Puerto Rico - flux8day.12C.oxic.44.000.176 (v2)... | ecosystem: Environmental > Terrestrial >... | reverse complement strand
ATGACAGCGCCTTCAGGCACGTGCAGGGCGCCGCCGATTATGTCGACGATATCCGCGAACCCGAAGGCACGCTGCACGTGGCGGTTGGTGGATCGCCGGCGGCAAGAGGCCGGATCGTCCGGCTCGATCTCGACAAGGTACGCGCCTATCCCGGAGTCCGCGCTGTCCTTACCGCAAAGGACATTCCCGGCAAGAACGATATTTCGCCCGCCAATGCCGACGAGCCGGTGTTTGCCGCCGATCACGTGATATTTCACGGCCAGCCCATTTTCGCCGTGATCGCGACGACGCGCGACATTGCGCGACGCGCGGCGATGCTGGCTGCGATCGAGATCGAACGTGAGCAACCCAATGTCACGGTCGACCAGGGACTTGCGTCCCGGGAGACCGTTTTACCCGACTACGAATTCGTCGGCGGCGATGCCGAGGCTGCGATCGCCAGGTCGCAGCATCGCCTGAGCGGTGTTTTGAGGATCGGCGGCCAGGAGCATTTTTATCTGGAGGGCCAGGTCGCATTTGCCGTGCCGGGCGAAGACAATGACATGCTGGTGCATTCGTCGACCCAGCATCCCTCCGAGGTCCAGCATATCGTGGCCCGCGTGCTTGGCGTGGCCGACTCGTTTGTCACTTGCCAGGTGCGTCGCATGGGCGGTGGCTTTGGCGGCAAGGAAACGCAGGCGACGCAATGGGCGGTCATTGCCGCGTTGGGGGCCCGCGTTACCGGGAGGCCTTGCAAGTTTCGGCTTGATCGCGACGACGACATGATGATGACTGGCAAGCGGCACGATTTCCGCCTCGACTGGTCGGTCGGCTTCGATGCAGACGGCCGCATGGGTGGCGTCGATCTCAAGCTCGCAGCGCGCTGCGGCTGCTCCGCCGACCTCAGCATTGGCGTCGTGGACCGCGCCATGTTTCACTCCGACAATGCCTACTTTCTCCCCGAATTCAGAATTCTTTCCCAGCGCGTCAAGACCAACACTGTTTCCAACACCGCGTTTCGCGGATTTGGCGGCCCGCAAGGCGTGCTTTCGATCGAACGCGTCATCGACGCCATCGCCTGGCATCTTGGTCTCGACCCGCTCGATGTGCGCAAGGCCAACCTCTATCGCCGCGGCGGCGACGTCACGCCTTACGGCCAGACCGTCGAAGACCACGAGGTAATCCATCGTCTGATCGAGCAACTCGAGCGGACCTCGGACTACAGGCGCCGCCGCAAGGAGATCGCAAAATTCAATGCCTCCTCACCGATCCTCAAGCGCGGGATCGCGCTGACGCCGGTGAAATTCGGCATTTCCTTCACGCTCACGCACCTCAACCAGGCCGGCGCGCTGGTTCACCTCTATCAGGACGGTTCGGTGCATCTCAATCACGGCGGCACCGAGATGGGACAGGGCCTGTTTCAGAAGGTGGCGCAAGTCGCAGCGGAAGAATTCGGCATCGCGCTCGACCGCGTGCGCATCACCGCGACATCGACCGACAAGGTGCCGAACACCTCAGCCACCGCGGCGTCCGCAGGCACCGACCTCAACGGAATGGCCGTGCAGATCGCCTGCCGCGAGATCAAGGCGCGGCTCGCGCATTTCGCGGCGGCCGCCTGGAATGTTTCGGAGGATTTGATCGAATTTCGCGACGACCAGGTCTTTATAGGCAACGAGAGCCTTCCCTTTGGCGAGCTTGCCAGGCGCGCCTATGCTGCGCGCATCCATCTGTCGGCGGCTGGCTTTTACAAGACACCGAAGCTGCATTGGGACCGCGCCAAAGCCAAAGGCAGGCCGTTCCTTTACTTCGCCCATGGTGCCGCCTGCAGCGAAGTCACGATCGACGTCACGACCGGTGAAATGAAGATCGAGCGGGTCGACATCCTGCATGATGTGGGTCGTTCGCTCAATCCGGCCATCGACATCGGGCAGATCGAGGGCGGCTTCGTGCAGGGCATGGGTTGGCTGACCACCGAAGAACTGGTCTATGACGCAGAGGGCCGTCTGCTGACGCACGCGCCTTCGACCTACAAGATTCCGGTGGCTTCCGACGTGCCGGATGATTTCCGCGTCGCGCTGTTCGAGAATGAAAACCAGGAGGCGACGATTTATCGCTCCAAGGCGGTCGGCGAGCCGCCGTTGATGCTGGCGACGTCCGTGTTTGCGGCGATTGCGGATGCGGTTCATTCCCTTAATCCTGGCCGCCCCGTGCTGCTGGATGCACCGGCGACGCCGGAATCGATCCTCAAGGCGGTTGGAACTTTCGATGCCGCCGCAGCATTGGCAAAGGCCCACGGCGGCGTCGGCGAAAGCAGGCCGGTTTGAATGCAGGTGTGGCGACGAATTCGGGAATCGCTTGAGAAGCATCGTCGCGCAGCCTTGATCAGCGTCGTCAAGGTGGAGGGGTCGGCGCCGCGCGAAATGGGCGCGCGCATGGTGATCCAGAAGGACGCCGGCTTTTTCGGGACCATCGGCGGAGGTCGCCTCGAATATGAGACGCTTGCCGTGGCCGAAGAAGCGCTTTCCGCGGAGAGGCCTGCGGCCTCGGTGCGTGTCTGGCCGCTGGGTCCCAATCTCGGCCAGTGCTGCGGCGGATCGGTGACGACCCTGATCGAGATCTTCGATACGGCCGACCTCGCTCACATTCGCGAGCTTGCGGCTGCGGAAGAAGCTGGGCCCTTCGTCACTCTCAGCCGGATGACGCAAGGCGACCGGGTTACGCGGGAAATCCTGCAAGGGACTGGTAACGGTGCGAGGACCAAAAAGTTTTCGGCGGAGCAATTCGTGGAACGGTTCGGTGAAGTTCGCCAAACGCTATTGCTCTTTGGAGCCGGCCATGTCGGCCGCGCGGTCGTTCTCGCGCTGTCGCAGCTTCCTTTCTCGGTACGCTGGATCGATTCCCGCGCCGATCAATTTCCGGATTACGTGCCGGCCAACGTGGTCACGGTGAGGACCGACGAGCCCGGGCGCGAGATCGATGCGGCGCCAGCCGGCGCGCTCGTCCTGATCATGACGCACTCTCATCCGCTCGATTACTCGATTGCGGCCTCCGCGCTGCGCCGCGCCGATTTCGGATTTGTCGGCTTGATCGGCTCGGTGACCAAGCGCGCCCGATTTGCCAGTCAGGCAAGGCAACTCGGCCTTTCGGAGGAGGAGATCGCGCGACTGGTCTGCCCGATCGGATTGCCCGAGATCAAGGGCAAGGAGCCCAGCACGATTGCGGCAAGCGTGGCGGCGCAGCTCTTGATCGCGCGAGAGCGCGCAAAGCCGGCAACGTCGTCGCCATAAGCCGGCAATCACCGGTCTTCGTCAGGGTGTACCCAGGCGTAGGGCGTGAGCTCTTGTGTTTCCGTCAGCTTGATCATGTGCACCGGGGGCGCATGGCGTCCCTTGCGGCATGAGCGGCATTTCAGCGAGGCCTCGAGCTTCCAGAGCGGAGTGTCGCGGGGGCGGCGGATGGCATCCAGCGGCAGGCTCGCCCGCGTCTTGCAGCGATTGCATTCGACCTCGAGCCAGCCGAGCCCGCCGTTGATACATTGTCCGATCGTCGGCGAGGGCTGTGCCGGCCCGCCATAACCTTCCATCCGGATCGACCAGGCTTCCGCCTCCGCGCGGTCGGCTTCGCGAAGCGCCTTGGTCGCCGCTTCGCGGGCATGTTTGGCGCGGATCTTCGCACCCATGACCCGGCCGCCATAGATCGACTGGCGAGATTTCGTGCTCATGCCGCGGCATTACAGCTTCACTTTCGCAACCGCGCAATGCCACCAGTATTAGAGGCGAGACGCAGCCCTATCATACAATGCCTGCACGGTTTCGACTGGCAGTCGCTTTCCGTGCTGGCGCTATCGGAAGGGTTGCGACTCACGTCAACGAGGCGGGCTCCGTTCGCGTCTCGATCGAAGACAGAGGTTCGCCGTGAATCTTGGCCTCGAAGCCGCGCAGTCGCACGTAGATCGAAATCAACTCGACGATCGTGCTCCAGGAATTGATGAGGTACTGAAACGAGGTTCGAACCTGCGTGAATGCGTTCAGGATCTGGTTCATCGTTCCGAGCGTGATCTTGCCAGCGACGATCGTCGGGCCGAGCAGGATGTAGGGAAAGATCGTATCGGTCTGCAGATACACGATGCGGCCGACATTGAAATACATGAAATTCAGATAGAGCCGGAAATAGTTGTGGCGGATGTTGGCGAAGAGTACGGCCAGCGTGGGCGGAGAGGCGTGGCTTGGATTGTCTTCGCCCAGCACAAGCTCCTTGCGATAGGCAGCTTCGACCCGCTGATTGAAGAACTCGATGGCCGGCAGTCGGATGCCGATCAGGGCGAGCGCACCGGTTCCGAATACGGCCCAAAGGATCGCGGCGACCACAAGCGGGTAGGGAATATGCCCGATCAGGGGCAGCTCGGTGATGTTGCTCGACAGCCGCAACAGGACAGGCAGGAACGCCAGGAGCGTGAGAATGGAGCTGATTAGATTGACCCCGAGGTTCTCCACAATGGTTGCGAACCGCATCGTGTCTTCCTGCACCCGCTGCGAGGCGCCTTCGATCGCGCGCAGCCGTGGCCAGTTCGCTACGTAGAAATCATTCATCGCCGTTCGCCAGCGAAAGATGTAGTGGCTGACGAAAAACCGCGTCAGCACTCCGACCACGACCGCCACCAGGGCGATGCCGGCAAACGTCGACAATTCGCCATAGAACTCCTCGAGCGTGACCACTCTCGATTTCGACAACGCAGCCTGGATAAGATCGTAGAACGGTCCGTACCAGCTGTTGATGGCGACGCTGACCTGCACCTGGAAATAGGAGGTGAAGAGGATCAGGCCAGAACCGAGGATCGACCAGATCGCCCAGGGATGCGGCGCGAGCCACGTCCAGATTGCAGCGAAGATTCCCACGCTCATCGCAAAGTAGAGATCGAACCAGAGCGACCGCGCCGACCAGAATAGCGTCACACCGACCGCAGTGGGCTCGGATGACCCGACCAGGTCACTCGCGTAGCTGTACCAGAACGCCATTGCTAACGCGGTCCAGAGGATGGCCGACGGAAAGAACAGCTTCGGTCGCGGGAAGAAGGAAACGAACATGTTGGGTGTCCACTTTGGAATGGGGGCGGCGAGGGCTCAGGTAGCATAGGTGGTGGAACGGATCAGCCCACCGAACACACACGATCCATTACAGTTTGGTTATCAACGCCTGCGCCGCTCCGGCAAGTAGGGGAGCAGATTGGCGCGTCGAACCCGGCTCACAACTCCCGGGCATTGGAAAACGCAAACGAAGATACCCGCCTCGTATTCTCGTCGAGGATCAAGGTGCGGGTGATCGGCGGTTCGGCGCGTTGGCCGCAATTTTCCCGTTCGCACAGTCGGCAATTGACGCCGATCGGCGTGCCCTCGGCTTTCTCCAGGTCGATGCCGCTGGCATATACGAGTTTGGCGGCGTGACGGATTTCGCAGCCCAACCCGATCGCAAACCGCGGCTGGGTTTGCGGATGCGGCGAGACCTGCCGCCGCACGACTTGCGCGATCGAGAAATAGCGCGTGCCGTCGGGCAGCTCGATCACCTGGCTGAGCAGGCGATCCGGCGTGTCGAAGGTAGAATGCACGTTCCACAAGGGACAAGTGCCGCCGAATTTCGAGAACGGGAAGGTGCCGGAGGAAAATCGCTTCGAGACGTTGCCGGCGTTGTCGACGCGCAGCATGAAAAAGGGTACGCCGCGCGCATTGGGCCGTTGCAGGGTGGTCAGGCGATGGCAGACTTGTTCGAACCCGGCATTGAAGCGCTGCGCCAGCACGTTGACGTCATAGCCGAGCGATTCGGCTGCCGCATGAAAGCCCTGGTACGGCATCATCGCGGCGGCGGCGAAATAATTGGCGAGCGTGATCCGGTAGAGCCGGCGCGGCGTGTCGTCGAGTGGACCTGCGCGGCCGATGATGGTCTCGATCGCCGCGGAGCATTCGGCAAGAGCGGCCTGAAACGCGAGCTGGAACGCGCGGCCCGGCCCGTCGACGAGTTCCGAGATCAGGAGCTGGCGGCGATGGCGATCGAAGCGCCGCAAGGTCTCGCGCATGACATCGACCGGCATGATGCGGGTAATGATTGAATGCTTCTCGCGCAAACGCTGCGAGAGCGCTGCGAACAGCGCTTCGGCAGGCACGTTCAACTCGTCCCGCAGCCTTTCTGCCGCCGTTTCCAGCTCGGGGAAATAATTGCGGTTGGCCTCGATCAGATCGCGGACGCGTTCGATCGGATTGGCCTCGAACCGCGACGCCTCGTCGCGGTCGGCCATTTGGGCGGCAGCCATCGTCTCGCCGCGGCGGGCTTCGGCATAGGCGGCGTAAAGCCGCTGCAGCGAATGCGTGACGCCGGGACAAAGTTCGGCGAGGTCGCGCAGTTCCTGCTTCGGCACATCGATCTGGCGGAACAAGGGGTCCGAGAAAATCTCGTTCAGCTCGGCGAAGAAGCGGTCCTCGTCGGCGGTGGCGAGATCGCGCAGGTCGAGATCGTAGGTTTCCGCCAGCCGAAGCAGGATCTGCGCGGTGACGGGGCGCTGGTTGCGCTCGATCAGGTTGATATAGCTCGGCGAAAGCCCAAGGCCTTCCGCCATCTGGGTCTGCGACAGCCCGAGTTGCTGGCGGACGCGCCGGAAGCGCGGGCCGACGAACAGTTTCTTACCGGAATCGGCAGGCACGACCTGTCTCCTCAAATTTCATCCCCCGTCATGCCCGGCCGTGTGTTCGGCCGTGACGTGGAATCGGGGCGGTACCGGCCAAAAACGCCCGGAGCGCCCAAGGAATGACCACTTTGTAACGAAATTTACAAAACAACATATATTACAAGTTTATATGTTACAAGTCATCACCATTCGAAACCAAGTTCCTATACCAACTAAGAAGATTCGCGTTTAGCTCTATCCACGCATTTCGCAATGCACTGTCACGAATGTCGATTGGAGAATCCGAGATGGCGAAGAACTTTGAACAGCTGATTCCGGCACCCGCCGGGCGTTTCGACGGTATCACCCGTCCCTATACCCCTGCCGAAGTAGAGCGGCTGCGCGGCTCGGTTCCGATCGCCTATACGCTCGCCACCAGGGGCGCCAATCGGCTCTGGGAGTCGCTCAAGAAGGAGCCTTACGTCAATTCACTGGGCGCTGTGACCGGCAACCAGGCGATGCAGCAGGCGCGCGCGGGACTTCCCGCGATCTATCTGTCCGGCTGGCAGGTCGCCGCCGACGCCAACACCGCGGGCGCGATGTACCCGGACCAGAGCCTCTATCCGGCCAATGCCGGACCGGAACTGTGCCGCCGCATCAACCGCACCTTCCAGCGTGCCGACCAGATCGAGCACTCCGAAGGCGGCGCCAAGATCGACTGGTTCGTGCCGATCGTGGCCGACGCGGAAGCCGGCTTTGGCGGCCCGCTCAACTCGTTCGAGATCATGAAGGCCTATATCGAGGCAGGCGCGGCCGGCGTTCACTTCGAGGACCAACTCGCCTCCGAGAAGAAGTGCGGCCACATGGGCGGCAAGGTGCTGATCCCCACCGCAGCCCATGAGCGCAACCTGATCGCGGCACGGCTCGCCGCCGACGTCTGCGGCACGCCTACCTTCGTGCTGGCGCGCACCGACGCCGAGAGCGCCAAGCTGATCACCGCCGATGTCGACGAGCGCGACCACGAATTCATCACCGGCGAGCGCACCGCGGAAGGCTTTTATCGGCTCAAGCCCGGCACGGGGCTGGCTCACTGCATCAAGCGCGGCGTCGCGTTCGCGAAATATGCCGATCTCTTGTGGTGGGAGACCTCGACGCCAAACCTCGAAGAGGCCAAGCAATTCGCCGAAGCCATGCACAAGGTCCATCCCGGCAAGATGCTGGCCTATAATTGTTCGCCGTCATTCAATTGGGAAGCCAACATCGACAAGGCGACGATTGCGAAGTTCCAGCGCGAAATCGGCGCGATGGGCTACAAGTTCCAGTTCGTGACGCTCGCCGGCTTCCATTCGCTCAACCACGGCATGTTCGAGCTGGCGCGCGGCTACAAGGCCGAAGGCATGGCGGCATACTCCCGCCTGCAACAGGCCGAGTTTGCCTCGGAGAAGTTTGGATATTCGGCGACGCGCCATCAGCGCGAAGTCGGCACCGGCTATTTCGACCTGGTGTCCACCACCATCACCGGCGGCACCTCGTCGACCACGGCGCTGCACGACTCGACCGAAACCGCGCAGTTCAAGAAGCAGGGCGCCGACATCCACGTTCAGGCGGCGGAATAGAAGGAGGCTAGCATGACTCATGGCAGCAATTTCTGGGTGATCGGCGGCGAGTTCGGTTCGATGAACTTCCACAAGCTCGTGGAAGGCTCCGCCCAGGTCAAAGGTCCGTTCAAGACCCGCAAAGAGGCCGAAGATTGCTGGCGCGAAGTCTCGGAAGAGAACCGCCACAAGGCCGGCGTTCGCTTTTCCATCGTCGAAGAACCGTCCCGCGTAACGGCCTAACCCCCAGGGAGTCGTTCGAGGACAGGTGCGGCTCCCTCCGGTCACCCCGGATGGGAGCCGCTGGCGTCTTGGTCGTAAGCCTTTGGGAACAAACGCGCTTTGCGGGCTGCCCGGTTACTGATAGGTTAACGGCGTTTTGAGTCCATCAGTGCGGCGAATTTGAAGTTCCTATCGATGCCGCTGCAATCCCGGTATAGGAACTTCAGATTCAAAAGCCGCACCGGAAGTATTGGCTTGCTAGAGCTCCTTTGATTCCGAAGTTGGCATCAGAGGTCATCGCGATAGCTTGCGAACTTCGGAATCGGGGACACCAGGGCGAAGGTCGTCAACCAATGTCAGACGCACAAAATACCGTGAGCGAGGCTATCAGTGATGCGCGTCCGGTGCGGCTGCGTGATGCGCTGCGGCAGGCGAGGATCGAAGCGGCCGACCGCGCCGGCGTCGTCGTCGACCTGCGCGATGCCGAAGTGGCGCGTCTTGAAATTCTCAATGAAGCGCTCGACCCGTTGTTTGCGCAAATTCCCGACAACGTTGATCTGTTCGATCGCGGCATCAGCCAGGGCGAGACGCCGCGGCTGTGGATCGACGTCGTGGCGCACGTATTGATGGGACGTGACAAGCGGATCTACCGTTTCGTGCAGGATACGCGCTTCGGCCGCACCGTGCTCGCCGAGTCCCACGACGTGCCGGTCATCGTCAAGGCGGTCACCGACTATGTCGCCCGCCGCATGGTCGAGCGCGAGCATGCGCTGGTGGCGATGCCCGCCGTTCCGCCCGCTGTTGTGGCCAAGGAACCGCGTCGTCGCAGCAACTTTTGGACATTTGCGCTCGGCTTCATCCTCGGCGCGGTCGCGCTGTTCGGCCTCGCGCTGTTTGCAAGCCTGCGCAACTTTTAAGCTGTCGTTCCGGGACGCGTGGAGTGCGAACCCGGAATCTTGTGTAACTCTGGATGCCGGTCCGGTCGGACCATCCGGGAGCGAGGGCAGAGACCGCGCTACATCAATCGGGTCTGCCTGATTTCGCGGACCCGGCGCGCTTCGTTGATGCCGCGCACGATCTGCTCACATCGCCACGCGCCGGCTTCGCGCCGAATCGAAAAAATATTGTAGGCGGCAGCCGGATGACGACCGTGTGGAAGTGCCGACGCCGAGGGCACCCCGATCACTGGAATCGGGCGCTTTGGGCCCTCGACCTGGATCGCGGAATGGATGTGGTCGTGTCCATGCAGCACCAGCTCAACGCCATGCTGTCGCAACAACGCCAGCACTTCCGATGAATCGGTCAGCCGCTTGGTATGCGCATCCGAGCGCAGCGGATGATGGATCAGGAGGACGCGGAACACGTCTTCGGCAGCAAGTCCTGCAAGCGTTTTCGCAAGCGCCTCCAATTGGCCCGATCCGAGCCATCCCGTCGCCATCAGCGGCGCCGTCGGCACCGCCGAGGATACGCTGATCAGCGCAAGCGGGCCGCGGCGGCGCACCGCCGGAAACGCCGCGCCGTGACCGGAGATTTCATCGCCCGCGATATAGCTTCCCCAGGTCTCGGCAAAGCGGTTTCGGGTGGAGCGGACATAGGCATCGTGATTGCCCGGGATGACGGTGACGCGCTCCGGCGTGCCGACGCTTTCGAGCCAGACGCGCGATGGCGCAAATTCGGCTTCCAGCGCCAGATTGACCAGATCGCCGGTGATCGCGATGTGATCCGGCGTTTGCGCCAGCATGTCGGAGACCAGCGTGTCGAGCACGTCGCGCCTGTGGAATTTGTACCGGTTGTGCGTCCAGTTGAGATAGCCGAGCGCGCGCTTGCCGACGAGTTCGGAAAACCGCGGCTTCGGCAACGGCGAAAGATGTGGGTCGGACAGATGGGCGAGGGTGAACGCCGCCATCACATGCTTCTGCTGCTGCTGTCTGCACGAAAAAACGTTCGCACTTCCAAGCCTCACGATATCCCGAAGGGCCTGGCAATGTATTGGCAAGCCGGCCGTGCGGATGCAAGGATCAACCGCGGTTTCAACATCTCTCAAGGTTGTTTGACGATGAATCTGCAGAGCCTGAGAAAGCGCCTTGAACCGGCCCTGCGGCGGTTTTTTCATCTCTATTGGCTGTTCACCCGCGGCATGACGCTTGGGGTTCGCGCCGTCATTTTCGACCGCGACGATCGCGTGTTCCTGGTCAAGCACACCTATGTCAGCGGCTGGCATCTCCCGGGCGGCGGCGTCGAACCCGGCGAAACCTTTCGCGACGCCTTGCGGCGGGAATTGGCCGAAGAGGGCCGCATTGAATTGACGGGCGAGCCGGCGCTGCATGGCCTGTTCCTGAACAGCCACGCTTCCCGGCGCGATCACATCGCGGTCTATCTGGTTCGGCACTTCAGCCAGGATCGTCTGCCCGAGCCCAATCGCGAGATCGCGGCGTGCGGTTTTTTCGAATTGCGAGCCTTGCCCGCGGAAACGACCGCCGGAACGCGCCTGCGGATTTCGGAAGTGGTGGAAGGTCGCGCGCCGATGACGACCTGGCGTTAGGGATCGTTAGCGATCAGTCCTTATCATTCGGCGGCGAAAACCTAATGATCGTTAAGGATTCTCCAATGAACGCCGTGCCGGGCCCAAAACAGCCGCCAGGATCCCGCGACGACCGCGCCGGCATGGCAGAGGCGCTTGCGCGATTGGCGAGGCACGAATTCCCGCAGCCAGAGGCAGTTCGGCAGCGGATTGCCGTTCTGGTACCCTGCTTCAACGAGGAGGCTGCCATCGGAAGCGTCATAGCCGACTTTCGCAAGGCGCTGCCCTCGGCCGATATTTTTGTCTACGACAACAACTCCTCGGACCGCACCGTTGCGGTAGCGCGCGAGGCCGGCGCGATGGTGCGCAGCGAACGGCGCCAGGGCAAGGGTCACGTGGTCCGCCGCATGTTCGCCGATGTCGATGCGGACATCTACGTGCTCGTCGACGGCGATGCTACCTATGACGCTGCGAGCGCCCCGCGCATGATCGAAATCCTGATGTCGGAGCGCCTCGACATGGTGGTGGGCCTGCGCGTCGATCAGTCGGTAGCCGCCTGGCGACCCGGCCACCGTACCGGCAATCGAATGCTGACCGGATTTCTGGCCACGGTTTTCGGCCAGGAATTCAAGGATATCCTTTCCGGCTACCGGGTGTTCTCGCGGCGTTTCGTCAAATCTTTTCCGGTGTTGTCGGATGGTTTTGAGATCGAAACCGAGTTGACCGTGCACGCGCTCGAATTGGCACTGCCAGCCGCCGAAATCGAGGCGCCTTATTTCGCCCGCCCCGAGGGGTCGGTCAGCAAGCTCAACACCTGGCGTGACGGATTCCGGATCCTCGGCACTATCCTGAGACTCTACCGGTCGGAAAAACCGTTGCGTTTCTTCACGGCAATCGGCGTTTTCCTAGCGATCGTTTCGATCGGCCTCGCGATCCCGATCATCGTCACCTTTCTCGAGCAAGGCGTCGTTCCACGGCTGCCGACCGCGGTATTGTCGATGGGGCTGATGATTCTGGCGCTGCTCTCGGTCTCATCGGGGCTGGTGCTCGATACGGTGACGCGTGGCCGCCGCGAGATGAAACTGCTGGCCTATCTGGTTCAGCCTCCCCTCGGCAACAACTGACGCGATCGAAAATCCGCCGCGTAGCAGCAATGGACCGCTGCGGCGGTAGTGGAGTAGATTTGACATTCGCCCGCCACTTAGCCGCGCGCTCGAAAGCGAATGTCAAATCCTAAACTCCGCTAGAATCTTATATTTGCTGGTGGTCCTTTGATTCTAACATTCGCAAAGGTAGACGATGCAACGGAATGCGAATGTTAGAATCGGACCACTAGGTGCTATTTCCGCGTAATAGATGAACGACCTTTCTCTCACCATCTTGGCCGAAACCGCCAACGACGCCCAGGCAATCGAGCGTCTGCACGACCGCACGTTCGGGCCCGGCCGCTTCGTGCTGAGTGCTTACCGCCTGCGCGAGCATGTCGACCACCTGCCCGAATTGTCGTTCACGGCCTGGATCGGGACGTTGCTGGTCGGTTCCGTGCGTCAGTTGCCGATTTTGATCGGAGAAACCAAGGCGCTGTTGCTGGGACCGCTGACGGTTGAACCTCCGTTTCGCGGCCACGGCGTCGGCCACGCGCTGCTTGAACGCGCGCTCAAGGACGCGAAGGCAAGAGGCCATCGCCTGGTGCTGCTGGTCGGTGACGAGGCCTACTATAGCCGCGTCGGCTTCAAGGCCGTGCCGAAGGGGCGCGCGACCATGCCGGGACCGGTCGACTATCATCGCCTGCTGGTCGCGGAACTCGTGCAGGGTGCGTTCGAGGAGGTCTCGGGCACGATCCGCCCGGATTGGAGCTGGGCGCGATAGCGGGTGATCCGGAAAAGTGCGGCAACGATTCTCCGTCGCGACAAACGCGAAAACGCGTTTGCGCGGAGATCAGCGTCCCTCACGCAACCAGGTGACGGCGAAGGCGCCGAGCAGAAGCAACAAGCCGATCAATCCTGCAAATATCGGCAAGACGCCGACGCCCCTGACGACGCTGGCGTCACGCATCCTTACGCCCATCCAGCCGTCGCCATGGAACACGCTGGAGGAGCGCACCGGTACGATGCGCGGCAGGTCGATGCTTGAGCCATCCACCACGCGCCTCGCGTCGCCGCCGGTGGCTCGCGTCAGCGGCATCAAGGTTTCCGTTGTCGAGGTGACTTCCGAAAATTCCTTCGGATTGGTCGGGCCGACACTGATCAGGGCCTTCAGCGTGCCGTCGGTCGCCTGCCACAGGCCGAGCTCGTTGGCTGGCATCGTCGCAGTCCAGGTTCCCGGTTCGCCGGCGCTTAGCGTCAGTTCACGCGCCGCTCCGGAAGGCGAGGTCACCGTCACCGGGGTGACACTGTCCGCCATCGTCTGGCGCTGGACCATGAGGTCATGGCCGCGCATTTGAAGGTGCAGCGCCTCTTCGTCGAGGTCGGGCTGCTTCATCAGCCAATGCGAGGTCCGCCGCAACAGGTCCAGGTGCGGCCCGCCGCCCTCATAACCGCGCGCCCACAGCCAGATGTGATCGGACAACAAAAGCGCCACGCGCCCCTCGCCAAAGCGCGAAAGCAAGAGCAGCGGCTTGCCGTCGGCACCGGTCATGACCGGAGGCGCGGTCGTGTTGCGCGTATCCACGGTGCGGAAGAAACGGCTCCAGTGCGGCGGTTCGCTGTTCGCGCCCTCAAGACCGCGCGTGACGGGATGGCGTTTGCCGATGTCGCTGAGTTGGGCGTAGTACGGCTTCTCGGTGACGCCGACCGGTTCAGCCGGCAGCACCGAATCCAGCGGGGTGCGCCAGATGCTGGTGGTCGAGGCGTAATCGGGGCCGGCGGAGACCAGAACCGCACCGCCCGTGCGCACATAACGCGCGATGTTGTCGAAATAAGCGATCGGCAGCACGCCCTGCCGCGCGTAGCGGTCAAAGATGATCAACTGGAATTCGTTGATCTTCTGCTGAAACAGTTCGCGGGTCGGAAACGCGATCAGCGACAGCTCGTTGATCGGCGTCCCATCCTGTTTTTCCGGCGGACGCAGGATGGTGAAATGCACCAGATCGACGCTGGCGTCGGATTTCAGGAGGTTGCGCCACGTGCGTTCGCCGGAATGCGGCTCGCCTGAAACCAGAAGCACGCGCAATTTGTCGCGTACGCCGTCGATTGCGACCACGGCGCGGTTGTTGACCAGGGTCAGTTCATTGTCGAGCGCCGACGCCTCGATCTCGACGATGTTTTGCCCGGCGTGCTTGATGTCGACGTCGACATTGACGGTCTGGCCACTGAGCACGGTGCGCTCGCTGATCACCTCGCCATCGTAGCGCACCACGACCTTGGCGCGTTGGCCGCTGACGCCCTGATCGTCCAGCCGATAGGTGATGGTCTGGACCTGCCCGACGATGCCGAAGCGGGGAGCGGCGGAAATCGCTATGCGGCGGTCGCGTTCGTCCTTGCGGCCGGTGACGAGCGCGTGCACCGGAGCCTGAAATCCGAGAGTGGATGCATTCGCCGGAATGTCGTGCACCCGCCCGTCGGTAACCAGGAACGCGCCGGCCACGCGATCGACCGGCACGTCCGAAAGCGCCGAGGAAAGCGCGCCGAACAATTTGGTGCCGTCGGTTTCCCCGTCTGCCTGACCAGCCTCGACCACTCGGACTTCGAGGCCGCTGATCTTCTTGAGACTGTCGATCAGCGCCTCCTGCGCTCTTGCGGTCTCACCGGTGCGGTCGCCGAAATTCTGGCTCGGGCTCTTGTCGATCACGACCGCGGCGACCGAGGACAGCGGTTCGCGATCCTCTCGGGTGAACGACGGGTTGGCGAGCGCGAGCAGGATCAGCGCCAGCGCCAGGATGCGCAGGAAAACCCCGCGCGGGCGGCCGAGCAGCAGCAATGCGGTAATCACGGCGGCCGCGACGAGCGCGGTCCAGAGCGCGGCGGTGGGAACCAGCGGAGCAAACGTGATGCCGTAATTCATGGCGCGCACCCTGCGGCTTCATCATGGTGCGCCATGACGACTTCCCGAAAAGCGATGAGGCCGGACTTACCCATGTCTACTGTCCAAGCCGTTCGATCAATGCGGGCGCGTGCACCTGGTCGGCCTTGTAGTTGCCGGTCAGCGTATACATCACGATGTTGACGCCGGCGCGGAAGGCAAACTCTCGCTGCCGTGGTTCGCCCGGCGACATCGGAAGCATCGGCTGTCCGTCGGGACGGATCGCCCAGGCGCCGGCAAGATCGTTGGAGGTGATGATGATCGGCGAGACCCCGTCGCCACCGCGGGCGGGATGGGACGCCGCATCTTCGTCGTCCTCGCGCGGCAACGTCTCGACCCAGGTCTGGCCGCTGTCAAACCGGCCAGGGAAGTCGCGCAGGAGATAAAACGTCTTGGTGAGCACGTGTTCGCGCGGCACCGGTTCAAGCTCAGGAATGTCGAGCGACGAAAGGATGTTGCGCAAGGTCAGCATGCCCGGCGTCTGCGAGGCGGCGTTGTCGCCGGGCGGAGCTTCGATGGCATCGCGCGTGTCAAACAGCACCGTGCCGCCCTGTTTCATATAGGCGTCGATGCGGTCGATCGCTTCCCGCGGCGGCTTCGGCGCGCCCGGCACGACCGGCCAGTAGATCAGCGGGAAGAACGCCAGCTCGTCGTGCGCAGGATCCACCCCGACCGGATCGCCGGCTTCGAGGGCGGTGCGTTGCGCGAGAAACAGGGTCAGCCCCGACATTCCCGCCTTGACGATGGAATCGACGTCGGCGTTGCCGGTGACCACATAGGCAAGCCGCGTCTGCGTGGTGGCCTTGATGGCGAAATCGTCGGCGCCGTCGGCATGGGTCGGTGACGGCATGGCCAGCATCGGCAGCAAAAATGCGAACGCCAGCACCGCCGTCGCCGAGCGTCGCCTGAGCAAGGCAGCAATTCCACCTCCAAGCAGCGCGACGATTACCGCGTCGATCAGGAACAAGGCGAGCGAGGAGGACAAGAGGATGCCGCGCAAATCGCGCGGTTCGGCATTGGTGTAACTCGCCCGCCGGGCGCGAAGGCTGGCGGTATCGAGCGGTGCGATGCGATCGGCCGCGGCAAGCGTGTTCACCGCGAGCGGGCCGTCGGCGGGGCCGTAAAATCCGGGGGGATGATCCAGCGTCGCGCGATCGCGGAAGTCTGCCGGCAGCGGTTTTGCGGTCGAGGGCGGCGGGCCGAACACGCCAAAACCGTCGAGCGTGCGCAGCGGTGCCACCGTTTCGGCATTCGCTTCGCCAGCGACGCCGGCGCCGGGAGTGGACGTGAAGCCGGAAATATCGACGATCCGCCGCAGCATTTCGACGAAGCTGCCGGACATCGGAAGGTCCGACCAGCGCATGTCGGCGCTGACATGAAACAGCGCCAGCAGACCCTTGCCGCGGCGCTCGCCGGTCACGAGCGGGGTTCCATCTTCCAACGATGCCCAGCTTTTCGTTGCCAGTACTGCGTCCGGTTCGGCGAGCACCTGCCGGTTGACCGTGATGTCCTTGGGCACGGCAAGGCCCGCGAACGGTCCGTCGGCAGCAAAGGCAGAGAGGTGCTGCGGCTTCTCCCAGGTGAGGCTGCCGCCAAGGATGCGGCCGCCGCGGCGCAGTTTCACGGGCACGAGGTCGTCGTCGGCCTGCGCCAGACGCGGTCCGGCAAAGCGCACCAGCACGCCTCCCTGGTCGATCCACGCATTGATACGTTCGCGAATTTCGGGCGACAGCGTGCCGACATCGGCGAGCACGATCATCGGCAGCTTCTGGTCGAGGAATTGCGCGATCGCCTGCTGCGGCGCGCCGCGCTCGCCCAAACGCACGTCGGCAAACGGGGAGAGCGCGCGGGAAAGATAAAAAGTCGATGCCAGCAAGGGCTGCGCGGTATCGCTGGTCGAGCCGCTGACGATGCCGATCGCGCGCCGGCGCCATCGCTTGTCTAACAGCTGCACCGCTCCCGCAGAACGCTCGCCGGAAATTTCGAGCCGGGCGATGTCGTTGCGCAACTCGACCGGAAGGTCGAAGGCGGCTTCGGTCTCGCGTTCCCTCGGCGCAAAGGCAAAGCGCGCCTCGCCGATCGGCGCGCCCTTCTGATCGAGCCCCCGCACGACGCCCACGCCGACGCCGCCGTCGGCGCGCAGCACCTTCACTGTCATCTTGGCCGCCGCATTTTCGGCCGCGGCCAAGGCGAGGGCGGGCGGAGTGCCGCCCTCGAAAATCGTCAGCGTGCGATCTGCGATGGCGTTGCTGAGGCTTTTGAGAAATTCCGCGCCGCGGCCGGTATCGACGCCGTCGGTCAGCCACGCGATTTCGCAATCGCCGGTCGCCCTGAGAAAGCGCTCGATCGCCGGCACGGTTTCGACCCGTTCGATCGAATACGGTTTGGGAGCAAGCTGGCGCAGTGCGACGCGCGCGGTGCCGCCGGTCATGATCGTGATGTCACGCGTGGGCTCCGACAGCGGGATCAGGGCAACGCCGCGGCGGTCGTTGTCGGCATTGGCAATCAATTCGTCGGCAGCTCTCACCCTCGCATCCCAACTGCTGGCCGCGCTCCAGCCGTCATCGATCAGGATCGCCAGCGGAGCCTTGGATCCGGCCGCAATGGTGGAAGGATTCCAGATCGGGCCCGCGGCCGCCAGAATGATGAGCGCAGCGGCGGCCAGCCGCAGCGCGGTCAGCCACCACGGCGTGCGCGAGGGAGTTTCCTCCCTCGGCGCGATGTCGAACAACAGCCGCGTCGGCGGAAACTCGATGCGTCGCGGCCGCGGCGGCATTACCCGCAACAGCCACCACAGAAATGGCAGGCTCAACAGGCCGAGCAGCAGGGCCGGTTCGGCAAAGGACAGCGGAAGGCCTGCGATCATGCTCTGCGTCCCGCTTTGACCGTCGTGGCCCGTACATCGCCCTTGCTCGCCACCATGCCGGAATGCAGGAACAGGAGCAGTTCGGCCGCCGATCGGCTGGTGGTGTGGGTCGAGAACAGCCAGTCGAGCTTGCCCGTCTCATGGCGAATCTGGTCGCGATGAAGCGCCACGCGGGCAACGTAGTCTTTGGCCCAAGTCTCCGCGCGGCCCGCGATGATCACATCGCCGCCCTCCGGCTCGACGAATTCGACACGGCCGGAATAGGGGAAGCTTTCCTCTGCCGGATCGACCACCTGGATCAGCGTACCGTGGGCGCCCGATGCCGACAGTCCGGCCAGAATGTTCCTTATCTCGCCGATCGGCGACCAGAAATCCGACAGCACCACGATCTCGGCAAGCGCCGACGGCACAAAGGAGGGTGGCAGGCTCGGCCGCACCGCGTCGTCATGCAGCATCGCCTCTGCGATCTTGTCAATGATGTTGCGGCTTGCGGTCGGATTTGTCAGCCCTGGAATGCCGACACGCTCGCCGCCGGCGACCAGAAGCTCGGCCAGCGCAAAGGTGACGATCAGGGCTCGCTCCAGCTTGCTGTCGCGTGACCGTTTCGATGCAAACGCCATCGATGGCGAACGATCCGGCCACAGCCACACCGTGTGCGCGGCCTCCCATTCCTGCTCGCGGACGTAGAGATGATCGTCGCGCGCGGAACGGCGCCAGTCGACGTTCTGCGACGGCTCGCCCGAGACGAAGCGGCGGTACTGCCAGAAGCTTTCGCCCGCGCCCGCGCGCCGGCGGCCGTGCAGGCCGTGAATGACATTGGCCGCGATACGGCGAGCTTCCAGCACAAGGCGCGGCAGCGACGCGGCGAGCGTTCGGCTTTCGCCATCGGCACGTCGGATTGCTACGATCTCCCTGCCTGCGTGCTCGTTTTCTGCGGCCATCAACCGATCCGCGTCTTCAATTGTTTAATCACGTCAGGAATGGTGCGGCCTTCGGCTCGCGCCGTGAAGGTCAGCGCCATGCGGTGCTTGAGGACCGGCTCGGCCAGATCAAGCACGTCGTCGATTGAAGGGGAGAGGCGCCCGTCGAGCAGAGCGCGGGCGCGCACGGCAAGCATCAGCGATTGGCTGGCGCGCGGACCCGGACCCCAGGAGATCAGCTTGCCCGCGTCCCCGCCTTCCGGTCCCGGGCGCGCCGAGCGCACCAGCGAGAGAATCGCTTCGACGACGGAATTGCCGACCGGCAGCCGCCGCACCAGCCGCTGCGCCGCGATCAGGATTTCGGCATTCATCGCCGCCTGGGCGAGCTTCTCTTCCGCGCCCGTGGTTTCGAACAGGATGCGCCGCTCGGCGTCGCGATCCGGATAATCGACGTCGATTTCCATCAGAAAACGGTCGAGCTGAGCTTCCGGCAGCGGGTACGTGCCTTCCTGTTCCAGCGGATTTTGCGTCGCCAGCACATGGAAGGGCTTGGGCAGATCGTGACGCGCGCCGGCAACCGTGATGTGCTGTTCTTGCATGGCCTGAAGCAGCGCCGATTGGGTGCGCGGGCTCGCGCGATTGATCTCGTCGGCCATCAGGAGCTGTGCGAAAACGGGTCCGGCGATGAAGCGAAATGACCGCTTGCCCGAACTGCTCTCGTCCAGCACTTCCGCGCCGAGAATGTCCGACGGCATCAGGTCCGGCGTGAACTGGATCCGCTTGGCATCGAGCCCGAGCGTGACGCCCAAGGTTTCGACCAGCTTGGTCTTGGCGAGGCCAGGGACGCCGATCAGCAGCGCGTGACCGCCGGACAGGATCGTCACCAGCGTGTTCTCGATCACCCGGTCCTGGCCGAAGATGACGGTGGAGATCGCTTCCTTGGCGCTGCGGATTTGAGCTGAAACCTGCTCGGCCGAGCGGACGATCACGTCTTCGAGTTTTTCGACGCTGTCAGCGCCAGCCATTTCTTTCTCCTGTGTCTCAAACTTTTCCTAGTGCGCTGGAACCGGGGCGCTAGTGCGGTGGATTTGACATTCGCTTCGGTATCGCTGCGAGTCCCAATAGCGCATGTCAAATCCAAAACCGCACTAGAACCCTGAATTTGCTAGTGTCCCTTTGGTTCTGACATTCGTAAAGGTCTTCGCTGCAACACGATACGAATGTCAGAACCGGGACACCAATGACGCCGCGGATCGCGTCGTCATGCCATGAACCCCATGCTAAACTTAGGGCAAGATCATGTGTTTGTTGAATTAAACTATCCCCATATTATCGGCATTTAAGTGTATGAACGACATCACGATGTGGCGAACTGATCTGGGATAATGGGATCGGAACTCGTTCAACGCCCACGTCGCAATTCTTGCACCAATCGTGCCAACACATGCGATCAGGCTCAGGTTAAACCATGGCGAAGCAAGGGCAGAAGCCGAATCAGGGTCTCGAGGGCCTGACGGTTGCTGCCAAGGACGCTGCGAAAGCCGGCGCAACCGGAAAAGGGCTTCCGCCGGTGCATTTGTGGAATCCGCCCTTCTGCGGCGATCTCGACATGCGAATCGCCGGCGACGGCACGTGGTATTATATGGGGACCCCGATCGGTCGCCCGGCGCTGGTGCGGCTGTTTTCGACGATCCTCAAGCGCGAGAATGGCAAGCACTTTCTCGTGACGCCGGTCGAGAAAGTCGGAATCCGGGTCGACGACGCGCCATTTCTGGCGGTCGAGATGCTTAAGGAGCGCGATGAGCGCGGTCCGTGCTTGCGGTTCCGGACCAATGTCGATGATTGGGTGGCTTGCAACTCAGCGCACCGTTTGCGTTTCGAGGCGGCCGCCGACGGCGGGCTGACGCCCTATCTCCATGTCCGCGCCGATCTGTGGGCCAAGGTCACCCGCGCGATCTATTATGATCTGGTAGATATCGGTGAGGAGCGGATGGTCGATGGCCGTCAGATGTTCGGGGTCGTATCCGCGGGCGAATTCTTCGCGATGGCGGATGCGGAGCAGGTGAGGGGCTAGTACCGCCGATCTGAAGTCCCTGCACCGCGAGCCGCGAGTTCTTTTTCAGGGACTTCAGATCGATAAAGCGGTACTAGATTCAATAAGTTTGCTAGTGCCCATGACTTTCCGAAGTTCGTGAAGGTGGGCGCTGCGGTGGAGCACGAACTTCGGAAAGTGGGCACTAGTTTTGAACGAGGCGACCTTGAGGAGCGATCCCGCCGCGATCAGTTCGGCGGAGTTTTTCGATCGGGCGCATGCGCGGCTGAGCTTTGACATTCCCGCAGGGCTGACCGACGCAAGCCTCATTCCCGTGAGTGGGGATCACGGCACCGACCGTATGCTGGAAATGATCGCGCGCGAGCAGCCGATCCGGCCCGCCGCGGTGTTGGTGCCCGTGGTCGACCATCCACAGCCCACCGTGCTTTTGACCCAGCGCGCCGCGCATCTGAACGATCACGCCGGCCAGATTTCATTTCCGGGGGGCAAGATCGATTCGACCGATGCCTCGCCGGTTCAAGCGGCCTTGCGCGAGGCCGAGGAGGAAATCGACTTGCAGCGGCAATTCGTCGATCCGATCGGTTATCTCGATCTCTATGGAACGAGCTTCGGCTTTCGCATCCTTCCGACCGTTGCGCGGGTCAGGCCCGGCTTCAAACTGCGCCTTAACCAGGCCGAAGTCGACGATGTGTTCGAGGTCCCGCTGACGTTCCTGATGAATCCGGCAAACCATCAACTGCACAGCAAGCAATTCCGCGGCGTCGAGCGCACCTACTACGCCATGCCCTACGAGGAACGTTACATCTGGGGCGCCACGGCCGGAATCCTGCGCGTGCTGTACGATCGGATCTGGAAGTCATGATCCGTCCGGCGCTCACCGAGATCGGAATTTTTCTCATTCCGTTCGCGATCTACGCGTTGTTTCTGGTCGCGACGCGCTCGGGACTCCTGGTGACGAAATCCTGGCCGATGGAGACGATCGGAAAACTGTTGCTCGGTTCGCTGCTGCTGGTTCTGATCAGTCTCTTCCTGCTTGCACAATATTCCGGGGCGCCGCCGGATTCGACCTACTACCCCGCTCATATCGAAAACGGCAAGCTGGTTCCGGGAGTCGAGCGATGACTGACGCGCGACTGCTGGATGGCGAATCCTGGCTCAGATCCGGTCCGACCGCCCGTGTGCTGAAACTTTTGAACAGTGGTGGAGAGGAAGCACGCGTGGTCGGTGGCGCCGTCCGCAACGCGCTGTTGAACATCCCGATCGGCGACATCGACGTCGCGACCACCGCAGTGCCTGAAGAGGTGATCCGCCGTGCCAGGGCAGCCGGCATCAAGAGCGTGCCGACCGGCATCGATCATGGCACGGTGACGCTGGTTGTCGATTCGCATCCGCTCGAGGTCACGACCTTGCGCGAGGACACCGAGACGTTCGGCCGCAAGGCAAAGGTCGCCTTCGGGCGCGACTGGGTGCGCGACGCGGAGCGGCGAGATTTCACCATCAATGGCCTGTCGGTTGACGCCGAGGGCCGCGTGCACGACTACGTCGATGGGCTGCATGACATTGCGGCAAGGCGCGTGCGCTTCATCGGAGATCCCAACCAGCGGATATCGGAGGATTATCTGCGCATCCTCCGCTTCTTCCGCATTCATGCCGCCTACGGCGCCGGCGAGCCCGATCGCCCCGGTTATCTCGCCTGCATCAACGGCAGAGCAGGTCTTGCAACGCTCTCGGCGGAACGCGTTCGGCTTGAAATTATCAAGCTGATGGTCGCGGATGGCGCGGCGGTCTCCGTCGCGGCGATGGCGGAAGGCGGACTGCTGCTGTCGGTTTTCGGCGGCGTCGCCTATCCAGGGCCGTTCGCAGCCATGATTTCCATCGAACGCGCGCTCGGCCTTGCGTCGGACCCGGTCCGCCGGCTCGGCGCGCTCGCAGTTGCGGTCACCGAGGACGCCAAGCGGCTTTCGACACGGCTGCGGTTGAGCAGCGCCGAGACAAAGGCGCTCGATTCCATGGGCCATCGCTGGTGGCGGCTTGGTAGAATGAATGAGGAGACTGCCAGGCGCAGGCTTTATCGTCTGGGCGAAGATCGCTACCGCGATCGGCTGCTGCTGGCGTGGGCGCGTTCAGGAGACGACAGCCATGCAGCATCGTGGCGGCAGCTCGCCACGCTTTCGGACCGCTGGGTCGCACCGAAATTTCCGCTCAAGGCGTCCGACTTCATCGCGCGCGGAATTGCGCAAGGACCGCTCCTGGGGCAGGTGCTGGGGTTGGCCGAGGACGCCTGGCTTGCGGCGAATTTTCCGCTCGATGAATCCGCGCTCAATGCCATCGCCGATCAGGCCGCAACCCGTTTTGCCCGCGACGACTAGTGCCCACTTTCCGAAGTTCGTGCTTCATCGCAGCGCCCGCTTTCACGAACTTCGGAAAGTCTTGGGCACTAGAGCTCCGATTCCGAAGTTCGCATGATATTGCGGCAACCTCCGATGCGAACTTCGGAATTAAAGGAGCTCTAGCAACATATTGATTCTAGTGCGGCTTTGAATTTGAAGTTCCTA
>Ga0306925_10000863_pt1 | contig 23397 bp, 24 predicted proteins | sample flu12Cox44000176_FD_203755 | JGI IMG/M metagenome (GOLD analysis project Ga0306925, IMG submission 203755) | Lab enrichment of tropical soil microbial communities from Luquillo Experimental Forest, Puerto Rico - flux8day.12C.oxic.44.000.176 (v2)... | ecosystem: Environmental > Terrestrial >... | reverse complement strand
CTGGTTGCGGGACGGCCGCTTTCTCGTGGGACGCCTATGAACATGAGCAGTGCACCGCAATGGGATATCAGCGCGGCACGCCGCTCTATCTGCAATGTCGCTCCATGGTGGCCCAGGCCAGGCTAGCCCGACAGGCCGCGGGCGGCCGGGACCAACATTTCTATTGCCACTCCCCCTCCCGGTCGGCCAGGTCGCTGGTATCGTCGCGCCAACTAGCGAATAATAAGTCTTTTGTTCGCCAGCAGCCTTCAATGATATCCAGCACTTAACACGATCGATGCCTGCGGACGGCCTCGAGGCACAAGATGTAGTGCCGCCGCGCTGTGGTTGTTGGGTTGCCCACAAGCCCAGCATTTGCCGGCATTTTCACATGCGCGGGCCATTGGTCCGACCACTCGGAAGAGCACCGCAAGGCGCTTTACGTCCTGGTCGCGCCGGAAACGACCAAGTTCCAGTACACGGACGGCGTCGCCGATGTGAGCCGCGTCGATCCCGATAACTGGGTCCATGATCAGGCGCTGCTCGATCGGCCGGGCAACGCCGAAATCCAGATGGACCTGTTCTACGACTATCGCACCAATCTGCCGCTTTATCCGCAGGTGCAGGCATATTTCCGCAAGCATCAGCCGCCGACGCTCATCGTCTGGGGCAAGAACGACAAAATCTTCCCGGCCGACGGCGCTTACCCCTACAAGCGCGACCTGCCCAAGGTCGAGTTTCACCTGATCGACACGGGGCATTTTGCGCTCGAGGACAAAGCCGACGAAATGGTGCCACTCATCCGCGATTTCCTTAACCGTAAGATCGCGTCATGAAGCGACTTGGATGATACTCCACGATTGCGTGCGTGCCAGCAGCTGAGAACCCTAAGTGATAGGGGAGGCCAAGGCCGATGAGGATCATTTCCGTCAATGTGGGGCTGCCCCGGACGGTGCAATGGAAGGGAAAGGCGGTTTCGACCGGCATCTTCAAAGCCCCGGTGTCCGGTCGGATCCACTTGGGGACCCTCAATTTCGACGGCGATCGCCAAGCTGACCTATCGGTGCATGGCGGGCCGGACAAGGCTGTCTACGTTTATCCGGTAGAACACTACGCCTATTGGCATCGCGAGCTTCCGGACATGACCCTGCCATGGGGCATGTTCGGCGAGAATCTAACCACCGAAGGTCTGCAAGAGGACACCCTTCAGATTGGCGACAGGTTTCGGATTGGCTCGACCGAGGTTGTGGCGACCCAGCCGCGACTGCCATGCTTCAAGCTGGGGCTGAGATTTGGTCGTGACGATATCGTCAAGCGATTTCTCGCCAGCGGCCGTATGGGCTTCTATTTCAAGGTGGTCGCCGAGGGCGAGATTGCGGCGGGAGACCCGGTACTCCTCGTCGAACGAGCCAGCGGTTCCGTAGCGGTCTCGGAGATCACGCGGCTCTATGCCGGCGACAAGGACGATCTCGAGGGGCTGCGACGCATCGTGGGTGTCGCGGCATTGCCCGACGACTGGCGAGACTACTTCAAGGAACGGATCAACCGGGTCCGCGCAGATGTCCAGCGGCCGTCCACCTACCCATGTCCCGGATGGCCAGGCTTTAGCCCTTTCAGTCTGCACGAGAAAATGCGCGAGAGCGAAAATGTCGCCTCGTTCCACCTGATACCGGAGGACGGACGACCGTTGCCGCCTTATCTGCCGGGCCAGTACCTGACCGTTCGACTAGCGATTCCGGGTGTCGAGCGTCCTGTCGTGCGATCTTATTCGCTGTCGGACGCTGCCCGGTCCGATCGATACCGCCTCACAATTAAGCGGATCGGGCCCCGTCCGGGGGAGATGCGCGCCAAGGTTGGACTTGTATCGAGCTACTTCCATGACCGGCTCGCAGTCGGCGATCGGATTGAGGCGAAGGCGCTGGCCGGTGCATTCACCATCGACCTGAAACAGCACGACCGGCCGCTGGTGCTGATCGGCGGGGGCATAGGCATCACCCCGCTACTAAGCATGCTCAATGCAATCGTGGCCGCAGGGTCACCCCGAGAGGTATGGCTTCTCTTTGGTGTGCGCGACGATCGAGAGCACATCATGCGCACTCACCTGGAGACCATTGCCCGAGCACACATCAACCTCCACCTCCATGTCTTTTATTCTCGTCCGACCAGCGCGGCGGACGATCCCAGCATTCATACCGGACACATAGACCTAGCTGCTATGCAGCGATTAATTCCCTCAACGGCCTTTGATTTCTATGTCTGTGGGCCGTCATCGATGATGGACTCCGTCACACGTGACCTCGAAGCCTGGGGTGTCCCGGCCAACCGAGTGCATACGGAGGCCTTCGGTCCAGCAACGATCAAGCAAGCTCTTCGCGGACCGAACGCGCAGCCCGACTGCGGGTTTGACGTGACATTCGCCCGCTCAGGTGTGACCGCTGCGTGGAGCCGCTGCGATTCGCCGCTACTTGAATTTGCCGAGGAGCTTTCGGTGCCGATTGACTTCGGTTGCCGGGCGGGGAGTTGCGGTACCTGCGTGACGCGAATTCTCTCCGGCGCCGTGCGCTACCTGCATCAACCTGACGCGCCTATCGAGGCTGGCGAAATCCTGCCGTGCGTAGCCGTACCGGTTGAGGCGCTCGTTCTCGATGCTTAAGTGCGCGCTCGGCCCCCACGAGGGTGCTGGCGGTCTAGCCCGCCCGCTCCAGTACGTCGGGGAGCCCGCTGCCCTCGGACGAGGCCAACAAGCTAACACACTATTGGACAATGTGAGTATTGTGCATCGCAGCGAAATATTCCCGTTTATGTCGGTTCAGGGGTCCACTTCCGGACTCATGCAATGCAGCAAGAGTCCCTACTCGATCACCTCGTCGGGAAGCGAGAGCAGTTATCAGAAATTTTGATGCCGAGCGCCTCGCGCAGCGGTGTATCGGCAGAATCGAGTGTAATTTTCCGCCTTACGCCGATCTGCGGTTCTGCCGGTTGTTCACGAGGTCATCCACCACCGCCGGGTCGGCAAGCGTGGAGGTATCGCCGAGATTACCGTATTCGTCCTCGGCGATCTTGCGCAGGATGCGCCGCATGATCTTGCCCGAGCGCGTCTTCGGCAGGCCGGGCGCAAACTGAATAAGGTCGGGAGAGGCGATCGGGCCGATCTCCTTGCGCACCCAGGCGACCAACTCCTTGCGCAGGTCCTCGCTGGGCTGCTCGCCCGTCATCAACGTGACGTAGGCATAGATACCCTGGCCCTTGATGTCGTGCGGGTAGCCGACGACGGCGGCTTCCGAGACATTGGGATGCGCCACCAGCGCGCTCTCGACTTCGGCGGTGCCGAGACGATGGCCCGCGACATTGATCACGTCGTCCACGCGCCCGGTGATCCAGTAATAGCCCTCGGCATCGCGCCGGCAGCCGTCGCCGGTGAAATACTTGCCGGGATAGGCCTTGAAATACGTGTCGACGAAGCGCTGATGGTCGCCGTAGACCGTGCGCATCATGCCCGGCCAGGAGTCGGCGATGCAGAGGTTGCCGGTGGCAGCGCCATCGAGCACCTTGCCCTCGGCATCGACGATCTGCGGAACGATGCCGAAGAACGGCTGCGTCGCCGAGCCCGGCTTGAGCCGCGTTGCGCCCGGCAGCGGCGTGATCAGGATGCCGCCGGTCTCGGTCTGCCACCAGGTGTCGACGATCGGGCAGCGGCCCTCGCCCACCACGTGATAGTACCACTCCCACGCTTCGGGATTGATCGGCTCGCCCACCGTTCCGAGCAGCTTGAGGCTCTGGCGCGAAGTCTTCTTCACCGGAGCATCGCCTGCCTGCATCAGCGCACGGATCGCGGTCGGCGCGGTGTAGATGATGTTGACCTTGTGCTTGTCGCACACCTCCCAGAAGCGCGACGTGGTGGGATAGTTCGGCACGCCCTCGAAGATCAGCGTGGTGGCCCCGTTCGCGAGCGGCCCGTAGATGATGTAGCTGTGGCCGGTGACCCAGCCTACGTCCGCGGTGCACCAGTAGATGTCGCCCTCGTGATAATCGAAGATCAGCTGGTGGGTCATGGCGACGTAGGTCAGGTAGCCGCCGGTGGTGTGCAGCACGCCCTTGGGCTGTCCGGTCGAGCCCGACGTATAGAGGATGAACAGCGGATCCTCCGCGTTCATGTGCTCGCACGGGCATTGCGTCGTCACCACCGCGGCCGCCTGGTGATAGTAGACGTCGCGCACCGGTTTCATGTCGACCGCGGCGCCGGTATGGCGCACCACGATCACATGATCGACGCCGCCGACCTTGTCGATGGCGGCATCGGCATTCGCCTTGAGCGGGACCTTGCGGCCGCCGCGAATGCCTTCGTCGGCGGTGATGATCACCTTGGACTTGCAGTCGGCGATGCGGCCGGCCAGCGACTCCGGCGAGAAGCCGCCGAATACCACGGAGTGGATCGCTCCGATGCGCGCGCAGGCCAGCGTCGCATAGGCGATTTCCGGGATCATCGGCAGATAGATGGTGACACGGTCGCCCTTCTTGACGTCGCGGTTGCGCAGGATGTTGGCGAGCCGGCAGACCTCGTCGTGGAGCTCCTGATAGGTGATGTGCTTCGACTTTGCGGGATCGTCGCTTTCCCAGATGATGGCGGTCTGCTTCGCGCGGGCGGGAAGATGCCGGTCGATGCAGTTATAGGCGGCGTTGAGGATGCCGTCCTCGAACCATTTGATGGAGACGTTGCCGGGCCCGAACGAGGTGTTCTTGATTCGGGTCGGTGCCTTGTACCAGTGCAGGCGCTTGGCCTCCCCGGCCCAGAAACCATCCGGGTCCTTGAGCGAGCGCGCGTACATTTCCTGATACTTGGCCGCATCGATATAGGCGCGCGTCTTCCATTGCGCCGGAACGTCGTAGATTTTCTCCGACATCTTTTCCTCCAGACGGCGCGCGGCGCCAGCCCGATGGCGTCCGATGGCCACGCGCAAGGTCGTTTCCTGCGCGCTATTATGCGCCGCGCGCCGCGCAAGCGACAAGGCTCGCCATGTTCGACTTTCGCCCTACCGGAGAGGGCCAGGCATGTCGTTGTTCCAGGGGTTGGTCTCTCGGCTTGGCGTCGGCGCTTTGCTCGCGGTCGTTTTGCTCGCCAACTTGGCCACGGCGACGCTGGGGCAGCCCTACCCGACGCGGCCGCTCAAGCTGCTGCTGTCGTTTCCTCCCGGCGGCGCATCCGACTTCATCGCGCGGCTGATTGCGCAGCCGCTCACCGCGCGGCTGGGGCAGCCGGTCGTGGTGGAGAACCGGCCCGGCTCGAACGGCAACCTCGCCGGCGAGCTGGCTGCGCACGCAGCCCCCGACGGGACGACGCTGCTGCTGGCGCCGAGCTCGCTGTTGACCGTCAATCCGCATCTCTACGCAAAGATGGCCATCGACCCGCTCAAGGATCTGCTGCCAATCGCGAGCGTCGTCTCCAACGAGCTTTTCCTTGCCGCAAACCCGGCGCTTCCCGGCGTTACCGATTTCGCAAGCTTCATTGCGCTCGCGAGAAGCAGCGCTCCTCCGCTGTTCTATGCCTCCATAGGCAACGGCAGCGAGCATCACCTCGCCATGGAATTCCTCAAGCAAAGGGCGGGCATCGACCTCGTTCACGTGCCTTATCGCGGCGGCGGGCCGGCGGCGATCGGCGTCATGGCCGGCGATGTCGCGGCCATGTTCGGCGGCGGTTCGGTCGCGCCGCTGGCCCAGGCCGGCAAGCTGCTCCCGCTCGCGGTGAGCGGGCGGCAACGCTCGCCGCTGCTGCCGGACGTGCCGCCGATCGCGGAGTTCTATCCCGGCTACGAGGTCACCATCTGGCAGGGTCTGTTTGCGCCAATCGGGACAGCGACCGCGATCATCGCCCGGTTGCGCGGCGAGGTCGATGCGATCCTGCGCGAGCGCAGCTTTGCCGAGAGGCTCACCGCCGCCGGTGCCGGCGAGCCCTTCATCACGACGCCGGAACAGCTCGGCGAACGTATCCGCCTTGATTACGAGCGATACGGAAAGCTGATCCGGGATGCCGGCGTGCGGGCGGATTGAGCGTGGATCAGCGGCGCTTCGGCGTGAACTCCTGGTTCGGGAAGGCCGATGCGTCCGGCGCCTTGATCACGACGAAGGCGTGGTCGGTCGTCGCGTGGCAGGCGTTGCAGCCCGCGGTCAGGCGCGCATAGGCCTCGGCAAACTGGCGCGGCTCACTCGCCTTGATGGCAAAATCGGTCAGCGTCAGCGGCGCCCACACGGCGGCTTCGAACAGATCCGGGACGGGCAGGCCCTTCCAGCGCGGGACTGCGCGCGCAGTGACCAGGAAACCCTGGCGCAGCTCCTTGAGGGCGTAGCCCGCGAGCGGCCAGTTCTCTTCCTTGCCGGCAAGCCCCAGCTTCGCATGGCGCGGCTGGATCAGCATGCTCATGAGGGCGGACATCTGCGGATTGAACGGCGCGGGCTCGGCATTGGGATCGCCAAGGGGGTTCTGCGCAATGGTCGCACCGGAAGTCGCAACGACAATGATGAAGGCGGCGCCTGCCGCGGTCATTGCAAGCGCGAACACGCGACGGCGCATGGCTTCATTCTCCTTCGATCTCATTCCCGCATCCAATCTATCGCGCCCCCATGCCTCCGATTATGGCGCCCATCAGGACGAGCACGAGCAACCAGTGGCCGCCGTCGATCCAGAGGAGGCGCCAGTCGCGCCGCGCGAAGCTGTTGTTGACGAGCATGGCTGCCATCACGAAGCCCAGCCAGCACAGCGCGGCCGAGATGACGCCGTTGCGCAGCGACAAAGGGCCGATATGGCCGAGCACCCCCGCGAGCGTCCAGGCCATGACCAGCTCTGCGACGAAGGCGTAGATGAACGGCAGGTAGGCGCCGGGCTCGTTCTTCGCAGCCTGCATCCTTTCCGGCGTCCATCCAAGCGCGGCCATCCAGCTCCTGCCGAGCATCATGTACCAGCCGGCGCCGGCGAGCCAAGCCGCGACCGCGGCAATGACAATGGCAAGATAGCTCACTCCTGAAAACGTCACGGCATTGTCCTTCCCCTTCTCGGTCGGATGCCAGACTACATCTCGCCGTCCCCGCAGGGGAGGGGTTGCACAGCCTCGCGCGGCCATTCATGAAAGGCCACTGCCGATCTCATGCCTCCTCCAACCATGCCCAAGAGCGTCCGGTGACGGAAATCGTCACAATCGGTATTGCGACTCCGCCGGGGATGACGGCGGCCAACGGATATTTCAGCGCGGCATCCGCGCTGCGCTACGATCGCGACGAGGGGCTCGCGTTCAGAATTCACTACGGCGAGGAACCCGGCACCACGGCGCACGCCCTGTGCGCGGGCGCCTGCGACGTCGCCTCGCTCAACACGACGGTCGGGCTCATCGGCCGCGAGCAGGGGCTCCCCATGATTGCGGTCTACGGCAAGGCGCGCCGCACGCATCGTTGGTTCGCGGTCCTGCCGGAAAGCCCCATCCAGGTGCTGCGCGATCTCGCAGGCGCGAAGATTGCCTGCGACTTTGCGCACCTTGCGCCGCTTGCCGAGGCGGCGCTTGCCGAAGAGGGCGTGGCGCGGGGCACATACACATGGGTGCCCTGGCGCGGCTCCGGGATGGCGACCCGCGACATGGTCGAGCCGGTGCGGCACGGCGAAGTCGATGCGGTCTTTCTCATTGACTGGAACGCGGGCGACTTCATCGCGGAGGGGTTGCCGTTGCGGCGGTTGCCGTCGCAGGCGCTCGATCGCATCAGGCTCTCGTCGTGCCTGTGGGCCAGCGAGCGCGGCCTCGGCGGCCGAAAGGACGCGATCGCCGGGGTCGGCCGCGCGCTCGCCAAGGTGACGACGTTTGCGCTGGAAGATCCGAAAGCAGCCGTGCGGCTGATGTGGCAGCATGAGCCGCGGACACATCCGTTCGCGCCCGAGCTTACCCGCGCGCTGCGACGCGATCTCGAGATCATGAAGGCGCGCCTGGATTCCTTTCGCATCGATCCCGGCGACAACGATCCGCGCTGGGGCGCAATCGATGGGCACGAGATCGTGGCGTGGCAGGATTTCCTGCTCGGCACCGCCAGCATCAGGCAGCGGCTCGATCCCCAAGGCTTCTATACCAACGCGCTGGTCGATCGATTCAACGCGTTCGATGCAAACCAGATCAGAGCGCATGCGCGCGCGTTCCAGGCATAGGAGAGCGTGATCGCGACGAAGGTCACCATCGGGCTTGCGACCCCAACCGGCATGAGCGCGCCCTATGCCTATCTCGCGCTCGCGCTGGCGCTTGGCTACGATCGGGAGGAGGGCTTGCAGCTGGGTTTCTGCTACGGCGGGGAGCCGGGCGCAACGGCGCGCGCCTTGGGCTCAGGCGCCTGCGATATTGCCTGTCTCAACACCATTGTCGGCTTCATGGGAAGCGCGAACGAGGGTCTTGCGATGCTGGCAATCGGAAGCAAGGCGCGCCGCGCGCACCGATATTTTGCCGTGCTTGCCGAGAGCCCGGTTGCGGCGCTCGCGCAGTTGCGCGGCAAGCGCATCGCCTGCGACTTTCCCCATATCCAGCCGCTTGCCGAGGCGGCGCTTGCCGAGGAAGGCGTGCCAGCCGGGGAATTCGCGTGGCTGGCGTGGCAGGGCTCCGGCATGGGGATCGGGGAGATGATCGATCCGCTGCGCCGCGGCGAGGTCGATGCGCTGTTCCTGATGGATTGGACCGACGGTGATGCGATGGCGCGCGGCCTGCGGCTGCGGCATCTGCCTTCGCGCCTGCTCGGACGCATCAACGTGTCGTCGTGCTACTGGACGACACAGGCTGCCTTTGCATCGCAGGGGCAGGTGCTCGCCCGCGCGCTGCGCGCCATCCAGAAGAGCATCGTGTTCTCGTTCGAGAACCCGCGCGCGGCGCCGCGGATGATGTGGCAGACGCAGCCGCACACGCGGCCTGCTCCCGACGCGCGCGACGCCGTCCTCGCCCATGACATCGAAGTGCTCAAAGCCTGCCTCGAGCCCATGCGCATCGACCCGGACGATCCGGATCCGCGCTGGTGCGCGATCTCGGGACGTGACATGCAGGCGTGGCACACGTTTCTGCTCGGCGCGGGCACGATCCGGCAACGGCTCGATCTCGACCGCCTCTACACGACCGCGCTGGTCGAGGGGGCGAACGCGTTCGATGCCGATGCGGTGCGAGCCGCGGCCCGCGCTTATGCCGGGTGATCCGAGCGCAACAGGGAGACACGGGACATGGCTCAGGGCAAGTTTCTGATCGCAGGCGCTCTCGCCGCCTTGGTCGCATATGCACCCGTGCCGGCGGTGTGGGCTGCCGACGACCTCCTGCAAACCATCAAGGGCCGCGGCGTCATCCGCACCTGCAGCGTCGATTATGCGCCGTGGAACATCAAGAATCCGGCGAGCAACCAATGGGAGGGGGTCAATGTCGATATCATGAATCTGGCGGCCGGGATCCTCAAAGTAAAAGTCGAGCAGGTCGATGCCACCTGGGGCACGGTCGTTCCCAGCGTGCTGACGCAGAAATGCGACGTCGCCGCCGCCGGCCTGTACGTGTCCGGCGCGCGCGCCGAGCTTGTCAGCTTCACGCGGCCCATTGCGACCGACGGAATCTCGCTGTTCGTCGCGGCGGGCTCCGCCGCCAGAACGGTCGAGGACCTCGACAAGCCCGGCACCACAGTGGTGGTGCGCTCGGGCGCCTTCGAGGAAGGCGTGGCGCGCGCCCTGTTCAAGCAGGCGACGGTCAAGGCGCTGACCGCGGACCAGGCCGGCATCATCACGCTCGAGATTGCATCGGGCCGTGCCGATGCCGGCGCCGGCGGCTATTTCGGAAACCTGTGGTTCCTCAAGGCCAACCCGAATGTGAAGGTCAGGCTGCTCTCCGACGAGCTGCTGAGCAGGACTTCGATCGCCTACGCGGTGCCGCCGCGCGAATATTTCTTTCGTGACTGGCTCAATGCCATGCTGCTCAACCTCGAGGAGAACGGCAAGATCAAGGAAATTCTCGCCAAGTGGACCAGATAGCCCATCACCGGCGAGGCATCGCGGGCGACATCCTGCTCTCCTGGATCTTGCCCGCCGCCCTCATCCTCGCAATCGCTGGCTGGCTCTGGCGCGACGTGAACTGGTCATTCGTGCGCGGGCTGGATTTTTCCGTCATCGCCACGTATCGGGTTGCGCTGCTCGAAGGTCTCGGCAGCACCCTTCTGATCACCTTCTTCTCGCTTGCGCTCGGCCTCGCATTGGGACTTGCCTTTGCGTGTCTGCTGCAGGTGCCGTTTGCGCCGCTGCGCTGGCTGATCCTCTCCTACATCGAGGTGCTGCGCGACATCCCGCTGGTGGTCGCGCTGTTCTGGATCCATTTCGCCCTGCCAGTCGCCACCGGCATCAGCACGACCGCATTCGAGAGCGGGTTCATCGCCATGGCCCTGCAGTCGAGTGCCTATCTCGCCGATGTCGCGCGCGCAGGAATAGCGGCAGTGCCGAGAGGGCAATGGGACGCGGCCGATTCGCTTGGGCTGTCCCGGCAGTGGAAATGGCTCGACGTCGTGCTGCCGCAGGCGTTCAAGATCATGGTTCCTCCGCTCGCCAATGTGGCGCTTGGCTATTTCAAGGCGAGCTCGGTGCTCGCTCTGCTCTCGGTCGGCGAGCTGATGACCGTTGCGCTGCGCATCAGCAACTACACGTTCAAGCCGATCGAGACGCTCACCACGGTGGGCGCGATCTATCTCGTCCTTGGCTACGTGCTGAGCTCCCTGACCTACCGTCTGGAGTGGCTGTTCAAGACGGCGGCCTGAGATGGCGTTCGACACGTCGGTCATCTGGAGCAATCTGCCGCTGCTCGCCGCCGGCATCCGGCTCACGCTGCTGCTCACGCTTGCCGCGCTCGCCCTCGGCATCGTCATCGGTCTCCTCGCCTGCGCCGGCCGCCTTTCCGGGCGCGGTCTCCTCTATTATCTCAGCGCCGGGTATATCGGCCTGTTTCGCGCCCTGCCCGAAACGGTGATCATCTTCTGGCTGTACTATTGCGCGCCCCTGATCCTGAACGCCAAGCTCTCCGCGTTCTGGAGCGGCACCATCGCGCTTGCGATCCCGGTAGGGGCTTATCTCGCTGAAATTTTCCGCGCCGGTATCGGAGCGGTGCCGCGCGGTCAGCTCGATGCCGCGCGAGCGGTCGGGCTCTCCCCGTTGTGGGTGGTATGGGATGTGGTCGCGCCGCAGGCGCTGCGCATGATGATTGCGCCCATCCTCGGCATCGTCACCATCCTGATCAAGAATTCCGCGCTGGTCTCCGCGATCGGGGTCGAGGAGCTGTTCTACCGCGCGACCGTGCTGGCGGGTCAGAACTTCCATCATTTCGAGCTGCTTTCCGCAACCGCAGTCCTCTACTTCGTGATGATCCTGCCGCTGAGCATCCTGATGCAGCGCCAGGAGCGACGCCTGCTGGCGAGGATCTCCTGATGTCGCAAAGCGCGGGCGGGGCTGCGGGCGCGATGATCGATTGCGAAGGGGTCCGGAAGTTCTTCGGGCGCTTCGAGGTGCTGCGACGGGCCAGCCTGCAGGTGGCGCGCGGCGAGGTGGTCTGCATCATCGGGCCATCGGGCGGCGGCAAGTCGACCTTTCTGCGCACGCTCAATGCGCTCGAGGCCTTCGATGGCGGCCGTATCCGGATCGGCGACATCGAGCTTCCCGGCACGCGGCGCGAGGTGCTCGAGATCAGGCGCGAGGTCGGGATGGTGTTTCAGAGCTTCAACCTGTTCCCGCACATGACGGTGCGCCGCAATGTCGCGCTGCCCCCGGTCCGCTCGCGCAGGCTCTCGTGGCGCGAAGCCAACGAGCGCGCCGAGCGGCTGCTCGCGCGGGTGCACATCGCGGATCAGGCCGACAAGTATCCTGGCCAGATCTCCGGTGGCCAGCAGCAGCGCGCCGCCATCGCGCGGGCGCTCGCGATGGAGCCCAAGATCCTGCTCTTTGACGAGCCGACCTCCTCGCTCGACCCGGAGATGGTGCAGGAAGTGCTCGAGGTCATGCGCTCGCTCGCGCACACCGGCATCACCATGGTGGTGGTCACGCACGAGATGGGCTTTGCCCGCGAGGTCGCCGATCACGTCGTGTTCATGACGGACGGTGTCCTGCTCCACAAGGCGCCGCCCGACGAGTTTTTCGATCGCCCCGCGGATCCGCGCGTGACCTCCTTCCTCTCCAAGGTGCTGTAGGAGGGGCCCTGCCGAGGCTCGCCCGCGGTCCCGGATTCTAGGCCGGCTTCGCCGCTGGGAAGCTTATCTCCGAACGGAACCTGTTGTAGAGGGCGAAGCCGCCGAAAGTCATGGCCAGCAACACAACGATCATGAAGGGTGAGCCGGACATGAAAGAGCGGGAATAAAGCAGAAGAAGGAGAGCATAGATGCCCAGATAAAAGAGGAAGGCGCCAAGAACCTCGACTACCAGATAGCGCAGCCCCGGCGTTGCGCCGGAGTGGCTGATCGTGGCCAGATAGCACCCGACGACAACAACAAGGCCGCCGGCATAGAAGTTGCCGACCGGAAAATGCTCTTCCACATCGAGAAAGCTCTTTTCGTAGACCACCCCGAAAAAAAGTCCGACGACCGTCAGAACGAGAAGCGTCGCCGTGGACGCGATTGCAAAGCCAAATCTTTCATCTTCCGGTTTCGGGTGAAGCGCGCCAAACAGCATGTGAGGTCTCGTTCTTCGCAAGCAAATCCGTCGCGAGCAAGGGAAGGCTAATTGGTGACGCCTGCCTCTTCAAGGCTCGCACGGAGTTGGTGACATGCGGCCGACTGTCCGGGCTTGGGAAGGCTTTCGCGCCTTGCTCCTCACGCGCCCATGCCGGTGCCGCCGGCATGGGGGTGACATAGGAGAGGAAAGCGGCGCCCCGGCGCAGCGATGGCGCATTGCTCGCGCGCGCCAATCGATTATGCTGGTTCCCGCGTTGCCGGGCGGCGTCACCGGTTCCGCATCCGCTGCGAAGCGATCATGCCGCTGCCGCTCACTGAGCAGAAAATGGAGAATGCCATGTCCGAGGTGAAGTCGAAGATCAAGCACATCGCGCTTTCGGCCAAGGACGTCGAAGCCACCGCCCGGTTCTTTGTCGACGTGTTCGGCATGAAGGAAGTCGGAAGGTTCGACGCTCAAGGCGCCCGCGGGTGCTACCTCAGTGACGGCCACCTCAATCTTGCGATCCTCAACTTCAAGAATGACGCGGTGGCCGGAGCGGAACGCGGCAAGGACTGGTACGGTATCCACCACATCGGATTTCAGGTGGAGAGCCTCGAAGAGATCCATGAGAAATTGGCGGAAGTCGGCTCCCGCCCGCGTGACGACGTCAACGCAGCTCTCGGCGTGGGCCGCGGCCATCGGCAGGAGAGCAATGTCGAGGTGAAGTACACCGGTCCCGACGGGATCATGATCGATGTCTCGCAGACCGGCTGGGAAGGGACCTCGCGGGCGCTCGATGAGCAGGCGGCGCCCGTGCGGACCAAGGAAACCCAGCTGGCCTGAGGACTAGTGCATTCGATTTCGAAATTCGAATCATATGCCGCGTCATTCCGGGGCGAGGCCCGAAGGGCCGAGAGCCCGGAATCTAGTAATCGATGGCGTAGGTTATTGGATTCCGGGTTCGCCGCTTCGCGGCGCCCCGGAATGACAGGCTTCATGGAATCGATGTACTACGCGCGCTCCGCCTGCCTGGCCGCGGTTCGCCTCGCGAGCCTCGCCTTGAGGCGCGGATAGGCGCGCAGCGCGTTCCCCTCGAAAATCTTCGCCTTCTCCTGCGCCGACAGTCCGGGCGCGTGATCGACGTAGCGCCTGGTATCGTCGAAGTCGTGTCCGGTCTGCGGATCGACGCCGCGCACCGCTCCTACCATCTCGGAGGCGAACAGGATGTTGTCGATCGGCACCACCTTGGTAAGCAGATCGATGCCGGGCTGGTGATAGACGCAGGTGTCGAACCACACATTGTTCTTCATCATCTCGTCGAGCGGAGGGCGCTTGTTGTTGAGCGCAAGCCCGCGATAGCGACCCCAATGAAACGGGACGGCGCCGCCGCCGTGCGGGATGATCAGCTTCAACGTCGGGAAATCCTTGAACAGGTCGCCCATGATGAGCTGCATGAAGGCGGTGGTGTCGGCATTGATGTAGTGCGCGCCGGTGCCGTGGAAGGAGGGATTGCAGGAGGCACTCACGTGCACCATGGCGGGAACGTCAAGCTCCACCATCTTCTCGTAGAATTTGTACCACCAGCGGTCGGTGAGCGGCGGTGCGGTCCAATAGCCGCCGGAAGGGTCGGGGTTGAGATTGCAGCCGACGAACCCGAATTGCGTGACGCAGCGCTCAAGCTCCTCGATGCAGCTGTCGGGGGATACCCCGGGCGACTGCGGCAGCTGGCACACCCCGATGAAATTGTCGGGATAGAGCGTGCACACGCGATGAATCATCTCGTTGCACATCTGCGACCAGGCGAGACTGACGGTGAAATCCCCGATATGATGGCTCATGCCCATGGCGCGCGGCGAGAAGATGGTCACATCGGTGCCGCGCGCGCGCTGAAGCTTGAGTTGCGCCCCTTCGAGGCTCTCGCGGATCTCGTCGTCGCTGACCTTGAGCGAGGCCTTTGCGGGCTGCTTTGCGGGATCCTTGAGATTGTCGATCTGCTCCTTGCGCCAGCGCAGCAGGTCTTTGGGCTCGGTCGTGTAATGGCCGTGACAATCAATGATCATGACACCATCGCGCATGCTGGGAGAGCGAATCCTACGAACCGGGCCTGACAATTGTCAAACCCGCCGCCGGCGTCCCGGCGCCGGAACGTGCCGGCGTTCACGTCAGCGGGACGAAATCGTACTCGCCGATGCCTTGCAGCACGAGGAACACAGCGGACGTTTGGCCGGCATTGGTGACGAGGTGGGGACGCCGGGGCGGAACGGAATAGGTCTGCCCGCGCTCGAGACGCACCTCTTCCTTGGGCGATTGCAGAAATATCCGGATTGTCCCGTCCACGACATGCCTCATGACGTGCATAGTGCTAGCAACGCATTGATACTGTTGAGCTATCAGCAACAGCACTAGTTGCGGGGTAACGTGCAGGGGAACGACGGCCGGGACTGTTCACCCTCCGACCGCAGCCCCGAGGACCATTACACGGAGCATGACGCGGACCAGATCGCGGCCCATTAGGCGATTCCGGCTATTTCCTAATAGTTGCAATAGCCTAAGGGGGTCCGGTGCATACGGGGGCGAGGGCGGCCGGGAGGGCCAGGGGGCCCCAGTCTATAGTCATGTGCGACACGATTATGGGACCCAAAATACCCCATACCGAAATGGGTCCAACACCCCATGGTGAGCTTATTACCCCGGAGGGTTAGAGGAAGGGTCCTGCTGACGGGCGCGCACTGCATAGACCTTCAAAGACTGCAAATCGTATCGAGCCGTACATCATATATCCGCTGTTGGTCCGATTGCGGACTTAAAATCGGTCGGGGGGTTTACCGCCGCTTTGTGCCAATTCCAGACCTGAGCAGGTGCAGCAAAGTGAGCAAGCTTTTACTCGATCACCTCGGCGGCGGTGGCGAGCAGAGGGGCACAACGGAGGGCCGCATGTTTGGGTTCACGCCGCGGCGGATGGGACAACGGGAAAGGCCATGCCGCGCGTGCGCGATTGACTAAGCTGGCCGCACCAGCGAATGGTGTTGCCAACTCCCGAAATCGATTTATCCTGACCGTCACCGCGGCGATGGTACCATCTCGTTTGGGCCTGGTTAGATCGCACATGCCATTCGAAGTGAAAATCCGGCGATTTTCCGGCGTGGTATGCGACGCCCTCTTTGCCATCGCAGCGCTTCTCGCCGGTACTTTGGTTCCCCCCTCCGCGGTGGCGCAAACCGGCGAACCGGTCAAGATCGGCTACGGCATGGCGCTGACGGGAGGGCTCGCGCCCAACGGCAATTCCGCGCTGCTGGCACAGAAGATTTGGGAACAGGATACTAATGCCAGAGGCGGGCTGCTCGGCCGTCCGGTGAAGCTCATCTACTATGATGATCAGACCAATCCCGCGACCGTACCCGGCATCTATACCAAGCTGCTCGACGTCGACAAGGTCGATCTGATCATCGGCAACTACGGCACCCACATGCTGGTTCCGGCGATGCCAATCGCTATGCAGCGCAAAAAGGCCTTCATCGGCCTGCTCGGGACCGCAGTGAACAGCGCATTCAACTATCCAAACTACTTCGGCATGATTCCGACCGGGCCTGACCCGAAGCCATCCTACACCAAAGGCTTCCTCGACCTTGCGGTGCGGCAGAACCCGAAGCCGCAGACGGTCGCGATCGTGGCGGCCGACGCGGAGTTCGGCCTGTATGCCTCTGAAGGCGCGCGCGAAAATGCCAAGGCGGCTGGTCTCACCGTCGTCTATGACCGCAGGTACCCATCCGCAACCAACGATCTCGCGCCGGTGGTGCGGGCGATCGCGGAGACGAAGCCGGACCTCGTCGTTGTCTGCTCCTATCCGCCCGATTCGGTCAACATTGTGCGGGCAGTTAACGAGGTAGGCTTCAAGCCGAAAATGATCGGCGGCGCCATGATCGGCCTGCAGAGCACGGCGATCAAGGCGCGACTCGGTCCGCTGGTCAACGGCTGGACCAATTACGACTACTGGCTGCCGGTTCCGAAGATGCGGTTCACGGGTGTGGACGACCTGATCAAGAAGTACCAAGCGCGTGCGGTGATCGAAGGCGTTGATGCGCTCGGCTATTACATGGTGCCGTGGGCGTATGCTCAGCTCCAAGTCCTCCAGCAAGCCGCCGTAGCCACCAACAGCCTCGACGACTCGAAGCTCGGCGACTACATTCGCGCCAATACCTTCGAAACCGTAGTCGGCGATGTGAAGTTCGGTGCTAATGGCGAGTTGGCGCAGTCCCGCATCCTGCAGGTGCAATTCCAACATGTGAAGAGCAACGATATTACTCAATTCAAGGACATCTCGACCCAGGTGGTGGTGGCACCCGGCGAATACGAGTCGGGCAAATTGATATATCCTTACGAGAAGGCGCTTGCTCCAAGTTACTGAAAATCAGGCCTTGTACGGGACGACCCGATCGCACAGGTTGGAACCGTCCTATTCGATGATCTCGTCGGCGCCAGCTGACAGCCCAGGCGGCACGTCGAGGCCAAGCGCCTTCGCAGACTTCAGGTTGATCACGAAGTCGAACTTGGCGGGCTGTACGACGGGCAGATCGGCGGGCTTCTCCCCATTGAGAATCCGGCCGGTATAGATGCCGGCCTGACGATAGGCGTCGGCGAGGCTCGTGCCGTAGCTCGCCAGGCCGCCAGCCATGGCCAACTCACGTCCTTCATAAATCGCAGGGATGGCGTGGCGCGCCGCCAACGCAACGATTTGGTCCCGCTCATTGTTAAAGAACGGGTCGGAGCCAATCAGTAGCGCTCCGGCGCGTGATTCAATCACGCTTGCGAACGCCATTCCGATGTCGCGTTCGGTACTCGCGCTCAGGATGTTCACTTGTTGCCCGAGGGCCCCAGCGGCATCCTGTACGCCCCGCAACTGGGTTTGAAAATTCGCGTTGGTTGGGTTGAGCAACACCGCGATCAACGTGGCAGCCGGAACCAGCTCGCGGAGGAGCCCCAGTCGCTTTCCCTCCAGCACCTGCTGAAAGATATACACCCCGGTTGCGTTGCCGCCCGGCCGATTGAGGCTCATAACCAGACCGGATGTGACCGGATCGATGCCACTTACGAAGACAATTGGAATCGTTGTGGTTGCCGCGTAGGCCGCGAGTGCCGCGGCGCCGCCTCCCGTGGTGACGATCACGACCACGCGCCGGCCAATGATGTCCCCGGCCAGCGTTACAAGTCGATCAGTCTGGCCATACGCGGCACGGAAATAAATCGCGACGTTCCTGCCTTCGATGTAACCGGCGTCTTTCAGGGCCTGCCGGAACGCCGTAATCAAGTGAGGGTCGAAGGACTGGCCGTCGAGAAATCCGATCACCGGCATCGTTGGCTGCTGTGCACGGGCCAGGAACGGCCAAGCCGCCGCGCCACCGAGCAGCGTGATGAACTCGCGGCGTCTCACTCGATGACCTCGTCGGCGCGGGCGAGCAGCGTCGGTGGCAGGTCGATAGTCAACGACCTCGCGGTTTTGAGGTTGACGAGGAGGTGAAATTTCGTGGCCAGTATCACCGGCAACTCCGCTGGGTTCTCACCCTTCACGATCCGGCCAACATAGTTCCCGGCTTGTCGATAGGCGTCGCTTCGACTGGCGCCGTAGCTCATGAGGCCGCCGGCTTCCGCCTGCTCGCGATCGGCGAATATCGTCGGCAGGGCATCGCGCGCCATCAGCACCACCAGCTTCACGCGCTCGCTGAAGAAAAACGGGTCGGAGCTCACGATGAGCGCTCGGACCTGCTGTTGCTTGATGGTCGTAAAGGCATCCTCCACCTGCTCCAGCGTGTTCGCCTGCAGGATCAGGAGCCGCTGCCCGAGAGCCGCTGCTGCCGCCTGCAAAGACTTAGATTCCTCGACGCTCGGCGGATTCGTCGGATTGATCAACGTGGCAATCATGCTCCCCTCAGGCACCAGCTCGCGCGCCAGATCCAGTCGCTTAGTCACCACCGGTGAGGTGTAGAAGCTCGCACCCGTCACGTTGCCCCCAGGGCGGTTGAGGCTGGCGACAAGCCCCGGCGCTACCGGGTCGCCACCGATCGCGAACACAATCGGAATCGTCGCCGTCGCCGCTTTCGCGGCCAAGGCCGAGGGCGTGCCGCTGATTGCCGCGATCACGGTAACCTTTCTGTTGACCAGATCGCCTGCTAGTGCCGGCAAGCGCCGGTAATCGCCTTCCGCCCAGCGATATTCAATCGCGATATTGCGCCCCTCGACGAATCCCGCGCCGTTGAGGCCCTCGTGGAACCCAGGGATGACGAGGCCGAGATCCGTGTGGGCCAGACTGCTGAGAAATCCAATCACCGGCATCGCCGGCTGCGCGCGCGCAACAATTGGCCACGCCGTTGCCGCGCCGCCGAGCAGCCTGATGAACTCGCGCCTCCTCATTCGATCACCTCGTCGGCGCGACCGAGCAGCGTTATTGGAAAGGTGAGGCCAAGTTTCTGTGCAGTCTTGACGTTGATCGCCAACTCGACTTTCACAGGCTGCTGGACCGGCAGATCAGCCGGCTTTTCACCCTTAAGAATTCGGCCAGTGTAGATGCCAACTTGACGCGACCCATCAGTCAGGCTGGCTCCGTAACTCATTAGGCCGCCGGCCGGGACAAAATCGCGAAAGGCATACATTGTCGGTAGCGCATGGCGAGCCGTCAGGGCCACGAGCTGTTCGCGCTGGCTTAGGAAGAACGGATCGGTGTGAACGAGTAGCGCGCCGACTTTCTGTTGGACAAGAATCCCGAAGGCTGCGTCGATTTCGCGCTCCGTGCCCGCATTCACGACTAGCAGTTTGCGCCCAAGCGCCTCCGCCGCAACCTGCGCATCCTTCGTATCGGGCACCGTGTTCGGATTGATCGGGTTCACCAGGAAACCAATTACCGCGGCGCTGGGCACCGCCTCGTGCAGAACATCAATTTGTTTTGCCACCAACTCGTTCATAAGCAGGTTCACACCTGTGGCGTTTCCGCCCGGATGGCTGAGGCTGCTTACGAGGCCAAATTTGACGGGGTTGGCGCCAATAAGAAACACAATTGGAGTTGTGGTGGTAGCCGCTTTGGCGGCAAGCGCCGCAATGGTGGTGGCACTAGCGATCACAGCTACTCGACGTTGAACGAGGTCGGCCGCCATCGATGGCAGTCGATCCTTGTGGCCCTCCGACCAACGGTATTCGATCGTGACGTTTTGCCCCTCAATGTAGCCGGTCTCGGCAAGGCCCCGGATGAGTCCCGAAATCTCGCGGGGCCTCTCGTCGACCGCCGATCCGCCGCTGAGATAGCCGATAACCGGCATCGCCGCCTGCTGCGCCCGCGCCGCTAGAGGCCAAGCCGCCGCGCCGCCGAGCAGCGTGATCAGCTCGCGGCGATTCATTCGATGACCTCGTCGGCGAGCGCGAGAAGCTTATCTGGCACGGTAAGGCCAAGCTCCTTGGCGGTCTTGAGATTAATCGTGAGGATGAATTTAGTCGGCTGTTGCACCGGAAGATCGGCGGCCTTGGCCCCCTTTAGAAGGCGGCCCGCATAGGCACCGGCAAGGCGATAATTATCAGTGAGCTTAGTACCGTAGCTCATCAAGCCACCGGCCAGGACGAACTCGCGAAATTCCCAAATTGCCGGAATCGCATGGTACGCCGCTAGCGCCACTAACTGCTCCCGCCGAGCGAACAGAAACGGGTCATGCGCGACCAGAAGGGCGTCCGTCCGCCGCCCGACCATGGTGCGGAAGGCCGAATCGATGTCCCGTTCGTTGCCGGCACGCAGGAAATCAATCTGTTGGCCAACCGCACGAGCGGCCGCCTCCACTGCCCCAACATCGCGTTCGGCGGTCGGGCCATTCGGATTCACCAGCATGGCGATGCGCGGGATCGCAGGTGCGAGGTCGCGCAGCAGCATAAACCTTTTGACTTCGAGCTCGGATTGAAAAACACCCACGCCCGTCACATTGCCGCCTGGCCGGCTGAGGCTTGTCACAAGGCCAAATGCGACCGGGTCATCGCTGCCAGTGAACACGATCGGAATCGTTGTCGTCACTGCCTTGGCGGCTAACGTCGGAGGGTCGCCACCGCCCGCAATGATCAACGCCACCTTCTGCTCGACCAATTCGGCTGCCATTGCGGGCAATCGATGGTATTGGCCTTCGGCCCAGCGAAATTCTATCCTCACATTCTGACCATCAACATATCCAGCTTCGCCCAAACCCTCACGCAAAGCCGCAAGGAATGGAGCAAATGCTCCGGCAGACGCACTGTGCAGAAACCCGATCACCGGCACGGACTGCTGCGCGTGCGCCACGAGCGGCCAAGCAGCTGCACTGCCGAGCAGTGTGATGAACGCGCGTCGCCTCATTATTCGATGACCTCGTCGGCGCGCTGTTGGAGATGTAAAGGCACGTCGAGGCCCAGCGCCTTGGCGGTCTTGAGGTTGATCACTAGGTCGAACTTGACCGGGGCTTGGACTGGAAGCTCGCTCGGTTTCTCACCCTTGAGGATGCGATCGACATACGTCGGCGCGCGCCGAAAATTATCGATCAAGTCATCTCCGTAGGACAGCAGGCCGCCGACTGCAGTGAATTGACGGTAGGGATAGACGGCCGGGAGGTGGTATCGAGCCGCCAGTGATGTGATCTCTACGCGATGGGCATCGGTGAAGGTATCCGGCATCACGACCAGGCCGCCATTCGGCGCGCGCGCCTGTTCGGCGATGACTGATTCGAGCTCGGATCTGTCGCGAACAGGTGATGCAATCGCCTCCACTGCGAGGGAGACAGCGGCGGCTTTGAAGGGGTTCAACCAATATTTGAAATATGTCGCCGTTGCCGGGTTAAACAGGAAGGCTACTCTGGTCGCGCGCGGTGCAATCTCCCGGAGCAGCTCCAGCCACTTGCCAGCCATTGTGGGCTCTATAGTGACGAAACCGGTGACGTTCCCTCCCGGCTTCGCAAAGCTCGCGACGAAGCCGCTACCGATCGGATCGGCAACGAGCGCGAAGACGATGGGAATGGTGTGTGTCTCTTGCAGTATCGTCGCGGTAATCGGTGTGCTTTGCGTAACAATAAGGTCGGGTTGCAGAGCGACGAGTTCCTTCGCAAATCGTTGCATCGACTCGACTTCGCCGGTTGTCGTCCAGCGGGTGTCGATCCGGATATTGCGGCCCTCTGTCCAGCCGAGCTTCTCAAGTCCCTCGCGCAACGCCGCGATGCGGGCCTGCCCCATAGGATCGTCCGCAGCGAGCGGCATGAGCACACCGATACGCCGCATCCGGCCGCCCTGCTGCGCATGTGACGCGAGCGGCCAAGCGGCAGCCGCGCCGCCGAGCAGTGTGATGAACTTCCGCCTCCTCATTCAATGACCTCGTCAGCGCGTACCAGAAACGTCTCCGGTATTACCAACCCAAGCCTCTTGGCAGTCCTAAGATTCACTACGAGCTGAAACTTCGTCGGGTACTGCACCGGCAGGTCACCGGGCTTGGCACCTCGCAGTATACGGTCAACATATCCAGCCCCTCCCTGAAACTGGTTTATCGGGTCGAAGCCATACGACATCAGGCCGCCTGCTTTGGCATAAAAAGCCAACGAATAGAGCGCCGGCAAGCGTAGTTGCGCGGCCAGCGCGACGATGAGATCGCGATTAGCAAACGTCACAGCGTGCGGACTGACAATAAGGCCGCCATTGCTCACAGCAGCAAACGCCGTCAGGGTTCGCTCAATCTCGTCTGCGTCATGCACACCGAGTCCGATCAACTTGACCTTGAGTGCAGGAGCCCGGGCTTCAGCAAATTTGAAGAAGTCAACACTGGCGGGCGTCTCGGGATGCATCACGTACCCGACGCGCTGGACTGAAGGCACAACCTCCTTGAAAAGCTCCAGCCATTTTCCGCTCATCGAGCTCTCCCAATTGGCGAACCCCGTGAGGTTGGCGTTGGGACGCGTCTCGTTGCTGACAAAACCGGAACCAACCGGATCAGCAACAGTTAGGAAAATAACTGGGATGGTGCGGACTTCCGCCTGAACAACAGCCGTCACCAGGTTAGTGTTGGAAACCAACACGTCCGGTGTGGGGCTCATCAACTCCATAAGCGTGGCGCGTACTCGGCCAGCATCGGAGCCCGGAAAGCGAACATCAACGCGAATATTGCGCCCTTCCTCCCAACCTAGTTTCTGTAGTTCCTGCCGCAACGCAGCGACCTGGGCTTGAGCCGCAAGATCGGTCTCGGCATACCCCATCAGCACAGCGACGCGCCGCACCCGTTCTGGCTGCTGCCCGCGCGCTGCGAGCGGCCACGCCGCCCCTAATCCAGCAGCTCCTGCAATGAAATCGCGTCGTCGCATTACCCTACCCCAGCTTAGGGTATCGCCAATTCAGGCTCCCAACTGAGGCCCATCAAAGCAGGAATTTGCGACCCGCAAAATGCGACGAAATGGTCAGTTTGCGCTGCATCAATTTAGAATTGCCAATGACCGAGATGGGTCAAAACGAGAAGCCGCCTGTTTCGAGCTTATGTCAGCTCTGGCCAGCTGCGGACATAACGCCAAATCCGGCTTCGTCAGGACCGTGCCAAAACCCGACGTGAGCAGGTGCAGCAAACAGCGCCCTATGCGAAGGCCTTTTGGGCTTCCACAATTCTTGGCAGTCGGATCGTGAAGGTTGAGCCGCGACCCGGCTCGCTCTCGACCGTAATGTCGCCGCCCATCATCTGGCAGAAGCGCCGGCTGATGGCGAGGCCAAGCCCCGTGCCGCCGTATCTG
>Ga0306925_10000857_pt1 | contig 23442 bp, 27 predicted proteins | sample flu12Cox44000176_FD_203755 | JGI IMG/M metagenome (GOLD analysis project Ga0306925, IMG submission 203755) | Lab enrichment of tropical soil microbial communities from Luquillo Experimental Forest, Puerto Rico - flux8day.12C.oxic.44.000.176 (v2)... | ecosystem: Environmental > Terrestrial >... | reverse complement strand
GGCGGGCCCCGCTCTTCGCGATGTTGCGGGCGATGTCGCCGACCCGCTCGAGGTCGGTGGCCATGGTCTTGATCGCCACCACCTGGCGCAGGTCCTCCGCCACGGGGGACTGCAGCGCCAAGGCGCGGAGCACCGCGTCGTCGATCTCGATGTCGAGCTTGTCCAGCTCCAGGTCGTCGCGCTGGACCTCGGCGGCGAGCCGCCCGTCCCGCTCGTGGACGACCCGCAGCGCCTTGGCCAGGATCGCTTCGGAAAGCGCCCCCATGCGCAGGACGAGCTCGCGCAAGCCCTCGATCGTGGCTTCGGACTTCACCGTCATGCCGCGGTCAGGATAGCTCCGCCCGGTCCCGACCGCGTGTCATTTCGGTGACGCAGGCACAGCGATTCCGCGAATTCGATTCGTCACGGAAACGTCACGATGGCGCCGTTCCGGCGACACTGCCGCCCCTGAACCTTCCCCAACCCAACAGCAGACACGAGGGGCGCATGCGCAGGGGATTGCTGGGATTCGCATTGGTCTGTTCGTCGATCCTCCCGGCCGCCGCCGCGAGGGCAGACGCTGAGGTGGATGCCAAGATCGCCGCCTACCAGAAGGTCGGCGGAGTCGCGGGGAACCTGTCCGCGATCGGGTCGGACACGCTGAACAACGTGATGACGATGTGGGCCGAGTCGTTCCGCAACGTGTACCCGTCGGTGCAGGTGCAGGTCGAAGGCAAGGGCTCGTCCACCGCGCCGCCGGCGCTGATCGCCGGCACCGCGCAGCTCGGGCCGATGAGCCGCGAGATGAAGGCCGACGAGCTCGACGCATTCGAGAAGAAATTCGGCTACCCGCCCACACAGGTTCGTGTCGCAATCGACGCGCTCGCGGTGTACGTGCAGAAGGACAATCCGCTCGAGAAGCTCACGTTGCAGCAGGTGGATACGGTGTTCGGGAAGACGCGCCGCTGCGGCGGCACGGCCGCCGCGGACATTTGGGGCGATCTCGGCGTGACGGGCGCGATGGCGAGCGCGCCGATCCGCCTGTACGGCCGCAATTCGGCCTCGGGGACGTACGGCTACTTCAAGGAAGTGGCGATGTGCGGCGGCGACTACCGCGACACCGTGAAGGAGCAGCCGGGCTCGGCGGCGGTGGTGCAGGGCGTGACCGAGGACAAGCAGGGCATGGGCTACAGCGGCATCGGCTACAAGACGTCCGGCGTCAAATCGCTGCAGCTCGCCAAGGACGCGTCGAGCCCCTACTCGTCGACCGACGCCGAGCAGGTGTACGCCGGGAAGTACCCGCTGTCGCGCTTCCTCTACGTGTACGTGAACCGACCGCCCGGGAAGCCGCTCGATCCGCTCACCGAGCAGTTCGTCCGCTTCGCGCTCTCGCACGAGGGCCAGGAAGTGGTGAAGAAGGACGGCTACATGCCGCTCAAGTCCGCAACCGTCGACCAGGAGCTGGCGAAGCTCCGCTAGGGATGGAGCCGGCCCCCCGCGTCGAGACGCGAGCCGACCTCCACCGCTCGCCCGGGCAAGCGGTGACGTCGAGGCCGCGCCTGTGGCTCGACCGCGCGGCGGGCTGGGTGGTGCGTGCGGGCGGCATCGGCGTCGGGCTGTCGCTGGTCGCGATCCTCGCGTTCCTGGTGATCGAGACTGCGCCGCTCTTGCGCGCGGCGCGGGTGGCCGCGGGGACGGCGCTCGCGCTGCCGTCCGGGCAGCCGCTGGCGCTCGCGGCGGAGGAGCGGCTCTCGCAGATCGCGGGGGCGAGCGCCGACGGACACGTGCGCGTGTACGACGCGAGCACGGGCGCGGTGCAGCTCGACGTCGCGCCGGCTCCGGATGCGCCGCTCTCGGTGACGGGTGTTTCCGGTGAGTCGACCTTCGCGCTGCTCGAGCCCGACGGGCGCGTGGTGGTGCAGCCGATCGCGTGGACCGTGGCGTACGGCGCGAAGCGCACGGTCACGCCTGCGGCGCCCGCGCCGCTCGAGCTCGCGCTCGAGCTGCCCGGCAGCGACGTGCGCGCGCTCGCGGTGCGCAGCACGCCGAAGCTGACCACGGTGGTGGCGCTGGCGGGCGACGGCCTGGTGATCGCGCGCAAGAGCGTGAACGAGAACGCGTTCAGCGGCGAGCGCGAGGAGAAGAGCGCGCGGCAGACCGCGCCTGCGCCGGCCGGGCTCGCGCTGCTCGCGCTCGACCCGGACCAGCGCACGCTCTACGGCGCCGACGGCAGCGGCAGGTTGTTCGCCTGGGAGCTGGGCGACGATGGCGCCCACGGCCCCGACGTCGCGGACGCCGGCGTGCCCGCGACCGCGCTGGCGCTGCTGGTCGGGGGGCGCAGTCTCGCGGTCGGCCACGCCGATGGAAGCCTCTCCGTCTGGTTCCACCTGCGCGCGGGACGCGCGCGCACCGAGCTCGTGCGCGCGCACGCGTTCGGCTCGCAGGGCGCCGCGATCCGCGCACTCGCGCCGTCGGGGCGCGGCCGCTCGTTCCTCGCACTCGGCGAAGACGGCGCCCTGGGCCTGTACCACTCCACGTCGGAGCGCGTGCTCTGGCGCGGAGCGTCGGGAGTCACCGGGCCGGCGGCGCTCGCGTTCTCGGCGCGCGGCGACGGCGCGTTCGTGGCGCAGGCGGGCGCGGTCCACCCGTTCGCGATCTCGAACCCGTACCCCGAGGTCTCGCTCTCGGCGCTGTTCGCCCGCGTCTGGTACGAGGACTACCCTGAGCCGGCCTTCGTCTGGCAGTCGACGGGCGGAAGCGAGGAGGCCGAGTCGAAGCTCTCGCTCACTCCGCTTGCGTTCGGGACGCTGAAGGGAACGCTGTACGCGCTGTTCTTCGCGATCCCGCTCGGCATCCTCGGCGCGGTCTACACCTCGCAGGTGATGGATCCGCGGCTGCAGAGCTGGGTCAAGCCGGTGGTCGAGATCATGGCGTCGCTGCCGAGCGTGGTGCTCGGGTTCCTGGCCGGCCTGTGGCTCGCGCCGCGGCTGGAGGGTGTGTTTCCCGGCTTCATTGCCGCGGTGGTCGCCGGTCCCCTGCTCGCGCTCGGCGCGGGCGCCACCTACGCTGCGCTTCCGCGCCGGCTCACGCGCCGGCTGCCCGTCGGCACGGAGATCGCGCTCTCTGCGGCGATCCTGCTGCTCGGCACGGCGGTGTGCTTCCAGCTCTCGCCGCTGTTCGAGCGGATCTTCTTCCGCGGCGACTTCTCCGCGTTCCTGCGCGAGACCACGGGCGCGACCTACGACCCGCGCAACGCCATCGTGGCGGGCGTGGCGATGGCGTTCGCGGTGATCCCGATCGTGTTCGCGATCGCGGAGGACTCGCTGTCGAACGTGCCGCGCACGCTCTCGGCCGCTTCGCTCGCGCTCGGTGCGAACCGCTGGCAGACGATCGCGCGCGTGGTGCTGCCGGCGGCCAGCCCCGGACTGTTCGCCGCGGTGATGATCGGCTTCGGCCGCGCGGTGGGCGAGACCATGATCGTGCTGATGGCGACGGGCAACACGCCGCTGCTCGACATGAGCCCGTTCGACGGGTTCCGCACGCTGTCGGCGAACATCGCGGTGGAGGTCCCGGAGGCGCCGCAGGGCGCCACCCTCTACCGCGTGCTGTTCCTGTCGGCGCTCTCGCTGTTCGTGGTGACGTTCGCGGCGAACACGCTCGCCGACCTCGTGCGCGAGCGGCTGCGCCGCCGCTACGCGGGAACGCGATGACCGCGATCGCGGCCCCGCTCTCGATGGTCTCGCGCCGCGCGCGCTTCGGCGACGCCATGCTGTGGCTGGCGGGCGGCGCGCTCGCGACGAGCCTGCTCCTGGTGCTCGGCCTGGTCGTGCTCGTGGCCTGGAACGGGCTCGGCTACTTCTGGCAGGCGCCGCTCGCCGAGCTCGAGCTCGCCGACGGCAGCCGTGTGCTCGGCGAGATCGTGGAGCGCGAGGGCGACGAGATGCGCGTGCACCTGGGCAACCGCGACCTGGGCGCCGACGACTTCCGCTGGATCCGCAATGCCGACGTGCGCAGCATCGCGTACCCGCCGGAGGCGCTGCTGCTCGAGCGCACCGAGAACGGCCGCTTCTACGGCTTCCCCGTCGCGCTGAAGCGCGGCGAGCGCGTGCTCCAGGACGGCGGGGCCGAGGTGCTCGCGTCACTCGACGCGATGCTGGCGCAGAAGCGCGCCGAGCGCGCGAGCCAGCTCGACGGTCTGCGCGCGGAGATCCGCCGGGAGAACGTCGAGCTCGAGCGGCTGCGCGTGGCGAAGCAGGACGCCTCGGAAGTCGAGGCCCGCTACGAGGCGTCGGCCGCCGAGCTCGCCCGGCGCGAGGCGACCTACGGCGCCGACCTGCTGCTGATGCGCACCGCCGGGGGCCGGGCGCAGACCGTCGCGCTCTCGCACGTGGTGCGGGCGATCCGCGCCAACCAGCTGGGCCTGGGCGACAAGCTCGCGCTCTACGCCTCGCGCGTCGGCGAGTTCCTGTGGGACGACCCGCGCGAGTCGAACACCGAGGGCGGCATCTTCCCCGCGATCTTCGGCACGGTGCTGCTGGTGCTGCTCACCAGCATCGCGGTGTCGCCGCTCGGCGTGCTGACCGCGCTCTACCTGCGCGAGTACGCCAAGGAAGGGCTGTTCGTGCGCAGCGTGCGCATCGCCGTGAGCAGCCTGGCGGGCGTGCCCTCGATCGTGTTCGGCGTGTTCGGGCTCGGCTTCTTCGTCTACGGCATCGGCGGTACGATCGACGCGCTGTTCTTCGCCGACCGCCTGCCCACGCCGACCTTCGGCACCGGGGGCCTGTTGTGGGCAGGACTGACGCTCGCGCTGCTCACCTTGCCGGTCGTGGTGGTCGCGACCGAGGAAGGCCTCGCGGCGGTGCCGCAGATCGTGCGCGAGGGCTCACTGGCGCTCGGCGCGACCAAGGTCGAGACGCTGCTCCGGGTGGTGCTCCCGGCGGCGCTGCCCGGCGCGCTGACGGGCCTCATCCTGGCGATGGCCCGGGCGGCTGGTGAGGTCGCCCCGCTCATGATTGTCGGAATGGTGAAGCTCGCACCCAGCCTTCCGCTCGACGGCGAGTTCCCATTCGTCCACCTGGAGCGCAAGTTCATGCACCTGGGCTTCCACATCTACGACGTCGGGTTCCAGAGCCCGAACGTGGAGGCGGTGCGGCCGCTCGTGTTCGCGACGGCGCTCTTGCTGATCCTGGTGGTACTGTGCACCAATCTCACAGCGATCCTGATCCGCAATCACTTGCGCCGAAAGTACGCCGGGAGTGGAGTCTAGCCATGCAACCGGCGCGGAGCCCCGATCTGGCCAGACTACCCGAGTTCGAGAAGGCCGTGCTGCGCGTGCAGAAGCTCTCGCTGTGGTACGGCGCGAACCAGGCGCTGTACGACGTCGACCTCGAGGTGCCGGAGCGCAAGATCACGGCGCTGATCGGCCCGTCCGGATGCGGCAAGTCGACGCTCTTGCGCTGCATCAACCGCATGCACGACCTGGTCGACGGCGTGCGCGTGGAGGGCGAGATCGTCTTCCACGACCGCAACATCTTCGCCCACGACGTCGACGTGTTCGCGCTGCGGCGCCGGATCGGCATGGTATTCCAGAAGTCGAACCCGTTCCCGAAGTCGATCTACGAGAACGTGGCCTACGGCTCGCGCATCCACGGGCTCGGCGGGCGGGCGCAGCTCGACGAGATCGTCGAGAAGAGTCTGGTGCGCGCGGGCCTGTTCGACGAGGTGAAGGACCGCCTGCACGCGAGCGCGCTCGGGCTCTCGGGTGGACAGCAGCAGCGGCTGTGCATCGCGCGCGCGATCGCGGTCGAGCCCGAGGTGATCCTGCTCGACGAGCCGTGCTCCGCGCTCGATCCGATCGCCACCCAGAAGATCGAAGAGCTGATGCAGGAGCTGAAGGAGCGCTACACGATCGTGATCGTGACTCACAACATGCAGCAGGCCGCGCGCGCGTCGGACTACACCGCGTTCATGTATCTCGGCAAGCTGGTCGAGTTCGGCGAGACCGGCGAGATCTTCGTGAAGCCGCGGGTGCGCGCGACCGAGGACTACATCCGCGGCCGCTTCGGCTGAGCGGCCGAGCTACTTCTTCGCCTGAACGGTCAGCACCGGCACTTCGGCCATGCGCACCACGCGCTCGGCCACGCTGCCCAGGAACAGATGCGAGAGGCCGCGCCTCCCGTGCGTGCCGATCGCGATCAGGTCGGCCTTCTTCTCGCCGGCGACTTCGAGCACAATCCGCTCCGGCGTGCCGGCGCGCGCCACGTACTCGGCGGACAGGCCCGCGTTCTGTAGGTCGAGCAGGATCTTCTCCAGGTCCTTGGTGACCGCCTTGGACAGCCGGTCAAACGCGCCGTCGCCGTGCGACACCAGGTACTGCTCGAGCTCGACCGGCACGTAGTACGCATGCACCAGCACCAAGTGCGCGTGCCCGGCCTTCTGCGCCAGTGACTTGGCGAAGTCGAGCGCGGCGTGCGCCGCGGGCGAGAAATCCATCGGCACGAGGATGGTGCGCACCGCGTGCGGCTTGTCCTTCACGATCAGCACCGGGCACTTCGAATAGCGCACCGTGCGCTCGGCCACGGAGCCGAGGACCACGTGCTTGAGGCCGGTCAGCCCGCGGCTGCCCATCACCACCAGGTCGGCGTGCACGCGCTCCGCGGCGGCGGCGATCGCGAAGCCGGGGATGTCGTCCACCACCTCGAGCTCACAGCGCACACCGGCGGCGTCGATCTTCTGCTTGGTCCGTGCGAGCCGCTTCGCGGCGGCGGCGTGCAGCTCGCGCCAGAACTCCACTGGCGCGACGGCCATCTCGGGTCCCACGGGCTGGATCGGCGGCTGCACCACGTGCAGCAGGTGGAGCGTCGCGCCGTAGCTCCTGGCGAGCGTCGTCGCGGTCTCGATCGCGCGCTCCGCGTCCGCCGAGAAGTCCGACGGGGTCAGGATGGTCTTGATCTCCATGGTCAGCTCTCCTTCTCGCGCCTCTGCGCCGCGCGCTGCGCACGCGCGCCGTTGCGCCGGTACAAGGTGCGCCGGTTGATGCCGAGGATGCGCGCCGCCTTGACCTTGTTGCCCTTCACCAGCTCGAGGATGCGGTCGGTGTAGGCCGCGGTGAGCTCGTGCAGGCTGAGCTGGCGGCCCACCGCAGCCTCGAGCAGATCGGGTGCGGGCTCGCGCGCCGACGAAGGCGAACCCGCGGCCTCCGCGAACGGCAGGTCCGCGGGCAGGATCTCGCTGCCGCTCGCGAGCAAGAGCGCCCGCTCGATCGCGTTCTCGAGCTCGCGCGCGTTGCCCTCCCACGGCTGGCGCTGGAGCAGCTCCAGCGCGCCGCGCGAGAGCGCGATCTTGCGCTCGGGCGCGTGGCGCCCGATGAAGGCGTGGGCGAGCAGCGCGACGTCTTCGGGCCGCTCGCGCAGCGGCGGCACGTGGATCGCGATCACGTTCAGCCGGTAGTACAGGTCCTGGCGGAACAGCCCCGCGGCGACTGCCTTGCGCAGGTCCTTGTTGGTCGCCGCGATCACGCGCACGTCGACGCGCGTGCCCTTGTTGCCGCCGACCGGCCGGATTTCGTGGTCCTGCAGCACGCGCAGCAGCTTCGCCTGCAGTGCCGGGCTCATGTCCCCGATCTCATCGAGGAAGATCGTGCCGCCGTCGGCCTCGGCGAAGAGACCGCGCTTGGCCGTGTGCGCGCCGGTGAAGGCGCCCCGCACGTGTCCGAACAGCTCGCTCTCGAGCAGGCCTTCGGGCATCGCGGTGCAGTTGATCGGCACGAACGCCGCGCTCGCGCGCGCGCCGGTGAAGTGGATCGTGCGCGCCACGACCTCTTTGCCGGTGCCGCTCTCGCCGGTGATCAGCACGTTGGAGCGGCTGCTCGAGATCTTGCGGATCAGCGCGTAGATCTCGCGCATCGCGAGGCTCGCGCCGATCAAGTCGCCGAACGAGGTGGTGCGGTCGAGCGCGCGGCGCAGCCGCCGGTTCTCCTGCTCGAGCGCGCGGTGCTCGAACGCCCGCTCGAGCGACGCCAGCACCGACTCGCGCTTGAAGGGCTTGGTCACGTAGTCGAACGCGCCCAGCCGCATCGCCTCGACCGCCGAGTCGATGCTGCCGAATGCGGTCATCAGCACCACCGGCGTCTCGGGCCGCGTCTCGCGCAGCTCGGCCAGCAGCGCCAGGCCGCTCTTCCCGGGCATGCGGATGTCGGAGAGGACCGCGTCGAACTCGGCATCGCGCGAGCTCGCCAGCGCCTCGTCGGCGGACGAAGCCGGCTGCGCGCGGATGCCGGATTCGTCGAGCAGCGAGACCAGCATCTCGCGCATCGCGGGTTCGTCGTCGACCACCAGAACGCTTCTCGGCTCGCTCATCTCGTGCTCCCCGACCGCTCCGCATAGCAGAAGGCGTGCCTTCACCGCGGGCTCGCTGCGCGCCGCGCAAGCGGGGGACATGCGACATTATGACTCATTCCGGAACCGGATTGGGGCGCGCCGGATCGCATCTGAGAGCGGCTTCAGCCGGCACGTCGCGTGCAGAGCCTCCGCGCCGATGGCACCGCACTCGAAGGCCGGCGCGCTCGCGGGCGAACTCGTCGGCGCGCACATGCGCACGCACTTCATCAGTGCGGCGCCGGACGACAGCCTGCTCGAGGCGGATCGCATCATGCGGCTCGCCCGCATCCGCCACCTGCCGATCGTGCGCAAGGGAAGGCTGGTGGGCCTGCTCTCGCACCGCGACGTGCTGTCCGCGTCGATCTCGAAGCTGCAGGAAGCCGACCCCGCGGACCGGCTGAATCACCTGCGCCGGATCAAGATCGAGGAGGTGATGAGCCGCGATCTCGCCACCGCGACCGAGGAGACCACGCTCGGCGCGGCCGCGCAGCGCATGCTCCGGCTCAAGATCGGCTGCCTGCCGGTCGTGCGCGGGGCGACCGAAGGCCCGACGCTGGTGGGGCTGCTCACCGAGAGCGATCTGTTGCGCGCCGCCTATGCGCCGGACTTCGAGGGCGCTTCGGACTGAGGGCCGCGCGATCCGCTGGCGCGCGGAAAGCTGAGGCGGAACTCCGTTCCGCGCCCGGGCGCGCTGGAGACGGAGATGCTGCCGCCGTGGTCGCCCACGATCCCCTTGACCACCGCAAGGCCGAGCCCGCTGCCGCGGCCCGGCTCCTTGGTGGTGAAGAACGGCTCGAAGATCCGCGCCTGCGTCTCCGCCGCCATGCCGTGCCCGCTGTCCGCGAGCGAGATCTCGAACGCGTCGGCTGCGGACTCGCGCAGCTTCACGCTGAGCGAGCCGCGGTCCGGCATCGCATCCACCGCGTTCAGCACCAGGTTGATGAAGACCTGCTGCAGCTTGTCGCCGTTCCCCCGGATCACCGCGGGCTCGCACAGGTCGAGCTGGACCCGGATGCCGTGCGTGCGCAGCTTCTCGTTCAGGAAGGCCAGCGTGTCGCGCAGCAGGACCGACAGGTCCACCAGGCCGTCCCCGCGGCCGTCGGGCCGCGCCATGTTGAGCAGCGTGTGGATGATGTGCGAGATGCGCTCGATCTGTTCGCGGATGGTGCGCAGCTGCGCGCGGCCGCGCTCGCTCGTGACCGAGGACTCGAGCAGCTCGGCGTGGCCCTGGATCACGCCCATCGGCGTGCCGATCTCGTGGGCGAGCCCGGCCACGATCGTGGCCAGCGAGGCGAGGTTCTCCGCGGCGCGCGCGCGGGCGGCTGCGTCCAGCGATGCGGCGTGCTCCCGCTCCCAGCGCCGCTCGGCCTCGAGCGAGGCGGAGGCGAGCTCGCGGTTCTGGAAGGTCAGGCGCTCCTCGCGCCGGGCGATGTAGGACTCCATCGCCACGCTCGCATCGAGCATCAACAGCTTCTGCAGCGAGAGGATGACCTGCTCCGCCAGCGGCAGGTCGCGCTGGAACTGCTCGAGGATCGCCGGCACCAGCAGGCGGAAGTAGAGCGAATAGGCGCCCAGGTAGTAACGCGGCTCGAGCCCTACACGGACATGTGTCGTCCCGACCGTCAGCCGGCGCGCGAAGTAGGCGCCGTCGAGCGATGGATGCGCCAGTGACAGCAGGTACTCGCGCTGCTTCACCAGCAGCCGGTCCTTCACCTCGGGGTCCGCCAGCAGCGAGCGCGGCACTTCGAAGCTGAGCAGGTGGCGATAGAAGCCGGCCACGAACGCGTCCGCGTGCTTCTCCAGCAGCGGCTCGAGACGCGCGAGGTTCTCGACGTCCTTCGGTCCCAGCTCGAAGAAGGCGAGACGTGTCTGGCGATCTTCCGCAGTCGGCATCGGCGGCTCGATCCTCCGCACGGACGATCCGGCGTCAAGTCTCTCAAACAGCGATGACTGCGGCAAGACGACGCAGCGCTGCAGCGCACACTGCGCCGGGCGGGCACAGCGGCGGCCGTTTTCGCAATGCGCTCGCAGCTCGAATCCGGCACGTCGCTTGCTCCTCGAGAATTCAGGACCCCCAACAAGAGAGGAGATCGAGTCATGGCAGAGGAGAACAAGGCCGTGAAGCGCTGGAACCCGTTCCGCGACGAGCTCTCCTTCCCCGAGAGCCTGCTGCGCGAGTGGGATCTCCCGTTCGGACGGCTGTCGCGGCGGTTCGACGAGCTCGGCCGCCGCTCGGCGCCGCTGTCCCCCGCGGTGGACCTGTCGGAGGACGAGAGGAGCTACGTGGTCACTGTGGAGCTCCCCGGGGTCGCCAAGGACGACGTCAACGTCGAGCTGCACGAGGACGTGCTCACCATCCGCGGCGAGAAGAAGAGCGAGCGCGAGGAGCGGAAGGACCGCTCGCACTGGGTCGAGCGGAGCTACGGCTCGTTCTCGCGCTCCTTCACTCTCCCGGCCACAGCGCAGCCCGAGGAGATGAAAGCGTCGTTCAAGGACGGCGTGCTGCGCATCGAGATCCCCAAGAAGGAAGCGGCGAAGCCGCGCCAGATCTCGATCAAGTGACCCGCGCGCGGCCGCTCAGCCCGAGCGGCCGCGCCTTCGAGTCAGCGCTGCCAGCGCACGCGCATCAGCTCGCCGGCTTCGCTCCACGGCGAGCGGAGCTCTCCCTTGAACGCGTCGTGCAGCGCGGTTCCGATCGCGTGCGCGAGGTGGGGATCGGTGGTCGTGACCACCAGCTCGGAGTCCTCGTCGCGCACCGCCATCAGCCGCTGCAGCGGGTGCTCCTTCTTCTCGCGCTGCTCGACGTGGCGGACCCGCGCGAGGATCTCGTCGCGGTGCTCGGCCGCGAACGCGCCCGAGATGCGGACCTCGCCGAGCGGCGCGCCGTCGCAGATCCGGTGGCATGCGGGACACAGCGTGGGCGTGCCGCTGGCGGACGCGACCCGCGGCCAGACCCAGCGGCCCTCGCGATAGACCGCGCCGCAGTCCGAGCACACGATCGGCTCGGCGAGCTTCGACTCCACGTGCTTGCGCTTGGCGCGATAGGGATCGGCGTGCGTGTCGCTCCGCGACGGCTGCATCTTGCCGCCGCGTTTGCCCGCCTTCTCCTTCTTGGGCTGCCTGCTCTTCATTGCGCGGCCCCCCTGGACGCAGCGCACTCGCGACACAGGGAGATGCCGGGCATCGCGCGCAGGCGCGCGATCGAGATCTCGCGCTTGCAGGACTCGCAGCGCCCGAGCAGGCCGCGCGAGGCGCGGTCGAGCGCGTGGTCGATCGCGGCCAGGCGGCGGGCGGCGAGCGACGCCAGCGGTTCCTCGACGTCGATCTCGGTGAGCAGCCGGGCCTGCTCCGCCTGGTCGGTGGGCACGTCGTGCCGCTCCGCCGAGAGCGCTCGCTCGGAGTCCTGGATCTCTCCGAGATGCCTGGCGATGTAGGCCCGCTCTGCGCGCAGCTGGGCGACGAGCAGCTCCAGGTCGAGCACGCGGCCCGTCCGCTGCGCGGGAGCCGGGGCCTTCACCAGCGCTCGCAGCGCATCGGTCTCCGAGAAGATGCCGACGAGCTTTCCCGCCTCGTCGACCACCGGCAGGCAGCCGATGCGGAACCGCACCAGCAGCGACGCCGCCTCGCCGAGCTCCAGCTCGGGTTGGGCGGTGACGGCGCCGTGAGTCATCACCTCGCCCACCGCGAGGTCGCGTCCGGCTTCGCGCTCGGACGCGCTGGGCGGGCGCACCAGGCTCACGGCGAAGGGGAACGCCGCGCGCAGGTCGTCGATCGAGACGACTCCGCACACGCCGCCGCGCCGGTCGACCACGGGCAGGTGTCGGATGCCGCGATCGATCATCAGGTCGAGCGCCTCGAGCGCGGCGCGGTCGGGCTCGACCGTGACCGGGTCACGGCTCATCAGGTCTCTCACTCTCGGCATGAAACCTCCTCGGTCCTGGAACGAGCAAGACGCGTTCCCGCACGCGAGCGCGAGAGGCGCAAGCAGGTCGCATTCGGTGTGGTGCATTTGACCACTCCGGGACGGGACGGCGCAGGCCCCTAAGGACTCCCGAACTCCTCGTCGCTCTCGGTCTCGGGCCAGACCACCAAGAGCGCCGGCAGCCCGGCTCGCGCCACGTCGTTGGTGACGCGGCCCGGGCTGCCGCGCGGTCCCGAGCGCTCGGCGCCAAGCACCACGAGATGCACCCCGAGCTCGCGCGCCGCCGCGGTAATCTCGTGCGCGGGGTCGCCGCGCCGGACCAGGATCTTGGTCGGGACCGTGGGCTCGAGTCGGGCGCGCAAGCCCGCCAGATGCGCGGGAGCGCTCTCGGGGTCGAGCTCGACGTGGCGCGCGTCCGACAGGTAGCCCGGCGGCGGCAGGACGTGCAGCAGCGTCGCCTCGGAGCGCTCGTCGTGGGCGAGATGCAGGCCGATCTCCAGCCACGGAGAGATCGCGCGCGGGCTCTCCTGCGCCACCATGATCCTCTTGAACTCACCGGCGGGCGGCGGCTCCGTCACCAGCAGCAGCGGGCAGCCGGGATGGCCGAGCAGCTTTCCCGCGACACTTCCGAGGATCACGCGGCGCACGCCGCGCAGGCCGCCTCCGCCGAGCGCGACGAGGTCCGCAGCGAAGAGGTCGCGCTTCGCCGCCAGCTCCCTCACCGGGTCGCCCTCGCTGAGATGGATCTCGGTGCGGCCGGGCGCGATCTCGCGCGCGAGCGCCTCGAGCCGCGTCCGCGCCTCGGTGCGCGCGAGCTCGCCGCCGGGGTCGCGATAGAGGAGGGCGTCCAGCGGCTCGAAGCCGCTGCGCGAGGCCCGGGGATCCGGCAGCACGTGCACCAGATCGATGGCCGCGCCGACCCGCTGCGCCAGCGCCGCGGCTGCACCGTAGGCCGCGACGGCTCCGTCGGAGAAGTCACAGCCCACGAGAATGCGTCGAGGTGGCCAGTGCACGCGTTCCCACGATGCAACACGCGTACCCGCGACGAGCCGAGGCTATGCGAGCGCGCGTGCGCGCGCGACCCAGGCGTCGAGCGACCGCGCCAGCTCGACGCCCGCTGCCGCGAGCGCCGAATCGGTCGCGCTCCGCCCCGTCGCCAGCGCGAACAGGCGTTTCTCGGGCGTGATCTGGCGGGCGATCCGCTGGAACTTCGCCTCGTTCCCGACGCCGTCGACCGCGAGCCCGATCGTGCGCGTCTGCGGGTCGTCCTGCCAGTACTGGAGCAGGTCGTTCACCGAGACGTCGGCGCGCCGCCCGAGCGAGATCAGCTCGGAGACTCCGAGACGTGCGACCCGCAGCGCCGCGACGAGATCCGCGCCGTCGTGGCTCGCATCGCAGACCAGCGCCAGTGGCCCGGCGGCCGGCCTCGCCTCGAGCGCGGTCGCCACCAGCGAGACCGACGGTGCGGTGTTCGCGACACCCCCCGACGACGGCCCCACCAGCCGCATGCCGTTCCGCCGCACCGCGACGCGCAGCTCGCGGTCGAAGCGCTCGAGCTCTGCTCCCGACGGCTCGCCATGGAGCGCGCCCAGCAGCAGCGCGTGCGCATGGGCCGCCGCGCACGAAGCGACGAGCCCGGGCAGCTCGTCGGCTGGCCCGGCGAACGACACCAGGTCGACGCCCGGCGGCGGTCGCGCGGCATCGGTCGCGATCTCGCCCTTGAAGCCCAGCGCGCGGATCCGCTCCGCGTCCGCGGCGAGCTCGCCGGTGAGCCAGAGGCTGCGCGGCGCGAGGATCGGCGCGACCGAGCGCGCCTCCGCGAGGTGCTCCCGCCGCTCGCGCGCCTGGCGCGCGAGCGGAGTGTCGCCGACGGGGAAGCGCACGTGCACGATGCCCAGGTCGCCCACGCGTTCGAGCTCGTAGCCGGCGTCGCCGAACACTCTCAGCATGTTGCGGTTGTGCGAGAGCGTGTCGGCGCGGAATCGGACGATGCCCCGCTCGCGCGCGAGCTCGGCCAGCTGCTCGAGCAGGAGCGTCCCGAGGCCGCGGTGCTGGTGCTGGTCGGCGACGACGAAGGCGACCTCGGCCTCGCCCGGCTCGGGGCCCCCGTGATAGCTCGCCAGCGCGATCACCTGCTCGCCGAGCTCCGCGATCAGCACCATGTCGCGCGCGAAGTCCACGCGGGTGAAGCGGTCCAGCAGCCGCCGCGGCAGCTTGGCGACGGCCGAGAAGTAGCGGAAGTGGATGGTGTCGAGCGAGAGCGCCTGGTGGAAGGCGAGCAGGCGCTCCTCGTCCTGCGGCATCGCCGGCCGGATCTGTGCGCTGCCGCCATCGGCGAGCACGACCTCGCGCGGCTCGAAGGGGGCCGCCGCCGCGGACTCGAACACTCCCCGCGCCTCCTGGCTGCGAATCCTGCCGGAGGCTGCGTGCGCTGGCTAGCGGCGGCCGTGCCCGGGGGGGAGCCGTCCGGTCTCGGCCAGGAGCTGCTCCAGGCGGCGGCGCAGCCCGGCCATCTCCTCCCGCAAGCGCACGATCACGGCGACACCGGGGAGGTTCACGTCCAGGTCGCGCACCAGGTTCTGCGCGACCCGCGCGCGCTCGAGCATCTGCTCCGAGAACTCCGCCGCCGACTCGGATGGCGCGTCCCGCGTCACGATCTCCTCGCGTTCGAGCGAGACCAGGAACCCGTCGTCGATCTCGAGCAGCTCGATCACCTGCTTGCGCGTGTAGAAGGTCACGACTCACCTCGCAGGCGGGCGCGGACGTCGCGACCGCCGTAGAGCGGCTCGAGCTCCTTGGCGATGGCGTCGAGCCGCGGGTCGGCCGGGTCGGGGAGCTCGGCGACGAGCCGGACGTAGATGTCCCCGCGCTCGCTCGTGCCGAGCTTCGCCGCGCCCTTGCCGCGCAGCCGCAGCACGCGGCCGCTGGCCGAGTGCGCCGGGATCTTCATCGTGACCGGACCGTCGGGCGTGGGCACCTCGACCGACGCGCCGTGCACGAGCTCGGGAATCGTCACCGGCAGGTCGAGGTGCAGATCGCTCCCTTCGCGCCTGAAGAATGGGTGGGGGCGCACGCGCAAGCTGAGGAACAGGTCGCCCGCGGGACCGCCCTGCGCGCCGGAGTCACCCTGGCCTGCGAGCCGGATCTTCGTGCCGGTCTCCGAGCCGGGCGGGACCTTGATGCGCAGGGCGCCGCGGCCGCCGACCTGCACCCGCACCTCGCCCCCGCGCACCGCGTCGAGGAAGTCGACTTCGATCTCGCCCTCGGCGTCGGCACCGCGTGCCGGTCCGCGGGGTCGCCGCGCGCTGCCCCCGAAGAGCCCGCCGAGCAGGTCCTCGAGGTCGATGTCGGCGTTCGAGCTGAAGCTCTCGAACGACGGGCTGCGCCGAGCCCCTTGCGACCAGCGCGCGTACTCGCGCGCCTGCGCGGGATCGAAGCCATCGGCCAGGCCCTGCATGCCGAACTCGTCGTAGCGGGCGCGCTTGTCCTTGTCCGAGAGCACCTCGTACGCGAACGAGATCTCCTTGAAGCGCTCTTCCGCCTTGCGGTCGCCCGGGTTCACGTCGGGGTGGTGCTTCCGCGCGAGCTTGCGGTACGCCTTGCGGATCTCGTCGGGCGTGGCGGTCCGTGCGACGCCGAGCGTCGCGTACAGGTCGGGATCGGCCATGGCAGCGCCGAACAGTATGATCCCCGCGGACGGAGGCAAGGCTGTGAAGCGGATCCTGGTGGCGATGGACTTCTCGGGGCACGCGGAGCGCGCCTTCGACTGGGCACAGGCGCTGGCCCGGCGCTTCTCGGCGGAGCTCGAGATCGTGACCTCCGTGTTCGCGGTGCCCTTCGCGGTCGTCCCCGGCGGCTACGCGGCGCCCCTCGACGACCTGCGGGCGGCGCGGGCGGCGACCGAGCGGCGGCTCGAGGAGCGGGTTGCGGAGCTGACCGGCTCCGGGCTGCGCGCCCGCTACACGGTGCTGCACGAGGATCCGTCGAGCGGTCTGTGTGCGCTCGCGCTGGAGAAGGCCGTCGACCTGGTCGCGCTCGGCACGCGGGGACGCGCCGGGCTGGCGCACGTGCTGCTGGGCAGCGTGGCGGAGCGGGTCGCGCGGCTGGCGCACTGCCCCGTGCTCACCGTACACGAGGGAGTGTCGGCTCCCCGGCCGCTGCGCAAGCTGTTGGTCCCGTCCGACTTCTCCGATCCCGCTGCGGCGGCGCTGCTGCTCGCGCGCACGCTGCTCGAGCCGGGCGGATCGATCGTGGTCACCCACGCGATCCAGCCGGTGCTTGCGCCGGGCGATCCCTCGCTGCCGCTCGCGGACCCGAGGAGCGAGGCGTGGGCGCGCGCGGAGTTCGAGAAGCTCGCGGCACAGACTCCAGGCGCGCGGCTCGAGTTCGACCTGCGCTATTCGAACCCGGAGACCGGCGTGCTGGAGGCCGCGTCGGAGCACGCGGCCGATGCGATCGTGATGGGCTCGCGCGGCCGCACCGGGCTCGCGCACGTGCTGCTCGGCAGCGTCGCGGAGCGCGTGATCCGGCGCGCGGCGGTGCCGGTGTTCACCAGCAAGGCGCGCTAGACCAGCGGCACGAACTGCACCGGGCCGAGGTCGCTCGTGTCGAGCCCGCCGTCGGCGCGGCGCTCGATGCGCAAGAGCGTCTGGTCGCGCTGCGGACCGCGCAGCGGCAGCACCAGCCGCCCGCGCGGCGCGAGCTGCTCGAGCAGCGCGGGCGGGACGCGAGCCGCCGCTGCGGAGACCAAAATCGCAGCGAAGGGCGCGTGCTCCGGCCAGCCCAGGCTTCCGTCGCCGGCCGCGAGCTCGACGTTCGCAGCGCCGACCAGCGCGAGCCGCCGCCGCGCTTCGCGCACCAGCGCGGGGTCGCGCTCGATCGCGAACACCGCGCGCACGAGCCGCGACAAGATGGCCGCGGCGTAGCCCGATCCCGCTCCCACCTCGAGCGCGCGATCGCCGGCGCGCAGCGCGAGCGCTTCGAGCATCCACGCCACCACGTAGGGCTGCGAGATGGTCTGGCCCTCGCCGATCGGCAGCGCGCAGTCCTCGTAGGCCAGCTCGACCTGCTCCTCCGACACGAACTGGTGTCGGGGCACCTCGCGCATCGCGGCGAGCACGCGTGGGTCGCGGATGCCGCGCGCCTCCAGCTGCAGCGTCACCATCTGTGCACGCCTGTCCGCGAAATCGACCGAGCTCACGCGCCTCCGCTAGAGAATCGCATCGACCGCGATACCTTGGCGCGACCTTGACGAGGCGCCTGCTCCCGCTCGCTCTGCTCTGCCTGCTGTGCCAGTCCGGCTGCCTGGTCGTGGACTTCACCGAAGGCCAGACCGTCGCGGTCGACAACCTGGCGAAGATCGTCCCGGGCACGACCACGAAGCAGCAGATCCTCGACTGGTTCGGCGCGCCGCAGGGCATCGCGGACGCGCAGTTCCTCGAGAACTACCTGATCAACCAGGAGCTCGCGCCGGGCCCGGTGGTGAACATGCCGTACGCGGACGTGCTGGTGTTCCGCTTCACCCATGGCAAGGGCAGGGGGATCATCGCGATCGTGTGGAACTGGTTCGAGCTCCACATCGCGAGCGACACGCTGATCGTGTTCTTCGACGCGGACGACCGCGTCCTCTACTACGGCTTCAGGAAGGGAACCGATGACCTTCCTCGCTAGGGCCTTCGCGCTCGTCGCCTGCCTCGGCCTCTCGACGGGCTGCATCCTGTACCGCAGCTACATCGGGAACGAACTGCCGCCGGCGGCGGACGGCGGCATCGTTCTCGGCAAGACGACCAAATCGGATGTGTTGCGAGATCTCGGCCCGCCGGACCGGCTGGTACGCCAGTACGACGGCGACGTGTTCGTCTACGAATACATCCGCCGCAACGAGAGCACGCTCCAGCTGGAGGAGCCGGTCTTCACCCACTACACCGTCTTCGAGTACACGCGAGTGACCGAGAAGAACGATCGAATGGTGGTGTTTTTCGACCGCGGCGGGGTCGTAGCCGGTGTGGGCTTCCGCCGCGGGACCGAACAGCTGGGGCCGCTGTAGCCGGAACCTATTGCGCGGGCTTCGGAGCCGGAGCCGGAGCCGCGGCCGAGCTCGACGAGCTCTTCTTGTGGTGCGCCGACATGTGGGACATGCACTTGTTCGACATGCAGTCCTCATGGTCCTTGCAGTAGGCCTCGCGCTCGGCGGCCGTCTTCATGCCCTTCATGGCCTTGATGTGGGCCGAGCACGGTGACGGCGCCTTTGTACCGGCGAACGCGGCAACGGAAACTCCACTCCCCAGAACGAACGCAGCGATGACGAAAGCAGTCCGAACGGACTTCATTGGGTGACCTCCGGGCGGGAACGATCGCACAAGAAATCGAGTCCGCACGCCTAGAATGAGATTCCTCTCACGCAGCGGAAGCAGTGCAATGGCCGCGCTGTCAGAGTACCGTTGCCGGGCGGATGCACGCCCGCGAAGGAGATGGGAAATGAGGGGTAGGGTCGTCACGCTCGGTCTCGCTCTCGCACTCGGGCTCAGCGCCTGTGCGACCAGCGGAGACGTCGAGAAGCTGAACTCCAGGATCGACGAGCTGTCGAAGCGCCTGGACGAGCGCACCGCTGCCGCCGAGCAGCGCGCCGCCGCCGCGGAGCAGAAGGCGGACATGGCCGCGAGCCAGGCCCAGGCCGCCGCGGGCCAGGCCGACGCCGCCGCGCGGAAGAGCGAGGCGATCTTCAACAAGTCCGTCTCGAAGGGGGGCGTCCACTAGGGGACCGGCCACACCCGCCCGATCCGCACCGGGACGCCGCGGGCCTCCTCGACCACCCGGCGCACGTCCGCGTCGTGGATCGACTTGTCGTCGATCACGCCCAGGTTCTCCAGCGCGATCAGGCGCGCGAGCAGCGCCGGCAGGGGATCGAAGTCCTTGTCGTAGCGGTCGCTGTGCGCCTCGAGATAGAGCTCGCTGCCGCGGCGGCCGAGCTTCACGCGCTGGTAGACGATGCGCACGGGCGTGCCGACCGCGATGCGGTCGAACAGCTCGCGCATGTCGCTGTTGTACAGCCGTACACAGCCGTGTGTCGCCTCGCGCCCGATCGACCACAGGTTGTTGGTGCCGTGGATCCCGTAGCTGGTGCTGCCCAGGGTGAGCCAGCGGTCGCCGAGCGGGTTGTCGGGGCCGGCGGGGACCACCGCGGGAAGCGAGGGATTCTCGGCGCGGATCGAGTCGGGGACGGTCCAGATCGGGTCGATGCGTTTGCGGCCGACCTTCCACTGGCCGAGCGGCGTGGGGTCGCCGATGTCGCCCACCGCGACCGGGAGGACCGTCGGTGCGGTCGGGTCACGGGTGTAGTCGTAGAGCCTCATCTCCGGCACGTTGATCAGCAGCCCGACGTGCGGCGCGTCCGGAAGGACGTACTCGGTGGGAAGACGGACCCGCGTGTTGGCCGCGGGGATCCACGGGTCGACGCCCGGGTTCAACGCCATCAGCGGGATGATGCCGACGTCCGCACGCGCAGCGACGTCCAGCAGGGTGTCGTTCGCGTGCGTGTACTCGTACGACTCCGCTCCGCGAACCGCCGGGAGCATCTCCCCCGGCTTCTCGCGCGCCGCTCCGAGCGCGGCGCAGAGTGCGGCGGCAGCCGCTAGACCGCGGAGCTCACGCAGCGAGCGCTTCCTCGGTGAGCCGCTGGATCCGGCCGCTGCGCAACATCGACGCGAGGGTCGCCGCCGCTTCGTCGTCCGTCTCCGCAACCTGCTGGATCACTTCGAGAAGCTCCATCAGGGTGATCGGGCGAGACCTCTTTTCGTCCACGGTGACCTCCTGCCTACCCGCCTCTTCGACGCGCCGGGTGGCGAGGTCGTTACAGATCGTCCCCGCGCGGCTTTCGTCAAGTCGTCGCGGTGTTTCGCTTCGCGCTCGGCACGGCAGGTGGCGTTTCGGCCTCTTCGAGTGCAACGGAGGCGTCGGGATCGAGCCGGCGCGTGAATTCCGCCACGCGCTGGAGCACCCGCGTCAGGTCTTCGTCGAAGCAGTAGAAGCCGTCTCCCGCAGCGCAATAGCCCTTGCCCAGGCGTCGAATCAGCGTGGTCATGCCCGCTGCATCGGCGCCGCGAATGCGCTGCTCGAGCCGGCGCGCGCGAGGTCCGTGCGCCTGGGCACTCCTGCGCCTCTCTCGCACGCTGGCGCCGCTCAGCGGCTGCGCGGTCCCGCACGCTCCGGCGTGGAGTCGTCGTCGCGCGCGGCGCGCAGCGCGGGGGCATCCAGGTCGTCGAGCCCGCCGTTGCGGACCTCGAGCAGCACCCAGCCGAGCAGGCTGGCCGCCAGCACCAGGGTCGCTGGAATCGTGATCCAGAGGAAGCTCATCCCTGCCGTCCTTCGCGCCGCAGCCGCAGCGCATTGCCGGTCACCAGGAGCGACGAGGCGCTCATCGCCAGCGCCGCCGAGAACGGACCGAGGATCCCCGCGATCGCGAGCGGCACCGCCACGGCGTTGTAGGCGAGCGCGAGCGCCAGGTTCTCGCGGATCCGCCGCATCGCCGCGCGCGCGAGCGCGAGCGCCGTCGGCAGCGAGTCGAGCCGCGCGTCGTGGCTCACCACCTCGGCCGCGAGCAGGGTCACGTCGGAGCCGTGCGCGAACGCGAACCCGAGGTCGGCGGCGGCGAGCGCCGCTGCGTCGTTGATGCCGTCGCCGGCGAACGCGACGTGCGCGCCAGCCGCGCGCTCCGCTCGCACGCGTAGGAGCTTGCCTTCCGGGCCGATCTCGCTCGACGCCTCGCCGATCCCCGCCAGCGCCGCGCTGGCGCGCACCGCGGCGTCGTGGTCGCCCGAGACGAGGGCGAGCGAGAGGCGCATGCGGCGCAGCCGCGCGACCGCGGCAGCGGCGTCCGCGCGCGGCGGATCGGCGAACGCGATCGCGCCGAGGGCGCGCGAGGCGTTGGCGACGTAGACGATGCTCGAGCCGTGCTCGGCTTCGGCCTTCACGGCCGCGTCGAGCGCCGGGTCGATCGCGACTCCGCGCGTGCGCAGCCACGCCGCCGAGCCGCAGCAGGCCGTGCCGGCCTCCACGCCCCGGCCCGGCAGCTCGCGCCGCTCGCCGGAGACCTCCGCAGGAGCGAGCCCGCGCCGCGCGGCCTCGCTGCGCAGCGCCACCGCGACCGGGTGAATGGACGCGCCCACGATCCCCGCCGCGTCGGCCGCGAGCTCGTCTTCGCGGCAGCCGGTGCCGGCGAAGAGCCGCGTCACCGCGAGCTGCCCGGTGGTAAGGGTGCCGGTCTTGTCGAGCAGCACCCGTTCGACGGCGGCGGCGCGCTCGAGCGCGGCGCCGCTCCGGAACCACAGCCCGAGCTCGGCGGCGCGGCCGAGGGCAGCGCTCACCGCTGCGGGCGTGGCGAGCCCGAGCGCGCACGGACAGGCGACGATCAGGACCGAAGCAGCGCGCAGCGCGGTGTCGAGCGCCGGGACGCCGGCGAGCGCACACCCGAGCGCCGTCAGCGCCGCGATGCCCAGCACGGCGGGCGCGAACACTGCCGCGACGCGATCCGCCGCGCGCTGCAGCTGCGGCCGGTCGGCCTGGGCGCGTTCGAGCAGTCCCACCAGCCGCGCGACCGTGCCGGTCGCTGCGCTGCGGATCACCTCGACCTCGGCGTCGTCCGAGAGGTTCAGCGTGCCCGAGCGCACCTCGGACCCGAGAGCGCGCGTCACCGGCAGCGACTCTCCGCTGAGCAGCGACTCGTCGATCTCGGCGGGGCCGGAGAGCAGCCGTCCATCGGCCGGAAACGCCTGCCCGCGCGCGACCACGATGCGGTCGCCGGGAACGAGGTCGCCGGCCGCCACGGACTCGAGCGATTCGCCGGCGCGGCGCAGGGCACTTCGCGGCGCGCGGGCCGCCAGCGCCTCGACCGCGGCCGACGCCCGCGTGCGCGCGCTGCGCTCGAGCGTGCGCCCGAGCAGCATCAGGAACACGATGGTGGCGGCCGAATCGGTGAAGAGATCACGCGCCTCGCCCAGCGTGCCTGCGACGCCAGCCACGAACGCCGTCGTCGCGCCCACGACGATCGGCACGTCCAGGGTGAGCTCGCGCCGCCGCAGGCCCGCGAGCGCGCCGCGCCAGAGGGGCAGCGCGCACCAGGCCAGCGACGGCAGCGAGAGCGCGAGCGCCAGCCAGCGCAAGGCGCGGCGCAGCCCGGGCTCGATGTCCTGGCGCGCCCCGAAATAGAGCGCGAAGGAGATCACCATCAAGTTGCCGGCCAGGAAGGCGGCGACGAGCAGGCGGGCGAGCGCGGCGCGGGCGTCGCGATCGCCGGGACGCTCGAGCGCCTGCGGATCGAAGCGGGCCGCGCGGTAGCCCAGCGCCTCGACGCGGCGGGCGAGGGCGGCGGCGTCGGTGGCAGCGGAATCGAAGCGCACCAGCGCCCGCTGCGTCGCGAAGTTGACGCTGGCCTCGCGCACCCCCGGCGCGGCGCGGAGCTCGCGCTCCACGCGGGCGGCGCAGCCGGCACAGCGCAGGCCGCCGAGCGCGAAGCCGATCTCGGCGAGCGCCGTGCTCACGGCGGCTGCTCCAGCGCGAAGCGGCGCTCGACCCAGGCGCTCCGGTCGCCAGCGCGCGCGACCAGCAGCCAGCGGCCGGCGAGCGGCAGCGGCACGTCGGCCACCCAGTGCGAGCCTTCCGGGCGCAGCGGCAGCTCGGCGTCGAGATCGGAGCGATCGGGGCGCTCGCGGCGGAGATGCAGCTCGAGCCGCGAGGGCAGCGGGGCAGCGCTCGTCGCAGGCAGGAGCTCGACGCGCGCACCGCCCGCGATGGGCAGCGCGCGCAGCTCGAGCGTCCAGCCGCGCTGCTGCGCCGTCTCCAGCGCCTGCAGGTCGGCGTTGTACTCCGAGCCCGCGTTCCACGAGCCGTCGCCGATCAGCTCGCGCGGCTGCTGCGCGGCGATGAAGAAGAACGCGAGCGAGGCCGCGATCCCGCTCGTCAGGAGCAGCGCGAGCCCGATCGGCCAGCGCAGCGAAGCCATGGGTGTGCTCGCCGTCATTTCGGGGTTCCCTCGAAGATGAAGGTCGCGCTGCGGCGCAGGCGCGCGGCGGGCCGTTCGACGTCGGCGACGGTGAAGGCGATCGGCTGCAAGCTCGCGGACTCCACGTGCGGGGCGGCGACGAAGACGCGCAGCTCGCGGCTCGCGGT
>Ga0306925_10000853_pt1 | contig 23456 bp, 18 predicted proteins | sample flu12Cox44000176_FD_203755 | JGI IMG/M metagenome (GOLD analysis project Ga0306925, IMG submission 203755) | Lab enrichment of tropical soil microbial communities from Luquillo Experimental Forest, Puerto Rico - flux8day.12C.oxic.44.000.176 (v2)... | ecosystem: Environmental > Terrestrial >... | reverse complement strand
ATGTTGGCCTTGCGGTAGTTTGTGTCCGGCGATGAAAACTGTGGAGAGTCTTCAGGGCTAAGCTTGTGTGAAAGACTGGAGCGAAGACCTCAGTGGGTAAAGCCGGTTGTAGCGCAAGTTCTTTTGACACGACTGAAGTCATGCCCTCCCGGTGGAAACTTCAGATGGAGATGGAATGGCCGATCACGACGAAGACCAGGAGGAGCTGCCGGAACCCCCGCAGCGCCTCTTCACCTTGACCGAAGCGGAACGTACGCGGCGCGAACTCGAGCCCGTGCTGATTGAAGCGATTGGTACGCGCAAAAAACTGGCCAAGCTGGAGGACGAGTTGACAGCCGTTTCGACGCGCATCCTGATGATGGGCGGCGTGCTGGTGCCCTATGCGAAGCTGGCGGCGAAGCGCGAGGAGCATCAAAACCTGACCGAAGTGATGAAAAGCAGCCTGGAGAAGATTCTTTCGACGGGCTGCGTGGTAAAGGACCTGGACGTCGGCCTGCTGGATTTTCCCTCGATTGTCGGCAACGAAGAGGTATACCTCTGCTGGAAGCTGGGAGAAGACCGCATTCGCTACTACCACCGGCAGGATGAAGGCTACGCCGGAAGAAAGCCGCTGGATCCGCGCGATCTGGGTCCCGGCGACCAGGTGCAGTAAGACGGATTATTCCGCAGGCCAATTCACTCGCCGCACGCAAATTCACGTCCGAACGGGAGCCACAGCAAGATGAGCGAAAACCGACTGAAAGATTCCGCCAGTCCCTATCTCCGTTCGGCCGCGCACCAGCCGATTAACTGGCATGAGTGGGGCGACGGCGCGTTTGGGCGCGCGAAAACCGAGGACAAGCCAATTCTGCTCGATATCGGCGCGGTGTGGTGCCACTGGTGCCACGTGATTGACCGCGAGAGCTACGAGAATCCGGAAATCGCCAGGATCATCAACGAGCATTTTGTGCCCGTGAAAGTGGACCGCGACGAACGGCCCGACGTGGATTCGCGCTATCAGTCCGCGATCAGCGCCATCAGCGGGCAGGGTGGCTGGCCGCTCACGGGATTCTTGCTGCCCGACGGCAAGCCGTTTTTTGGCGGCACTTATTTTCCGCCGGAAGACCAGATGGGCCGGCCGGGATTCCGGCGCATTCTGCTCGCTGTGGCAGACGCCTACAGGCAGAAGAAAGACGATCTGGAACGCACCGCCGAAACCTTGTCCGATGCCGTGGCCAAGGCGGAAGCGTTCACGGACGCGAGGGCAGAATTCAACCTCAGCGTGGTGGACTCGCAGATCAACTCGATCACGCAGCTTTTTGATATTCACAACGGCGGCTTCGGAAAAGCGCCGAAGTTTCCGCACGCCTCGGTCATTGACCTGATCCTGGAGCGGTACCGCCAAACCGGCGAGAAGCATCTGCTGGCCATGGCCGAAACGACGCTCGAGAAAATGGCGAAGGGCGGCGTGTTCGACCAGCTTGCTGGCGGGTTCCACCGCTATTCCGTGGACGAGCGCTGGCTCGTGCCGCATTTTGAAAAGATGAGCTACGACAATTCGGAGTTGCTGAAGAACTTTGTTCACGCTTCACAGATCAGCGAGAAGCACGACTGGAAAGTCTCGTTCAGCGACACAGCTCAAAGCATCGCTCTTTGGATTATTGCGGTTCTTTCGAATCAGGAGAACGGCGGTTTCCACGCCAGTCAAGACGCCGACTATTCCTTGGACGATGATGGCGACTACTTTACCTGGACGCTGGAGGAAGCCCGAGCCGTCCTCACGCCGGAAGAATCACGGGTGATCGAACTTTATTACGACATCGAACCTCATGGTGAGATGCACCACAATCCTGCCAAGAATGTTTTGTGGATTGCCCGAAGTTTCAAGGAGATCGCTGAGATCTTGGGACGCGATGCGGATGATATTGTCAGCATAAAGCTCAAAGCCGAAGCAAAGATGCTGAAGGCCCGTCAACAGCGCCCCACGCCATTTGTCGACAAAACGATGTACGTCAGTTGGAACGCTATGTTTGTTTCGGCATTTCTCGAAGCATCCCGCGCTTCGTTTACTCCCTGGATCGCTGAGCAATGCCGCACGTTCGCACTGAAGACGATCGTAAGAATGCTGCGAGAAGCATGGAGCGAAGAGCAAGGGTTCGCGCACAGGATTGGCGGGCCAGAGCTGCGCGGCTCGCTGGATGACCAGGTTTTCGGCGTGATGGCACTGCTCGATGCTTATGAAGTGACGCTGGACGCGAAGTATTTCCGCGCTGCGCAACGGACGATGGACCTGGCGATCGAAAAGTATGGTGATGCCGAGGGCGGAGGCTTTTTCGATCGGGCTTTGGACGCTCCGCCGATGGGCGGCCTCGAGGTCCGGCGCAAGCCGTTTCAGGATTCGCCTACTCCCAGCGCCAATTCCGTGGCAGCGATGGCCCTTGCGCGCATGCGAGCCTACACGGATGACAAGCGCTATCACGATTGGGCCCGGAAAACTCTCGAAGCGTTTGCAGGAGTAGCGCCACAGTATGGGCTATTCGCAGCGACGTATGGCTTGGCCGCGATTTTGTTCGCGGAACATCCGACACAGGTCGTTATCACCGGGCCAGCTGGCGATGCGGCCGCGCAAAAACTGGAAGAGGCGGCCAACTCAGTCTTTCGCTTTGGCAAGGCGGTCCTGCGCATCAGGCCGGAGGTTTCGCTCGATCATTTACCCGCCGCGTTGCGGCAGACAATTCCGCACTTGCCCAGGGACAAAGCCGTTGCCCTGGTTTGCGCGGGTTCGACTTGTCTACCCCCGGTCAGTGATGCCGACAAGCTCAAGGAAATTTTGGAAAAGGGCATTGCGGGGACCGCGGCGGGGTAACCCGAGTCGTTACCGAAGGCTACTGTGGTCGGTTGCATTAACAGGAGCGGACCGTCTCGAAAAGCGGTCCCTCCAAGGGCAACCCAAGTGCACAGTCAGGAGTGACTGTGTCACGAAGGCAGAAGCAAAACAGAGGCGCCCCGACTTGGTGGAGTCGAGGCGCCAAATTGTTTGCGGGTTACTTCTTCGGTCGCGATTCGGGCGGCACCATGCCGTTGATGCGGTAATACACGACGAGCTGGCCGTAGTGTTCTCCGGAATGCTCGACTAGGCCGTAGGCCAGGTCATAGAGCCGGTCCAAATGCGGTCCACCGTCGTTGACGGTCTCCATCAGCCCTTTGTCGCCCTTCGCCTTAATGGCTGCCGCGCCGTCTTCAACGGATTTCTTCACAAATGCCACGACTTCCGCCTTTGTCTTCAGATTGTCGCGCTTCGGATCGTCCGGATAGCGAGGCTTCTGCTGTCCCAGAGCGAAATCCGTAAAGTAGTACATGGAAGCCGAAACGTGCAAAAGGTTCCCGGCAAAGGTCCTAGAATCGGCATGTGGTTTGAATTCGTACTTGTCCTCCGGAAAATCCTCCGCCATGGCAATCAGCTTGCGCCCGATATCGTTCCATTGTTCCAGCACCGCTTCGGACATGCTTGGCGCCGGTTTCGGCGGAGCTTTCTTTGTATCCTGGGCCCGCACGGGCAGCGCAGCGAGACACCCCGCGAACAGCACAATCGCTAATACGGAAAATCGTTTCATTTGCTTCTCTCCTTTGCAGCCTAGGCAGAAGGGACCTATATCTGTTATCAGACGCAATACCCCACGGGAAGTTTCAGCGTGGCCGGACAATCACCGGTGAGCCGGAAGCCATGGCTTGCCATCATACGATAGAAAGGGGCGGCAGAGAGGAAATCAGGCCCGGTTACTTTGAGTAGGCACGGGCGGCCGCGAAGCAGGCCAATACGGCCTGTCATGCTATTCTTATACCTCAGGGTTGAGGGGGCTCAAGCGTTGAACTGGAGCTGGTTCCTACTGCGGACGGTGGTGCTGCTGTCCATTTTGGCCGTCCTGTTTCTCTCACAGCGTTTCTGGTATCGCGGGCTTTGGCGGGTGACCGCCAACTGGGGCCGCAAGCCTTTGCGCGTGGGAGTGCGCCTGCTTTACCTGGTTGGCTTGGTCTTGATTACCTTGACGATTGCGGATGGCATCCGCCAGGATCATGGCAGCATCCTTCCGAATCATTCTCCAATGACGGCTTTTGCTGGCTTGTGGTTTGCGAGCGCGCTGGCGGCTTACGTGGCCGTGAAGGCTGTGCACGCCGTTGAATGGATCTGGCACCGCTGGATCAGGCCGGCTGCTCCGACGACCCAGGCAAGCGCAAATCGCCCCGCTGCCACGGAAGACTTCGTGCCCGATCCTTCGCGCCGCAGTTTTTTCCGCACGGCGAGCGTTGTCGCCGGCGCGGCGCCGTTTCTCGGAGTGATGTATGGCTACGCCGCGGAACGCCTTCGCTATGAAGTGCGCCGGATCGAAATTCCCATCAGCAATCTGCCGCCCGAACTCGATGGAATGGAGATTGTCCAGCTCAGCGACATCCACCTGAGTGGGTACATGACCCCCGAATCGGTGCGCCGCGCGGTGGATATGGCCAATGATGTGGGCGCTGACCTCGCCGTCGTCACGGGCGACCTTATTACGGGTATTCACGACCCGATCGCGGAATGCGTGGAGGAGATTCGGCATCTCCGCGCTCCGCTCGGTGTGTATGGCTGCAATGGCAATCACGAAATATACGCGCGGGCCGAGGACCTGGCTGAACGGCTTTACACCCAAGCCGGGATGAAATTGCTTCGGCAGGGGAATGCGGTCATCCACTACAAGGGCGCGCAGCTGAATTTGATTGGCGTGGACTATCAACGGGAGCGCACGTCCAGCGGCCGTAAGCAGCCGATGTTGGAGAATCTTGCGCCGCTCGTGCGACGCGATATTCCCAATATTCTTTTGTCGCACAATCCCAATTCGTTTAATCGCGCCGCGGAATTGGGTGTCGAGCTTTCGCTTGCCGGGCACACGCATGGCGGGCAAGTGCAGGTAGAAATCCTGGACGTGAGCCTCAGCCCAGCACGTTTCATCACCGATTACGTCGCCGGTTTGTATCACCGGCCGCTGCTGATGCTGGATACGCCGAAGCGCATGGGCGAAACCATCAAGCTGATGCAGAACGCGCCGAAGGGGCTTTCGGCCCTCTATGTGAATCGCGGCCTGGGCACCGTCGGCGCCCCGGTTCGCCTTGGCGCACCGCCGGAAATTTCCCACATCGTTTTGCGTCGCGTTTGATTTGTACTTCCGTCTACATTTCCCCTTTTGGCAGCGGATGCTAGAATCTGCGCACTGAACCCATGAATATAAAAGAGACGAATTACTGGCTGGAGACCGTGCTGGAGCCTGTCCAAGGCACAAGCGGGCCGCTTCCTGAACATGTCGATGTCGCTATTGTTGGCGGAGGTTTCTGCGGCCTGTCGGCCGCGCTGACGCTTGCCAAGCGAAAGGTAAATGCCGCCGTCCTCGAAGCCGAAACGCTTGGCTGGGGCGCGAGCTGCCGTAACGGAGGCATGGTGCTGACCGGCCTCAAGCTGCCCGTTCCCACGCTGATTGGGCGATACGGGCGCGAAACCGTCCGGCGGATGTATCTGGCGTCCCTGGATTCGATCGATCTGGTCGAGCGGATTGTAAGAGAAGAGGGGATCAATTGCAGCTTCTCGCGCCGCGGCCATCTCGAGGTGGCGTGCAAGCAAGCGCACTTCGACGCGTACGCCGAAGCCGCGTCGCGGATCGAGCGCGAATTCGATCATGAACTGCGAATTGTGGCCAAAAGCGAATTGCGGAGCGAGATCGGCTCGGATATTTATTTCGGTGGGATGGTGGATGAAACCAGCGCTGGAGTAAACCCGGCACAATATGTTACGGGCCTGGCCAATGCCGCGAAAAACGCCGGAGCCTGTCTGCGCGACAAGACCCGAGTCGCTTCCATCGTGCTTCAACCGGAAACCGGGAGTCGCAGTTTTCTGGTGAAGACCTCACGCGGGGATCTCGTCGCGAAAGAAGTCATTCTTGCGAGCGGGGCATACACCACCGGAGTGACGCCCGCGCTGCGCAAGAAAGTTATTCCCATAGGGTCTTACATCATCGCCACGGAACCGCTTCCTGCGGATCTCGCCCGCGAACTGAGCCCGCGCAACCGTATGATCTACGATTCGAAGCACTTTCTTTACTACTACCGGCTCACGCCGGACAATCGCATGCTCTTCGGCGGGCGCGCCGCGTTTTTTCCGGAGTCGGAGAGCACAGTGCGCAAAAGCGCCGAACTTTTGCGTCGGGGCATGGTCGGTGTTTATCCGCAGTTAAGGGACACGAGAGTGGAGTATGTCTGGGGCGGAACCCTCGATTTTACTTTTGATGTGATGCCGCACGCGGGAAAGATTGACAGCATGTTCTTCGCCCTAGGATTTGCGGGCCACGGCGTGGCCGCGGCGACCTGGATGGGCGACAAGCTGGCTTCCGTGATTTGCGGTGAACCTGACGACAATCCTTTCTCCCAAATCCCTTTTCCTGGTGCGCCCATCGGCCTACGTAGCGGAAATACTTGGGCCCTGCCGCTGGCGGGCGCGTACTACCGCGTCCTCGACTGGCTCACCTAGTCTTTCCGTTTCTTTCCAAGGGTTCTCGAATTCTAGAAAAAACAAAAAAGGCGGCCACGCCCAGCAGCACGGGGACGGGGCCCCACTTCAGGGCGAACTTATCGCTGAAGACCAGCGCGACTACGCTCATAATGACCGGCGCGATCACCACATAAGCCAAACCCGCATTGCCCCAGGGAATCCGGAATGGGCGCTTCATTTCGGGGTGTATTTTTCGTAAGCGCCAGGCGGCCACCACGGTCAAAACGGTGACGAGGCTGCGGAGCCACACATACACGGTCAACAACTGCGCCAGCGTTTGAAACGCCAGCAAGGCGTAGGTCGCCGAGGAAATCAGAATGGCAATCCACGGCGTGCCGTATTTCGGATGTTTTGCGGCAAACACGGGCGGCAAGTAGCCATCCTCGGCCATCGAGGACGGCATGCGCGTGCTGGTCAGCACCGTTGCATTTCCCAAAGAAACGTTTCCCAACATGGCAGCGACGGTCATGAGAAAGCCAAGCCAACTGCCGCCGATCAGTTGGGCAGCCTTCGATAAATAGGCGGTGTTCCACTCCTGCCAATTGCCCAACGCTGCTAGGGAAAGCAAAGCCGGGAGAAAATAGGTGGCCACCGAAAGCGGCACGACGATCGCCAGCGCGCGCGGGTAGCTGCGCTGCGGATTCTCGATCTCCTCGGCTACGCTGGAGCACTGCTCGTAGCCCGAATAGAGCCACAAGCCCAGCGCCAGCCCCACGCCAAACACCTGGAAGGGCGGAACGTGTGGGGGAACGAACGGATGAAACGGATTATAGTGCCACCTGGTGGCCGCGATCATGCACAACAGGAGTACCGGAATAAGCACGGAAAATTCCAGGACCGTTGCAAACACGCCGACCATCTGAATGCCGCGTATGTTCACGTAGGCCAGCACCGCGATGAGCGCCACTGACACGAGATAGTGCTTCCAACCCGTCAGAGAAGGGAAGTAAATCGCCAGATAATCGCTGAAGAGAACGGCGTAGGTTGCGCCGAGCAGCCAGGAAGCGCTCCAGTTCCACCAGCCGGCAAGAAAGCCCCAGAATTCGCCGCAGCCCGCGCGCACCCAGCGATAAAAGCCGCCTTCGACAGGGATGGCGGTCGTCAGCTCTGCCGCCACGAGGGATACCGGTATGCACCAGAAGAGTGGAATGATCAGCAGGGAAAGCAAAGTGAGCCCGGGCCCGCTCGTGGTTATCATCTCTTCCATGCCGAAGGGCCCGCCGGTCGTGTACGCAAACATGACGAACACGAAATAGAACAGCCCGGCCTTTTTCACCACGTTGCCGTTTTTTCTGAAGGAATCGTCTGCCGTGCTCACTCCGCCACCCTGTCGGTTTTCGACCGTCTTCAAGTGCGCGGATTCTATCGTAGTTCCACTTTCCCCGCTGGACTTCATTGCACTACTGCGACAAACTCGCTGTTTCTTCGAGGGTTCATGATTCTTCTCGTTATGGGTGTGACGGGAGCGGGCAAGTCCACGATCGCCGCTCAACTGGCCAATCAACTGGGCTGGATTTTCATCGAAGCGGATGAGTTTCACTCGGTCGCGAACAAGGAAAAGATGCGGAAGGGTATCGCCCTGACAGAGGAAGATCGGATTCCGTGGCTGCAGGCGATACACAGGCATTTACTACACCTAGACAGCAAGAAGGAAAACGTTGTTCTCGCGTGCTCGGCTTTGAAGCAGTCCTATCGTGACATCCTCTCGGCAGGCTTGCACGTACGTGTGATTTACTTGTACGGCTCCTACGAGACCATTCGCCAGCGCATTCAGAGCCGCCCGAGTCATTTCGCTGGAGTGGACATCCTCGCCGACCAATCCGCCAACCTGGAAGAACCTCGGAACGCTTTGCGTCTGGACGTGACCCTTCGTCGCGAAGAGCTCGTTGCGCAAGTTTTGTCTCACCTTCGCGATTTGCCGCAGCTTGCTTTGCCGCGCGGCGGTGACGTTATCCCAAAACTTCTCTGGCGGCTGCTTCCCTTTCTCTTTCTTCTTTACGTCGTCGCGTATCTCGACCGCATCAACGTAAGCTTTGCTGCCCTCCAGATGCAGAGTCAGCTCGGATTCAGTGACGCGGTTTACGGCCTGGGCGCCGGCATTTTCTTTCTCGGCTATTTTCTGTTTCAGGTGCCGAGCAACATGGCCATGCAGCGCTTCGGCGCGCGCCGCTGGATCGCGTTGCTCATGATTCTTTGGGGTGCGATTTCGGCTTCCATGATGTTGGTTGCTTCGGCAAAATCCTTTTACGCTCTGCGCTTTCTTCTCGGCGCCACGGAAGCGGGATTTTTCCCCGGTGTTATTTTTTATCTGCGCAGCTGGTTTCCCGCGCGCGCCCGCGCACAGGTCGTCGCTCTTTTCATGACGGCTGCGCCGATTTCCGGGGTAATCGGCGGCCCTCTTTCCGGAGCGCTTCTGGAGCTTCACCATCGCGGCGGCCTGGCCGGCTGGCAATGGCTTTTTCTGCTCGAAGGGATTCCGGCCATTCTTCTCGGCCTTGTGGCGTTTGTCTTTCTTACCGACCAGCCGCGGGACGCCCGCTGGCTCTCCGATACCGATCGCGAGTGGCTCATCTCGACGCTGCAAAGCGAGGAGAGCACCCCTCTTGCCGTCACACATGCGCCCGGAGGGCTTCGCTCCGTGCTGGCCAAGCCGAGGATCTGGCTGCTTGCCTTTGTGTATCTTGGCGGAGGCACTTGCTCCTATAGCATCGGCCTGTGGCTTCCAACAGCGATCCATGCGCTGTCGGGAGTTAGCCCGTTCACGATCGGCTTGCTTTCGATGATTCCTTATCTTGCGGCCGTTGTTGCTATGGTGCTTGTGGGAGTTCATTCCGACCGCACGCGAGAGCGCCGCTGGCACGTGGCGATTCCTGCTTTTGTGACGTGTGGCGCGCTTGTCGTCGCGGCATACTCCGCCAGCGTTGCACCCACGCTTACCGCCTTTACGGTCGGCATGGCCGGCGCCTTCTGCATGATGGGCCCCTTCTGGGCCTTAGCGTCCAGTGCACTCGATTCGACCACGGCGGCGGCCGGGATCGCGTTCATCAACGCTATTGGCAATCTCGGCAGCGGCCTGGGGCCCTACTGGATTGGGTATCTGCGCACGATCTCCGGCAGCTTCCGCGGTGGTCTGCTCAGCGTGGCCTCGCTTCTCTTACTCGTCGGCCTGGCAGTTTTGGTCATCCGCGATGTTCTCCGGGCGCCGATTTCCACACGAAAATCGTTTTCACCGTAACCAATTTGTCAGCTTGCAAGTCCAACGCGTACAGGAAATAATTCTCTCTTCACTTTTCAGGGGACTAACGAATGAAAACGACCTGCCGCCCGTTGTTGCTGTCTGCATTGCTTCTCGCCGGAATTTCGCTCGCACCGGTGCACGCCAACGTCACTGCCGATGATCAGCCGCTCTTCGGTTATTCCGCGGAGTCTTCACGAGCCGAACGCCAGTGGGAAGAAAAGCTCCGCGCGATTCCCAGCCCGGATAATCTGCGCGCGTACATGCAGCGGCTCTCCGCGCGGCCGCACAATGTCGGTTCGATCTACGACAAGGACAACGCCGAATGGATCGCCTCAAAATTCAAGGAATTTGGGCTTGAGACGCAGATTGAGACCTTCAGCGTGCTCTATCCGACGCCGAAGGAACGCCTCGTCGAACTGGTGGACGGTGGGCCACACTTCGTCGCGAAGCTTCAAGAACCGCCGGTCCCCGAAGATCCCACATCCGATCAGACCGCGGAGCAGCTTCCCACATACAACGCTTATTCCATTGATGGCGACGTTACCGGCCCGCTCGTTTACGTGAATTACGGCCTCCCCGAGGATTACGAACAACTCGAACGGCGCGGCGTTTCCGTAAAAGGGGCCATTATCATCGCGCGCTACGGTCATTCCTGGCGTGGCATCAAGCCGCTCGTCGGCGCCGAGCATGGCGCTGTCGGCTGCATCATTTATTCTGACCCGCGCGATGACGGCTATTCGGGCGGCGAGGTTTTCCCGAAGGGCCCTTGGCGCCCGATGGAAGGCGTTCAGCGGGGCAGCGTGCAGGATAGCTCGGCCTATATGGGCGATCCGCTGACTCCCGGCGTAGGCGCGACTGCGGACGCGAAGCGAATGGCCCTCAAGGATGCGCAAACATTAACCAAGATTCCCGTCCTGCCCATTTCTTATGCGGACGCACAGCCTCTCCTCGCCGCCATTGCCGGCCCCGTCGCGCCTCCCAACTGGCGGGGCGGGCTGGGAATCACGTACCGCATCGGCCCCGGTCCGGGTAAAGTCCACCTGAAGGTTTTTTCCAATTGGGAGATGAAACCTCTGTATGACGTCATCGGAAAAATTCCGGGTTCCACCAGTCCGGATGAGTGGGTCATTCGCGGGAATCACCATGACGCCTGGGTGAACGGTGCCGAGGATCCCATCTCCGGCATGGTTACAGTATTGGAAGAAGCTCGCGCGCTCGGCGAACTCGTCAAGCAAGGGTGGAAGCCGAAACGCACGATCATCTATTGCGCCTGGGACGGCGAAGAGCCTGGACTGCTGGGCTCAACCGAATGGGTGGAAACGCACGCGGACGAATTGCGCAAGCATGCCGTGGTGTACATCAATTCGGACTCCAACGGCCGCGGCTATCTCGAAATGCAAGGCTCGCATACCCTGGAACATTTCCTGAACGACGTGGCTCGCGATATTCCAGATCCCGAGACGAAGCTCTCCGTGTGGAAGCGCGCGCAGCTCCACGAAATTGCCGGGGCGGAATCGGCGGATGCCCGCAAGGAAATCCGCACTCGGAAGGATCTTCGCCTCGATATGCTCGGCGGGGGATCCGACCACGCTCCCTTCATCAATTTCGCCGGCGTCGCTTCGCTTGGCATCGGCTATGCCGGCGAAGATCATGGCGGGATCTACCATTCGATCTACGACGATTTTTACTGGTACACCCATTTCAGCGACACCAATTTTGTTTATGGCCGGGCGCTCAGCCAAACCGGTGGCACGGCCATCATGCGCATGGCGGATGCTGATCTCCTTCCGCTTGATTTTTCCAACTTCGCCGATGACGTGAAGATGTATGTCCGCGAGGTGAAGAAATTCTGCGACGAACAACGCCAGGAAATTCGCGAGCGCAACACGAAAATCGAGGAAGGCGTTTTCACCGCCACCGCCGACCCACGGGAGGCCTTCGTCGCGCCCAAAAAGGAAGAGCTTCCACCCTTTATCAACTTCGCGCCTCTGGATAATGCGGTGGAAGTGCTGGAGCGCAGCGCGGCCGAATACCAGAAGGCCCTGGATCACGCCAGCGCCAATGGCGGCGCTGCCCTCGCTTCCGCTTCCCTCAAGGAAGTGAACGAAATGCTCCTGCAGAGCGAGCGAAAACTGACTACGCCGGAGGGTCTACCAGGCCGCTTCTGGTATAAGCACGAGCTCTATGCTCCGGGCACCTATACCGGTTACGCCGCCAAGGCTATTCCCGCTGTTCGCGAGGCTCTCGAGCAGAAACAGTGGAAACAGGCCGAGCAGGCCGCGGCACGTGTCGCTCGCGTTCTGGAAAACGAAGCGACGCTGATTTCTGCGGCGGCCGCGAAACTTTCCGTCGTTACAAAGTAAAACTACTGGAAGGCCGAGGCTTGCCGCGGCAGGAGCCTCTCTTTGTTTAATCCCTATCCTTCAGGGTAGACTACCGCTTCATTTGAAGGGAGCCCGGCCATTCCTTCCTACAACCTCGCCATCGTGGGCTTCGGTCACGTCGCGCGCGCCCTGTTGCGTCAACTGATCTCGAAGGAAACGGAGTTGCGCCGTAAGTATGATCTGCGCTGGCGGCTCACCGGCGTCGCTTCGCGCCGCATTGGATGGACTGCCAACCACGACGGCATGAATCCGCTCGCTGCCCTCAACGGACATTTTCCGAGCGTGGCGCAACCGCCACGCGGCGTCCGCGAGTGGCTTGAACGCGCCAAAGCGGATGTGCTGTTCGAGGCCAGCTCGCTCAATGCGGAAAACGGCCAGCCAGCAATTGATCACATTGTCGCCGCGCTGGATGGCGGCGCTCATGCCATCAGCGCGAACAAGGGGCCGCTCGTCCATGCCTATCGTGAATTGGTCACTCTCGCAAAGGAGAAGGGCCGCCAGTTTCTCTATGAATCCACGGTAATGGATGGTGTGCCGATCTTTTCCCTGTTTCCGCTGGGGCTTCCCGCAGCCGATCTGCGAAGCTTTTCCGGCGTGTTGAATTCGACGACCAACGTCGTGCTCACCGAAATTGAGAAAGGCAAATCGTTTGACGAAGCCGTCAAGCGCGCGCAGGCCCTGGGCATTGCGGAAACGAATCCCATGCAGGATCTGGACGGCTGGGATGCGGCGATCAAGGTTGCCGTGCTGGCCACCGTGTTGATGGGAGTGCCGACGCGCATCGAGCAGGTGCTGCGGACCGGCATTTGCGACCTGAGCGAAGAGAAAATCCGCTCGGTCCGCAGCGCGGGCATGCGATATAAGCTCGTGTGCCGCGCGGAGCGGCGCGGCGACGGACTCGATTGCCGCGTTGGTCCCGAACTCTTGTTGGTTTCGGATCCAATGGCGGGGCTCGAGGGCACCAGCTCGGCAATCCGCTTCGACCTGGATGTTTTTGGCTTGTCGCTGGTGGAACACAATCCCGGCGTCGAAGCCACCGGCTACGGCTTGCTCGCGGACCTTGTCCGCGCATCCCAATTGTAGTTTTCAACCAGCGCGGGTTCCGTCTGGCACAGTTCTTTCTGGCATCGCCAACACGGGAATTATTCCATCCGCGTAGCCCAGATCAAAGAGCATCCCCTCTGAAGTCTCGCCGGCCATTTTTCGCGGCTCTACATTGAGGACGAATAACGCTTGCTTTCCCTCGATTTCTCTGGGATTTCTGCGTTCTTGCTTGATGCCCGCCAGAATTGTCCGCGTATGATCGCCGAAGCTCACCGTCAGCTTCATCAGCTTTTCGGACCGCACTACCTTCTCCACTTTCTGAATCGTTCCGACGCGAATGTCCAGCGCTTCGAACGCAGAGAGAGGAACGGACGCCTTAACTGGAGTGGGCTTGAACTCACTCATGGATTCCCCTGTGATAGTGCAAGGCATAACTGGGTGTTGGAATGGATGCGTCGCACCGCCCGTCGCGAATAGGCGCGTCCGCCACGAGACGCAAGGGAATCACACCGGCCCACACGGGCAGAGCGTAGTCCGGCGCGTCGTCTTCCACATCGCCTGTGCGTACCTTTGCGGAAACTTCCGTCAGTGGCAGCTTCAGGATGCTGGTGGCTTTCAGTTCCTGGTCATTTGGTCGCCGCGCATCGTTCCAACGGCCGGGGATGAGTTTTTCCGTGAGCGCGCGCAGGGCGGCCAGCTTTTCGGCGGGATCATCGATCAATGCTGCCTTGCCAAGCGCTACCACGGACCGGTAGTTCATCGAATGATTGAACACGGACCGTGCGAGAACCAGCCCGTCCATAAGTGTCACGGTGATGCAAACCGACAGGCCTCCGCTTGCCCCCCGCAACATGCGACTGGCGGCGGAGCCGTGGAAATACAAAGCATCTCCGATCCGCGCGAACATCGTGGGAATCACGTAGGGTTGCCCTTCCGTTGCAAAGCCCACGTGGCACACAAACCCTTCGTCAAGGATTTCGTAAATGGCTTCGCGGTCGTACACGCCGCGATTTGCTTCGCGGACAAGGCGCGTCCGTTCGGTTGCTGGAATCATTTCAGGCACGAGAAACCTCTCGGGAGTAACGCGGCGCTGAGTTGATAGCCGGCGCCGGCTCGGCATGAGTGGGGAACAGCTCTGTCATGCTAACACGCCCGGCCGTCTCTGTGAGAAACTAGCGTGCTTGAGGCGGAGCATAATTTCTTTTCGGAAGCAGGAGCCATGAGCGCGTCCGGAACGCAAACACCTACAACCAATGCTCTCGATATTGCCTGGGTTCGTTCCCAGTTTCCTTCGTTGCAAACGCAAGCGAACGGACGGCCTGCGGCTTTTCTGGATGGGCCCGCGGGCACGCAGGTGCCTCAGCAGGTCATGCAGGCCATTCAGAGCTATCTGATGAATGCCAACGCCAATACCTGTGGCGCGTTTCTTACCAGCCGGCGCAACGATGAAATGATTGCCGCCACGCGCGCGGCCATGGGCGACTTTTTCCATTGCGAGAAGGATGAGGTGGTCTTCGGCCAGAACATGACCACGATCACACTTGCATTGTCTCGCGCGATTGCGCGCGAGATGAAGTCCGCCGACGAAATCCTGCTCACCACGCTCGATCACGACGCCAACTTTTCTCCCTGGAAAGCCCTGGAAGAAAAAGGCGTCATCATTCGCCAGGTGGACATTCGCGAGGAAGATTGCACGCTCGATCTCGACGATCTGAAGCGTAAGCTGAGCGAGAAAACAAAAGTTGTCGCGGTTGGCTATGCTTCGAACGCGGTGGGATCCATCAATCCTGTGGCTGAGATCACGAAGTTGGCGCACGCGGTGGGCGCTTTGGTTTACATCGACGCGGTGCACTATGCGCCCCACGGGCCCATTGACGTGAAGGCGCTGGATTGCGACTTTCTCGTATGTTCGCCGTACAAGTTTTTCGGGCCGCACATGGGCACGCTTTACGGAAAACGCGAGCACCTGCAGCGTTTTCGCCCTTACAAGGTGCGTCCCTGCACGGACCAGTGGCCCGACCGTTGGGAGAGCGGCACGCAGGTGCATGAACTGATCGCGGGAATCGGCGCAGCGGTCGAGTATCTTGCGGAACTCGGGCACCGTGCGGATGCTTCGCCTAAGACGCGTCGCGAGGCGCTGGTTTCCGCTTACCGTACGACCGTGCCGTATGAAACGCGCCTCGTCTGGCGCCTCATCGATGGTTTGCAGACGATTCCCGGCATGCGTATTTACGGAATCACCGATCCGAAACGTTCCGCCGAGCGTTGCTCCACGCTTTCCCTGCGGATCGGCAATCACAATCCCACAGCGATCGCCACGTTCCTTGGCGAGCGCGGCATCTTCACCTGGGATGGCAATTACTACGCGCTGAACCTTACCGAGCGCCTCGGCGTGGAAGCGCTCGGCGGCCTGTTGCGCATCGGGCTCGTGCACTACAACACGGTCGAAGAGGTTGACCGACTCCTCGTCGCGCTGCGAGAATTTGCGTCGCAATAGCATTGGCAAGGCAGCCTGGGCACCGCTAGGTCTGCAGAATGAGCGCTTTGCGCCGGTTGGCTTGCGCGACCACGTAGCACGCGGTGAACATCAGTGTCGCGTAGGGTGGCACGAAGTACAGGTCTTGATGCAAGCGCTGGAGCCGATTGGATCGAAGGCAGGACAGCCGCGCAACAATCCGTGTATTCTTGCAACTTATGACCAAACGACCGAGACCCGTTGTGCTTACGGTGCTGGATGGATGGGGCTACAGAGCCGAAACGAAAGGCAACGCGATTGCCCAGGCGCGCAAACCGGCTTACGACGAACTGCTGCGCAAGTTTCCAAATACCTTGATCCAGACTTCCGGGCCTGCCGTTGGCTTGCCCGAGGGCCAGATGGGCAATAGCGAAGTCGGCCACCTGAATATCGGCGCGGGGCGCGTCGTGCACATGGACATCACACGCATTGATCTGCTCATTGCCAATAAGCAACTGGATCAAGTGCCACTTTTTCAGCAGGCCATGGAGCGCGGGCGCCAGCGCCAACTGCACTTCCTCGGGTTGTTGAGCGATGGCGGAGTCCATTCCCATATCAACCATCTCTTTGCCCTGCTCGAAATGGCCAAGCAGTACAAGGTCGAGAAAGTGTTTGTTCATTGCTTCATGGACGGCCGCGACACACCGCCGAACAGCGGGCGCGATTATGCCCGCCAGTTGCAGCAGAAAATGCGTGAGCTGGGTGTGGGCGAAATCGCGACGATCGTGGGCCGTTACTACGCCATGGACCGTGACAATCGCTGGGAGCGCATCGAGCTTGCTTACCGCGCGCTCACTCAAGGCGAGGCGGATACCAAAAGCAGCGATCCCGTCGGTGCGCTGCAGAGAAGGTACGAACAGGGCATCACCGACGAATTCGTGAAGCCCGTGGTTATTACTCGCGGCGACGGCCCTTCCGCACCGCCGGTTGGCTTGATTCGCGACGAGGATGCGGTGATTTTCTACAATTTTCGCGCCGACCGCGCACGCCAAATGACGTACGCCCTCGAGGGACCGGATTTCGACAAATTTGTTGATCCCAAGCACCCGAAGAATCTCTTCTTCGTCGGAATGACCAAGTACGACAAGCATTGGCCGTGGTTGAAGTGCGTCATCGCCCCGGAAAAGCTGGAGCACATCCTCGCGCAAGTTTTCCTGGAACTGCAGTATAAGAATCTACGTTGTGCGGAAACGGAGAAATACGCGCACGTCACGTATTTCTTCAACGGCGGCGTCGAGAAGCCGTTCAATGGCGAAGAGCGCATCTTGGTGCCTTCGCCAAAGGTCGCGACCTACGATTTGAAGCCGGAGATGTCCGCCGAGGGCATCACCGATACGGTGGTGAAAGCGATCGAGCAGGGTGGATTCGACGCCATCATCATGAATTACGCGAACGCCGACATGGTCGGCCACTCCGGCAAACTGGAAGCCGCGATTAAAGCGGTGGAGGCCGTGGATGCCGGCCTTGCTCGCATCTACCAGGCCCTCAAACCGCGCAGCGGCGCCTGGATCATTACGGCCGATCACGGCAATGCCGAAACGATGATCGATCCGGTTACCGGCGGCGCACATACCTACCACACCACCAATCCGGTTCCGTTCCTCTGTATGAGCGAAAACGATCAGCTTAAGCTCGCGCCTGGGGGTGCTTTGCAGGATATCGCTCCAACACTGCTCGGTATCCTCGGAGAACCTGCTCCAGCCGACATGACCGGCCACGATTTGCGAGTTCTTGCGAAGAAGTGAGATTGTGCGGTGGATCGCTTGAGGTCCTTCGAGCAGATCGGAATCGGCTCTCAGGATGACAGGGATGTGGCGGGTTTTGCTGTATTGCGTGATTCAGGATCTCGTGAGAAATCCTGGTCAGGGCCAAAGCAACGTTGCTGGACTCCACCAAAATGAATTTTCAACGAAGCAAACCGGTAAACACAAAACTCACGATCTGTGTCTGGCACCCATTCACGGAGTGGCGGCCGAAGCCGCTTATGGCGGAGGCTATTCGGAAGCGCTGGCCGCATATGCGCGTTGTGCACTTGCCTGATTACGCGCGTCTCCCTGAGGAATTGCCGGACACCCATATTTTTGTTGGCTATTCGCTTCGCGCCGAGCAGCTCAAGGATGCCAGGAAGCTTTTGTGGATCCACTCCACTGCCGCAGGCGTGGCCCAGCTGATGTACCCGGAACTTCGCGATTCGGGCATCGTGGTCACCAATCCGAGTGGCATTTTCTCCGTACCCATGGCCGAGCACACTATGGGGTTGATTCTAGCGCTGGCCCGCAATTTTCCCGACGCCGTGCGCCATCAAGATCGCGGTCACTGGGGACAGCAGGAAATCTGGGACTCGCCGCAACACATCACCGAGGTGAACGGGAAGGTGCTCCTGATCGTCGGGTTTGGTTCCATTGGCAAGGAACTGGCAAAGCGTGCAAAGGCTTTCGATATGCGCGTCTGGGGCGTAACGCGTTCCGGCAAGGGCGACGCTAGTTTGGCGGAAAAAATCGTACCAGCCGAGAAACTGAAGGAAGCGCTTCCTCTCGCGGATTACATCGTGATCGCCGCGCCGGAAACACCGGAAACGAAACATTTGATTGGTTCCGCGGAAATCGCAAGCATGAAAACCGGCGCGCGGCTGATCAACGTTGCGCGTGGCTCTCTGCTGAATGAGTCGGCGATGATCTGCGCGTTGGAAGCGGGCAAGCTTGCCGGCGCTTCCCTGGATGTAACTTCCACGGAACCGCTACGCGCGGATAGCCCGCTTTGGAAGGCGCCCAATCTTCTGCTCACTCCACACACCAGCGCCATTAGCGATCGCTTGTGGGAACGCGAAACAACTATACTCCTGGATCTCCTGGAGCGCTGGTTCGATGGCCGCGAACTCTTCAATCGCGTAGATCTTTCGCGCGGTTATTGAGCAAGGAACCGGCTCAATCCCCGACGCCACCCTTGGGCGCTTGGTAGCCTTCGCGGGCATACACAACAATTTTCTGTTTCTTACCCTTCTGATCTACGACGGTCAACGGGCCGCCATCCGGCGCCACCAATTCGACCTTAACCTTGCGGTACTTTCCATCGGTGTTCCGGTTCGACGGCGAATACGTCAAGCTGTATTGGTGCCGCAGAAATGCCGCCACTTCGTGAAAGATTCCCGGCACCTCTCCGTCAAATTGCGGGAACCAGGCGAATCCGCCAGTCATCGCCGCGAAGGTCTTCATCTGGTTTTCGCCTTGTAGGTAGTCCATTCGCGCCATGGGCCCGAGCCGGCCGTGGGTTTCCGCATAGTTGGTGAAGGTCTTGTCGAGGCCGACGACGAAAATGGTCACGTCCGTCTGCCGAAGCAGCTTGAGAGTCTGATCGAGGGTGTGCTTGGAAAAGGTATCCACTCCGCTCGCGAGCACCAAGATGGATTTTTTCCCCTTTACTCCTTTCAGGCGGTCCGTGGTGTCCAGAATCGCGTCGAAAAGGTTGGATTCGCTGAAACCGGGAAAATAAAGATGGTAGATCGCCTGGCGCACTTCATCCTTGTTTTGTGTGAAGTCCACTTCCATGCGCGGCTTCATATCAAAGGTGACCAGCGCCACCCAATCCTGGGGCTTGAGGTTCGGGAAGAGAGCATCCGCCCAGTATTTCGCGTAGTACGCAAACCAGCCCTGAGACCGTGCGCTGAATTCCATCAAAACGACCATGGTGATCGGCGCGTCGCTGGGGCCAAAATTCGTAATGGTCTGCGGGATACCATCCTCCAATACCTTGAAGTTCTCCTTCTTCAGGTTAGGAATGATGTCGCCGTTCTGGGTCGTTGCGATCACATCAAGGGTTACCACCGGCACTTCGACAGAAATGGTCACGCCGCCTTCCTGGGGTTTATCCTGCTGAGGGGCGGCCTTGGGTGCGGGTGAGGGGCTCGCCTGCGGTGGAGGAGAGGGCTGCGGGCCCTCCGGAGCTTGCGCCAGGGCACCCGCGCAAGCGAGCGCAATGGCCGCCGCCGTCAATGCGATTTTGCTCGACATGGAAGTAAGGCTGAGTTTCATGCGTATCCCCCGATGGTCTCCTTCATTGGATGCGCCGGATTCGTCCGGCGTCGTCCGCTCGCCGCGCGGCTCTTGGATTGCAGCTTAGGCAACCGCGAGCCACTCCCCCCGGGGAGCGCGTAAATTCGCATGTTAGTATGTTTTTTACTTAGTGCAAAATACATTCAAACTTGGGGGTGTTTTCGTGAATTGGAAGCGTCTCAGCTTCTCGATTCTCTGTGTGCTGGCAATCTTCGCGGAGGAATGCAGGCTTGTGCGTGCGCAAATCGCACAAGCTCCTCCTGCCATGGGAATTCCGCAGAGCCCGTCGCTCGTGGGTGACACGTCAGCGCTGGCAAACGAAGCGCAAGGCTGGCTGGTCGAGCTCGTTAAGATCAACACGACCAATCCTCCGGGCAACGAGCAGGTTGCCGCCAAGTACATCGCCGGTATTCTCATCAAGGAAGGCATAACCCCGGAGCTGCTGGATGTTGCGCCCGGCCGTAGTGCGGTGCTGGCGCGTTTGCGCAGCAGTGCCGTCGCGGATCCTTCTAAGGCGCTTCTACTTGTTGCTCACATGGACGTCGTGGGCGTGGATCGCAGCAAGTGGTCCGTCGATCCTTTTGGCGGGGTAATCAAAGATGGCTACTTGTATGGCCGCGGCTCTTGCGATGACAAAGGCATGCTCGCCGCCAACCTTGCCGCGTTTATCGCTCTCAAGCGCTCCAATCTTCGTCTGAATCGCGATGTGATTTTTCTTGCCACCGCTGACGAAGAGCAGTTTGGCGACGCAAGCCTGAAGATGCTAATCGCGAAGTATTGGGACAAGTTTGCCGCTGCGTATGCCATCAATGAAGGCGGCAAGGTAGTGCTCAAGAACGGCAAGGTGGAATACGTTGCCGTGCAGGCGGACGAAAAAGTTCCCGTCAACGTTTCGGTCATTGCCAAAGGCACGGCCGGCCACGCCTCGATTCCCACGAAAGACAATCCGGTCGTGCATCTTTCGGGAGCTGTTGCAAAGATCGGCACCTATACCGCGCCGGTGCATTTGACGTCTATCGTCCGCCGCTACTTTGAGGGACTCTCGGCTCTTGAGCCTGACGACATCGGCAAGTGGATGAAAGTGGTGGATTCGCCTGACCGCGCCGAGCATGCCCAGCGTTTCCTATCCGACGCAAATCCGCTCTGGAATTCCATGATGCGTGACACCGTGGCGCCGACCATGCTGCAAGCGGGTGTTCGCTCCAACGTGATTCCGTCCGAAGCGCGCGCTACCCTGAACATCCGGCTTCTGCCCGGCGACACGGTGAGTTCGGTCGTGGATGAACTCACCAAGCTGGTCAACGATCCCCTGATCCGCTTTGAGGCGCAGCCCGATGCCGGCATCGCCGCGCCGAATTCCTCTATCGAAACAGAGTTCTACACCCTGATCGTCAAAGTCAGCGCGCAGGAGTTTGGCGGCGCGCCGGTGCTTCCGTTCATGTCCACGGGCGCGACGGATTCCGCGCAACTGCGTTTACACAGCGTGCAGGCATATGGGCTTCGTCCTTTTCCCATGACAGAAGAGGATGATCGCCGGGTGCACGGCGATGATGAACGCTTGCAGCTCACGGCCTTCGCGAAGGGCGTGAACCTGCTGACCCGCATTGTCACGGAGTTTTCCGCCACAAGATAACGGCATCTCTGATATACAAAGAGGCGAGGGAGAGGGATGAATTCCCGGCATTCCAAGATTGTGTGCACGATCGGCCCGGCCACACGCTCTCCTCGCATGATCCGTAAGCTCATCCAAGCCGGCATGGACGTCGCGCGCCTCAATTTTTCTCACGGCACCCACGCGGAGCACGCGCAAAGCTTCGCCATGCTGCGCGAAGCGGCCGTAGCTCTCGAAAAGCCGCTCGCGATCCTGGCGGACCTGCAGGGCCCGAAGATTCGCACCGGCGCGCTTGCCGGCGGCGGCACCGTTACCCTTCGCACCGGGCAGAAATTCATCATCACCACCGCCAGGGTTCTGGGGGATTCCACCCGCGTCAGCACTACGTTCTATCCGTTGCCGCGTGAAGTGAAACCCAGCGACCGTATCCTTCTTTCCGACGGCCTGATCGAGTTGCGCGTTCAGGGTGTGCACAAACAGGAAGTTCATTGTCGGGTGCTGAATGGCGGCGTTCTGGGAGAGCACAAGGGCATCAATCTGCCCGGCGTGAAGCTGCGCGTTCCAGCGCTCACGGCAAAGGATCGCGGCGACCTGCGGTTTGCCCTGGCGCACGGCGCGGATTACATCGCGGTTAGTTTTGTGCGCCGTCCGGAAGATGTCCTGCTGGCGAAGTCGCTCATCCGCCGGGCGAAAAAAGACGTGCCGGTGATCGCGAAACTCGAAAAGCCGGAAGCCATCGAAAACCTGGAAGAAATTCTCCGCGTGTCGGAAGGCGTGATGGTGGCGCGCGGTGATCTAGGCGTGGAAATGAATCCAGAGCGCGTTCCCGTGGTGCAGAAGAATATCATCGCCCGGGCTCGCGAATTCCGGCGCCCGGTGATTACCGCCACGCAGATGCTCGAATCCATGACGGAAAATCCCAGGCCCACGCGCGCGGAAGCTTCGGACGTGGCCAACGCGATTTTCGATGGCTCGGACGCCGTGATGCTCTCGGCCGAAACCGCCTCGGGCAAGTACCCCGTGGAAACCGTGGAGATGATGGGGCGCATTATCGAGGAGGCGGAAGCCAGCATTCACGAATATCCGCGTCCAGCCGCGCAGGAAAAATTAAAAGTGCCGGAAACGGTGGCGGAGCTTGTCTGCCACGCTTCCCGGGAGCTGCACATGAAGCTGATCGCCGTTTTCACGCATAGCGGATTCACCGCGCGGCTCGTTTCGCGTTACCGCCCACTGGTGCCCATCGTTGCATTTTCACCGGAGGCGGAAACGCGCCGCCGCCTGGCCTTACTGTGGGGTGTCACGTCGCGCAGCATCTCCGATATCCGGAAGATCGATGGCCTTGCCTCATTAGCGGAAAAGCGCCTGTTGGAAGAGCGCCTGGTGCGCAAAGGGGATATTATCGGGATTGTTGCCGGCACACCCATGGGGGTCCGCGGCACCACGAATTTTATGAAGTTCCACGTCATCGGCGGCGCAGGCTGAGCCTGGGTGATTCCTTAGCTAAGCTAAGCCAAGCTAAGCTAGGACGCGAAAATTCATATGCAGGTTTCAGAAGCGCTTCGAAAGCTCGCGGAAGGAATAAGGAAGAATTTAATTGACCCAATTATCGGGGCTGGATGGGGGCTCCTTGCGACTTTTTTTCATGTAGACTTCGAACCGTTTTCGATTGCGCCGGTATTGCCAATCCGAAACAGTGTTGCGCACGTTGTAAAGAAAAGACCCTCGGCGGAGATACAGCCACCCGATCAGCATGCCACCGAGGTGACAGAGGTGACTAACATTATCGCCGCCCAATCCTAGGGTTCCGAGAAATGTCAGTACAACCATCCCGGTTACCACCGTCCGCATGCTGAGTGTTACCGGAATAGGAAAGAGCATGACCCGGCGATCAGGGAACAAGATGGCGCAAGCGACCAAGACACCAAAAATGGCGCCCGAAGCTCCAATGGTTGGAACGTCGGAGAAGCCACGGCCGAACAGGGCAGGGACGGTCTTCACCAGCACGTTGATAATTCCCGCACCGACTCCCGTAATGAAGTAATACTTCAGGAAGCGGTTTTT
>Ga0306925_10000852_pt1 | contig 23483 bp, 19 predicted proteins | sample flu12Cox44000176_FD_203755 | JGI IMG/M metagenome (GOLD analysis project Ga0306925, IMG submission 203755) | Lab enrichment of tropical soil microbial communities from Luquillo Experimental Forest, Puerto Rico - flux8day.12C.oxic.44.000.176 (v2)... | ecosystem: Environmental > Terrestrial >... | reverse complement strand
TACCGAGCGCCGAGCGCACCACTTCCGCTTGGTCGACCAGCGTGTCGCGCTGGTTGCCGAGGTCCTGAAGCAGCCCGCGTATGCGCACCTCGTTGTCGCTATAAGTGCGCTCAAGCGCAGCCACTTCGCCCTGGACCATCGCCTCAAGTTCACTGGCGCGCGCTAAAGCCCGTTCGACGCCGTCACCCATGGCCGCCACTTCGCGACGGATCGCTTGACCGACCGTCACGATCGAATCTCGCGCCACGCCTTCCGGCTCCGCAAGGCGCATGGCGACCTGAGCCATAGATTGGGCAATCAACCGCATTTCCTGCGCGCGCCAGGCCATGTGCGCGGCGCCGAAAAAGAAGATAATCGGCAGCAAGGCCGCGGCGCCAAGCCCGATCACGAGCGCGATCGGCGAGCGGCCGGCTCCGAGCGCGGCATGCAAGTCCGACATATAGGCCAGCGAAAGGACAAGACAGCCGATGATCCAGGCGCCTGAAAACAATGCGGCGACAAAGTATGAAGAGCGAGCCGGCCGGCGCTGCAACGCCTGGAGGATTTGGCCGATCGATTGCTGATCGTCATTGGCAGCGCGCGCGGCAAGGTCGGGGAGCTCGCGCGCATTCGCTGCGGCTTTCTCGACTTGCTCCTGGTCGCCGAGCGCAGCCGCCGGTTGCGTTTCGTCAGCCGGCAGCGAAAAAAGATTCGGCTGCTCAGCGGCGCTGCTCGTCGGCTGCTCATCCTCGTGCACGTTGAGCGCTTCCTGGATCGCGGACAGTGCAGCTTCGGTCGGATCTGCCGACTTTTTCGGATGATTGGCCATTTTCGGTCGTCGCCTCGCCTTTAACGCCTGACTAGGACGGCCAGTGGTCAGGTACAGAGCGGCTCATAAGCTCCCTCGTCCGCGCCTCGATCGCGTACTCTCGTTCACTCTTCGCTCTGTACGGGAATCCCCAAGGCAAGCCCCATGCCGCACCGCCCGCGGGCATCCTATCGGTCTGGCAGATCAAAGAAAACCGGGTCGGTAACGACCTTTTTAATCATCGTTAGCGGTTTGGTTACCCTAGCCCATTGATCCCAACCAGATTATTGCCGCCATTGTGCAGGCAACAATGCGGCCGCCTTGGGGCCAACGGAGGGCATAGCGACGGTTTTGCCCCGAAAATCGGCCGGCTGGCGCGCCGCGGCGCGAGCCGATAGAACCTAGCGCTCCAATCACATGGCGCGATCTAGCCGCCGACCCAGCCGAAAACATCCACGGTCAGTTCCAACATGGTCAAAATTACTTATATCGATTCCGCAGGCACGGCGCGGACTGTCGAAGGCGAAGTCGGTTCCACCGTCATGGAGACTGCGATCAACCACGGCGTGCCGGAAATTGAGGCAGAATGCGGCGGTGCTTGCGCTTGTTCCACGTGCCACGTCTATATCGAGGAGGCTTGGCGCGAAAAGGTCGGCGAGCCGTCGCCGATGGAGGAAGACATGCTCGATTTTGCTTTCGAGGTGCGACCGAGTTCCCGGCTGTCCTGCCAGATCAAAGTGAGCGAAGGCCTCGATGGCCTTGTCGTGACGACGCCGTCGCGGCAGGCGTGACCAGAATGTCTCACTAAAAATAAAGGTCGTTGGAAAAGATCATGCTCTAATGCGCAAGCAATTTGGAATTGCGAGTCGATCCGAACAATTTCGCTTTACGCCGTGCAGTGGCGCTCTTTTCCTGAAGCGTCGCTCGGGCTAGACAGGCGGCCCTCCCCGAAATTGCTGGAAGGCCGCAAGAGTCTAAACACCAACTGAACACCCACTTGAATGCCACTTGGATACGATATGACTGAACCGATCAAAACTGATGTTCTCATCGTTGGCGCTGGGCCGATCGGCCTGTTCGCCGTTTTCGAATTAGGCCTGCTCGACATGAAATGCCATCTCGTCGACATTCTCGACAAGATCGGCGGCCAGTGCGCGGAGCTCTATCCGGAAAAACCCATCTACGACATTCCGGGCATCCCCTATACCAGCGCGCAGGGACTGGTCGATTCTTTACTTCAGCAGATCAAGCCGTTTAACGCCCAATGTCATCTGGGCGAAATGGTCGAGCGCGTGGAGAAAATCGGCGATCCGCTGTTCCGCGTCACAACAGACCAGGGCAAGCAGTTCGAGAGCAAGATCGTGGTGATCGCAGCCGGCGGGGGATCCTTCCAGCCCAAGCGGCCCCCGATTCCCGGAATCGAGCCCTATGAAGGCAAGTCTGTTTTCTATGCTGTGCGGAAAATGGACGCGTTCCGCGGCAAGCGCATCCTGATCGTCGGCGGCGGCGACAGCGCACTCGACTGGACCCTCAACCTCGCCCCGATCGCGAGCCACCTCACGCTGTTGCACCGGCGGAGCGAGTTCCGCGCCGCCCCGGACAGCGTCAACAAAATGATGAAGCTGGTCGGCGACGGCAAAATCGATTTTGTGCTGGGACAGGTGACGGCGCTCGCCGGGAACGACGGTCAGGTCAGCAAGGCGATCGTCAAGCGAAACGATGGTTCCAATTTCGAAATTGCTTGTGATGCGCTGTTGCCGTTCTTCGGCCTGACGATGAAGCTCGGCCCGGTGGCGAATTGGGGCATCGAATTGCACAATGGCGAACTCATCCCCGTCGAAACGGCCAGTTTCGAAACCAACGTGCGCGGTATTTTCGCTATCGGCGACATCAACTGGTATCCGGGCAAGCTCAAGCTCATTTTGTCCGGCTTTCACGAGGCCGCGCTCATGGCGCAGAAGGCGCACCGTTACGTCTATCCGGAAAAGCGCCTGGTCTTTCAGTACACAACGTCTTCCACCAGCTTGCAGAAAAAGCTCGGTGTGGCGCCGGAGCGGCCCGCGCACGCTGAGCGCCTGGCTAGGCCGGAGCGTGCTCGCGCGCCGGAAGGGGCTTCCTGATCAGGGTGTTTTCGGCGTGACGGTTACTGCGGCCGGCGCCGGCGCTGGTGCCAAGGCGCTCGGAGGCGGCAGCGGCTCGGTGCGGATCGCCGATGGCTGCGTCAAACCGAGCGCGGCCCGCACCGCGGGCAAGGCCGCGTCGGCCATCGCCGCATAACCCTCGGCGGTGGGATGCACCGCTCCACCGTATACGGCACTGAGCACTCCCCAGAGCGCGTCGTGAATGTCGCTCGGCTTGAGAATTGCCGGCATGCCTTCCGGGTAAGTCATTGCGGTGAAGTAGCTGTCGTTTGCCGTTCTGATCCAACGCCCGCGCGAAGCGTAAGGGCGGTATTGCCCGGCCGGCTCGTTGCAGACCATCGGGTCCTCGGCGCCGCTGGCCGGATCGGGCTGGAAGCTTTTGCCGCTTGTTGAAAAACAGTTGCGATCAAATTCCGGATCGTTTGCCGAGCGCACGCACATGCCGTGGCGAGAAAACTCGGATTGATGGCCGTCGACAAAAATCATGCGTTCTGTCGCCGGATCGCGGCAACTCTTATTGCCGTCGCAGGTCGCGAGCGATTTCAGCTTTGGCAGAAATTTACCGTCGACGAATTCCGCGGCAGCGCGCAGCCGTTCGGCGTCGGCGCCAAATGCCGGATGCACATCCAAGCCGTCGCGGCCGCCAGAGCACGGCTTATTTTCCGCCTGCATCGCCGGATTGCCGTAGGAGACAAACACAACGCGATTGAGATTGCCGCCGACATAGGGCTTGAGCGCGCCTCGAAGTTGCGCGAATCCGTCGGGCAAATCCTGGTCGAGCGCTTTTTGCGAATCTGCGACGCTTGAAATCGCGCCGCCCTGCCGTAGCAACAACCGCTCCGTTGTGGCATCGACGATCACGTTGGCGACTAACCCAGCAAAGTTGACGTCATTGGCTCCGACCGTCAGCAGGATGAGATCGAGATTGCGGTTCGGCTGCTGGCGATGCAGCGCGGTCATAAGGTCCCGCAAGACAGCAAACTGCGCCGGCGCCGTGCCCGAACAGCTGTCGATTCCGACCACCCAGGGACAATCATCGGCGCGCTGGCTGGCGAACATTCCGGCTCCGATGGTCGCGCCGGTACACGCGAGCGGCAGTAGCGTCACCGCAAGGTGCGGCTGCTCGATCGCCAGCGCGAGCGCACTTCGGACCTGATAGCTGTACAGCGAGCGATGACAGGCGGGATTCATCCACCGCGCGCCGTGCCGCGCCCAGTCTTTGCCGGCGAGCGGGCTCGATGGTCCGTTTTCGCATGATCGATCGTCGCCATAGCCGGCCCGGCTTGGTCGATAATACTGGCCGCCGCCGCCAAAACGCCTGAAGCAAAACCCGCCTTCGAGTTTCACGGTTTTATCCGGATTGCCCTCGCCGGCGGCGATCGAATCGCCAAGCCCGGCGATGAGCACGTCGCGCACCGCGATGTCGGCGGTCAGCCGTTGGGCGGTACCGTCGCCAAGCGGAATGTCGACCGTCGTGACAGTGGTGCGGCCGGAGCGCACGCGCAGTTTGACTTCACCGTTGCATGGAGCGGTACTCTGCCGCGGTTGCCCTTCGCCGTCCTCGAAGGTCCAGACACAATCGATCCCATCCGGCACAGTCCCGGAAATGGTCACGCCGACCGGATAGTCCCGCGGGGAAAGATAGCTCTCACGCTGGCCGTCTCGATCGCAGCTCTCGACCAAATTGCCCGAGTCATCCAAGCAAAGTTGGGCAACGACGTCCTTGGCCCAACCGAGGCCATCACTATCGCGCGCCAGCCTACGCTCGGCAGCGAGCACGCCGTCGCCGCGGCTCGCCGCGACCATGCGCAGAAAGTCGGACTCGTGCCGAAACAGGCGGAAGCGGCTCTTCACCTCCCAGGCGATGTGAAAGTCGCCGAGGCCAGCAAGTTGGGCGAAAGCCGGATCGAGCGGGCAGAGCGCGACCAAGAACGTAAGGATGACGGAGAAGCGGATCATGCTGGATGGTGGCGGGCGATAGGCCCTTTTACCATATACCTTGCGGCGGAAATGTGAGGGCAAGGTGTGGAAGGGCCGCCGTTATTCGGCCCGTTTATCGTCCCGTCCTTATGAGTTCGCAGGCTTGATGCGAAAGTTCGGCTATGGCGACAGGCGCGGTTCATAGGCAGTGTTGCATTGTCGGCGGCGGGCCGGCGGGAATGATGCTCGGCTTTCTCTTGGCGCGTGCCGGCATCCATGTCGTTGTCCTCGAAAAACACCCGGATTTTCTGCGCGATTTTCGCGGTGATACTGTCCACCCCTCGACGCTGGGACTTATTTACGAACTCGGCCTGCTCGACGAATTCCTTCGGCTGCCGCATCGCAAGGTCGATCGGCTTTCGATGCAGATCGGTAGCCGGATCGTGCGGATGATCGACATGCGACATCTGCCGACCCATTGCAAATTTATCGCTCTGATGCCGCAATGGGACTTCCTGAATTTTCTTGCCGATCACGGCCGCCGCTATCCGCAATTCAACCTGCGCATGCGCGCCGAAGCGACCGATTTGATCGAAGAAGACGGCCGCATCGTCGGCATCCGCGCCAATACGCCCGAAGGAGAATGCACCGTGCGTGCCGAGCTGGTGGTCGGCGCCGACGGCCGCCATTCGACGGTGCGGGCGAAAGCTGGTTTGCGCAGCAACGACTATGGTGCGCCAATGGACGTGCTGTGGTTTCGCGTTACCCGCCGGGACAGCGATGGCGACGAGGTATTCGGCCATATCGAAGCCGGCACGATGATGGTGATGCTCGATCGCGGCGATTATTGGCAATGCGCCTATGTCATTCCGAAGGGGGGAATCGACCGGGTCAAGGCAAACGGTATCGTCGCGTTCCGCGAGCGCGTGCTCGCGCTTTCGCCGTTTCTGGCCGACCGTATCGGCGAAATCAAAAGCTTCGAGGACGTCAAGCTTTTAAGCGTTGCCGTCGACCGGTTGCCGCAATGGTGGCGGCCCGGGCTCATTTGCATCGGCGATGCGGCGCATGCGATGTCGCCGATCGGCGGCGTGGGCATCAATATCGCCGTGCAGGATGCGGTTGCGGCCGCCAATCGCTTAGCCGCGCCACTGAAGAGTGGGGGCGTCACCGACGAGGATCTGCAAGCGATACAGGATCGCCGCGCGTTTCCGGCGCGCCTGACCCAGCAAATTCAGCTTACCATGCAGAACCGGATCATCGGACCGGCGCTGCAAGCTACGCGCGAAGTGGAGCCGCCGTTCTTATTCAGACTGTTTGACGCATTTCCGGTTCTGCGGCGCATACCGGCTCGCTTGCTTGCGGTCGGAATCCGGCCCGAGCACGTGCAAACGCCCGATGCGGGCGCCGGCAGCGGCACTTAATTACGCCGCTGCATTTCAGTTGCTGCGCGCGCCAATATTTCGACGAGATGCGCTTCCGCCTCGGCGTCGTCTTGCAATCGCTTGCCGACGGTTTCGCGCAGATGGTCGAAGGCCGCTTCGACCAGCGGCGATAAGGTCCGGCGCTGCTCGCGCTCGCTCCGAGCCGTCCGTCGCCAGCGGTTGACGCGTTCGCCGATCGCGCTCAGTCGATCGAGCACCACGTCGGCGAGCTCCTTGTTGGCGTCGAGATACGCGCGTCCTTCCGCAGTGATGGTGTAAAGCTTCTTGGCGCCTTCGCTCGAGACCCTCACGTAGCCGGCTTCTTCCAGAAAGGTCAGCGTCGGATAGACGATGCCGGGGCTGGGGCTGTACCAGTCGGCGGTTTTTTCTTCGACCAGCTTGATGATCTCGTAGCCATGGCGGGGCGCCTGCGCGATCAACGCCAGCGCGACGAGCCGCAGATCGCCCTGCGCCAGCATGCGGCCGGCCCGCATGTCCTCGGGATTCATGCCGCCGCCATGACGGCCGCCGAAGCCAAATCCGCCAAAGCGGCCCCGCCGATGGCGTCCGGCTGCCCAGCGGTAAGTCGCACAATTTCCATGCATTTCAGTGTTCTCCTTGTTAAGATATATCGTTAGATACCTCTTAACATGTCATAACGCAAGATATATCTTTTGACGGGATACCTCGCTGGACGCCGGATCGCGGGTCTAGAATGGGATAATGTTCGCTACCTTTTTTCATGAGCTGAAGCAGGCCGGCCTGCCGGTAACGCTGCGCGAATATCTGACCCTGATGGAGGCGATGGAGCAGGACCTCGCCGGGCGGCGGGTCGAAGACTTCTACTACCTGTCGCGCGCCGCGCTCGTGAAGGACGAGCGCAATCTCGACAAATTCGACCAGGTATTCGGCCACGTCTTTAAGGGACTCGATCTCGTTGAACAGGCTCTGGCCGCGGAAATCCCAGCCGAGTGGCTGAAGAAGCTCACCGAAAAATACCTCAGCGAGGAAGAGAAAAAGCAAATCGAGGCGTTAGGCGGTCTCGACAAGCTTCTCGAAATATTGCGGCAGCGGCTCGCCGAACAACGCGGCCGCCATCAAGGCGGCAAGAAGTGGATCGGCACGGCGGGCACTTCGCCGTTCGGCGCCTACGGTTACAATCCTGAGGGCGTGCGCATTGGTCAGGACGAGAACCGCAATTTCCGCGCGGTGAAGGTCTGGGACAAACGCGAATTCAAGGATCTCGCCGGCGACGTCGAGCTCGGCACGCGCAATATCAAGATCGCGCTTCGCCGCTTGCGTAAATTCGCGCGCACTGGCGCGCCGGACGAACTCGATCTTGACGGCACCATCAAGGGCACCGCGCACAAGGGTTATCTCGATATTTTGATGCGGCCGGAGCGGCACAATACGATCAAGGTGCTTTTATTTCTGGACGTCGGCGGCTCGATGGATTGGCACGTCCAGGCGACCGAGGAATTGTTTTCCGCGGCGAAAAGCGAATTCAAGCATCTCGTTCACTTGTATTTCCACAATTGTCTGTACGAAAAAGTCTGGAAGCAAAATGCGCGACGCTGGACCGAAACGACGCCGACCTGGGACGTGCTCCACACTTACCCGCACGACTATAAGGTGATCTTTGTCGGCGATGCGTCGATGTCGCCCTATGAGATCGTGGCGCCCGGCGGCTCGGTCGAGCACTTCAACGAGGAGCCCGGGCGCGTGTGGATAGAGCGCGTCCTGGCGACTTACGCGTCCTGTGTCTGGCTTAATCCGGTCCCTGAACGTGAATGGGAAACGACCGGTTCCATTCGGCTGATGCGCCAGCTTCTCACCGGGCGGATGTATCCCTTGACCATCGAGGGCCTGGATGCAGCGATGCGGGAGCTCACCCGCTAACCGCCCACTACGTCAGCCGCTTATCAGCCTCGGACCAAAAAAAGGGAGATGGCGATGCCGGCCGAACGCTTCGATTTCCCCAATAACCAGGGCCACAACCTCGCCGTGCTGCTTGACCGGCCGGATGGGCCGATCCGCGCGGTGGCTTTGTTCGCGCATTGCTTTACCTGCGGCAAGGGCAACAAAGCGGTGCGTCTGATCGCGCATAACCTCACATCGCATGGCATTGCTGTGCTGCGCTTCGATTTCACCGGGCTGGGTTCCAGCGAAGGCGAGTTCGCCCATACCAGTTTCTCCTCGAACGTGGATGATCTGATCGCCGCAATGCCTGCGGCGCGCAGCGCTGACGCCGAGCCTCACGAGGTCGTCGTGCAAGAAACCCGGCACGGCACCTTCCAGCAGGAAGTCACCGCAGGTACCCATCGCTTTCTGGCCGACGAGCCGGTCGCCGCGGGCGGGCTCGACAGCGGCCCGGGCCCGTACGATCTCCTTCTCGCCGCGCTCGGCGCCTGCACGTCAATGACGCTGCGCCTCTATGCCGATCGCAAGCAGATCCCGCTTGTGCGCACGCGCGTGCGGTTCCGTCACAGCCAGATTTACGCGAGCGATTGCGCCGACTGCGAAACCAAGAAAGGCATGCTCGACCGGATCGAGCGGTGATCAAGGCGAACTCAACGCCGATCAACGCAAGCGGCTTCTCAAGATCGCCGACAAATGTCCGGCTCACCGCACGCTGACATCGGAGGTCAATATCCGGACGAGTGAAGAGCGGGATCAGCGCGCGGCGGTCTGAACCCGCGCCCGCGCCGCCGCGATCGTTTCTGGGATCGCTGCGTCATTGCCGGGCGCCATGATGTGGACGCCGGCGACGCCGCGAATGTTCGAAAGCCTCTCGATCAGTTCGACGCAGATGCGTAACCCCTCGGCCGCCGGATCGGCGGCATTCTCTAGCCGCTCGATAAAGGCGTCCGCAATAATCGTGCCGTAGAGGTGATGCTTCATCCAGCGCGCTGATTTGGCGGAGCGCAGCGGATTGACGCCGATGAGGAGTGCAAGCTTACTGGTGATCCCGGCCTTTTCCAGCGCGCCGACATAGCGCCGCACGATGCCGGCATCCATGCAGAACTGGGTCTGGGCGAATTGCGCGCCGGCACTGATCTTAGCGGCGAGCGCATTGGGCTGCCAGCCGGCCGGAGGATCGATCGGGGTATCGGCGGCGCCGATGAAGAAATCAGCGTGGCCCGCGACCTTCCGCCCGGTCGGCAGCGTGCCTTCGTCGCGCAGCCGGCGGGCCGTCTCGATCAGCGTCTTCGAATCGACGTCGAAAACCGGCTTGGTGTCGGGCTGGTCGCCGGCCTTGGGGTCATCGCCACTGAGCAGGAGCAGGTTGCGGATTCCAAGCGCCGCCGCTCCCATCATCTCGCTTTGCAACGCCAGGCGATTTTTGTCGCGGCACGTCATCTGCAAAATGGGTTCGATACCGGCCTGCTTGAGCAGGCCTGCACCCGCAAGCGCGCTCATGTGAGCGCGCGCGCTAGCGCCATCAGTCACATTCACCGCATCAGCGAGGCCCTTGAGCGCGGCCGCCTTGTGCAGGAATTCTTGTGCATCGCACGAGACCGGCGGCACCAGCTCCGCCGTCATGACGAATCGCCTCTGCCGCAGCCGTTCCGCCAACGTGCCGGGGAGGGGGGATCTGCCGCTGTGCTCGTTCATATGCTCGATCTTGTGGGCTGGGTGCTCGCGCTGGAAACAGCGCTTATATGCTTTGCGGACCTATATCAAATCGGCGCGTTAGCCGCTGCTTTCCTGGACAGGAAAGCAGCGTGTGGCTAGAGAGTTGGCCGAAATGACCGGCGTCAATGAAATCCGATCGGCCTTTCTCGGCTATTTGGCGCGCGAGGGACACGAGATCGTCCCCTCGTCGCCGCTCGTGCCGCGCAATGACCCGACCTTGATGTTCACCAATGCCGGCATGGTGCAGTTCAAGAACGTCTTTACCGGCCTGGAGAAGCGCCCCTATTCGCGCGCGGTGACGGCGCAGAAATGCGTGCGCGCGGGCGGCAAGCATAACGACCTCGACAATGTCGGCTATACAGCGCGCCACCACACCTTTTTCGAAATGCTCGGCAATTTCTCGTTCGGCGATTATTTCAAGGAGCGCGCGATCGAGCTTGCCTGGAGGTTGGTGACCAAGGAATTCGGCGTCCCCGCCGATCGCCTGCTCATTACTGTCTATATCGACGATGACGATGCATTCGACCTGTGGCGCAAGATCAGCGGCCTGCCCGACAAGAAAATCCTGCGCATTGCTGGCGACGATAATTTCTGGGCGATGGGCGAGACCGGCCCGTGCGGCCCGTGTTCGGAAATCTTCTATGACCATGGCGATCACATCTGGGGCGGGCCGCCGGGCAGTCCCGAGGCGGAAGGCGATCGCTTTGTCGAAATCTGGAACCTCGTCTTCATGCAGTACGAGCAGCTAGCCGACGGCAAGCGCGTCGACCTGCCACGGCCTTCGATCGATACCGGCATGGGGCTCGAGCGCATGGCTGCCGTGCTGCAAGGCACGCACGACAATTACAAGATCGATCTGTTTGCCGCGCTGATCGAGGCGGTCGCCGAATTCACCGGCGTCGATGCGGAAGGCGAGCGGAAAGCCTCGCATCGCGTCATTGCCGATCATTTGCGCGCCAGCGCTTTTCTCATCGCCGATGGCGTGCTGCCGTCCAACGAAGGCCGCGGTTACGTGCTTCGCCGCATTATGCGCCGCGCCATGCGGCATGCCGAGCTTCTTGGCGCCAAGGAGCCGCTGATGTGGCGGCTCGTTCCGGTCCTGGCGCGCGAAATGGGTCAGGCCTATCCAGAACTCATTCGTGCCGAAGCACTCGTCACCGAAACATTGAAGCTCGAAGAGATTCGTTTTCGTCGCACTTTGGAGCGCGGGATTGCCTTGCTCGAAGAAGCGAGCAAGTCGCTCAAGAAAGGCGACATGTTCGACGGCGAGACCGCCTTTACGCTTTACGACACCTACGGTTTCCCGCTCGATCTCACCCAGGATGCGCTCAAGCCGCGCGGCATCGGCGTCGACATCGCCTCGTTCAGCGATGCAATGGAACGCCAGCGCGCCAAGGCGCGCGCGTCTTGGGCGGGGTCAGGGGAAGCGGCGGCCGGAGCAGTCTGGTTTGCCTTGCGCGAAAAGGTCGGCCCCACCGAATTCTTAGGCTACGAAACCGAAAGTGCCGAAGGCGTGGTCACTGCCGTTCAGCGCGATGGCAAGGAAGTCAGCGCGCTGAAAAAGGGCGAGACCGGCGTCGTCGTGCTCAATCAGACGCCGTTCTACGGCGAATCCGGCGGGCAAGTCGGCGATACCGGCGTCATGGTCGCGGACGGCATTCGCTTTCGAGTGACCGACACGCAGAAATATGCCGGCGACGTCTATGCGCATATCGGCACCGTCGAGCAGGGCACCGTGCAAGCGGGGGTTGCGCTCGCGCTTGAGGTCGATCACGTCCGGCGCGGATCAATCCGCAAGAATCATTCCGCGACGCATCTTCTCCACGAAGCGTTGCGCCAGGTGCTCGGCGACCATGTCGCGCAGAAGGGATCGCTGGTCGCGCCCGACCGGCTGCGCTTCGATTTTTCGCATCCGAAAGCCATGAGCGGCGAGGAGATCGAGCGCGTCGAAGACATCGCCAATGACATGGTGCTGCAAAACGCGCCGGTGATTACCCGATTGTTGAGCCGCGACGACGCGATCGCTTCCGGCGCCCGCGCCCTGTTCGGAGAGAAATACGGCGACGAAGTGCGCGTGGTGGCGATGGGACAGGATCCTTCAACGTCGGCCGGCGGCAATACGATGGGCTGGTCGGTCGAATTGTGCGGCGGCACGCATGTCAACCGCACCGGCGATATTGGCCTCATTTCCGTCATTGCCGAAGGCGGCGTTTCCGCGGGCGTGCGGCGGATCGAAGCGCTCACGGCGACGGCGGCCCGCCACAACGCCAACAATCTTGTCCAACTTGCCAAGACGGCGGCATCTGAGTTGCGCGTGCCGCTTGAGGACCTGCCGGCGCGCGTAGGCGCGCTTGTCGAAGAGCGCAAACGCCTTGAACGCGATCTGTCCGAGGCAAAGAAGAAGCTTGCTCTATCGGGCGGCGCGAGCGCCGGCGAACGAGGCGAAGGCTCGGACGGGGTACGCACGATCGGTGACGTAAAACTTATCGCGCGCGCGGTCGAAGGGATCGACCTCAAAGACCTGCGCAGCCTTGCCGACGACGGCAAGAAAAAGCTTGGTTCGGGCGTGGTCGCCGTCGTCGGCGTGACGGCGGATGGCAAAGCCGGCATCGTCGTCGGCGTCACCAATGATCTCACCGCGCGATTTAATGCCGTCGATCTCGTCCGCAAAGCCGCGGATGTGCTCGGCGGCAAAGGTGGCGGCGGCCGGCCCGACATGGCGCAGGCCGGCGGGCCGGACGGCTCCAAGGCGGACGCCGCGCTCGCCGCCATCGTGGCGGCGCTTGGTGGCTGAAAGTTGCGGCTGGAAACAGTTGGCGGCTGAAGGCCGCAATTCTACCCGGATCGCGGGTGACGCTTGAATCGATGACGCTTGGATCGATCATGCCCGAGATCCATTTCACCAGCCATCTGCGCAACATCGTTCCCGACGGGCCGCTCTCGGCAACCGGCGCTACGGTTGGCGAAGCTCTGATGGATCTGCTCGCCAGAGAGCCGCATGTGCGCAGCTATGTGCTTGATGACCAGGGTGCATTGCGCAAGCATGTCTGCATATTCGCTGACGGCGTGCGCTTGACGCATGACGACGCACTGAGGCGGCGCATCGGGCCCGACAGCAAGCTCTATGTCATGCAGGCGCTGTCGGGTGGGTGATCGGTGAGGTGAGGGATTTATAATGAGCGATCATTTGCTGATTGCGACGCGTAAAGGCTTGTTTGCACTCGAACGCCAGCGCTCGGGCTGGAGTGCAAAGCTGATCGGCTTTGACGGAATTGCGGTCACCAACGTATTGCCAGTCGACGGGGTGATCTACGCCGCGCTCAAACACGGCCATTTCGGCGCCAAACTGCACCGCTCGGACGACGGTGGGCTGAACTGGCGCGAACTTGTCGCGCCGGCATTTCCGGCCGACGTCGCCAATGCGCCCTCGCTGTTCCAAGTCTGGACCATGGAAGCCGGCGGTGCGCAGCATCCGGATCGGCTGTGGATCGGCGCCATTCCGGCAGGCTTGTTTCGCTCCGACGACCGCGGTGAAACCTGGCAACTCGTCGCCTCGCTGTGGAACGTGCCGGAGCGCCAGCGCTGGTTCGGCGGCGGCTACGATGCCGCCGGGATCCACAGCATCTCGCCGGATCCGCGCGACAGCAATCACGTCTTCCTTGCGATTTCTTGCGGCGGTGTCTGGGAGAGCCGCGATAGCGGCAAGCACTGGTCTGTGCTCGGCAAAGGTCTCTACGCTCCCTATGTGCCGCCGGAACAGGCCGAGGACAGCGCAATCCAGGATCCGCACCGCGTGGTGCGCTGTGCCGCAGCGCCCGACGTGATGTGGATGCAGCATCATGCCGGCATTTATCGTTCAACCGATGCCGGCGCGCATTGGACGCGCCTCGCGCCGCCCGGCGACGATTTCGGCTTTGCAGTAGCGGCCCATCCGCAGGCGCCGCAAACTGCATGGTTCGTTCCGGCGATCAAGGACGAGATTCGCATGCCGCGCGATGGCGCGTTGTGCGTCACGCGAACCGATGACGGCGGCGCGAGCTGGGAAATCCTGCGCCACGGCCTGCCGCAGCGCGATGCCTACGATCTGATTTATCGGCACGGGCTGGACGTGGATGGGAACGGCGAGCGGCTGGCAATGGGCTCCACCACTGGCGCACTATGGAGCAGCGATAATGGCGGGCGAAGCTGGCAGCTCGTCAACGCGCATCTGCCGCCGATCTATGCTGTGCGCTTTGCTTAAGCAGGGCTCTTCGAAGGCTCCGAAGAGCAAAACCTAAATCTCGACAACCATGCCGTCTTCGGCGGTCTCGTGGCGAAGCTCGCCGCGGCGCGCGAGCATGTCGTTGCTCATATGGGTGAGGATGAGCCGCTTGGGCCGGATCTGGTCGAGGTGACGCTCCAGCAGGCTCAGCGCCATGTGCGTGGCGATCGGTTTGTCGCGCGTATAGGCCTCGCAGATGAACAGGTCGGCATTGCGCCCGACCTCGATGAGCGAATCCGTCCACTGCGAATCGCCGGAATAGGCAATGACTTTGCCTTCCGCCTCGATCCGCAAACCAAGGCACGGACCGGCGCGTTCGTCATGCAACACTCCGAACGGAGTGATCCGCATGGGCCCGAGCTCGTTGCGCTTGCCGATTTCGAATTCGCGAAAGCTCAAAGGAAACGACCACTCCATCGCCTGGGTACCCGGAAAGGCGGTTTCCATTGCGGCGGCATAACGCGACTTAAGGCCCGGCGGCCCAGCGAGCGTAAGACTCGTTTGCCGTTTGGTGACGTAATTGGCTTCGAGGATGAAGAATGGCAGGCCGCTGAAATGATCGGCATGGAAATGCGTGAATAGGATCGTGTCGATGGCATTGCGGTTGATCGCCAGCTTGTTCATTGAGACAAGCGAAGTCGCGCCACAGTCGATCAATGCATTGATGTTGCTGCCCACCAAGTGAAAGCAAGTATTGAAGCGTCCGCCCGAGCCGAACGCGTCGCCGCAACCGACGAACTGCAACTGCATGAAAATTCCTCAACCTAGGCCAGGTCTGGCGTCAAATCCGGCCCCAGCTTCTGGACGTCAGCCCTTCGGATATGAACACTCTTCCCCGGCTAAAGTGTCACGTCGGAGAGCAAATAAGTCTGTGATCGGCATCACAAGGAGCGACCGTGGCTCCGCTCTTGGTTAAACAACTCAAAGCGTTGTTTTTTCCCATAATTCATGTGCAATGCGATACCGTCTGCCAGCGTGCAAAAGTTCTCGCCGAAACGGCCGAGTCTCGCTAAAATCGCTGCGCCGCCATGTTGAAAACACAAACTGGCGCATTCTGCCGGGGCGTGGGCTCCCGGGGGGAACCGTGGTGCAGTTTCGAGCCAATGCTTGCAGCATCATCGCGTCGCTCGCCGCCGCGGTGATACTTTGTGGCTGCGCCAATGTGGAAGTTGAGAACAAGGATGCTTGGTTCGCCAAGCCGTTCGAGCTTGTCAGCCGTAAGGGCGGCTATACCTATTCCGACCTTCAAGATGCGAAACAGCACGCGCGGGCGATGAGCGCCAACGATCTCGTCGACGCGAGCGGGGCATGTCCGTCGCCGGTGCCGCAGCCGGCACCAACTGCGGCCAATCAGGATCCCAACGCCGCGCCTGCCGCTTCAACTAATTTAGGTCTGGGCGTTGCGCTCGGTATGACAGAGTGCGACGTGGTATCCCGCGCCGGAGCGCCAAGCAGCGTGCAGATTGGTAAGAATCCAAATGGCGATCGCACGGCGGTTCTGACCTATAACAGCGGTCCGCGACCGGGCATCTATCATTTCGACGGCGGAACGCTCAGCCAGATCGATCGAGGCCAGACAGCGCCACCACCGCCGCAGACGGCAAACAAGAAATCGCCCGCGGCCAAACCAAACAAGCAAGCCGCCCAACAATAGCTGACGTCACCGGTGAGCTTACGCTTTAGGGCGGCATTTCATTCAAAATGCCGCCCTCATTTGTTTGAGAGATTTCGAAATCAGGCGATCTCGAAGCGATCGAGGTTCATCACCTTGGTCCACGCCGCGATGAAGTCTTTCACGAACTTTTCCTTCGAGTCCGCACATGCATAGAGTTCCGCGAACGCACGCAATTGCGAGTGCGAACCGAAGATCAGATCGACACGCGTGCCGGTCCACTTGACCTCGTTCGTCTTCCGGTCGCACCCCTCATAAACGCCGTCAGCGCGCGCGGTCGGCTGCCATTGCGTTCCCATGTCAAGCAAGTTGACGAAGAAGTCGTTCGTCAGCGTCTCCGGCCGCTTGGTGAAAACGTCGTGTTTTGCGTTTCCTTTATTTGCGCCAAGAACCCGCAAGCCACCGGTGAGCGCCGTCATCTCCGGCCCGGTCAGCATCAGCAACTGCGCCCGATCTACGAATGCCTCTTCAGGCGTCATGAACTGCCGCTTAGTGCTGATGTAATTGCGGAACCCATCGGCACGCGGTTCGAGCGGCGCGAAAGAGTCGACATCGGTCTGCTCCTGCGATGCGTCCATGCGCCCCGGCGTGAACGGGACCTTCGCGTCGTGGCCGGCTTTTTTCGCAGCTTGCTCGATCGCCGCGCAGCCGCCGAGAACGATCAGATCGGCAAGCGAAACCTTCTTGCCGCCCTTAGCCGAGGCGTTGAACTCCTTCTGGATCGTTTCGAGCTTTTGCAGGACAGTGGCCAACTGGGCTGGCTGATTGATGTCCCAATCTTTCTGCGGCGCAAGGCGAACGCGCGCGCCATTCGCGCCGCCGCGCTTGTCGGAACCGCGGAACGTCGACGCCGACGCCCAGGCCGTCGAGACGAGTTGGGAAACCGACAAGCCCGAGGCGAGAATCTTCGCGTTCAGAGCAGCAACGTCCTGCTCCCCGATCAACGGATGGTTCACAGCAGGAATCGGGTACTGCCAGATCAAAATCTCCTTCGGCACGAGCGGGCCGAGATAGCGATGGATCGGACCCATGTCGCGGTGGGTGAGCTTGAACCAGGCACGGGCAAAGGCGTCGGCAAACTGATCCGGGTGCTCGTAGAAGCGTCTCGATATCTTCTCGTAGGCCGGATCCATCCGCAGCGACAAATCCGTGGTCAGCATGGTCGGCACATGCTTCTTTGATTGGTCGTGGGCATCCGGGATCGTGGCATCGGCACCTTTCGCCTTCCACTGCCATGCGCCAGCCGGGCTCTTCGTCAACTCCCATTCGTATTTGAACAGGTTCTCGAAGTAGTGGTTGCTCCACTTGGTCGGCGTCTGCGACCAGGTGACTTCGGGGCCGCCGGTGATGGCGTCCGCGCCATATTCGTCATGGTACGCACCTGCTCTGCCATCCAACGAGCCTCCGAGCGCGTGCAGCCTCTCAGTAAGCGCGACAACCGCCACTTCGGCGCGGTTTGCCGGCAGCGACGATTTCATGGTCCAAGTTCCCAGCAGCGCTTGACTGTAAACGGCAATCAAGCCGCAGATCAAAACCCCCGACAACACAGCCGAAAAAACTGCAATCCTGCACTTCACTCTGACTTTTTCCACGATCCCTTACCTATGAGATCCTCAAGCCGCGCCTAATTAGAATTCACATATATCGGAAGCAGGGGAAGGTCGATGTCTGCTTTACCCCCGACGCCCATGTCCGCTTTGGGTCAAAAGTAGACATCGGAGCTCGTCCAATCGATGTCCGCTTTGCCCCCAAAAGCGGACATGGTTTAGCGCGATCGTGATGTCCGCTTTGTGCCAAAAGCAGACATTCACGCCACTTTTCGATATTATTGTTGGTGGGCAAGGGTGCCAACTTCGTGGAGCATCGCCCGTGAAACTTCCCCGCAGACAATTTCTGCATCTTGCAGCGGGCGCTGCTGTATCGCTGGCGCTGCCACGCATCGCATCGGCGCTGGATTATCCAACCCGACCGGTGCGCTGGATCGTCGGATTTCCGCCGGGCGGCCCGAACGACATCACCGCGCGCCTCATGGCCGACCAATTATCAGTGCGCTTGCACCAGCCGTTTGTCGTCGAGAACCGGCCGGGCGCGTCGAGCAATGTCGCAACGGAGATGGTCGCGAAGTCTCCGCCCGACGGTTATACGATTATGGAACTGGCTACCGTCAATTCAATCAACGCATCGCTCTACGACAATCTGAACTACGATTTCCTGCGCGACATCCTAGTCGTTGCCGGCATTGCCTATGGACCGGCGGTCATGCTGGTGAACCCGGCCGTGCCGGCGCAGAGCGTTCCCGCGTTCATCGCGTACGCCAAAGCAAATCCGGGCAAGATCAATATGGGCTCGGCCGGCAGCGGCACGCCGCAGCAGACCATCGGCGAAATGTTCAAGATGATGACCGGGGTCGACATGGTGCACGTGCCCTACCATGGCTCAGCACCCGAATTGGTCGATCTTATCGCCGGCCATGTTCAGGTCGCATTCGAGCCGATCCAATCTTGCCTCGGGTACATCAAGGCTGGAACATTGCGCGCTTTGGCCGTTTCGACTGTGGCGCGCGTAAACGCGCTGCCGGACGTGCCAACCTTGGGCGAGTTCATTCCGGGATTCGAGGCCCGCACTTGGCAGGGACTTGGCGCACCAAAGCATTTGCCCACGGAGATCGTCGACGCGCTCAATAAGGAAGTGATTGCTGCTTTGGCCGAGCCGGCATTGCAAGCGCGGCTTGCGGACCTCGGTATCGCGCCGATGCCGTTGACCCCGGCTGAATGTCAGACCTTCATCACGGCCGAGGTGGCGAAGTGGGCGAAGGTGATCAAGTTTGCGAGCATCAAGCCGGAGTGACGAAGCCGGTCAGGAAGTTCTAATGCCGACACAGGCCAGCGCGTAGGTGGGGGATATTCCATGTCACAGATCTCGATCCATCCGGCGGTAGATAATTGGATCGGAGCCACCCGCTTGGGCATTCATCGACACCGGGCGAGTGAGTCAACGCACCGCATGTGAACAGAGTGAAAACGCCAACCACAAACCATACAAGCGGATCTCGATTTGACGCGCGGATCTCCTCCGGCGTGGCCTTGCGCGTATAACGCGGTTCCGGTTCGAGGTAATCAGACATGTCGATCCTTTAACACGATTAAACTCGGTCGTCATTCTAGTGGCTGGCACCATTAAGGCCGTAATAACCGTAGGCGCACGAAGTGCTCGGCGAAGGGCAAGGCGCCGCTTCAAGAGGTTTCGATTATGGCAGGGCTGCTCGAGCGACACATTGCGGCGATCACCGGAAGCGGATCGGGGATCGGCCGGGCGATCGCGCTTGGCTACGCGCGGGAAGGTGCTCAAGTCATTGCACTTGATATCAACGGCGGCACCGCGGCGGAAACCGCCAAAGCAATCGGTAACGCCGGTGGCGAGGCCCACAGCTTTGTGCTCGATGTGAGGGAACGCTACCGCTGCCGCGAAATCGCGGCGCTGATCGAGGAAAAAATCGGCCCAATCTCCATCCTGGTGAATGATGCGGGGATCAATCGCCGCAACGCCTTCACCGCCGACCCGGAGGCGGTGATTAATGACTGGGAGGATATCCTCGCTACGAACTTGTATGGCGTGTTCAATGTAACGCATGCGTTTCTGGGACAGCTTCGGGCCACCAAGGGCCGCGTCGTTAACATCGGCTCGATCCAGTCCTTTATGCACGTTCGAACGCCGAATTCTCCGGCCTATACAAGCTCCAAGCATGGCGTGCTTGGCTTCACGCGCGCGCTTGCAGCGGAGCTTGGCAAAGATGGTGTGCGGGTCAATGCGATCGGCCCCGGCTTCATCGAAACGCCGCTTAACGAAAAGGTCCGCGCAACCAACCCGGATCTCGTGAGACTCTTTTTGGAACACACGCCGCTCGGCCGAGCGGGAAAACCCGAGGACATTGTCGGGCCGGCGATCTTTCTGGCGTCTGACCTGTCCCGCTTTGTCACCGGCTCGATTGTTATGGCGGACGGCGGGTACCGCGTGATCTAGCCGGGGGCACAATCGGTGCGGACCGAGAGCCGGGCGCTGCACTGATGCGTGAGACGCTGGCTCAGCTGCGCCGTGAGTTTGTCACCCGCTCTCGGCACCTGTAGTCACTTACGCATCCGGATGTCGGTTACCGGCGGGTTACTTCGTTCATCACTTCTTGTCTTTGACGTTTTCCCATTGGCCGACCTCTCAGTGAGCAGACTGCATCTCAAATTGATTCCGATCCTGGTGGGGGTGTTTTGCTTAGCGGGCTGGGCGGAGCAACCAGCGGCTCCCGAAGGGGCCGCCGTTGCGTAGCCCGCCCTGGTCGGGATCGCCTACCGGGGCGTGGTGGGAGAACGCCATTACCTAGGGACGTCGTTACGTTCTCCCACCAGATCTCCCACCGTTTCCCCACCGATCTCCCCACCTGTCAGTGTCATCTCACGCTTCTCTCGTTAACGCGGACCAGTCGGTGCAAAGATCCGCCAGACCCCTCATCAACAGCTCTGATTCTCCCTAGCTTGAACAACCGCAACATGGCGCTGCGGAGCGTCACCTTATTTTGCCGGGCCATCTTGGCCTCTGCCTCTTCGGCAAACAGCGCAGGGGCATAATTCCGGCTTGGCCGTTCACTGACACCGCGCCCTTCCAGGGTGTAGCGATCGAGCAGCTGCAGGAATACGAACTCGGCGGCGCGCTCATGCTCCTGCCGCTCTGGCGTGGCTTCGCCCTGGCCCGGGTAATTCCATGGCGCTACCACGCCAACATCATCGCCGTTGGCCAGCTCGACATTGCTGAACTGCCGCCACACCGCCTTGATGGCCGGGCTGTAATTGCCTTTGGCCTTGTCGACGCGGAAATACTTGGCGCGCTCGTGCTCCTGCAACCCCAAATCATTGGCCTCTTTTTCCGCCATGCGGTTGAGGATACGCGCCGAGCGCACCGCGTCATGAATGGCGCTGGCGCCGCGAATGTCGGCAGCACCGTAGTCGCCATTGGAGCCGGCGGCGGGCTTGCGCATGTGGTGGGAGATCTCGATGGCGCAGTCATGCGCATCAGCGATGCCGGCGAAAATCCGGATAACGGAATCCATCTTGGTGTTGTCGGATTCCGGCACACCGTGCAGCGTGATCAGCGGATCGAGGGTTACGACATCGATCTGATTTTCCTCGATCTGAGTATTGATGCGGTTAATAAGCTCTCGGTTAATGTCTAGGTTGGTGTAGCCCTGGGCGACGCGTAATGGCACCTCATTGCCCGGATGTCATAAAAAACCAGTCGACCAGTTCTTGCTGCTCGATGCCGTAATGTTGGCAGATACCCGCCACCCGGCGCATCATTTCATCGAGATTATCTTCACTACGACTCAGGCTGTTCATTGAAGATCAGTCGTAATCCGAGGTAGCGTTAGCAGCATCAGTAACAACACTGAGCTAAAGAGAGTTGCCCGCTACCGCGGCTGCCGGAAAGGTATATATTCGCGCTATGAGCAAGACCGCGTCCACATTCGGCGACTACGAAAAGGCGCTGCATCAGATGCTTGATGAGAATGAGGCTTTGCGAGCCGAGGTCGACAAGCTGCGCGCCGAAGTCCTCAGCCGCCTGCTTGCCTGGATCAATGGCGATGCGGATGCGCTCACAGCCCTCCAGGCGATCTATCTCGATCCCAACGAAACGTCGGTCAATCGCGTCAAGGCCGCTGCCAGTGCGATCGGCTTCGAACGGCCCAAGCTAGCGGCGACCGGCTTGGTCGTCATCGATTTCAGGGAGCGGGTGCGGCAAGCGCGGTTGAAGGCGACGATGAAGACGATCGAACATATGCCCGACGACGAGCATATACCTGAGCCGGTCTAGTCAGTGGCCTCTCATTTTGTGAAACGGCATGACAGCGAGTGTCGTAACTGGCGTCGCCGGCAAGGCACAAGTGCTTCGCGTCATGATGTGCTGGGGTAACGCCCTCAGCCTCGGGAGTAGCACATGAGCGGGCTGGCGCCTTTTGTAACCCAGAATTTCTTGGAGGACATGGGGCTGGTGCTGTGCGTCGCCGCGCTCACCGCTGTCATCTGTCAGTTTCTTCGCCTACCTCTGCTGGTGGGTTATCTGATCGCCGGCATCGTGGTCGGACCTTCCGTGCCGGGGATTTACGCCAATATGGAGCGAGTTCATCTCGTCTCTGATATCGGCGTCACTGTGCTGGTTTTTGCGATTGGCCTCGATTTCAAGTTTCGCCGGCTGATGCAGCTTGCTCCCACTGCAGGATTGGTTGCCCTCATCCAGGTCGTTGCGATGGTTGGGCTCGGCTACTCGGTGGGGCTCCTGATGGGGTGGACGCCATGGGAGTCTCTGGTGGGCGGCGCGATGATGTCGATTTCCGGCGTCATCATCTTGGCCAAGGCATTCGAAGAGGTGCCGGTGGAGTCCCGGGTGCGCGAATTCGTCTTCGGCGTGACAATGTGCGAAGACCTCATCGCGATCTTAATGCTCGCGGTTCTGATCACCGTCGCAAGGGGCGGAGGGGTGTCGCTCTACGCGTTCACAATTAAGGCAAGCCTCCTGAGTTTATTTATCGTCGTTGTGATGGGCGTCGGCCTGATTACGGTTCCGTACGTGCTACGCGCAGTCGCGCAGTTTAACCGGCCGGAAACGCTGTTAATCGCCAGCATGGGACTTTGCTTCGGCTTGGCGATGATCGCCGAACGCGCGGGTTATTCGCTGGTCCTGGGCGCGTTCCTGGCCGGTTCGCTGGTGGCTGAGTCGGCACAGAGCTTAGAGATTGAGAGGTTGATCGTGCCGGTGCGGCATATTTTCGGCGCGCTCTTTTTCGTCTCAGTCGGGATGCTCATCGATTCGCAGCTCTTGTTGAAACGCTGGCCTGAGCTCGTGTTGTTCAGCGTCGTGGTTATCACGGGCAAGATCGTCAGCATCTCCCTAGCCTCGTTGTTGATAGGCCAGCGTCTCACTACCGCGCTCAAGGCCGGAGTGGCAATGGCGCAGATCGGCAGCGTGTTTGCTATCCTTCTTGCGAGGGAGGCGAGTGGTGGAGCCGCGCAGACCAACTTCCTCTACGCCCTAGCCGTGGGGATCTCTTCCATTACCGCATTCCTCTGCCCATTGCTGATGCGGGCAACCTATCCGATGGTGGATTTGATCGAGCGCGATCTTGCCAAACCGGTCGAGAGCGCGCTTTCTCAGGACGATACCAGCTTGAGTAGCGGCAGACTAAGCCGGACGGGGTTCAAGGATTTCTGGTAGCATTTGGTGAAGCGCGGGATTGCAACGAGTGTTTGTAGGTAGAGCTCGCCGCATCAGTAACCAGCACTGAAAATAGAGAGAGACCGCGGCTACCGATGAGTGGCTCCGGTTACTCTAGGGGCCTTCCAGATTATCGCCAAACGTCCTTGAAGGGCTCCGGCGACATCGCCGTATAGCGCACCGTGTTGGTGATCGAGGCATGGCCTAGAAAGTGCTGCAGTCGGCGTGTGTCCATACCCTTGTTCGCCAGGGCGTAGCCGGTGGAATGGCGCAGCATATGAACGTGAACAGGGAATGGCAGCTTGGCGGCCTCGCCGGCGCGCTCGATCATGCGGCCAATACCCATGCGCCCGAACGGCTGGCCCCGTTCGTTGACGAACACATAAGCAGA